>ERZ791736.38-NODE-38-length-102505-cov-22.689907_pt1 | contig 102505 bp, 77 predicted proteins | sample MGYA00509940_ERZ791736 | MGnify/ENA primary metagenome ERZ791736 (study PRJEB30046, sample SAMN00792014) | human gut metagenome | study: EMG produced TPA metagenomics assembly of the A metagenome-wide association study of gut microbiota in type 2... | reverse complement strand
CAGTACTCACTGACAGTACCCGCCAACGGTGTCCTGGAGGTGAGCTTTATGGGTTTCCTCACACAGGAGATTCCTGTGAACGGCAGGGCCTCCATCGATGTGGCTCTCGAGCTGGATGCCCAGATGCTGGATGACGTCGTCGTCGTGGGTTACGGTACAGCAAGAAAAATCACCTCCGTGGTAGGTTCTGCCGCCACAGTGAAGAACGAGGTGGTTATGAACCGTCCTTCCGCCAATATGGGTGACGCTCTTCAGGGACAGGTTTCCGGACTTCAGGTATTCCAGTCTTCCGGTGACCCTACCGCCGGTGTCACCATGCGTCTGCGCGGTGTGAACTCCATCAACGCCGGTACGGCTCCTCTCTTCGTGCTTGACGGCTCCCCCGTATCGTCTTCTGTATTCAACAGCTTGAACGGTAATGATATCGAGAGCATCATAGTGATGAAGGACGCATCCTCGACAGCTATCTACGGTTCCCGTGCCGCCAACGGTGTTATCTACATCACCACCAAGAGCGGTAAGAAGACCTCTAACGAGGCTCCCGAAGTTAAGCTGACCGGCCAGTACGGTATCTCCACCATGGTAAACCACAAGCTCCAGCTGATGAACAGCGACCAGTGGTTCCAGTTCCAGGAGCTGGTCAACCCCGACTTCGCTCCCACCGAATCTATGAAGCTGGCACAGCAGCTGGGCATCAACACCAACTGGCTGGACTACCTGTTCGATGAGACAGCTCCCGTATGGAATGTTGACCTTTCTGTATCCGGTGCTACTGACAAGACCGATTACTATCTCTCTCTCGGCACATTCAGCCAGAAAGGTATCTCCATGGACTCGTTCATGAACCGCTATACCCTGCGTTCCAACATCAACACTCAAGCCACCAAATGGCTGAAAGTGGGTATGAGCCTCGCCTTGAGCTACCAAGACTATCGTTCGGGCCCGTACACCAGTGGTTTCTCCAACAGCTGGCAGAACCCTATCAACCTCGCCAACTGGGGACTTCCCTGGATGACTCCTTATGAAATCAAGAACGATGAGAATGGAAATCCCTATGTGGACTATAGCTCTGTACGTAGATATATGGATGATCTGGGTCTTTGGGATCCCTACTTCATGAATGACCTGCAGCCCAACAATACCAACACCCTCAGGCTCTTCGGCAACACCTACATGCAGCTCAATCCCTTCAAGGGCTTCACAGTCAAGGCACAGCAGGGTCTCGAAGGCTATGACTACCGTTCTACAGGCAAGGTAAGACCCATGCCCGCAGGCGAGGGCCCCTGGCAGTCAGGTCAAGCCAGCGAGTCTTTCGCACGCTACTATCAGTTCACATTCACCAATACCATGGAGTACAGGTTCGACATCGCCCAGAAGAACCACTTCTCCATCCTCGCCGGTCAGGAGGCCATTCTGAAGAACTACCAGAGCGTAGGCATCAGCGTCACCGGTCTGACCGACTGGAGGAACAATCTCATATCCCAGGCTCAGCAGGCCAATGTGAATGTTCCTTCCTACAGCACATACGATGAGGTTTACAACTCGTATTTCGCACGTCTTACCTACGACTGGGACGAGAAGTATTTCGTGGATGCATCCTGGCGTATGGACGGTTCGTCTCTCTTCGGAGCCAACAACCGTTATGCCAACTTCTACTCTGTAGGAGCCATGTGGAACCTCAAGAAAGAGGACTGGTTACAGAATGCTTCCTGGGTTCAGGACCTGCGCCTGAAAGCCAGCTACGGTACCACCGGTAACTCCGACATCGCCGGCTATTCAGGACGTTATCCTTCCTACGGTACTATCGGCAACTACACCGGTAGCTACGGTGGTATCACAGGTTGGGGTATTTCACAGCCCGGTAACCCCAACATTACCTGGGAGACTGTAGAAAGCCTCAACATCGGTGTGACCGCCCGTCTGTGGAACTTCTTCGATGTAAGCGTAGAGTTCTACAACAAGGTGACTCACGACCTCCTCATGGAGATTCCCTACTCTTTCACTACCGGTCACGCAAGCGGCTGGGGTAACGCAGGTGACATGCTCAACCGCGGTGTGGATGTTGACCTGACCTTCGACATCGTTCAGACCAACGACATCTATTTCGGTGTTACAGCCAACTTCAACTACAACCACAACGAGATCACCGAACTCTTCGGAGGCCGTGATGAGTATACCATCGCCAACACCGGTATCTCCTATCAGGTAGGCTATCCCTACGGTGAGTTCTTCTATGTGCGCTCAGCAGGTGTAGACCCCGCCGACGGTATGCAGATGTGGTATGACCTGGACGGCAACAAGACCAAGAACTACTCTGACAACTACGCCGTCATGCTCGGCAAACAGAGATACGCTCCCTGGTCCGGCGGTCTGAACCTTACATTTACCTACAAGGGTCTGTACATCGGTGCTGACTTCTCATGGGTAGCAGGCAAATACACCATCAACAACGATAAGTTCTTCCTCACCAACCCTCTCTTCACCACTACCAACATGAACGGTACCGTAGACATGCTGGACATTTGGACCGAGCCCGGTGACATCACCGATGTTCCCAGCATCGACTCTCCCAGACAGTTTGACGAGACATTCGTAGAGAACGCCTCATTCTTCCGTCTGAAGAACCTGCAGGTATCGTATGACTTCCCCAAGAAATGGATGGACCGCACCGGTTTCATCAAGGGATTCAGAGTTTACTTCATCGGACGTAACCTCTTTACATTCACTGAGTACTCAGGATATGACCCTGAAGTGGACTCCAACCTCCAGCTGGGTATCTACCCCAACTCAAGGCAGTTCACCGTCGGTGCTGAATTCACATTCTAATCAAATCAAATAATAGGAAAGTAATGAAAAAGACATTTATAATCCCGACCATTCTGACAGCCGCAGCACTCGGCCTCGCCAGCTGCGACATGAATCTGACACCGGCCGGTTCTGTATTTCCTGAAAATGCCCTGCAGACCATAGAAGACGCTGAGAGACTCCGCGCCGGTTATATGATTGCGTTCAGGGGCCGCGTATCAGGCAGCATGGCCTATACAGCCGACCTCGCATCAGACCTCTACCACGCTACCACCAACTGGGGTAACCGCGGAGGTACATACTACAACTGGATCTACACCTCGGTCGATGGAGACGCCGAGTCAGTATGGTCCGGACGCTACAGCGGTATTTCCAACCTCAACTTCTTCATCGACAAGGCCAACTCTGCCGACAAAAGCAACTGGACCGAAGAGAATATCGCCAAGCTCAGTGTCTACAAGGGAGAGGCCTTCTTCCTCAGGGCTTTCTACCACTTCCAGCTGGCCGAGAAGTTCTGCCAGGACTATGAGGGCAACGAGAGCACTTACGGTATACCTTATGTAAAGCATTACAACCCCACCTCTGACCAGACTCAGTATCCCGACCGCGGTACTCTCGCAGAAACATTCGCAGAGATCAACAATGACCTCGACAGTGCGGAGGCCTATCTAACCACACCCGGTGCAGAGGCTCACAACTACCTGACAGCTGATGCAGTCAAGGCACTGAGGGCCAGGGTAGCCCTCAACATGCGTGACTATCCTACCGCCATTGAGAATGCTTCTGCCCTGGTCAACAGCGGCGTTTATCCCCTTGTAAGCCTCTCCGACACCGCAGCTTTCCGCGCCATCTGGTCTGTGGACTCAGGTGACGAGGCCATCATCCAGCTCGATGCATCCTATCCCGACGACCTTCCCTCAGGTTACGCATACCAGTTCATTTCGTACGATGCCAACAACGACCTCTACGGTCCGGACTACATCCCCGAACAGTGGGTTATCGACCTCTACGAGGAGTATCCCGGTGACATCAGGCTCAACGCCAACTTCAAGGAAGTCACTGTAACCCTGCCTCCCGGTAACGCTGAGTTCAATGTGTGGATTTTCTACAAGTTCGTAGGTAACCCTGAGCTCAAGGACCAGGCTTCCAGAGGAAACTCCGGTGTAAACAAGGTTAAACCTTTCCGTATCCCCGAGCAGTACCTCATCCTTGCCGAGGCTTACGCCCGTAACGGTCAGGCTGCCGAGGCCTGCAATGTCTTGAACACCCTCAGGAAAGCCAGAATTCCCGGCTACACTGATGCAACCTACTCCGGAGAGCGTCTTCTCGAAGAGATCTTTAATGAAAGAGTAAGGGAGCTCATGGGAGAAGGATTCTATTGGACAGATGTCAAACGCTACCACAGGAATATCGCGAGAGGTGCTGCCCAGGACGGTGCAAGAGACGCTATCTACCTGCCTTCCAACAACGAGTCCTTCCACCGCAGCTGGGGTGACTACAGGTATGTATGGCCCATTCCTCAGGAGGAGCTTGATGCCAGCCCCAACATTGCCAATCAACAGAATCCCGGATATTAATAGTTAAATAATCAGAAAGACAATGAAACAAATTAAACTAATCATAGCCGCAGCCGCACTGACAGGTCTGATCGTTTCCTGCGAGAAGGATTTCACTGTGCAGACGGGAAACACTCCGGTTGAGTTTGTGTATAGTTCGATAGATACTGTGCTCAACAGTGCCATGAACTACATACCTGTGCAGATGACCGAGCAGGCCACTCCTTCATCGTTTACCACAGTCGAGTTCCTCGGCGGTACCATCATTATGAAGGAGGACAGCTCGACCGTCGAGATCGTGGACGGTACCCATGTAATCTTCACCTCCAAGGAGCTTTATATAGGCGCTTATGACCCTGAGGTGGATACAGCGGATCTCCTTCCCACCAATAACATTGAGTTCCGTATCCCCGATTACCTGAATTATCAGGAGGTCACTTTCAGCCTCAGACTTACCGGCCAGTATCTGGGAAGTGTTACTGAGATGACATGGAAGGCCACTGCTCCCGCAGATGTGGATATGACAGGTACTTGGGTAATCGGTACTGCAGAATTCCAAATCTCAGTGGATGAGAACGGCAACTATTCTGTAGTTGATCCCTTCTTCGGTGATACATGGTCTGCGTCGCGTGCCGGAAGTGTGCTTACCTTCAACTCGACCAGCGGAAACACCTTTAATGTAGGTGACCCTCACGGCGATGTCACAGCCACATTCTGCGCTTATCATCCTGAGGACGGAACCGAAGAACCCACTTATCTGTGGCCTGAAGAGCCGTGCGTATGGGAATTCACCAGCGGTACTGTAACGGTTACCAACGGAGTATTCATCGGCTTCGAAAGTCCCGCTGACGGCAAATGGTACAGCTGGAACGGTTCATCCATCGCTGCAGGAACTACTGGTAATAAAAAGTAGTATTTCCTGCTGAATAACACTCATGAGGCTGATCAAGTCAAACTGGTCAGCCTCTTTTTTCAATAAAACAAATACAATAACAGATATGAAAAGATCAGTACTTGTATTGTCCGCCATCCTTTTCTCAGTCCTCTCCTTCGCGCAGACCGAGGAGGGTACCGTCACTGTCAGGGCCGGACAGGATCTCGTGAAAATCCTTCCTCACAATGTGGTGTATCTCCTGCCGGAATTCATGGAAGGCACAGTGGACTTCACCGACGGCAGCTCTTCATCGGGACGACTGAATGTATGCTGTCTCGACAACTCCATCCGCTTCATCCACAGCACTGGCGATACCCTTCTGCTGTCCAACGCCGACCGCGTGGCGCGTGTCATAGTGGACGGCAAAGTACTTATGAAGATGGACGGTATCTTCCTCCGCCAGGTAGCTGTCTACGGGAGCAAGTCCCTCTGTGAGCGCAGGCGTCTGATACTGGAGGAAAATACAACCGATGCCGGGTATTCCGGAGTCCCCGCCACTTCTACAGCCAAAAGAGGCCGTGTGGTTTCGGTCAACCCCAGGCACATGGAATTGGGAGAAAGGGATATAGACTATCGGATGAAGACAGATTTCATCCTGACGGACGGAGAAAAGATATACACGGCGAACGCAGCCTCCTTCTCCAAGTTCTTTCCTGAGAAAAAGAAGGAAATCCGCAGCTACGTCAAGACCCATAAAACTGATTTCAAGAATAAGGCCTCCCTGGCCCAGCTGTTCATGTTCTGCGCGGAGCAGCAGTAGCAATACCCCTTAAACGCAAAAGTCCGGCGGAGGAGGCCTTACAGGCCGAATCTCCGCCGGACTCTATATTATCCCGCGCCTGTGCTTACAGCACGCTGAACACCACGTTGAGACCGGCTGTGACAATGGATACCATGCTCATCAGCTTGATGAGAATGTTGAGCGAAGGACCGGAAGTATCCTTGAAGGGATCGCCTACGGTGTCACCTACGACGGTAGCCTTGTGGGCATCGGAGCCCTTGCCGCCGAGGTTGCCTTCCTCCACGTATTTCTTGGCGTTGTCCCAGGCACCGCCGGAGTTGGCCATGAAGATAGCCAGCACGAAGCCGGAGCCGAGGGAGCCTACGAGCAGACCGACAGTACCGGCCACTCCGAAGAACAGACCGACGAGCAGGGGTACGATGATGGCCAACAGCGAGGGCAGCAGCATCTCCTGCTGGGCGCCTTTGGTGGAGATGGCCACGCAGCGGGCATAGTCAGGTGTGGCCTGACCGGTGAGGATGCCCTTGATCTCACGGAACTGACGGCGCACCTCCTCTACCATCTTCTGGGCGGCGCGTCCCACTGCGTTCATCGTCAGACCGCAGAAGAGGAAGGACATCATGGCGCCGATGAAGACTCCTGCCAGGACGGTGGGATTCATCAGGTTGATATGGTAATACTCCATGAAGTCGGGTATGGTAGCCTGGGCGACTTCGACGGTACGTCCGCCTCCGAGTTCGAGGACGGTCTCCCCTATCCTCTGCAGGCCGATCTTGATCTCCTCGAGGTAGGAGGCCAGCAATGCAAGGGCGGTCAGGGCGGCGGAGCCGATGGCGAAGCCCTTGCCGGTAGCGGCTGTGGTGTTGCCGAGAGCGTCGAGGATGTCGGTGCGCTGGCGTACTTCGGGCTCGAGTTCGCTCATCTGTGCATTGCCGCCGGCGTTGTCCGCGATGGGACCGTAGGCGTCAGTAGCGAGGGTGATGCCGAGAGTGGAGAGCATGCCGACAGCTGCGATACCGATACCGTAGAGACCGAGGCTGAGGTTCTGGGCCGAAAGCATATTCGTTACATCGAAGCCGATGGCGCAGAGATAGGCCAGGATGATGGCCACCACGATGGTGATGACGGGTATGGCTGTCGAGATCATACCGAGACCCACACCGGAGATGATGACAGTGGCAGGGCCGGTGTTGGAACTCTCCGCGAGCTTGCGGGTGGGCTTATAGGAGTGAGAGGTGAAGTACTCGGTGGACTGGCCGATGATGATACCGGCCACCAGACCCACGATGACGGAGCAGGATACCCATGCCCAGTTGGGAATGCCGAGCACGTAGAGTATACCGAATGTAGCCACGGCGATGAGAGCCGAAGAGACATTGGTACCCACGCTCAGGGAGCGGAGCAGCTGTTTCATGCCGGCACCCTCCTTGGTCTTCACGAGATAGATTCCGATGACGGACAGGATGATGCCTACCGCAGCGATGAGCATGGGAGCAAATACCGCCCTGAGCTGCATCGAGGTATCCGCGTAGGAATAGAACGCCGATGCACCGAGCGCGGCGGTGGCCAGGATAGAGCCGCAGTAGGACTCATACAGGTCGGCGCCCATACCGGCTACGTCACCTACGTTGTCACCCACGTTGTCCGCGATGGTGGCGGGATTGCGGGGGTCGTCCTCGGGGATACCGGCCTCAACCTTACCCACCAGGTCAGCGCCCACGTCTGCTGCCTTGGTATAGATACCGCCGCCCACACGCGCGAAGAGAGCCTGCGTGGAGGCACCCATTCCGAAGGTCAGCATGGTCGTGGTGATGACCACCAGCTTCTGAGGACCGTCCGCATTGACAAATGTATCCAGAATGATATACCACAGAGAGATATCCAGCAGACCGAGACCCACTACGGTAAGTCCCATGACGGCGCCCGAGCGGAAGGCCAGCTTAAGGCCGGAGTTGAGCGAGCGACGGGCGGCATTGGCCGTTCTTCCTGAAGCGTATGTTGCGGTCTTCATACCTATGAAGCCGGCGAGTCCGGAAAAGAATCCTCCGGTGAGGAAAGCGAACGGAACCCAGTGGTTCTGCACATCGAAGCCATAGGCCAGAATGGCGAAGAATACGGCAAGAATGATGAACACTATTGTCACCACCTTATACTGCTGCTTGAGATATGCCATGGCCCCCTTGCGGACATGGGCAGCTATCTCTCTCATGGTAGGAGTGCCCTCGTCCTCCTTAAGCATTCTTCTGTAAAAGTAGAAAGCAAATCCCAGTGCAATGAGGGATGAGACGGGCACGAGCCAGAATAATAAATCGACTGACATTGTTGAGTTTTAGATTGAAAATTATTGAATCGTTATATGTTGAAAGTTCTCCGGCGGAACAGACGGATCAATAGACTCCACGGTACGCCGCAGGACAGCCGTGTCTGCAGTAGAATAAAACTTTCTGAGAGGTGGGGCACTCTGCCCGGAATCAGCGGGACGCAGCCCCGCGTCCCTGCTGCGGGCCAAGGCATTGAGAACCCGGCGCGTCTGACGGGCAACAGCCGGTGCCGGATTGATGATACGGACAGAAGGACCGGCGGCACGGGCTATTTCCTGCTGTAGAAAAGGATAATGAGTACAACCCAGTACAATGACATCCGCCCCCTCCTCCGTCATCTCCGCCACATAGCGGTCTATCAGGTCCGAGGGCACCTCTCCCCTCTCCACGGCCTCTACCAGTCCCCAGCCCACTTTCTCTATGATACGGACTCCTGAGGCATACTTCAGGACAGTATCGCGGTACAGGCTGCCCTTGAATGTATTGGCTGTTGCGAGGACTCCCACCACCCCGGTCCTGGAAGCCAGGGCCGCAGGCTTGACTGCCGGTTCCATTCCGACGAACGGTATGGGGAAATGTCCGCGCAGATAAGAGATAGCGGCAGCCGTAGCCGTATTGCAGGCCACGACCACCGCTTCTGCTCCTTCTGAAATCAGGAAACGGACGACTGCATCAGCTCTGGATATGATGTGTTCCGGGCTCTTGTCCCCATAGGGACAGTGGGCTGAATCAGCGACATAGACATAGTCCCTTTCCGGCATAAGAGCCCTCAGCTCCTTCCACACCGAAAGTCCGCCTATACCCGAATCGTACACACCAGTCATCTTCCGTTTTCCATCAGGCAGAGATTATTTCAGATGTTCATCGAGGAAAGACTCCAGATCCTCTTCAGACACTTTGCGGCCGATGATATTGCCCTCAGCATCTACAAACGTGTTCTGAGGAATGAATGAGACGTGATAGAGCTGGCCCACCTCACTCTGCCAGAACTTGAGGTCCGAAACATGAGTCCATGTGAGCTTATCGTCCTTTATGCCCTTGACCCATGCATCGTGGTCACGGTCGAGAGAGACTCCGATGATGTCGAAACCGAGCTTATGGTACTTCTTGTAAATCTCCACGAGAGTAGGATTGAAAGCACGGCAGGGACCGCACCAGCTGGCCCAGAAATCGATCATGGTTACCTTGTTCTTGGGATAGAACTTCGAGAGTGTGACGCTCTTGCCGTCAGGTGTGTTGAGTGTAAAGTCAGGAGCCTTGTTGCCGACGCCGAGCTTCAGCTCATCCTGCAGATACTCGTCCATCATGGCTACAAACTTATTGCCCTCGAACTGAGGAAGAGCCTTGTAAGCGGCTACCAGAGTTGCAAGAGAATCAGTCTCCATATAGTAATAGCCAGCATTCTGAATGGTGAAATACAGCGAGAACTCAGAAATAGGCTCCTCAGCCATCATCGCATCCCTCATCTGGCCCAGTTCCTCCTGATAACGGTTGAATGCAGCAAGAGCAGAATCACGTTCCTCTCCAGACTTCACACTGCGAAGAACCTGCATAAGTCCCTGGGCATCGTATTTCTCGGCTATTTCCTCCGATGCAGCATTAAAACGGTTAATCTTAGTCTGTGTAGGACCTCCTGTTACGACAGCTTCCTGAAGCAGAGTATCGACACCGTTGATTGTCACCTGAGTATTCTCCAGGAAGAAAGGCACGAAACCGGGAATGCCGTCAATGCTCAGGAGGAACGGTTCGGGAGTCTGTACAGTACCCTTGAACACGAACTTACCGTTGATTACCTCTGCTGTATCACGGACAGGATTCTTCATATCACGGTTCACGATATAAGCTGTTCCGTTTACAAGCTTCTCGCTGTCTCCGGTAATGACACCCTTGACGGTATATCCTTTACCGCCGGTGCATGATGCCGCAAGAACTGCGGCAGCGCAGATAATAAGAAATTTTTTCATAATGGTGTAAATATTGATTTGTTGATTGCTATTCTATGTCATCACCCTCCAGGAACCACTCTTTGTACATCATGTAGCCCTGTGCGTTCTTGTGGGCGGACTGCCGCACCGCATCCGTTCCGTCCTTGACCTTCTTGGCGGGGACTCCGGCGTAGACTCCCGGCTCCAGTCTGGAGTTGCTGAGTACTACAGCCCCGGCCGCGATTATCGAGCCGTCGGCGACCTCCACTCCGTCCAGGAGGACGGCACCCATGCCTACGAGCACGTCGTTTCCGACCTTCGCCCCGTGAATGACTGCATTGTGTCCCACCGAGACGTCGTCGCCTATCTCCACTACAGACCTTTTATACAGGGTATGCAGCACCGCCCCATCCTGAATATTCACGCGGTTGCCCAGACGGATGGGATTCACATCGCCGCGGAGCACCGCCCCATACCATATACTGCAGTCGTCTCCTATCTCCACATCCCCGATAATCGCCGCATTCTCAGCGATAAAACATCCCTTCCCGATCTTCGGTGTGATTCCGTTCAAAGGTCTTATAATAGCCATATCATATTCCATTTAAAAACAACCCACAAATATAAAAAAAATAATAAAAAAGGGTCGGCAGAATGACCGCCGACCCTTAAAAAATCCTAATTGTTTCAGATTAGATGATACCCTGCTCGAGCATAGCCTGAGCCACCTTCATGAAGCCGGCGATATTGGCACCCTTAACGTAGTCAACATGACCGTCGGGCTGAGTACCGAACTTAACGCAGGCCTCGTGGATGCTCTGCATGATGTAGTGCAGCTTCTCGTCCACTTCCTTGGCAGACCAGCTGATGTGAGTAGCGTTCTGGGTCATCTCGAGACCTGAGGTAGCTACACCGCCGGCGTTGACAGCCTTACCGGGAGCGAAGAGGATACCCTTGCTCTGGAACTCGTGGATAGCCTCAGGGGTGCAGCCCATGTTGGATACCTCGCAGCAGCACCATGTACCGTTCTTGATCAGCTCCTTGGCATCGTCACCGTTAAGCTCGTTCTGGAATGCGCAAGGCAGAGCGATGTCGCACTTAACGCTCCATGCTTTCTTGCCGGCTGTAAATTTAGCGGCACCAGGGAACTTATCAGCCATATCCTGAACCTTGTTCCTGTTGGAAGCACGCATTACGAGCATGTAGTCAATCATCTCATCGGTGATACCGCCGGGGATCTCGCAGACTCCGTCAGGACCGGAGATAGCGATAACCTTTGCGCCGAGCTCCTTAGCCTTTGTAGCGGCGCCCCATGCTACGTTACCGAAGCCGGAGAGAGCGACTGTCTTGTCCTTGATGTCCTTGCCGGCATGGTGGAGAAGGTGCTGTGTGAAGTACAGAGCGCCGAATCCTGTTGCCTCGGGACGGAGGATGGAACCACCCCATGTGCCGCCCTTACCGGTGAGAACGCCAGTGTTGTACTCGCGGGCCAGCTTCTTGTACATTCCGTACAGATAGCCGATCTCACGTCCGCCTACACCTACGTCACCTGCAGGGATATCGGTGTCGGGGCCGATGCATCTCCAGAGCTCATACATGAAGGCCTGGCAGAACCTCATGATCTCAGCGTCAGACTTGCCGACGGGATCGAAGTCAGAACCGCCCTTTGCACCGCCCATAGGCAGAGTTGTCAGAGCGTTCTTGAAAGTCTGCTCGAAACCGAGGAACTTCAGCATGGAAGGAGTAACTGCCTTGTGGAAGCGGAGACCTCCCTTGTAGGGGCCGATAGCGGAGTTGAACTGAACCCTGTAACCGAGGTTGGTCTGAACCTCTCCCTTGTCGTCAACCCAGGTAACCCTGAATGTGAAGATACGGTCAGGCTCTACGATTCTCTCGACGATCTTAGCCTTCTCGAACTCGGGATGCTGGTTGTAAACCTCTTCGATGGACTCGAGTACTTCGCGGACTGCCTGCAGGTACTCTTTCTCGTTACCATACTTGGCCTCAAGTTTGGCCATGATTTCTGAAACTTTCATATTAAAAGTGTTTTAGTTGTGTTTATTAAAATGGTACATTAATTTCTGTCTATTTAACCTCCCATGTCGACCCGCTGTGCAGCAGCTCTTCCATGTTGTGAATCGTCGACTTGGCCCTGACTTCCTCGAGCTGGTCGCGGACATTGTCATCGTAGGTCTTGTCAGGAACATCGCGGATGACTCCAAGAGCCACCGGATACTCAGGCCACTTCATGTCGATGAGCATGCTGTGCACACCCATGTCGGCTGTGTGGGCATCGTGTATCAGGATATCGTCCTCGGTAACTCCGCCCTCGCCTATCGTCACCACCTTGAGCTCCTTGTTGACGAGTACCAGACCCTTGTTGCGGTCCTTTCCGAAGATCATCCTCTCACCATGGCGAAGAACTATCGTGCGGTCGGCCCTGACTTCCTTGTCGGAGATCTCGCGGTGCGAGCCATCGTTGTAGATGACGCAGTTAACCAACATCTCGGTCACCGAGCATCCGTCATGTCTTGCTGATGCAACGAATATCTCCTGATTCAGCTTCAGTTCCGAATCTATGCTTCGTGCAAAGAATGTGCCGCGTGCGCCCATTACGAGGGCTCCCGGATTGAAGGGATGCTCCACTGTTCCGTAAGGCGATGTCTTGGTTATCTTGCCCAGAGGAGATGTCGGAGAATACTGTCCTTTTGTCAGTCCGTAGATACGGTTATTGAAGAGAACGATGTTGATGTCGATGTTGCGGCGGATTGCGTGGATAAAGTGGTTTCCGCCGATGGCCAGGGCATCGCCGTCACCGGTAGCCTGCCAGATTGACAGATTGGGATTGGCCACCTTCATGCCGGTCGATATGGCAGTGGCACGGCCGTGTATTCCGTGGAAACCGTAAGTGTTCATATAATAGGGCAGTCGCGACGAGCAGCCGATACCCGATACGAACACGAAACGCTCCATGGGGTATCCACGTTCTTCCGCCACCTGGGGAAGAGCCCTCTGGAGAGAGGCGAGTACGGAATGGTCACCGCATCCGGGGCACCACCTTACTTCCTGATTGCTTTTGAAATCCTGTGCTGTATATTTCATGATGTCTGTCCTCCTATAATAATTTGTTGACTGCATCCACGACGTCCTTTACGATGAAAGGCTGTCCCTGCACCTTGTTGAGCTGATAGTAATTGAATTTCTGATGCTTTGCCCTCAGATAGTCTGCGAACTGACCGGAGTTGAGCTCGCAGACGATGATCTTCTTGAACTTCGAGAAGACCTCCTCCGTGTTGAGAGGCAGGGGGTTGATATAGTCGAAGTGGGCCAGGGAAACGCTCTTGCCCTGCTTGTGGAACTCCTTGACAGCCGTGTAGAGGTGGCCGAAAGTACCGCCCCATCCCACGATGAGGACTTCGCCGCTCTCGTCGCCGACAACCTTCAGCGGGGGTATGTCCACTGCGGCATGAGCCACCTTCCTGGCCCTGAGGTCCACCATCATCTGATGGTTCTGGGGGTCGGAGGAAATGACTCCGGCGGGATTCTTCTCAAGACCTCCTACGCGGTGCTCCAGACCGGGGGTGCCGGGCACTGCCCATCTGCGGACAAATGTCTCGGGGTCTCTCTCGAAGGGGCTGAACTTGCCGCCGCACTCGGAGGCGTCCTTGATGAAGGGAGGATGTATCTCGGGCAGGTCCTTCATGGAAGGAATGCGCCAGGGCTCGGAGCCGTTGCCCAGGAAGCCCTCGGTAAGAAGAATGACGGGCATCATGTGCTCCATGGCGAACTTACCTGCGTAGAATGCTTTCTCGAAGCAGTCCGAAGGAGAATGGGCGGCCATCACCATGATGGGACATTCTCCGTTGCGGCCGTAGAGGGCCTGATTGAGGTCGGTCTGCTCAGTCTTGGTAGGGATACCGGTGGACGGACCGCTGCGCTGCACGTCCACGAGGACGAGGGGCAGCTCGGTGATCATGGCCAGTCCGAGGGCCTCGGACTTCAGGGAGAGACCGGGACCGGAAGTGGTGGTCACCGCGAAGTTGCCGGCGTATGCGGCACCGATGGCTGTACAGATGCCGGCGATCTCATCCTCGCACTGGAGGGTCTTGGCCTTGAGCTCCTTGTGGATGGCCAGTTCCTCGAGAATAGCAGTGGCGGGGGTGATGGGATATGAGCCGCAGAAGAGAGGCACACCGGACTTCTCGGAAGCGGCGAGCAGTCCCCATGCGGTAGCCTGGTTACCGTTGATGTTGCGGTAAGTACCCTTTTCCTGCTTGGCGGGCTGCACGTAATAGGTATTGGCTATTGCGTGGATATTGGAGGCATAGTTGAAACCGTCCTTGAGCACTTTCTTATTGGTGTCGATAAGGGCCGGTTTCTTCTTGAACTTCTTCTCCAGATACTCGAAGGTATGGTCCAGTTCCTTGTTGAACATGAAGAAGCACATACCGAGGGTGAACATGTTCTTGCACCTTACGATGGCCTTCAGGTCCAGACCGCTGTCCTTGAGGCTCTCCTTGGTCAGGGTGGTTATGGGGGAGACTATGATATTGCGGTCCCCGATGCCCAGCTCCTCGATAGGATTCATCGTCTTGAATCCTGCTTTCTGGATGCCCTTCTCATCGAAGGCGTCCTCGTCGAGGATGATGGTCGCCGTGGGTTTGGCCCATTTGGCGTTGGCCATCAGAGCCGCCGGGTTCATCGCTACCAGTACGTCGCAGAAGTCGCCCGGGGTATTGATTTCGATAGAACCGATGTGTACCTGGAAGCCGGACACACCTGAAACTGTGCCTTGAGGCGCCCGTATCTCAGCCGGATAATCGGGGAAAGTAGAGATCTCGTTACCGAAAAGAGCGGAAGAGTCGGCGAACAGAGTGCCTGTAAGCTGCATACCGTCACCGGAGTCACCGGCAAAACGGATAACGACATCGTCTATATCAATAATCTTGTGTTGCATAAAAATTGGTTAATAATTTTAGACAAATGTAGTGATATTTCCTTACAAACAGAATTTATTTTCAAAGTATTTTGTAAAAAATGAAAGGGTCGTCCCGGAACTGACGGAACGACCCTCAATATAGGGTGTTACGCGATACCTGCCGCCTACATCTGGGACTGGGCCTGAGGAAGCGTCTTGTCAGGCGAGATGCCGAGCTCTGTCCTTACCTGGTCCGTAAGATCCATACACTGAGCTGCGTCAATATAGGGAGTCACCGTCTCCTCGAACACGCAGACAAGTCCGTTTGCCTTGGCCACTTTGTTGAGCGCCTCTGTAGCTTTCTGCTGGATGGGGGCCATCAGCTGATTCTGCAGATTGGTCATGTCCATCTGGGCATTCTGCTGATACTGCTGCAGACGGGACTCAAGGTCCTGTATTTCCTGCTGCTTGGTGGAGAGCACAGATGGAGTCCAGTTGGCACTCATCTGCTCGTATGTGGCATACTTGGTCCTGAGTTCCTCAACCATAGCGCTGTAGGTAGCCTGCATGTCTGCGCTGAACTTGTCGAGCTCCGCACGTGCCGAATCTGTCTCATCCATCAGGAAGATAATCTCCTGCATGTTGATATGTCCGAACTTGGGTGCGGTCTGGGCGGATGCGGTAAATACTGCCGCAAAAACGCATAAAGCGATAAAAGTAACTTTTCTCATGTTATAATTTTAATAGTATGTTCAAAATAACCGGGTGCAAATTTATAAAATATTTCTGTTTCCCCATCAGAACTGCTGTCCTATCACGAAGTGGAAGTTGGAACCACCGTTCTTATCGCCCTGGACAGGATCGAAGCCCCAGCCCCAGTCTACACCGAGCAGACCTATCATAGGCAGCATCACCCTGACTCCGATACCGGCCGAGCGCTTGATCTCGAAAGGATTGAAGTTGCGGATATCCTCCCAGCAATTACCTCCCTCGAGGAAGGCCAGCACATAGATTGTGGACTGCGGCTGGAGTATGACAGGATAACGGAGCTCTACCGTAAACTTGTCATATACGTGTCCCACATACACGCCGTCCTCATTTATAGGGGTCAGGGAATAGTTGGGATATCCTCGGAGAGATATGATCTCCGAGCCGTAGGTATTATAGCCGGACATACCGTCACCTCCGACCTGGTAGCCCTCGAAAGGAGAGTACCCCAGATTGCGGTTGTAATAACCCAGATATCCGAACTGCGCTCTGGTCATCAGCACCAGATCACCTACCAGACGGACATACAGCGCACCTTTGAAAGTCCACTTGTGATACTCTATCCACCGGTAACGGTCCTGGTCCGACATGTTCGCATAGTCTGTATTCTTATCCCTGAATGCGGAATACGGAGGGGTCAGCTGGAGGGACACCAGGAAGTCGGAGCCCTCACGGGGATACACAGCCTGGTCTGTGGAATTACGGGCCAGGGTTATCTTGTAGCTTATGTTGTTGGATTTACCTGTATCGAAGAGGAAGTTGTATCCCCAGTTATTAAGATTGTAAGTCTGCCAGCTGAGCTCATGATAAAGGACGAAATAACTGTCCGGCCACTTCAGACGGCTTCCCAGCGAGGCTGCAATACCGTAAACCTCGAAATACTCGTCCGTATTGCTGGCCTGATACCAGTAATAGGAATTTGTCTGGCGCGTATAGTAGCCTGAAAGGTTGAATGAAGTGGGCTTTTTACCGAAGAGCCAAGGTTCGATGAAATTGATGGAACCCGCCGTATAATATGTACCGTTGGTCTGGAATCTCAGCGAGAGCGTCTGGGCATCGCCGAGAGGAACGGGCCTCCATGCACCTTTTTTGAAGATACGTCTGAGGGAAAAATTATTGAAGCTGACTCCCACCGTACCTACGAAGGAATATCCGCCCCATCCTCCTGAAAGCTCAAACTGTGAGTTAGGCTTCTCCGCCACGTTGTAGGAAATATCGACTGTATTGTTAATCTGGTCAGGGATGACCGAGTAACCGCGGGTATGGTCAAGAGCCTGCTCAGGGTCGAAGTTGCCCATTGACGCAATCTCCCTTAGAGAACGCTCCAGCATGGACTGACTGTACAGATAACCGGGCTTGGTGAAGAGCTGACGGCGGACGACCCTCTCGTTCGTGATGGTATTGCCGCTGACTATTATCTTGTTGAATGTGGCAGGCTTGCCCTCGACCATCCTCAGCTCCACATCCACAGAATCGCCCACGATATTGGTCTCGACAGGAACTATGTTGAAGAAAATATAGCCCTGGTCGGCATAGAGGGTATGTATATCCATGAACTCCTTCTTGGGATCACCGAAAAGCCTTTTCTCCAGATTGACCACATCGTACACATCGCCTTTCTTGATCATAAGTATCTCGCTCAGCTGCTGCGCTGTGTACAGAGAGTTGCCGGTCCACGTGATATTGCGGAAATAGTACCTCTTGCCTTCGTCTATGACGAACTTTATGCCCAGCCGGTCCGGCTCTATATAATATATGGAGTCCTTGACTATGCGTGCATCCCTGTATCCGGCCTCGTTGAAAGCACTTATGAGGGACTGCTTGTCTGTCTCGTACTCTTTCTCATTGAATTTTTTAGACTTGAAGATATTCCTTATACGCATATCGCGGGTCTTGGCCATGGACCCTACAAGCTTGCCCTCGGGAACATTGTCATTGCCCTCGAAGGTAATGGTCTTGATCTTGACCTTGTCCTTGCGGTCTACCTTGAATGTCACCCTCACGGCATTGCCCACCGCCGTATCCCTGACCTGAATGACATCCACATCGGCATTCAGAAATCCTTTCTCCTTATAGTAGTTCTTGATGATTCCCACGGAAGAGCGCAGGAGGTAATCCGAGAGAGGCACCGCACGGCGAAGGCTAAGACGATCCTGCAACTCTGTCTGCTCGGAGTTCTTGACTCCTTGAAAACTCCACCGCGACACCCTCGGTCTTTCCTGAAGATAAAGGGCCAGAAATACCGTATCCCCTCCGGAAGAGAGAGAGTCTATATTAAGGGAGACATCCGAAAACTGCTTCTGGGCCCATATCCTGGAAACAATGTCCGCAGTCTGGTCTCCCGGAATTGTAATTTTCATTCCCTCCTGAAGGCCGGTAAGGGCAATAATCTGCTGTTCTCCCAGAAACTGAATGCCCTTAACCTTAATGCCGCCTACAACATATTCACGCGGATTGCGGTAATCCACAACTATACCTGACGAAGTCTGTTGGCCATACACGCTGCATACTGTCATCAGCAGCAGGACAGGAAGTAGGATCCTTTTCACCATCATTTGGAATCGTTCTTTTCTTGAGTTATCTGATCACCTGTCTTTCCGAAACGTCTCTGGCGGGAGGCGAACTCGTCAAGAGCCTGACGAAACTCGGATTTGCGAAAATCGGGCCAAAACACTTCCGTAAAATAAAATTCAGTGTAAGCACACTGCCACAGCAGGAAATTACTTATCCGCTGCTCTCCTCCCGTGCGTATCAGCAAATCCGGATCCGGAATACCGGCAGTAGCCAGATAATCGGCATAACGGCCTTCTGGAGCTCCTGCAGCCGTCCAGCGGGCTGCTGCCTGACTGATGTCCCAGCGCCCGCTGTAACTCAGGTAAACGGCCAGTGTCAGTCCTGTATTGGAGGCAGTTTCCCTCATCGCCCCGTCTATATCCCTATTGAGGTCCGGGGACAGGCGGTCGCGGTTGCCTATCACGACAAAGCGTATATTGTTTTTGGCAAATGTCGGCCTCTCATTGAGAATGGAGCGGGCCATAAGATGCATAAGCTCGGTCACCTCCGCCTCCGGACGGGCCCAGTTCTCTTCCGAGAACGCGAAAAGGCTCAGGTAGTCTATCCCGGCCTCCACCGCAAACTCGGCGCATGCCCTCACACTCTCGGTTCCTTCATAATGGCCGTAGATTCTCTCCTTTCCGCGCATTTTAGCCCAGCGGCCGTTACCATCCATTATTATCGCCACATGCTTTGGTTTCATATCTGGTCTCTATTTTATTACTATTTTTTCGTTTCTTCTGTCCTCGCCCCACAGCAGTTTCTCATTCAGTGCCTCGAAAAATCCATCCCTCCCGAAGCTCACGCACGAGAGAGTAAAAGGTGCCTTACGGACAGTTATCCCCGAGCTCTCACCGATGTCTGCAGAACGGTTGTCCGCCGATATCATGGTCCTGTGTCCTCCGGAACGGATAACCACCTCTATCACGGAAGTGTCGGGGACTATGAGAGGCCGCACATTGAGATTATGCGGCGCCATGGGGGTTATGATGAACACAGAGGAGTCCGGCACTACGACCGGTCCTCCCACACTTAGCGAATAGGCCGTCGAACCGGTCGGTGTAGCTATGAGAAGTCCGTCCGCCCAGTAAGTGGGAATACGCATACCGTCTATCGACACCTCAATACCTATCATGTACGGCTCAGAGCGCTGAAGCGTAATCTCATTGAGAGCATAAGGGTAGAATCCTTCCGGCAGACCACTGTACGACACTTCCAGAAGACTGCGGTGCTCTACCCGGTAGTTCCCGTCTATCATCCTGTCCACTATTCCGCAACCGGCGTCCCCGCTCCCGGCGGAAGTGAGGAAACCGAGCCTGCCGAAATTGATGCCGGCGACAGGTATACCTCCGTCTCCAGCCACGGACAAGGCACTCAGGAATGTTCCGTCCCCGCCAAGCGAAAGTATAATGTCCACATCCCGCGGCAAGTCCTCTGCCCCCGTAAAGCACACCCCGTCACCAGGTACCGTCAGCCCATGCTCCCTGAGTTCTGCAGCCAGAGCCAGGCAGCATGAAACCCTTACACCCCTGCGCGAGAGGTGCTCCAGCAAAACCTTCATCCTTATTTCAGCATCCGGTCCGAAATTCCGGCCGTACAGGGCGAAATGCATCTCCTTTTAATATTCGAAATGTGAATCAGGTTGCAAATATTGCGATTTTATTTTAAAAAAAAGCAGATTATATATAATTTTGTATGATTTTTGAACATACACTTTACACTAACATTTAGCAGCTATCAGCAATGAAGAAAGCCAACCTTATCATCAACATCGTACTGATTATCGCAGTAGCAGCCCTGTTCGTGCTGCACTTCACAGGCAACGGAAAAGTATCTCAGGCACCGGTATCCGGAAACGGAAGCACGACAGCATCCAGAGGCGACATCGTATACATCAATCTTGACACCCTGGTCAACCAGTATGATATGTACAACGACCTGCGCTCCGAGCTCCAGGGCAAATTCAGTGCGATAGAGAATGACCTCAACAAGCAGGGAAGAGCTCTGCAGAACGATATCCAGAGTTTCCAGGAGAAGATGCAGAAAGGCCTGCTGACCCGCTCACAGGCAGAGAGCATGAACAACGACCTGGCACAGCGTGATCAGGACCTGAGAAATCTCACCATCCAGAAGCAGACTGAAATACAGGAAGAGGAAAGCGTCATGTACAACAAGGTCATGGACGCCATCACCACATACGTCACAAAGTACAATCAGGACAGGCAGTACGCCCTCATACTTACCACTACTGCCGCCACTACTACCGTCATCAACGGAGACAATGCCCTGGACATAACCCAGGAGATACTGGACGGGCTCAATGCCGAATACATCAAGAACAGAAATAAATAGACTCCCTTGAGAATAGCCGTTCTATCGTGTTTCCCTCCCTACCGCGGAGGCATCTCCCAGTTCAACACCTCCCTGTTCCGGGAGTTGTCGCGGGAGAATACGGTAGCGGCATTCAATTTCAAGAGGCAGTATCCTGAATTCCTGTTCCCCGGCAAGACCCAGTACATCGAGGACGGCACCGAACCTCCATTTCCAACCGACAGAATCCTGGACACGGCCAATCCCCTGTCCTACATCACGACTGCCCGAAAAATCCGTTCATGGAAACCGGACTTGCTTCTTATGCGGTACTGGATGCCCTATTTTGCCCCCTCGCAGGGATACGTGGCAAGGCACATGAGTCCAGGCTGTAAGGTCATATCAATTCTGGACAATGTGATTCCGCACGAGAGCCATTTCTTCGACCGTCCACTGACCTCCTATTATTTAAAAGGACACGACGGCTTCGTAGTTCTGTGCAACTCCGTCCGTGATGACCTCCTGCGCCTGGCCCCTGATGCCCGCTACATCGTCTCTCCCCACCCGATCTACTCCAACTTCGGAGAGAAAGTTCCCCGAACGGACGCGTGCAGGGAACTCGGCCTGGACCCCGCAAAAAAGACACTACTGTTCTTTGGACTGATCAGGGAATATAAAGGGCTGGACATACTCCTGGAAGCTTTCTCATCACTGGACGAGAGCTACCAGCTGCTCATTGCCGGAGAGCCATACGGCTCCTTCGAAAAATACAGCCGGCTCATCAGTGCCAGCCCCAACAGCAGCCGCATTCACCTCTTCGCCCGCTTCATCGGCGACAACGAGGTGGCCCGGTTCTTCTGCGCCTCCGACCTGTGCGTGCTGCCCTACCGGTCCGCCACCCAGAGCGGCATCAGTTCCATCGCCTACCATTTCGACCTCCCGATGGTCACCACAGCGGTGGGCGGACTGAAGGAGATGATAGGCATGACGGGCACGGGAATTGTAACAGAAAGTATTACTCCGGAAGCAGTAAAGGAAGCGGTAGAGAAGTATTTCTCAGATGACAGCTTCCACCGCAGCTGCGTGGAGGCAATCGGCAGGGAAAAAGACAGACTCTCCTGGAAGCGGTTCTGTTCCAACCTGCTGGATTTCTACAAAAGATTATAACAAAAGCAATATATACCATGAAAGCAATTACACAGACCGCATTCAACTTCAATCATCAGACAGGCAAATACGAAGGGAAAGTCCGTGATGTCTACACCATCGATGACAGATACATAGCCATGGTGGCCACCGACAGAATCTCGGCATTCGACGTCATCCTGCCCAAGGGCATTCCCTACAAAGGACAGGTGCTCAATCAGATAGCCTCCATGTTCCTGGATGCTACAGCAGACATCGTGCAGAACTGGAAGATAGCCTCGCCCGACCCTATGGTGACTGTTGGATACAAGTGCCAGGGCCTGCCCATAGAAATGATTGTCAGGGGCTATCTGACCGGAAGTTCCTGGAGGGCCTACAAGAACGGAGCCCGTGAGATATGCGGAGTGCCCATCCCCGACGGTATGCGCGAGCACCAGAGATTCGAGCATCCCATCATCACCCCCACCACCAAGGCCGAGATCGGCACCCACGATGAGGACATCTCCAAGGAAGAGATTATCCGTCGCGGTCTGGTATCAGCTGAAGACTACGCCAAATTGGAGGACTACGCCCTGAGACTCTTCCAGAGAGGCACCGAGATGGCCGCACAGAGAGGCCTCATTCTGGTGGATACCAAGTACGAATTCGGAAAAAGGGACGGAGAGATCTATCTTATCGACGAGATACACACTCCCGATTCCTCCCGTTATTTCTACGCCGACGGTTACGAGGAGCGCTTCGCCAAGGGCGAACCCCAGAGGCAGCTGTCCAAGGAGTTTGTCCGCGAATGGCTGATGGCAAACGGTTTCAGCGGCCAGGCCGGCCAACAGGTTCCCGAGATGACCGATGAGATAGTACGCAGCATCTCTGACCGCTACATAGAACTCTACGAGCACATCACAGGACGCAAGTTCGAGCCTGCCGAATACGGCGAGGACCCTTACGCACGTATTGAGACCAACATCACAAACCTTCTCGCACGGCTTGTATGAGACTTCTGCTGACCGCTCTGCTGTGCTTCCTGCTGACGGCCCCAGCATGGACGGAGGCCGCCGCCCAGGACTTCGTAGCCACTCCCGTAGAAGTATCCACTGACAAGGTAAACGTCAAGGGAACTGTCTACCTGCTGCACAAGGTGCTCAAGGGACATACACTGTATTCTATTTCCAAAGCCTACGGAGTAAGTATAGATGCCGTCCGCGAAGCCAATCCCTCCTTGTCGGAAGGGCTGAAAGCCGGCATGCTCCTCTATATCCCTGCAGCCGGGGATACCGGTGTAACCGCAACGACCGACGAGCAGACAGCCCCTGCCGCCGCAGCGCCGGACACGCTGACCCAGGACAGGAAAACCAAGGACAACGGCAGGAAGGCACCGGATGCCAACAGGAAAAAATACAGGAAATACAATGTCAAGTGGTACGAGACCCTGGATGACGTCGCCGTAAAATTCAATGTTACCACAGATGCTATAATTGCCCTCAACAGGATAGATCCGGATTCGGACAAACGCATACGCTCTGTCTTTATCCCGGATGATGAGTATATGCGCGGATTCCGGCAGGAGATGACGGAATCCGGAGCCGAAAGCCTGGCTGAAAACGATACTTCCGACGCAGAAGGACAGACGTTCGGTCCCGAGACTGTAAATCAGATCCCTGTCATCCATGACAAGGCTGTTTCCAAAGACCCTGACTACGCACGGAAAACGCATGTAATCTCTCTGGTTCTACCGTTCAATGCCAGCCGCAGGACCGATGGTCTCAATACCTATACCGCTGATTTCTATGCAGGTACTCTGATAGCATTGACAGATCTCGAAAAGAGGGGGATGCTCTCCAACATTGTACTCAACATAGTGGATCTCAGCAACTACAGCAGCGCATGGCAGCTGGTCGCCGACGGTGTCCTCAATGAAAGCGAACTCATCATCGGTCCCATCTCCGAGAGAGATATGCAGCCAGTAGCATCATGGGCCCGCAGCCGTAAGATACCTGTTGTCTCTCCGCTGGATCTCAAAACAGCAGCGCTGGCCGACGGGAACCCTTACCTATACATTTTCCCTCCACAGTCCGACCTGGCTCTGGATCATCAGCTGGACAAAATTGCCCTCCGCCCGGATGATTCCGACACCACAAGTTCCGTCACCGTCATTTACGAACAGGGATATGACAATTCGGACCTGGTCCGTCAGACCATGGAAGGACTTTCAGCCAGGGGCATTCCCTACAAGACTTTCAAGTACGATTTCCTGAGCGGACGCGGCATTGATTCCCTTATGGTACGTTCTCTGGACACTGTACTGGTCAACAAAGTCATCATTCCGTCCATGAGCGAGGCCTTCATCACCGATGCCCTGCGGAACCTCAGTCTTATCGAGAGCTCCCGCGAATACCGGATCGAAGTCTACGGAATGAGCCGCTGGAAGAGTTTCGAGACCATTGAACTGAATTATTTCCACTCCCTGGACCTCCGGCTGGCCATGTCATACCACATAGACTACACCTCTCCGGGAACTTTGGAATTCATCCACAAATACCGGGCTGCATTCAATACAGAACCCACCTCCTTCGCATTCCAGGGCTACGACATTCTGACTTTCTTCGTAGAAGCCATGAATACATGGGGCAGCAACTTCCCACAGGGCATAATAAACGAAAGGAAGAGCCTCCTGCAATCGGACGTACTCTTCCTTCCTGTAGCTCCTGGCTCCGGATATGAGAACCGGGCCTTCAAGGATATCTGTTTCACTGACGGATGGACAGTCCTGAATGAGTAACAGCTTTCATCCTGTTACTCATTCCGCTGTTCAACTGACAGTACCTCCGTCCTTTTATTGAATTCCTCAATCCAGGCGGCCTCCTCCTTGCCGAGCAGGTCGAAGTTGACAGGCGACAAGTCTATCGGAGTGACCGTCAGAGTTTCAAATGCCAGGAATTCTCCATAGCCGTTCTTCTCATGCGGCACGACCAGTACTGCGTTCTCGTGACGGATACCGTACTCGCCCTCCACATACAGGGCCGGCTCGTTGGACATGACCATGCCCTCGGCCAGAGCGACAGGATTTTCTTCCATTCTCACACTCTGGGGACCTTCATGCACGCAGAGATTATGTCCTATACCGTGGCAGGTTCCATGCCAGTACATCCGGCCGGCCTTCATGATGGGACCGCGGGCAAGAATGTCCAGCAGACAACCCCTCATTCCCTTGTAGAATACCGCCATGCTCAGGTCGATCATACCTTTGAGAGCAACGGTATAATCATCCTTCTGAGTCTGGGTCAGGGGACCGAGAGGAACCGTACGGGTAGTATCGGTGGTCCCGTATGTGTACTGAGCGCCAGTATCTATGAGTAGAAAACCTTCGGGACGGATAACCGCACTTTCATCCTCAGTAGGAACATAATGCGGCAGAGCAGCGTTGGCTCCGAAACCTACGATTGCAGGGAAACTCTCTCCCAGATAGTCCGGACATTCACTGCGCACCTCTATGAGTTTCATGGCCACCTGATATTCCGTAATACCCTTGTCCGCATTTTCCTTAACCCAGTCTATCACCTTTGTCAAAGCCTTTGCATCCTCAATGAACGCACGGCGGTATCCTTCTATCTCTACTGCATTCTTGACGGCCTTCATCATATTCAGCGTTCCTCCGGGGGTAGGATCAGGAATATAGGGACGGAAAGGCGAGCGCTGATGGATATTGTCCATGGCCGCGAAGAAATACTTTGCTGTAATCTTACCGGATGAGAAAATACGGACACAATCCTTAGGCAGGGCCTTGAGGAAGCTGCCGAACTCCTCATAATCCCTGAGAATTACCCCTTCACTGAGCAGAGCCCTCATCGCCTCATGCTCCAGCATCTCCTGACGGAGGAAGAGGGTCACGCACTCAGGCGTAACCACAGCATAGGACAGGGGCAGAGGATTGTACTCAATGTCCGTACCGCGGATATTGCAGAGCCATGCCACCTCATCCATGGCCGTAACGATATAGGCAAACGGCAGGGAGGAGTCCAGTCTTTCCACCAGGCGGAGGTGCTTCGATTCAACACTTTCTCCGCTGATATTCTCGGGGACAAAGCGCACGGGGTTGAACTGAAGAGCGGGACGGTCCTTCCATACACGGTCGAACGGGTCCTCTATAAGCGTCACGTTAAGAGGAGAAAGGGAGTCCAGCATGGACTGGTACTCTGCATAGGAGAAAAGATCCTCATCCATCGCGACAATATCATCTTCAGAAAGATGCTCCTTAATCCACTCAGGGATGGAGGGTGTTCCTTCTACCCGCAGCCGCATCATCTCGATACCGGTTCCCTCCAGTTGACGGGCTGCCTGAATAAAGAAACGGGAGTCGACCCACAGAGCAGCCTCATTCTGAGTTATCACGAGCGTCGCAGCCTCGCCGGTAAATCCGGAAAGCCACTCGAGAATCTTATAGTGCGCGGGGATATACTCACCGAAATGAGGATCCGTTGACGGAATTATCATAGCCGAGATATCGTCTTCGGCCAGAACCTTGCGAAGAAGGTCTATACGCTGGGTTATTTCCATAGATTATCTATATAATAATGATTATCAGTCTTTACTGGCTTTGGAAAGCAATACTCGCGCATTCTCCACAGCCGCAGCTGTAAGCTCTGAACCGCTGAGCATCCGGGCTACCTCCATGACCCTCTCCTCTTCTCCCAGCCTCCGGATACCGGTACAGGCTTTGCCGTCCTGTCCGAAATCCTTATACACCAGATAATGCGCTCCCCTCTTGGAGGCTATCTGCGGCAGATGGGTGATGGCGAATATCTGCATCCTCTCACCCATCCTGCCGATCATGTCACCCATCTTGTCTGCGATTCTACCGGACACTCCGGTATCAATCTCGTCGAAAATCATAGTAGGCAAGGATGTATATCTGGCCAGCAGCCCTTTGAGTGAGAGCATCACACGGGAAAGTTCTCCGCCTGAAGCCACTTTCGAGATGTCGCGGAGGGTCGCAGAGCCATTGGCCGAAAAAAGGAAATCCAGAGTGTCACCCCCGGAGACCGTGAGAGTGTCCCTGGAAGAGACTGATGCCTGAAATACGGCATGCGGCATCTCCAGGGAACGAATATCGGCCTGCAGTTCGGCAGACAGTGCCCCACAGGCCTCCTTACGCCTCCGGGACAATTCCTCCGCCAGTTTTCGGCGCTGTCCGTCAAGAACCTCCAGTTCCTTCCTTACGGCCTCCAGCCTCTCCTGCTGCTCCCCGACACCGCTGAGCGAAGCATTGAGACTGTCTCGTAGTCCGATAAGAGCCTCAACGCTGTCACAGCCGTACTTTCTCTCAAGAGAATAAAGCAATGACATACGGTCCTCCACCTCCTGCAGCCGCTCAGGTGATACAGTAATGCCGGAAGCGGCTTCCTCTATCTCCCTCTCTATGTCCGAGACCTCTATCTTGCAGGACTCCAACCGATCGGCAAGAGGCTGCAGCGCTGGATTATATGAGACGTACCGCATGAGCCGGGAAGCTGCATCCTTCAGCTGCTGCACCACGGATAGCTCCTGGGGATTAAGGGCACCATAAGCCGCCTCCAGGCCGCCGCGGATATCCTCCGCATGAGCCAGAGCCTTCTGCTCCGCCTCCAGGGCCTCCATCTCTCCTGGCACCAGACGGGCTTCCTGAAGTTTTGAGAGCTGGAACTGACGGTATTCGGCATCCCGCTCAGCCCCGGCTATAGCCTCCGCAAGGGATTCTGCCTCGTGTTCCTTGGCCTCACAGGCACTGTATACCTTCCTGTACTCCTCGAGCAGCGGGGCCGTTCCGGCAAAATGGTCTATCACTCCCAGACGGAAATCCGGGTCTGTCAGGAGCAGGTGCTGATGCTGCTCATGTATGTCTATGATACGGGAGGAAATGGCCGATAGATCCGCCAGTGTTACAGGTTCATCGTTTAGAAACGAACGGGAACGTCCCGCCGGGGTTATGACTCTGCGGAGAATATACTCCTCTCCGGTCCTGCCGTCCCGGAACTCCGCCTCTACCACACAGTTGCGGTCAGGATCGCTGAACACAGAAGTATCAGCCCTTTTCCCCAGAATAAGGGAAAGAGCTCCCAGAAGAATGGACTTTCCGGCTCCCGTCTCGCCTGTGATGATAATCAGACCGTCCGGGAATGTGATATCCAGGGATGAAATCAGAGCATAATTCGATATGGACAGACGGGTCAGCATCCTCTCCCCAGCATATTTTCAATATTGTCAACAATGGCTGATGCAACTTCTGCCTTTGACTCCAGGGGAATCTCCTGCTGACTGCCGTCGCGGCGGAAAATTGTCACCTTGTTCGTATCCCCTCCGAATCCGGCTCCTGGATCCTGCATGGAGTTGAGAACAATCATGTCCATATTCTTGCGGCGCAGCTTGGAAAGAGCATTTTCCCTGGCATTGTCCGTTTCCAATGCAAATCCGGCAATAACCCCTTCCCGACGCCTCCGTCCGCCTATAGATGCTGCAATATCCTTGGTAGGAGCCAGTTCCAGGACCATCCTACTACCGTCCTTTTTAATTTTCGTACTGCTGGGAGATGCCGGGGTAAAATCGGCCACAGCCGCGCAGAGCACGGTTATATCACATCCCTTGTCGTACTCGGCGACCGCCGCCTGATACATTTCCTCTGCTGAAATCACCTTCCTTACCTCCACTGAGGGTGATTTCGGATATACTGCTGCCGGACCGGAGACAACTGTTACCTGTGCCCCGCGGCTGGCAAGCTCATCCGCTACGGCCGATGCCATTTTACCCGACGAATGGTTCGAGATAAAACGGACGGGATCTATAGCCTCACGGGTAGGCCCCGACGTAACTACAGCCCTGCGTCCCTCAAGCGTCTGCCGCGGTCGTGGATCAAGCAGTTCCTCAACACGCTCCACGATTCTCTCCGGTTCCTCCATCCTTCCCTTGCCTTCCAGGCCGCTGGCCAACTCTCCCGAGGCAGCTTCCACGATATGCACTCCCCTGCTCCTGAGTATTCTCAATGTTTCCTGGGTCGCCGGATGGGCATACATGTCCAAGTCCATCGCCGGAGCCGCCATGACAGGACACCGGGATGAGAGATAAGTAGTAAGCAGAAGGTTGTCGGCAATACCGCAGGCCATTTTCGAAAGAGTATTGGCTGATGCCGGTGCGATAAGATATAAATCAGCCCACATGCCAAGGGACACATGGCTGTTCCACTGTCCGTTCTCAGGATTGAAGAACTCCACGAGTATGGGATTACGGGAAAGCGTCGCCATGGTCAGAGGAGTAATGAACTGCTTGGCGGTGGACGTCATTATGACCTTGACCTCCGCCCCCTCCTTGACCAGCAGGCGGGTCAGGTATGCGGCTTTGTAGGCCGCGATGCTTCCGGTAATACCCAGAAGTATGTGTTTACCCTTGAGCTGCATGTCTGCGAAGTGCCTGAATGGCCTTTCTACTGCTGGTCCTCGACCTTACGGTAGTAAATCTCGTTGTTGCGGAACTCCTCGATAGCGACGAGTGTCGGCTTGGGCAGCCGCTCGTAATGCTTGGATATCTCGATCTGCTCGCGGTTCTCGAAAGTTTCTTCCAGAGTATCGGCATAGTTGGAGAACTCCTCGAGCTTCTGGCTGAGTTCCTGCTTTACATTGGCAGATATCTGGTTGGCCCTCTTGGCGATAATCATTACTGTCTCGTAAATGTTGCCTGTTGGCTTTGCCAGTTCTGAAAGGTTACGGGTTACTGTGTTTGTAGGTACCTGTTTAATTTCCATGGTTTTATATATTTAGCTATTTTTTATTCAAAAAATTCTGGGCCCTTGCGGCCAGGCCGTCCAGCTCCTTGCGGTAAACGGACTCGGGAAACTCGCTCACAAATGAGAAATAATCATCTGTAAATGTCATGTATCTTTCCCTCTGCTTCTCCGGCACGCTGTTCTGAGCATACTTGTAGGCCGACAAAGCCGTATAGTACATGATGTCCTCCCGGTAAAGATTCGCCGCATCTTCCTTGAGGACCAGTTTCAGGGCGTAATGGGCCGCCTTATAGTCCTCTATCGTATAATAAAGTTTGGCCGCCTCATAGTCTTTCCGGTCCAACCTCTCCTCCAGATCCTCGATCATCGCCTGGCACTGGGGAATATAGTCGTTGTCAGGAAAGTCTATCAAATATTCGTTAATGGCGCCAAGAGCCTTATAGGTAGGCGTCTGGTCCAACTCATAACGGTATGTAGCCTGATAGAGACAGTCCAGGTACATGAAACGGGCCTTGTCTGTAAAAGGGCTGCGGGGAAAGACATTGATAAAGGAGTCAAACGCCTGCTCGGCAGCTATCATGTCGCCATAGCAGTAATGGGAGTACGCAGTATAATACTCCACAGTATCTTCCTGGGCCGTACCGTCCACAGCTATCTTCAGCGACTCAAACATAGATGCGGACTTGGCGTACTTACCGGCATCGAAGAGATCAAAGGCCATCTGATACTTGGCCGGCACGTCATTGCTTTCCATCATGACTTCAAACTGGGTCTTGCATGATGCTGTCATCAGTACTGTTAACACAGCGGCGATCAGTAATGCCGGCACTCTGGATAAATTCTTCATCTTCTCTGTCATTTCATTCAGAACTTACAAAGATACAATATTTCTTCTTAACATATACTTCCAATCTATACCCCCATACCAATATTATAGCCCATATCCACCTGGACAATAACAGAACCCACCACACAGCTCCTACCGACGACAGGAGTATCACATCCTCCAAATTGCTGTGGCTGATGCCTATATGGGTATTCAGCCCGTCTATGTCTTCCTTACGCAACTTTCCTTTTCCGGCCTCGTCTATCATCGCCGCAGCCCCGTACGCCAGCCCCAGGGTATTGGCTATTATCCAGAGTACTGCACAACGTGAGGAAAGACCGAACACGTGCATTACCGGACGGAGCGCCCTGGAGATAGCCCGGATGATGCCGAACTCAGCCATCACTGCCTGCAGAACATTAAGTGCAAAGATGATAATCAACATCTTAGGCACGAGTATGCAGGTATTTTTCAACCACTCCAGAAACTCCGTCGTGAAGTCAGGCCGTACAGGCCCCGCCTCCACTCCGCCCGGCACATGGACGGAACCCGGGAGCACCATGTTCAACAAGTATGCAAGAATTATTCCCGAAAGTGTCCGGACCAACACCATCCGCACCGCCGGGCTGCCGGTTTTCTTCTGAACAGCTGTTTCCACGAACATGTTATGCGAGCACAGAGCCATCACTCCGAGAATAGTCATCGCCCTGGAATCCAGGTCAAGGGTCACCGCAGCGGCAATAGCCGAATACATATTGACGAAATATCCTGAAACATAAGCCAAAGCCGCCTCGCCCGGCAGGCCGAAGTGCACGAAAACGGGAGAAAGCACTCCAGAAATCCACTCAATTACGCCGAAATGTCCGAGGAGCATTATAGCAAAAGATACTGCCACAGTGATTTTTATCATCCACCAAGCAGTCTTCTTAGTTGACGGAAGGCACCTGCGCACCGCCACGCCGCTCCTTACCCTGAATTCTTTGCCTGTCATCTGCTCCGGCCGCGCTTTTCTCTGTCTACTTCAAATTCCATTTTGCCGTCACCTTCCTTTCAACAGGCCCTATGATGCATGGGCGCAACAGAGGTGCCACGAGCCAGGCTATCTTGTTCACCAGTCCGGGAATCCTGCCGCTGCGTCCCTTGAACATCATATTCAATGCCTTGCACGCAGCCGTCTCCGGCCGTATCATGACCCCGATGTGACGTGCTATACGGCTGAGTCTTGGCGTCAGCCCTACCAGGGGAGTGTCCACAGCTCCGAAATATATTGAGCAGACTTTGACTCCTGTTCTCTGGCACTCCGTTCTCAGAGCCCGGGTAAATATCCGCGTAAAGGACTTTGTGGAAGCATACGTGGTAAGGAAAGGGAACGGGAACCATGCGGCCAGCGACGATATGTTCATGATATATCCTCTGCGGCGCTCCAGCATGGCCGGCAGGTAATAACTGCAAAGAAGTGCCGTAGCATGATTGTGCACCATGATGATTGAGGAGATCTGAGCCGGCGACATGTTGCGGAAATGTCTGGCATGCAGCATACCGGCATTGTTGATGAGCACTTCCACCTCTGCACCTGGACGCTGCCCGGCAACTGTATCGTATACCTTTTTCGGAGCGTCAGGAGCAGACAGATCAATTCCTATCGGCAGAAAGTCCAGATCCGGATGGGCAGCTGCCATCCGGGAGGCCACCTCGTCTGTCTCATTCTGGAACAAGGCCACTATTATCACATTATATCCTTTCTGCGCCAACAATTTGACATATTCCAGCCCCATTCCTGACGATCCGCCGGTAACCAACGCATATTTATTATGTAATCGCTGCATTCCTATACCTATATTAACTGGGCGCAAAAATAAAATAAATTTCGTATATTTGTCGGATATTAATCCCATAAACAATACTACTATGGCATCAATCAAAGGCACCAGAACAGAAAAGAACCTCCTCGCCTCTTTCGCAGGAGAATCACAGGCCAGAGGCCGCTACACCTATTTCGCAAGTGTCGCGAAGAAAGAGGGCTACGAGCAGATAGCCGCCATCTTCCTTGAGACCGCCGAACAGGAGAAAGAGCACGCAAAAAAATTCTTTAAATTCCTTGAAGGAGGCATGGTTGAAATCACCTCGACATATCCCGCCGGCATCATATCCACAACTCTCGAGAACCTTCGTGCCGCGGCTGAAGGCGAGAACGAAGAGTGGACAGTTCTCTACCCTGAGGCAGCCAAAGTAGCCCGCGAGGAAGGATTCACTGAGATTGCAGTGGCATTCGAGATGATTGCCCGCGTCGAGGCCGAACATGAGGCACGTTACCGCAAACTCCTCGAAAGAGTAGAGAGCGGACGTTTCTTCGAGCGTGACGGCGAGATATACTGGCAGTGCCGCAACTGCGGATATGTCCACAAAGGCAAAAAGGCTCCCGAGAAATGCCCCGCCTGCCAGCATCCCCAGGCCTACTTCGAGCCAAAAAAGGAGAACTACTAAAACATTTTCTTGCAAGCTGAGAAAAAAGTACTATCTTTGCAGTCCCTTTCCAAAAGGGACTGCAAAGTGTCTGCCCGGATGGTGAAATTGGTAGACACGCTAGTTTCAGGGACTAGTGGCCGCAAGGCTGTGCAGGTTCGAGTCCTGTTCCGGGCACTAAAAAGGTGGTAATCGCATGATTACCACCTTTTTTAGTGCTCGAAGGGCACCCGTAGGCGCACCTGCAAAAGTATCTGACCCATCCCGCGACCAAACTCGCCATATTCATATAAAAAAACCTCCTTGCCACCATCACGGCGCAAGGAGGAAAAAATAACATTATGAAAACATAGTAAATCTCGCTCCCCTTCTAGGACTTGAACCTAGGACCCCCTGATTAACAGTCAGGTGCTCTAACCAACTGAGCTAAAGAGGAATTTTCCTTTCGGGACTGCAAAGATAGATAATTTTTTCTACTTGCAAAAAAATAATTTAACTTTGTGCAGAAATTTTTAAAAAATCTGTATGGACGTTCTTCTTCTCTCCCGCCTGCTCAAGGAGTTAATCATTGATAATGACCGCATTCCGCTGCCAGGGATGGGGTATTTCATAACAGAGCCTATGCCGGCATATTTTTCCGAAGACGGCAAGACCATCTACCCTCCGTCGAAGCGGATTTCGTTTAAAGGGGATGACAGGGCCAAAGGGAATCTAGTGGCACAGTATTACGCAGCCGGCAGCGGGATAGATGAAAAAACGGCTATTATGGAGCTCGAGGCATTCCTGCAACAGCTTAAGATAACCTTGAAGGAAAGAAAAAATATAGATTTTCCCGGCCTCGGGAGACTCCGCAGCACCCTGGAAGGCAACTCATACTTCGTCGCCGAGCAGAATGGAGGCATATTTGCCCAAGCGTTCGGATTTGAGCCGGTAATACTCAAACCGGTAAACAATGAAACTGACGCCTCGCAGGAGCCCGGTTACAACAGTAACGTTACAACCACGGCTGAGACCATGCCCGAGCCCAATACCGATACCATCAGCAAGGAAACGCAGACTGACGGCAGCAAGCACAAAAGCCACCGGATTCTTTTCATCATCCTGGGCATCCTGGCCGCTCTGATCATCGCCGCCGTCATCCTGGTGGAACTCGGCCGTAGCGGCAAGCTCGACCACCTCATCTACTCCGATGAGGAACTGGAACTCCTCGAGCAGCACGGAATGTAACATCCGTAATTCATCACTGCCTGTACCACACAAGATGGCATAAAAATCACCCCACGAGGTCGTCCGAAACTCGAAACATCGATGGGGTGACTCTTTTTTCCAGGTCCTGTCCCGGTACAAGCCTAACCGATGGTCGCTCCGTTGCAGAGTTTCTCCTCGGGAGCCACGATACGCATCTTGCCGTCCGGCTGCTTGGCCATCAGGATCATACCCTTGGACTCTATGCCGCGGATCTTGCGGGGAGCCAGGTTGGCCAGGATGCATATCTGCTTGCCGACCATCTGCTCAGGGGTGTAGTACTCGGCGATACCCGAGACTATCACACGCCGGTCGATGCCTGTGTCGATGGTGAGCTTCAGCAGCTTGTCGGTCTTGGGCACTCTCTCGGCCTCCAGGACGGTGGCTGTGCGGATGTCCATCTTGCCGAACTCGTCGAATGTACATTCCTCCTTCTGGGGCTCTACCGGAGCAGCGGCGGCCGCGGCGGCGGCATTGGCCTTGCGGATATTCTCCAGACGCTCCATCTGGGCGTTGATGGCCTCGTCCTCGATCTTCTCGAAGAGCAGTTCGGCCTTGCCCAGCTGATGCCCGGCGGGCAGCAGGTCCTCCCGTCCGATATTGTCCCATCTCAGGACATCCTTCGGCAGATTCAGGATGGTCAGGAGCTTGTCCGAGGAAAATGGAATGAAGGGGGCAAATGCGACGGCAAGGTCCGCGCAGAGCTTCAGGGACACGCTGAGAATGGAGGCGGTGCGGTCCATGTCGGTCTTGGCCACCTTCCAGGGCTCGGTGTCGGTAAGGTACTTGTTGCCGAGGCGGGCGAGGTTCATGGCCTCCTTGAGGGCCTCGCGGAAGCGGTAGTGCTCGAGGGCGTCGGTGATGGCGGCCTTGAGGGCAGGTACCTGTGCAAGGGTCTCGTCATCTATGGCCTCATACTTGAGGTCGGCGGGCACCTTTCCGTCGAAATACTTGTGGGTCAGGACGACGGCGCGGTTGACGAAGTTGCCGTAGATGGCCACGAGCTCGGAGTTGTTGCGGGTCTGGAAGTCCTTCCAGGTAAAATCGTTGTCCTTGGTCTCGGGAGCGTTGGCACAGAGCACGTAGCGCAGTACGTCCTGCTTGCCGGGAAAGTCCCGCAGGTACTCGTGGAGCCAGATGGCCCAGTTGCGGGAGGTGGAGAGCTTGTCGCCCTCGAGGTTGAGGAACTCGTTGGCGGGCACGTTGTCCGGGAGGATGTAGCCGTCGCCGTAGGCCTTGAGCATGCAGGGGAAGACGATGCAGTGGAAGACTATGTTGTCCTTGCCGATGAAGTGCACCATCTTGGTGTCGGGGCTCTTCCAGTATTTCTCCCAGTCATCGGGACGGGCCTCGATGGTGTTGGAGATGTAGCCGATGGGGGCGTCGAACCACACGTAGAGGACCTTGCCCTCGGCGCCCTCTACGGGCACGGGAATACCCCAGTCGAGGTCACGGCTCACGGCCCTGGGCTGGAGACCGCCGTCGATCCAGGACTTGCACTGGCCGTAGACATTGGTCTTCCACTCCTTGTGCTCCTCAAGGATCCACTGGCGGAGCCAGGGCTCATACTCGTTCAGAGGCAGGTACCAATGCTTGGTACGGCGCTTCACGGGAGGCTTGCCGCTCAGGGCGGAATGAGGGTTGATCAGCTCGTCGGGGCTGAGGGTGCAGCCGCACTTCTCGCACTGGTCGCCGTAGGCTCCCTCGTTGCCGCACTTGGGGCAGGTGCCCACGATGTAGCGGTCGGCCAGGAACTGTCCGGCCTCCTCGTCGTAGTACTGCTCGCTCTCCTTCTCGATGAACTTGCCGTCCTTGTAGAGCTTGCTGAAGAACTCCGAAGCTGTCTTGTAATGGGTTTTGGATGTGGTTCTGGAATAAATGTCGAAACTGATGCCCAGCTCCGCGAAGGAGTCCTTGATCAGCTTATGGTATTTGTCCACGATATCCTGGGGCGAGCAGCCCTGCTTGCGGGCCTGGATGGTGATGGGCACCCCGTGCTCGTCCGAGCCGCCTACGAAGAACACGTCCCTGCCGCACATTCGGAGATATCTGACGTAGATATCGGCGGGCACGTAGACTCCCGCCAGGTGACCGATGTGGACAGGTCCGTTCGCGTAAGGCAGAGCGGAGGTGACAAGATAACGTTTGTACTCTTTCATTTTCTTTTAAATAAATTATAGGATTTTGATTATGAATTCAAATGTGTACTCGCCGTAGGGCAGCATGTACTGCTCCAGCGGCAGTGTACCCCAGGAGGTGATGCAGCCGAGTCCCATCTGCCTGAGGTCGAAGTTGACGTATGTATCCTCGCGGGGAACGAGCTCCGACGGATGGCGGACGTATGTCGGGGAGGCCAGGTCGAGGTCCTCGATGGCGTAGTTCAGCGCCGTAGCAGTGAAAGGATTGGAGGCGATAATCTCAAGTCCGCGGCCGGTGCGGTCCACCACCCTCCAGTATCTCAGGCCGCTGCGGGCTCCGCTTTCCTGAGGACGGACGTAATCATACTGATAGAGATCCTCCACGTCTGCATGGTACTTGCCGATCAGTGCCGCGCGATGACGGTCAGTATAGTTTTCGAACGGACCGTAGCCATAATAATCCACACGGTCGAAACGGCCCGGCATCACCATCGACATGCCGAAACGCAGCATGGGGCTGACTTCCTGTCCTTCTCCGGGAATCATGTGCTCAGTGACGGCTATCTCTCCATCCGCATTGAGGAGGTAGGACATCTTGAGGACTGCCCTCACCTCTGTCATATCGTACTCTGCCTCAAGTGACACTCCGCGGTCAGTACGGGAGGCCTTGAAGTTCTTGAGCTTCAGACCCGGGTCTCGCCATACGCCGCTACGGTAGTGCAGGCCGGCTCCGTCGTCATTATCGGTGACAGCCCGATAGAAATTGGGACGCAGAGGCTCCCGGAGCAGGTCCACGCCGTAGCCGAAGGGCGCCGTTGTTCTGGCTGCAGGATGGTAATCAGGCACAAAATTGCCGCCGGTATAGGTCATTCCGGAAGCTCCGCGGGGTCCGGTGGTGATAAGTCTCTCCAGCCAGCCGCGGGATTTACTGAACTCAGCCCTCCAGCCATTACCCTCAATATAGTAAAGATAGGCATCCTCATACAGCACAGGTACGGCATCTTTCGTAAAATTCTCCTCGAGACGTGTACTGTAGGCGGCTTCCGTATCATACTCTCTGACAGCTATCTGGTCGTATGCCAAAACAGTACCGGCATCGAGCAGTCCATCCGCGTTCTTGAGGCTATAGCGGACGTTGAGCTGAAGCTCTGCGGCACCGGCATTGGCGTCCACGGCATCCGCAATCGGAAGAGTCAGGTCTGCGGTGCTCTGTGGAGCCACCCGGATGTCCTCAACCACTCCTGATGCCACCTTGCGTCCGTCTGCCTCGAGATCCCAGGAAAGGAGGAAATTGGACAGGTCTGAGAAGAAATACTCATTGTAAATCTGTATCCGTCCGGAAGCGGCATCCTCCGAAGTTGTAAGTATCGAGCGGTACTCGTGCCCTACCTCGTAGGCAGTGGGATGGAGAGTACGGTCGGAGGCAATGAAACCGTTGTTGTTGAAATTGTCATCGGAGGCGTCGTACTTGTTGTAGCTGCCGCCGTATGTGGCTGTGGACCGGCCGTCGCTCTCATATCTTATGATAGACTGGTCCACGAAATCCCAGATAAAGCCGCCCTGGTACTTGGGATACTTGCGGACGAGGTCCATATACTCGCCGAATCCTCCCATAGAGTTACCCATAGAATGAGCGTACTCGCACTGAATCAGAGGCTTTGAAGGATCTGTAGCCAAATACTTCTCACAGTTGTCGTAGTTGTAGTACATCGGGCAGTAGATATCGGTATACCTGGTCTTCTCGAAGTCCTTGCGGTTGATGGCCTGCTCATAGTGCACGGGGCGTGAGGGGTCGTAGGCCTTGACCCACTCATAGCAGGCGATAAAGTTGTCTCCGAAGCCTGCCTCGTTGCCCAGACTCCAGATGATGACGCTGGGATGGTTGAAGTCCCTCATTACCATCCTCTGATTTCTCTCGAGATGGGCCTGGGCATAGGCAGGATTCTTGGCCAGTGTCTTCTCTCCATAGCCCATGCCGTGGGACTCCACATTCGCCTCGTCGATGACATAGAGACCGTAACGGTCACAGAGGTCATACCAACGGGGATCGTTGGGATAGTGACAGGTACGCACCGCATTGATGTTCAAGCTCTTCATTATCTGAATGTCACGTATCATCTCTTCCTCCGTCACCACATAACCGCCGCGGGCGCTCACCTCATGCCGGTTGGTGCCTTTGATGAGGACCGGCTGACCGTTGACCAGGAGCTGACCGTCACGGATTTCCACCTTACGGAAGCCGACATTGACCGAAACCTTCTCCGTAACACCTTTGGAACCTGTCACCACAGCATCGAGACGGTACAGCGACGGGGTTTCTGCCGACCATTTGGCAGGGGAGCGCAGGCTGGCCGACGCCTTGAAACTGCCTTCCTCCGAAATATTGGCGACGGCTGTCCAGACCGTCCGCCCCTCTGGAGATACCAGAGTAAGACCTACATTCTGTACACCGGGAGTCACCTGTCCCTTCACTGAGAGCGTACCGTTTCTATAAGAAGCGTCCAGATCAGGAGTAGCCTCGATTGTCAGAAGACGCTGAGGATCCCTGGCATAGAGATAGCTCTCGCGTGCCACACCGGTGAGTCTCCAAAAGTCCTGATCTTCCAGATATGTTCCGTCGCACCAGCGGAAGACCTGGAATGCGATCAGATTCTTCTCTCCGGGTTTGATACAGGAGGTTATGTCAAACACAGCCTCCAGCTTGCTGTCCTCACTGTACCCTACATACTGTCCGTTGACATAGAGGGAGATATTGGAAGTCACCGAACCGAAGTGCGCGAACACGTCCTTGCCCTTCCAGTCAGAGGGTATCTCTATCCAGCGGCGGTAAGTTCCCACATGATTCTGCTGTCCGGGAATATATGGAGGACGGCTCTCGAAGAAGTTGCGCCAGACATAGCAGTTGTTGACATATACCGGCTCGCCGTAACCGTTAAGTTCCCAGATACCGGGCACAGGGATTGTCCCCCACCCCTTGTCATCGTAATCCGTACGATAGTAGTCCTCCGGACGGTCCCAGGCATTTTCCACCCAGTCGAACTTCCATGTACCGTGAAGAGAGACCACCGGGAGGTTCTCTATATCCATGGTAACGTGCATCGGAACACGGTTCACTGCATTGATCCGAGGATTGCCCCAGACTGAGTCCGCATCAATAGTCCTGCCGTCACCATAGGCTTGGGCGGCTGCTGCCATGCTGAGAGAGAACAGCACTGCCAGAAAGAAGAATAGTCGCTTCATATTTTCTAAATTTAGATGATTTGCAATAACCTGCGAAATTACTACAATTGTATGATTTTTTCAAGCGGATACAAAAAAAGGCAGTCCGTAAAAGAACCGCCTTCTGTATTGTACGAAAAGGATGATATTACTCTGCTGCGGGAGCGGACTCCTCTGCGGCCTCGGTACCGTCACCTACGACCTCAACCTTGAAGTCAGCCTTGATGTCCTTGTAGAACTTCACGCTGGCGTCATAGATACCGGCTTCCTTGATGTTGTCCATGCCGGCGATGGTCACGTTGCGGCGGTCAACCTCAACTCCGAGAGCGGCGACTGCCTCGGCGATCTGGATGTTGCCTACAGAACCGAAGATCTTGCCCTTCGTGCTCATCTTGGCCACAACCTTGACGGTCAGACCGTTGATCTTGGCTGCGAGAGCACTTGCCTCCTCGCGGATCTTGGCCTCCTTGTGAGCCCTCTGACGGATGTTTTCGGCGAGAACCTTCTTGGCGGACTCAGTGGCGAGGATAGCCATGCCTTGAGGGATGAGGTAGTTGACAGCGTAGCCGTTCTTTACCTTTACGATATCGTCTTTATGCCCGAGATTGGCGATGTCCTGTTTCAGAATGATTTCCATACACTGTCCTCCTTATTTCAATAAGTCTGTTACATAAGGGAGCAGGGCGAGATGCCTTGCACGTTTAACTGCCTGAGCGACCTTGCGCTGGAACTTCAGGGAAGTACCGGTCAGACGGCGGGGAAGAATCTTGCCCTGCTCGTTGAGGAACCTCTTGAGGAACTCTGCGTCCTTGTAGTCCACATATTTGATGTGCGCTTTCTTGAAGCGGCAGTATTTTTTCTTCTTCACCTCTACTGTAGGAGGGTTGAGAAATCTGATTTCGTTGTTTACGGCCATGGCTTATTCCTCCTTTGCTGTATTTTCTGCAGCGGGAGCCGCTGCGTTTTCTTTCCTGTTGCTGCGCCTGCGCTCTGAGTAGGCGATAGAGTCCTTGTCCATCACGAATGTGAGGAAACGGATGATGCGCTCGTCGCGTCTGTACTGTGTCTCGAGCTTGTCAATGAACTGCGAGTCAGCCTTGAACTCGAACAGGTGGTAGAACCCTGTTGTCTTTTTCTGGATGGGGTAGGCCAGCTTTCTCAGGCCCCAGTCCTCATCGTTCACGATCTCACCACCCTCGGAGAGGATGTAGCCGCGATACTTTTCTACCGCTTCCTTTATCTGTTCCTCAGATAAAACGGGAGTTGCAATGAAAACGGTTTCGTACTGTTTTAACATCTTGATTATTATTTAATTAAAATTAACAAAGCCCTTCCCCGGTGTGGGAAAGGGCTGCAAAGATACGAATTATACGTCAATTACCAAAATTACTTCGCGGGAATGTTCTTGAGCACCTCCTTGATGAAGTTCCAGAATTTCTCCACTGTCGGGATAAGCAGGCGCTCATCGGGAGAGTGGGGAGACATCAGGGTAGGGCCGCATGAGATCATGTCCCAGTGCGGGTAGTTGGTCGAGAGGATGCCGCACTCGAGGCCGGCGTGGATGGCCTTGACCTCGGGTTCCTTGCCGTAGAGAGCCTTGTAGGTCTCCTTCATGGTCCTGAGGATGTCGGAGTCCATATTAGGCTGCCATCCGGAGTAGCCGCCGGAGAACCTTACCTTGGCGCCGCCGAGCTCGAGGGCACTCTGAATGGCGTCGCGCAGGGCATACTTGGCCGAGTCGGTGGAACCTCTCATGAGGGTCTTGACGCTGATCTTCTTGCCTTCAGACTTGACGATAGCCAGGTTGTTGGATGTCTCCACGAGACCGGGCATCACGAGACTCATGCGGTCTACGTTGCAGGGGCAGGCGAGCAGGGCCTTCACTACGTTGAGGGCCACGTCGGTGGGGATGATTTTCCTTGCGCCCTTGGTCTTCTCGACGAGGATTTCGATGCCGGAGTCGATGGGAGCATATTCATGCTTGATGTCAGCGGCAGCAGCCTCGATGCACTTCCGGGCCTTCAATGCCTTCTTCTTGGGGATGGCGATGACGGCCTGTGCCTCGCGGGGGATGGCGTTGCGCATGTTGCCGCCCTCGATGGATACCAGCTCACCCTTGAGGTCGCGCAGCAGCGGCAGGAGGATGCGGGCCATCAGCTTGTTGGAGTTGGCGCGTCCCTCGTTGATCTCCATGCCGGAGTGGCCTCCGCGGAGTCCCTTGATGACGATGCTGTACTGGTCTGTGTCCTTGCTGATATTCTCGGGCTTGTAGCTGAACTCTGCATCGGTGTCCAGACCGCCGGCACAGCCTACATACAGCTCACCCTCAGTCTCGGAATCCAGGTTGACCAGGATGTCTCCGTGGAGCAGACCGCCCTTGAGAGCCTGGGCTCCAGTCATACCGGTCTCTTCGTCGATGGTGAAGAGAGCCTCCACAGGTCCGTGTACCAGGTCCTTGGATTCAAGGACAGCCATGGCTACGGCGCAGCCCAATCCGTTGTCGGCGCCAAGAGTGGTACCCCTGGCCTTCACCCAATCACCGTCGATGTAAGTCTCCACGGGATCCTTCTCCCAATCGTGCTGCACGTCATTGTTGTTCTGGGGCACCATGTCGAGGTGACCTTGAAGGATGACACCCTTGCGGTTCTCCATACCCGGTGTGGCGGGCTTGCGGATGATGATGTTGCCTACCTCGTCGCGGATGGTCTCCAGTCCGAGGCTTTTGCCGAAATTCTCCATAAAGTCCACAGCCCTCCACTCTTTCTTCGAGGGACGGGGAATCTGTGTCAGCGCGTAGAAATTCTTCCATACGCACTTGGGATCTAGATTGTCAATTGTCATACTGCGTTAGTGTTTATTAAGTTTAAAATTGCTATTTTACGAGTACATGAACCGGGAATGAGAGGTCCTGGCCTTTCTGATATACGGGAATACGGCTCTTGAGGATAAGGTTCTGACCATCCACGATACGGACAGAGCAGATTGCCGGTACTCTATAGTAGATGTTACCGCGGAGAGCCGCTTCATGCTTTGCTCTGGGCTTAGCAGCCTCAACCTCCCCTACCACCTGCTCCGAATAAAAGTCCTCCGCATCCTCAGGAACAATCTCCATGACGACCGGGCGCCCCGTAATGTCATCCGGAGGCAGCAGACCGTGCGAATCGGAAATACGGAAAGCCATCGTCAGTTCTTCCTCCGGTCCGGAAGCGGGCACCACATCAAAACTCATGGCCTGCACGGATGATGAGACTGTACCTGTAAAGAGCCTCATATACTCTTCCTCCAGACGTCCTATCTCCTCGACCGCTGCGCGAAGGGCATCACCGCTGAATGTAGCATCAGTGTTTCCGGTTATTATATTCAAGCGGTTTTCCCTAAGAGACAGTATCATGGATGCTGCCTCCTGAGCTTTCTTCTCCGTACTCTTCTCCACGACCTGACTCTGACGGACGGCGACACGGTCATACCCGCCGCCTTCCGTACGGACAGAACGGTAAAGAGTGGTCTCCGTAGATGTCAGATTGGCCGTTGCCTCTGAGGCCAAAGTTCCGGAGCCCGGAGCCATTGAGGGGAATCTCCAGGAATTGACATTCCCCTTGTTCTCATCCGAGAGCAGCAGCAGTCCCTGAGAGGAAAACTCAAAGAAACTGGCAGGAGAAGCTTCTCCCAGCATACCGTCCAGGTTCACGACATAACTGCAGGAGCGGTCTGCCTCAAGATAGGGAGTCATACGGATTCTGCTCAGAGTATAGGAGGTAGATGCCTCCTGGGGAACATCGATACCCAGATATTTTTTTGCCCACTGACAATAGGGTCCCGGGGTATAAGTCTCGCATACGGCCTCAACGTCCAGACGGACTGTTGTCAAGGGAAGAGAATATACGACCACTCCGTCAGGAGCCGGTTGCCCTTTCTCAAGCCTGTTGATGTTCTGCGCTGAGAGTGTTGCTGCTACCGAGCATGTCAGCGCAAGTGCTGTGATAAGTGTTCCAATCTGTTTCATACTATACGTTTTTTCCATCTTTTGTGGCTCCACAGCCACGTTCCTTTATGGTTCTTTATATCCGCTTCCAGCAATTTGGCGAAAGTAGATGTGACATATCCTTCCGGACAATCAGCAGCGTTTTCTGCAATCAACTCGAAATGAGCTTCGTTATCCATACGTCCATGTCTTATCAGACCGCAGTAAAGCACCGGCATACCCAACTTGGACGCGATGGTCTCCGGCCCATCTATCATATATGTCTTCTGGCACAGAAAGTCCGCGACCAGACGGCTCTCACTGTGAGGGGGATTCTGGTCACAGATAAAGAAAAACGCATCTTTCCCTTCCCTGTGTCTGACTATATGACGTACAATCTGATGGGACTCAATAATAGAGCACGAGCCGTGCCCCGTCCTTATCCTGGATATGACCTTCCCCGCCAGTCTGCTTGCCGGCCTCTTGTAGACATATACGAAATTCTTATTATCCAGGTCTATACCGTAGTTGCTGCGCAGATCCGGCAGACCGGTGAATATCTCCCAGTTGCCCAGATGTCCTACCATGATGACTGCATTACGGCCGAGCGACATAGCCCGGTTCAGATTCTCCTGTCCGCTGATACGAACCTGCCTGCCTATTTTATCGGTAGATGCCGTAAGGCCCCAGACCGACTCGACCACTATATCCGCCAGATTGCGGTAAAAGTCGCTAACAGTCCGGTTTATCTCCTCATACGTCATTTCAGGGAAAGATCTCGAGATATTGGTCAGCACTGTAGATGTCCTGTAATGCAGCACTTTGTGCAAAACCCACGCAATGAAGCCGGAAAATGCATAATGCACCTTCAACGGCAGCCATGATAAAGCATATAGAAAAAATAAAACTACTCTATACATTGTCGGACATACATCTTACAAAGATATCAATTATCTACAAAAAAACAAATGCCCGCCCGTGATTTGCACCGGCAGGCATTTTATTACTGCTCACATCAGACGGAGGCTACTACTCTCGGCGCGATGCGTATGTATCGGTAATCGTATCCAGCTCGGTATTGTACATCTTCTTGCCGGAAACAGAATCGTTATAGGTGCAAGGACCGGAAATACATCCGTCCGGGCAGACCATCATCTCAAGGAACTGAGCGGGGGCCTTCTTAGTCTTGGCGTAGCTCTTGATCAGCGCAATGTTCTTCTTGTCCATGCCGGCTATACGGAGAGAATTGACATCCTCGCCCAGAAATGCCTTGACCGCTCCGGCGACTCCACCGCTCTGTCCGAAAGCGTGGGCCTCCTTGACAGATACAGTCTCCACCTCATACGGCTCTACCTTATCAAATTCAATCTCGTATCCTGAAAGCACACTTCCCAGTTCCTCGAATGTCATGACATAATCCACATTGGGATTGCCTTTCGCCTCCTTGCGCTTGGCGATGCAGGGACCGATGAAGACCTGCTTGGCCGCAGGATATTTTTCCTTGACTATCTGAGCAGTGTAGTACATAGGTGATCCTGTTGATGACACGAAAGGCGCCATGTCGGGAATATGCTTGCGCACCAGTTCTATCCATGAGGGACAGCAGCTGGTCGTCATGAACGGCTGGCCTTCCTCCATCTTCTCCTTAAGTTCGTGCGCCTCGTTGGAGACAGTCATCATGGCGCCCTCCGCAACCTCGACGACAGCCGAGAATCCTATGGCCTTTATCGCTCCGTAAAGCTTCTCCTTGGAAGTCTTGAACTGACCGAGGATAGAGGGTGCGACCATCGCCACTACCGGGCGGCCGTCCCATATATTATTCAAGACGTCAAACACCTGGGATATTTCGAAGATAGCACCGAACGGACATGCATTCAGACATTTACCGCAATAGATACACTTACTCTCGTCTATATGCTCGACCCCGTACCGGTCCTTGGATATAGCCTTTACAGGACAAGCCTCCTCGCACGGCACAGGAATATAAACGATAGCATGGTAAGGACAGCTCTGGTAGCACTTGCCGCAGTTGATACAGAGATCGTGATCGATGACAGCCTGACCGTGACGCTTGACATCATGAGTTATGGCACCCTTGGGACAGTTCATGGAACAGCTGCGGGCCACACAGCCGCGGCAGAGGTTGGTAATCTCATAATTGGTCTTCACGCAGGAAGAGCAGGCTTCGTCTACGACACACATGATATTCTCCTTCTGCTCTCTCTCACCGCTGATAGCACGGCGGGCATACTCGGACAGCGGAGTAAGCTCGTCCTTCTCATCGTTCATGTCATAGCCGAGCAGAGGGAACATCTTATACTTCCATACAGCCCTTTCCTTATGCACACAGCACCTTCCGAGCACTTCTGTCTTTCTGGGACTGAGCTGAATCGGCAGCCTGTCTATGTCGGCCAGAAGACGGTCCTCTTTCCATTTATTAACCATCATCGCCAGCAACTTGTGGCGGACAATCATCACATTGTTAGTAAAAGCCATATAATCACTTACAGTTTATTGGAAAATGCCGCAAATGTAATACAATTTCCTTATTCTCCAACTTTTCCTGACGGATATCTGAAACCGCGTAAAGCCAACTGGACTATAGACACTTTGGATCGTGGCACGGGGCAGTCCTGGACAGATACCGTAACGTTCTTCCGCATCTTCCGGAAATCTCTGTGAGCACGGACCACAGACCTGAAAAACGAAAATTTCCCCGTCAGAAGATAAACACAGGCAATAGCTCCGTCAACACACATTCTGAAGAGAACTATACGGGCCCGCGGACCAGACGGCAGATTCTTGTACATCATCAGAAGATTATTGCGGAAATTCAGGTAAAGTTTTCTAGGCGAATTATTCGGCAGTGTCCCTCCCCCCACATGATAGACTGCGGAAGCAGGATTGACCCATATCTCCCAACCTGCAAGCATAATCCTCCAGCACAGATCTATCTCTTCCATGTGGGCAAAGAAACTCTCGTCCAGCCCACCCTGACTCCTCCACACCTCGGAACGGATCATAAAGGCGGCTCCCGATGCCCAGAATACCCGGCAGGGAGTATCATACTGTCCTCTGTCCTCCTCTATCGTAGCAAGAATCCGGCCCCTGCAGTAGGGGAAATACCATCTGTCCACGAATCCTCCGGAAGCTCCCGCATGCTCGAACCACCCGCGCTGAGCATAGCTCAGAATCTTCGGGGCACATACGGCACAGCGCGGTCTCGCGTCCATGAAAGCCTCCAACCCGGCAAGCCATCCGGGGGTCACTTCTATATCCGAATTGAGAAGCAGATAATAGCTGAACTTCTCTTCTGTTTTCTCTATTCCGGCAATCGCCCGGTTGTATCCTCCCGTAAACCCATAGTTCCGGTCCAGCAGGACAAGACGCACCTGTGACGGCCATCTTTCCCTCAGCATCTCTACCGAACCGTCCTCCGACCCGTTGTCGGCGACATAAAGAGCATCATCCGGCGGCAGATGTTCCAGAACGGAGGGTATGAATTGTTCCAGATAGGACTTCCCGTTCCAATTGAGTATTACGACGGCAGTTCTTGACATAATAAGACCAGTTATAAAACATCTTTCAATTCAGGAAGGTGTACTGCATTAGAGCCTTTCAGCAGAACGGTGCAGCCGTTCATAGGCTCCCTCTCCAGGACACGGCGGGCCTCAGCGACATCCTTGCAGAATGTAAAGCGGCTGTCCGCCGCCACCTGGGGGCATGATGCGGCTGCCCGGCGGAACTCTTCTCCTACCAGCAGTATACGGCCGCAGTCCTTCATTCCCGCCGCCGTCTCCATCACTCTGAGATGTTCCGCAGCAGAATCTGCGCCCAGTTCCAGCATCTCTCCCAATATAAGGACTTTATTGGGGAATTGAGAGGCGGAGAAATTGCCAAGAGAGGCCTTCATGCTCGACGGATTGGCATTATAAGTGTCCAGCACCAGGAGGTTATGAGCGGAATGCTCCAGCTGGGAGCGGAGATTGGTCGGAATATACGCCCCGACGGCAGCGGCGGCAGCATCCGGTGTCACGCCGAAATGCTGTCCGGCACAGAGAGCGGCCATCACATTGGAAGCATTGTACGAACCGATAAGATGCGTCGGCACTGTCATCCCGTCCCGCAGCCTTAATCTCAAATAAGGTTCCTCGGAAGTCATCGGCAATATCTCAGTTCCGGAAAAATCAACCCCGTAGCGGACTGTCCTCAAGTCGGGTCTGGCAGCAGCCATGGCGCAGAGTTCCGGATCATCGGCATTGAGAAATGCGGTATCTCCCGTACGCTGAAGGTAATCGTACAGTTCTCCTTTCGCCCGCTTGACTCCTTCAAACGAGCCGAACCCCTCCAGATGAGCCTTCCCCACATTAGTAATCAACCCGTAGTCCGGCAGGGCAATTGCTGCCAGAGCCGCAATCTCTCCCGGATGATTGGCGCCCATCTCCACAACAGCGATCTCGGTCGAATCTGAGATGCGCAGCAGTGTAAGGGGGACTCCGATATGGTTGTTCAGATTGCCGGCAGTTGCCGTCACCCTGTATTTGGCCGAAAGGACGGCACACAGCAGTTCCTTGGTAGTAGTCTTGCCGTTGGTACCGGTCAGGCCTATCACAGGTATTCGGAAACGCGAGCGGTGCCTGCGGGCCAGGGCCTGCAGGGCCTCGAGAGTATCGTCCACTACGATATACTGTCCTCCGTCATTGAAACCGCTGTCTGCGGCCACCACTGCGGCAGATGCTCCGGCCTCTAGAGCCGCCGGAGCAAATCGGTTGCCGTCGAAATTATCCCCGCGCAGAGCGAAGAACAACGCCCCCGGCTCCACCCTGCGGCTGTCGGTCGAGACTCCCGTTGAGGAGACAAACGCATCGTACAGCCTGTTTTCTATTGTCCTGTCCATTGTTACTTTATTTTCCTGCCACGTTACTTCCTTCCTGTAGAGCCGAAACCGCCCTCTCCTCTCGCGCTCTCCTCCAGCACCTCGACCTCATCCCACTGCACCTTCTCATGACGGGCCACCACCATCTGCGCTATGCGCTCCCCGGGATTGAGGGTGAACGGTTCGTTGGAGAGGTTGACCAGTATGACCTTGATCTCTCCACGGTAATCCGCGTCGACGGTACCCGGAGTGTTGACCAGGGAGATGCCGTGCTTTATGGCCAGGCCGCTGCGTGGACGTATCTGTGCCTCGAAACCGGCCGGCAGCTCGATATACAGGCCCGTAGGCACGAGTTCCCGCTGGAGAGGATTCAGTGTCAGAGGCTCAGAAATGCTGGCTCTGAGGTCCATGCCGGCGGACTGCTCAGTAGCGTATGCCGGCAGCGGAAAGGGAGATTTATTGACTATCTTGACTTTCATCTGCTATTAGTTTATGTCGTCTGAAATGTTTTTCGATATAGAAGAGCCCCACAAGGTACACACCTATCAGCAGGGTGCGGACGGTCAGGGTCCAGCCGAAAGGAATCGTGTCGGGGATGGCCAGGTCCAGGGAATACAGCACCAGGCCCAGGATGATGACATCTGTAATCTTGCCCCAGCGGTAGGGTATGGAATAGTACTTGCGGCCGAGCAGAACGCTGAGCACCAGCATCGTCAGGTAGCTGAAGAAATGGCCCCACGCGGCGGCGTGATAGGAGTACACCGGCAGGAATACGATATTGATCACGGCTGTCACCACCAGTCCGGCAGCGGTGATGTAGATGGCGAAAGAGGGACGGTCCGAGAGCTTGTACCACATCGACACGTTGAAAAGCATTCCCATCATCATGTAGGCCAGCAGCATCACCGGCACTATGCCCATGCCCTCCCGGAAGTCACTGCCCACGATGAGCTGTATGATGTCCAGGTAGAAAGTCACACCCAGGAAAATCAGCATACAGAACATCACGAAATACTCCATCACCGAGGCATAGACCCGCTTGAAGTCCTTCTGGCGGGTATTGGAGAAGAAGAATGGCTCGGCTGCGAAACGGAACATCTGCACGAAGAGGCTCATGATTACGGCCACCTTGACAGCCGCCTGATACACACCCAGATCAGCCCTCCAGAGACTGTCGTCCACGTTGAAGAAACGGAAGAGGATACGGTCCAGGAAGTCGTTGATCACTCCAGGAAGACCGGCCACCATCAGCGGCAGGGAGTAGCGCAGCATGTTTTTCAGAGTCCTGCGGTCCACTCCAAGACCCAGCCGCAGCATCTCCGGAATGAACAGAGCGAAGCACAGCACGCAGCTGACCAGTATGGAGAATATCGGATAGGAGAAATCCGGAACGGCGGGAATCAGCCCGGAGAGCAGGTTGTCCGGATGCGCGGCGGCATATCCGGGGTACCACAGGAAGAGTAGCAGATTGGAACCGGCCTCGGCAAGTATTTTCACCACCTTGAATATGGCGAATCTCCAGGCGCGGTTCTCCTGCCGCAGCTTTGCGAACAGTATGGCAGTGAAGCAGTCGGAGAAGAGAATGACACCTATGTATATATAGATGTTCCAATACCCTCCGTAGCCCATCCGCTCTGCCAGTCCCCGGCCGAAGAGAATCATCAGCAGCAGGAACACCGCCGATACTGTAGAGACTGCAGCCAGAGCCCCGGAGAATACCCGGCGCGGCTCATAGCCCTCCTTGCTTGCGAAACGGAAGCATCCGGTTTCCAGTCCCATGGTCAGCAAGACCTGAAAGACAGCGATATAGGACATGAACTCCGTCAGCACCCCGTAGTCCGATGTGGACAGGGTGTAGGTGTACAGGGGCAGGAGCATGTAGTTCAGGAAACGGGCCACGATGGTGCTGGTCCCGTAGATGGCCGTCTGTCCGGCGAGCTTTCCCAGTATCTGTCTCATTCCCATAATCCCGCCTGATTTAATTCTTCAGTCCGTGTTCCCTGAATATCAGGAATCCGATGTTGAACGAAGGATACCACTTGGCTTTCTCTGCCTTTTCATAATATGCACATGACAATGACAGAGGTCCTATCGGAGACTGCCATACCAGAGCCGCATTGCCGACAAAGCCTCCGCGGGGGAACGGCTCCGTGTAGCGGTAACCTCCCAAAGCTGTCTGCTGCAAAGCCCTGTAAGGCTGAAAATAGCCGCCTGAAAGTTGTAGGAAAAACGTCTTGGTAAATTTGAAAACAGGCGTGATCATGGCTCCCACATAGATCGGTGCACGGTAAGCACCCATCATCAGTGTCCTGCTGTGCAATGTCGGCTGGAATGCCGGCATTGCTATCATCGTGGAGGTATAATCACTCAGATTGAGAGGAGTGGACACGGTAAGGTCTATATTGTACCCCAAAGAGAACCATCTTCCGAGATCGTAATAGTCTTCCAGATTGAGCCTGGCCAGAAAAGTATGTTTGAGAGGCACCGACACGGATGTCCCGTCCGCAAACATTGTACCCTCAGTGTGGGATTCATGGCTGAATATATAGCGGAACTCCAGAAGACGTCTTCTGCCGGAAGTAGGATACATATTATAGTCCAGCGTAGTCTGAGCCATCTTGAGCCTGCCCGTAAGATAGGACAGCCGCGTCCGGTCCTCCCTGTCGTACTGAGTATAGTTATCGGCGGGGAAATATATATACCGGTTGATTCCGGCAGTTATGCCGAACTCTGCCAGAATACTGCTGTTGTACGATATCGGTGTCCCCATATTGAGGGTTAGATATGTCTCACTTTCCCGGATATTGTGTGCCAGAGATTTTGAGAAGAGAAGTCCCTGGCTGCTGTTGAAATAGTCAAAGTTATGCGCATTCAGCATCACCTCATAAAGAAAAAGAGGGCGTATTCCTATATGCTGCCTGTAATACAGACCGACACCTGTAAAGAACTGACCGATGTCAAGGTTGACTGCGGCATTCCAAGGATGACGGGAAAAATGCGTATGCGAGAGTCCCACAAAACCCTGCATGAGGGATGAAGACGAGATATTGCCGCCCACAGATATGGACAGAACATTCTTAGGAACAGTTTCCAGCCGGAGTGTAAACAGGGAATCCCCGTTCAGCACGGCTGTAGGATAGAATGACTGAATGGCATTGGTGGACAGAACACGGTAATAACCTCTCTTGGCACGGTTGAACGAAATGGTATCCTTCTTGTCCGTGACAGTAGCCGTAATATACTCCCGCTGAGCCTCGGTAACAGGACCGGACACCTCCACCGAATCAAACTTGAGGTCCATGCACGTACTTCTGAACGCCACCCGCATGGAATCCACTTCGCTCCTGGTCCTGCGTCTGGACACCCTGTCCAGAATCTCGTCAATATAAAGCATCGCAGTGTCATAACCTTTCTGCACCAGCTCATCTATCTTGTCGAACTCCAGCAGGGAATAATCATAGATTCCCGATATCAGGACGCCTTCCTCCTCAGGCAGCTCATAGTCGGTATCCACTGTCATGATTGTCTCCAACTGCTTATACAGGTCATCCTGATCCGCACCGATACGCTCACCCTTGACACATTTCGCTCCGATGATAAAATCGGGATGATACTTGTCCCGCATGATTTCCCAAGGGAAATTGTTGTAGAATCCTCCGTCGAACAGCAGGACCGAATCTATCATTATCGGCTTGAAATATGCCGGAAATGTCATTGATGCCCTGATGGAGGAACCCAGATCTCCGCTGTCCGTCACATAAGGGCGCTTGTTCAGGACATCGGCCGATACGCAGAAAAAGGGGATCATCAGACGGTCAAAATCATATCCCGCAGCCGCCGAGGCATTGGCGAACATCTGCACGAAAGCGATATCCATCGGAAAAGGTGAGACCAGGCTGGTAGGCAGCGATACCTTTATCTTACGCCGCCCCTGGGCCAGTTCCTTCTCATCCCATTTGATATTGAGGCTGACCATCGACGGTGTCGGATAACCCGAATAAAGATATGTGAAAAACTCCCGTTCTCCCTCTCCGCTATACCATGACTGGAACTCCCTGGTCTTCATCAGAGCAATCATCTCGTCCGGAGACATACCTATGGCATAAAGCCCCCCGACAATGGAACCGATGGACGTACCGCAGATATAGTCAATCGGCACAGAATTTTCCTCCAGTGCCTTGATCACGCCTATGTGAGACAATCCCTTGGCGCCTCCTCCACTCAGGACCAGGCCCACTGACTGCGCCCTCAGAGGCACGGGAACCAGAAGAAGGCACAATAAAACGACAAGGATTGATATTTTTCGGAGCAGCATTATTATATTTGTAAAATCATTCAAAGATAAGGAAACATCGCTATGAAATCAAAAATTTTTGCTCTGATGCTTATAGCGGCACTGACAGCCGCCTCCTGCGGCAACCGCAGCAGCAAGAACACCGAAGAGTCTTCCACCCTCGGAACAGCCACAGAAACTTCCTCAAAAACAACAACCATGGACAGCACACTTGCATTTGACCCGGCATCCCTGCCGGATGAGCCTGTTTTCGAAATTCACACTACAGAAGGGACCATCACTGTACTTTTGTACGCCGACACCCCTCTGCACAGAGACAATTTCATAAAACTGGCGTCCCGCCATTTCTACGACAGCGTTCTATTCCATCGAGTCATCTACAATTTCATGATTCAGACAGGAGACCCTCTGACAAAGGATCCCGCAAATGAAGACCGCTTCGGCACCGGCGGCCCCGGATACACTATCCCCGCAGAATTCGTCGCAGCTCACACCCACAAGAAAGGAGCTCTGGCCGCAGCCCGGATGGGAGACATCTCCAATCCCCGCAAAGAATCTTCAGGCTCCCAGTTCTACATAGTCCACAACCCCGAGACGTGCGTGCATCTGGATGGCGAATACACCATATTCGGAGAGACTCTTGACGGCTTTGACGTCATCGACAGGATAGCATCTCTGAGAACCGATGCAAACGACAGGCCGATTAAGGAAGCCCGCATCATAACCATCACACCTGTCCTATAGCAGCCGTATCATGGATGTAAGAGAAGCACTGCACCGCAGCCGCAGCTACCGTCGTTTCTACCAGGAAGCGGCGGTGCCGGACGCGGAGCTCAGGATTATCACCGATGCCGCCAGACTGTCCCCGTCCGGACGCAATATCCAAGCCCTCAAATTCTTTATTTCCAACGACAGGAATCTCAACTCCAAGATTTTCGGAACGCTTTCATGGGCCGGATACCTTCCGGACTGGGACGGCCCGGAAGAAGGAGAAAGGCCATCCGCCTACATTGTACAGGTTCTTGACACCACTATTGCCGCCAACACGCTCTGTGATGAAGGCATAACAGCCCAGAGCATGCTGCTGCAGGCCGTGGAGCTCGGCTACGGAGGCTGCATCATCGCAGCTGTCAGGAGAGATGAACTGCACCGGATACTTGAGCTGCCCGGACATTTCAAGATACTCAACGTCATAGCTTTGGGAAAACCGAAAGAGACAGTGGTCATAGAAGAGATGAAAGACGGACAGTACAAATACTGGAGAACGCCTGACGGGATTCATCATGTTCCCAAACGTCCCCTCTCAGAGCTCATCATTACATAAAAAATGCGCCTTAAATCATCACGACTTAAGGCGCACGCTTAACTTAACCTAAAACTTAACCTATGAAAAAACTATCACCTTTTCTTCTTACAAATTCCGTGCCATACCTTAATTGCTTCCACCTACAAAATCCAAAGACTCCAGGCTGAAACTGAAAGGCACTGAACTTCCTGTCCATGTACTGCCGCCGTCAGACGTATAGAATATGGAGCCTGTCGCGCCGCTTTGGGACTGGACGGCAAACGCCCCTCTGGTCCAGTCTCGGAGAAAAGCCACAGAAACTATACTGCCGCCTGAAAACTCCGCACTGGCCGGACGCAGATCCGTATATGTCTGAAAACCGTCATCGGTTCTCAGCAATTGTCCTCCGGCACCCGAGGCCCAGAGCTGAGTGTTGTCTAATGCATCCAACGAGATAAGGTCCAGACCGGTAGACTGCATCCGTACCCAGGAACTGCCTTTGTCCAAAGATGTAAGGACTCCGGCAGTACCGCTGCAGGTCATATAAAGCACCGGCCCGGGGACGGCACAGATATCCGAAGGTATCCCGTCCGCAGCAGTCACATCTACTGAAATCCATGTTCTGCCGCCGTCAGATGAATACTCCACCACAGCACCTCCGGCAAGGCTCCTGCCGCAGCACCAGACATTTTTCCCGTCAAGCACAGCCACCCCAGAGTAACCCAGGGTCCTGTCTGAATCACGGCACACACTCCACGAGCTGCCGCCGTTTGTGGTTTTCAGCACGATGCTTGTATCCGAAGCTACAGCCCATGCCGTATCTCCGTCAAAAGCAGTGACTGCCGCTATAGAGACGGGCCGGAGACCTGATACAGAACCTCCTTGATTGCTCCAGGACGACCCTCCGTCGTCTGTTCTGAGTATCACACTGTTTCTGCGCACAGTATCCGCTTCTCCTACTATCCAGCACACACGGTCGCTAACGGCACATACATCCGTCAACCTCACACAAGGGACCGTAGAGGGAGAGCCCTGGCGCACCCACGAAGCTCCAGCATTGACGGTATAGAGTATGGCTCCGTAATCGCTGTCCACAGCTCCAACAGCCCAGCCGGCAGTGATTATCTCCAGCCGGACATCACAGCGGGCAGTACCTCCGTTCGGAATATCCACCAACTCCATAACGCTGTAATATCCGTTCAGGACAAAACGCACTCCCTGCGTTCCGTCAGGCAATACATCCAGCACATATCCTCCCGAGGGATCCGTCAGCACAGCAGAGTCCCCGTAAAAAACAGACACACCTGCCAAAGCTTTCCCGTCCGGTCCGGTAACTGTTCCCTCAAGTCTTCCATAACCGGCCACAGGCTTGTGACAGCCTGCCAGGACAGCGGCGGCAGCAAACAACGCAAATACTGCAATTATATTTACACGATAACTTTTCATCACATTCAGGCTTCTTTGGGCCGCTGGTATTTATAGCGGAACAAAATCGCAAACAAGACTGCGACCACGAGGGCGTATGCTGCGAACAGCCACCAGGCGTGACTCCAGCCGGCGACAACAGCATGCCAGTCTATGACCCCGTCGGCTCCCGGCACACGGTGCGAGTTGACAAGGGCATTGACCACAGACTGGGCTCCGATGGTGCCGGCAGCCGCTCCGATGCCGTTGGTCATCAGCATGAACAGTCCCTGAGCGCTTGAACGTATCGACTTGTCGGTGGTCTCGTTGACAAAGAGCGAGCCGGAGATATTGAAGAAATCGAAGGCCACTCCGTAGACTATCATCGACAGGATGATAAGCCACACCCCGCTGCCGGGATTGCCCACGGCGAAGAATCCGAAACGGAGCACCCAGGCCAGCATCGCTATGAGCATCACGTTCTTGATGCCGTATCTCTTCAGAAAGAAAGGTATCAGCAGGATACACAGGGTCTCGGAAATCTGGGAGAGGGATATCAGCATGTTGGAGTGCTCCACTCCGAATGTACCCTGGTACTCGGCCAGATTGCCGAAGTCGGCCAGGAAAGGATTGGCGAAGCCGTTGGTAATCTGCAGAGCCACTCCAAGGAGCATCGAGAAGATGAAGAAAACAGCCATCTTCCTCTGCTTGAAAAGGGTAAAGGCCCTCAGTCCCATGGCGTCCACCAGGGACTTCTTCTCAGACGAACGGTTCACAGGACACTCGGGCAGGGTCAGGGTATAGAGAGCCAGCAGGATACTGAGTGCACCCGAAACCACATACTGCATCGAGGTCTCCTGCATGGCAGCGCCGCGGAAATGCACCAGATCCACGAACCACATCGAGCAGATAAAGCCCACTGTACCCCATACCCTGATCGGCGGGAAATCCTTGACCGGATCCTTCCCGGCCTTCTCGAGGATGGTGTAGGCCACCGAGTTGGAGATAGCGATGGTAGGCATGAAGAAGGCTATGCTCACGGCATACAGCCCGAAGAGGGTGCCGTACTGCACCGCCTCGCCGGCAGAGACCCCGTAGATACCCGCACCTATCATGGCTGCTCCTGCCACCAGATGGCAGATACCCAGCAGTCTCTGCGCCGGAATCCATTTGTCGGCGATAATACCCATGACAGCGGGCATGAAAATCGACACGATGCCCTGGATGGCGTAGAACATGCCGATTTTCTCCCCGAACCCCACACCGGCCAGATATCTTCCCTGGCTTGTCAGATAAGCTCCCCAGACAGCAAACTCTAAGAAACTCAGTAATATTAGTCTCAGCTTATATCCTTTCATACTCCGCTATTTCTCAATACTCAGACCGTGAAGCACAGCTGTATATCCGTCATTGGAATCCGTCATAACCACCCGGACCTGAGTCACCGGTCCGCACGGCTCGAAACTAAGGGTACCGTGATACAGCTCACCGGCATTGACAGTCTGTCCGTCTGCAGTAGTGTACTCCACGTACGCATCGGTCACATAGAACATCCCGGAAGAAGGAGCACCGCTGGTGACAGTGATGCGGCTGCATTCCACGGGAGCCGTCATGGTGTAGGTCAGCACATCTCCCTCCTGCAGCACCCGCTGCGAGTATCCGACTCCGCCGCGGCGGGCCAGGGCCTTGAGATTGTTCTCGGACAGGGGGAAATTGCTCTCCACGGTCATCTCCGGCTCAATATAGTGATAAAGGTCTATATTGGAGGCGCCCACTGCTATGCTGCTGAGCCCGTCCCCGAAAAATGTCGCAAAGCGGAATGTCTCGGGACTGTCGGTGACAATAGCTCCGCGGCATACCGGTGAGGAAGCGACGGGAGCACTGCCGTCCATCGTATAGCGGACTACCGCCGAAGGATGGGGAGGCTGCACCTGAAGCTCCTGACCGTCGAATGTCACCTCGGGCGGTGCCACCCGGAAGGCGATGCCCATATTGTACAAACGGGAGAAATGCTCCGCGTAGAGCCGCTGCTCGAAGTCCCCGAAGTTCCTGGCATCCTTGTTGCTCCAGCCCACCTCGGCGAGAGCGCACAGACGGGGGAAGAGCTGGTATTCCATCAGCCTGGGCGGCCAAGCCAGCAGCTCAGCCCACAGACCGGCCTGCACTCCCACGATCAGGGCGCTGTCAGCCGGAGCTCCCACCAGGATCTCATCCGGTTCCAGCGAATAGGTCTTCGACAGGGGTACGATACCGGCCCAGCTGTGGCCTCTCTCGGCAGGAGACTGCTTCATATCGAGGTAGCAGTACTCGCCTATCTGGACGACAGTCCTGTATCCTTTGTCCACAGACATACGTCCGCTCTTTACGCTCCTCCAGGCATATACCATGGAAGAACTGTCATAACGGGCATCGGAGATGACTATCTCGTCCCATCCGGCCATCTTCTTGCCGAGCTTGTGGATGATGTCCTCGACCTCGTACACGAACCAGCTGTGAAGTTCCTGGGGACCATCCAGACCATACTTCTTAATCAGAGCCTGGCAGTGAGGACAGTTGTTCCAGGAGGTGTGATCCACCTCATCGCCTCCGATATGGATATATTCCGAGGGGAAAAGCGCCGCTATCTCCTTGAATATGTTGGTAAGAATCTTATAGTTCTCCATTCTGGCCACACAGAGGACGTTGTCAGTCTCTCCGTTGGCGCTGATATAGGGCACGTCCACAGGGCAGGCCATCTCCGGGAAGACGCCCACCAAGGAGCGGCTGTGCCCGGGCAGGTCTATCTCCGGGATAATCTCGATATGGCGCTCGGCAGCGTATTTCACGACCTCGCGTATCTCCTTCTGAGTATAATATCCGCCGTAGCGGTCATGACCCTGACCGTAGGCGGCCGGACTCACCTCATCATCGCCCCTCCATGCGCCCTTCTCTGTCAGCTGCGGATACTTGCGGATCTCAATCCTCCAGCCGTTGTCATCGGCCAGATGCCAGTGGAAACGGTTGAGCTTATGGTAGGCCATCCAGTCTATGAGACGGAGCACATGGTCCACATCGTAGAATGTTCTGGACACATCCAGCATCGTACCGCGATAGCCGTACCGGGGAGCATCTTCCACGACCACGGCGTCCAGCTCATAGCGGGTCAGCTCCATATCCGTCTGACCGTACACTGCCGGAGGCATCATCTGCAGGAGTGTCTGTACGCCATAAAAGATACCGGCGGCGTCAGATGCCTCGATGACGATCTGTGAGCTGCTGACGGACAAGCGGTAAGCCTCGGCGGCCATGCCGTCCACTATGTTCAGGGATATTCCGTTGTACACCGGAACGTCCCTCAGGTCAATATCAAATGCAAATACCTTCTCCAAATGCCTCAGGAGATAGGCCTGCTCGGACTCCAGTGCGTCCGAAGCACTGATTGAGAGCCCCTTCTCCATCACAAAGACACCTTCTGCAGGGGATACTTTCAGAGGCTGAGGAACAAGATTGCTGTAAGTCCGGGCCAGCAGGACCGGGGCTGCGGCTATAGCCAGCATGGCGAGGAATATTTTCTTCATAAGTCGACGGGAGTTACATGATTTCAAATATGTCTGCATGTCCCTCTATGCTGACTCTCACGGTGCGTCCGTCAAGCTCAAGAGCACAGTAGGGATTATCGGTAACAGTCTCGGAGAGGACAGCTCCGTCAGCGGCATACTGCCGGATGAGGAGGGTACCGTGAGGGTCCATCAGAAGCGTGCGGCTGTCGCGGCGGTCTTCCCCGGAAGGAATCTCAAAGGACAGGACGCCGTCAAGGGCATAGAAGGAACGGGGATTGCGGTCAAACGAATAAACAGCCTTGGTCATATCCGGAGCTTCCACCCCGAAACCGAGGGACTCCGTCCTCTGAGGATTGACACTGAAGGTACGGACAGCACACCAGTTGGTCTTGTCCGACTCGAGCTTGCGCAGACGGACGTAGCGGGCATCGATGCCGCGCCCCTCCCAGTTGATGATGTACTGGTGGTCAATGGTGTCTATTACAGGATACCAGAGATTGCCGTCCTTGGAGGCCTCGAGTGTGGCCATGTCGAAATAGTCCACGTCATCCACCGAGTTGCGGCCCTGCAGGATATTGATCTCCCGAAGACCGCGGACTATGCCGAGGTCCACTCCTATCCAGTCCCCTGTCCTCTGACCGTAGGCCGAGGTATAGAAGGTGGTGGAGTCATCGTCGAACATCAGCTTGCCGCTGACAGTTCCGGAGTTGGGATAAGAGCCTATGGCAGTATAGGAGAAGGGGCCGCGGCCGGCTATACGGCGGTAGAAGCCGTCGAGCATGTCGTCCATGGCATTCTCGTAGAAGGGCTGGAGCTTGAGAGTACCTGACTTGTGGGCCTCGTACGCATCGCGTTCCTCCTCACTCATGAGATTGTCCACATAGGCGCTCCAGAAGGCAGCATTGTCTCCCCCGCGGTATACATTGATCAGCTCAAGGGCCTTGCGTCCCCTGGCGCCCAACTTCCCGAACTCCTCCAGCCAGGGATGGAGCTCGCGCATAAGGGCGTCATTGTCGCATTTGCGGGACATCTCATCATAGACCCGCTCTATCTTTCCGAACTCCTCTAAAAGAGCGTCGTACTGAGCCTCTGTCCAGTCTCCTTCCACACGGAAGGTCTCTGTCTCCCAGGATTCCTCACGGCGGTAGCCCGACTCGGTGTCGCAGGAGTGAATGGCAAATGTTCGGTAGGCGCTGTACGCATCATCGCCTGCCAGCCAGGCAAGTCCTCTCTCCCAGTTGGCCTTGGGGTCATATTCCTTGATATTCCAGGTATAGTCGGCCACGCCGTAGAGGGCCAGCTTGGAGGCCTCAGCATGCTCCATGGGATTGCTTACAAATCCGCACACATCACTGGATGTCAACCCATTGTCTAAGCCGTAGACCGGTCCCTGCATCACGATGTGACGGCAGTAGTCAGTCACGGGGAAGTTCCACCAGTAGAGGGCAGGGCGCTGAATCCTCTCTCCCACCCACTTCAGGGTCGAGGGAGTCATGTCGCTGCATACGGCGTCTCCCGTCCAGAACACTCTCACCGAAGGATCGAGTTCCCGGCCGTAGACCGCCAGACTGCCGCGCTCGGTGGGATTGGCCCAGGAGCGGTTGTAGTCGGTGGGACATATGATCAGCGGGGCCACGTCGCCCTTGGCCGCAACGAACTCGGCTGTCAGACGGTTGAGCAGCTCCACCTGCTTCATGGGATTGGTGCCCTCTCCGGAAATGTCGTCGAAGAAGATGGCGAAGGCCCGGACTCCCAAGTCGTACATCATCTCGAACTTGGCGACCAGATTGCCATAGTCCTCCTCGTTCCACTTTATGTCCTGACCGGGATGCACAGCCCACACGAAGTCCACGCGGTTGCGCTCACAGGCCCTGACCAGCTCGGCTATGTTGCGGGCCTCGTCCTCGGGATAGGGCTTGCGCCAGTTAGGTGAGCTGTGATAGGGGTCGTCCTTGGGGCCATAAATATAGGTGTTCATCTTGAAGCGGCCGTAAACATCTATCAGGGACAGACGGGCCTGGTGGGACCAGGGGGTACCGTAGAAGCCCTCCACCACCCCGCGGGCGGGCAGGTCGGGCCAGTCATTGATCTCAAGACCGCAGGGCAGATTCCTCTCACCTGTCAGCTCTACTATCTGGCGGAGAGTCTGGAGGCCATAGAAGGCCCCTCGCTCATCGTATCCCAGGATAGAGACACCGTCCTCAGAGACAGTGAGCAGATAGGCTCCGGAGAGAGGCTTCACTCCGGCCTTCATGGCCTTCTTGGGGTGGAAGTCCACAGTCAGGCGGATATCTTTCTTATCTCCCTTGTTCAGGAAGTTCACGTCACTCCCGAACAGTCCGTGCCTGTCCACCACATATACACCGCCCGATATATCCAGCACCGGGCCCTCCGGAGCTATCTCCACCACATGCGGGACAGGGTTGATCTGACGGTACAGGGCCGTCTGTCTTACAGAGTCACTGCCCCACACGGGAGCGGTCAGGATTGCTGCTGCCACGACGAGTGACAGTCTTCGGAATTTTGTCATATAGTTCGATTTTGTATTTGTTTTCTACTTTTTCACTTCTACATACTCATATTCGAGAGCCGGGCTGACCACTACGGCATCCACTGCCTCAGGGATATCCGCACCGCCGCGCAGCACCTTGAAGCTTACGCGGAACAGCAGGCCGTCTCCGGATACGAGAGGCTTCTCACCCAAGTTGACAAAGGTCGGATAGACCGCCTTCGTACCGTCAGTGTGCAGACGGTCGCGGGTAAGGTTCTCCATCTGCTGCAGGCCGGAGGCCTCCACACCGGCAAATTCCAATGCCGAGGCATCGTAGGGAAGGGCTATGCTCAGGGCATTGACCGTCTTGAGCGAATCTCCGTAGAATGACAGGGTCAGGGTATCGCCGGCTTTAAGAGGCTTGTCCTGCACCTCCACACGCAGACCGCCGCAGAGAGTGTCACCGGCGCTCTTATGGTACTCGCGCATCCAGTACTCGGTGCTGATTCCACCGTCGAGACGCACTGCCACTGCTGAGATGTCGTAGGCGTCTATGAGGCCGTTGCCGTCCAGATCACCTACCGACACATAGTCGAAATCGCTGTCAGAGCTGCGCAGACCGGTGTAGTTCATGTAGGAGGTCAGGTCGTTCTCGTCTACCTTGCCGTCCTTGTTGATGTCGCCGGGGATGACAGTCTCCGTTCCGGGCACCTTGAAGACGTAGATCTCGCGGCCCGAGCCGTAGTTGTTCACCGCGTCGGATACAGCTATACGGATGTAGCGGGCTCTCGGGCCCCCGTCGAAGGTGAAGACCTTGGTCTGGCCGTCACGCTCCCACTCGAAGGCTCCGGCGGGAGTCCAGTCCTTGCCGTTCACGCTGTAGAAGACCTCACCCTTGAGCAGGACACCGTTGCCGGCATCTAAGCGGGGCAGGTACTCGAAGCGGTCGATATTGTTGATGCCCTGGAGGTCGAGGGTAAGCTCGAATGGCAGGGCCTTGGCCTGATACTTCGTATGCCAGGTGTCGCCGCTCTCGGCCCAGTCGAAGAGCCTCCATACCTCGAAGCCCTCCTGAGAGGGGAAGGAGCAGGATCCTACGATACCGCGGATGGCCCATTCTAAAGGATTGCCCTCGGTGGTGCAGCTGTAGTCGGTCCAGTCCGAGGCCCCGGTCAGGTTGACTGCCCTCAGACGGAAGCTGTAGTCAGTCTCGGGCTGCAGGTCCGCAAATGTCAGGTAAGTGTTCCGGATGCCGGTATGCAGCAGGCCGTCGAACTCTATCTCATAGTAGTCGGCCAGCTCCTGAGGCTCCCACGCGAGGGTGGCAGCGTAAGGCTCCACCGTACTCTTGTCCGTCAGGATTACAGGCGCCGTCAGTTCTCCGCTGCAGATGCGGCTGTCGTCTGCCGGTGCATACTCATAGCCGTCGATGATGAGCACTACATCGTTCTGAGTGATGTCGCAGGCTGGGATAGAGACGGTCAGCACAGGATTTTTCCTCAGGTCCATCTTCTCGAATTCACTGCCGGGAGTGGCGAAGCGGTTGAGCTGAGGTGCCGCGTCATAGCTGTACTCCGCATTGACCTTCTTTCCGCCTACCTTCACGGTAACTTTCCTGGGCTCGGCCGTAATATTGACCCTCACCTGAGTGCTCTGATCCTTGACGAAGCCGTCGAAGCTGCCCTCGGCCGGATGAATGGTGAGAATGTACCTGCTGCCGGACAGAGAGGCGTCGATCCTTGTGGTGACGCTCTCTCCCGCGAGATAGCTCATCGTCCTGCCGTCATCGTCATACACATGGGTATGGTACTCGCCCTCTGCGGGCCAGCACTCGAAGATACGCTCGGAGGGGTCGATCTGAGAGGGATTGTTGTTGGGACGTACCATCGGAATGACGGCGCCCTGACGCACGAACACGGGAAGCTTCCACAGCGGTGCGGGGAAATTCTCCATGATGCGTCCTCCCTCATAGACTGCTCCGGTAAAATAATCCACCCACCTTCCCTCGGGGAGGTAGATGCCGTCGCGGATGTCATTGCCGAGAGTATCGGCCTGGGTATCCTGATAGACGGGAGCTACGAGGAAATCAGGGCCGAAGAGGTACTGGTAGCGGGTCGCGGGGGTATAGGTGTAGTCGTTGGGATAGTCCAGGAACATGGCCCTCATCAGGGGCTTGCCGTCCACTGCGGCGCGGGACCATGTGTAGGCGTAGGGCAGCAGCTCGGACTTGAGCTTGAGGTACATGCGGTTGATGGATGCGGCAGGCTCGCCCAGGGCATGGGGATATTTCTCGTTGGAGCCCCAGCCGTCCATGTTGAGCTGCATGATGGAGAAGGTCTTCCACTGGAAGTCGCGGGTATTGATTACCGCATCGGCTCCGCCGAAGATACCGTCCATGTCGGAGCAGATGTTGGGCTGACCGGCCAGACCGGAGCCGATGTAGGTCGGGATGTGGAAGCGGATGTACTCCCAGTCGCCGCCGGTCTGGTCCCCGGACCATACTCCAGCATATCGCTGGGTACCGGCCCAGCCGTCGAGGGTGATGATGAAGGGACGGGCGTCATCACCGTAGTAGGGCATGATGCCGGCCACATCGGCTATACCGTTGAGACCGAAGGAGTAGCCCCAGCCGACCCAGGCCACGTCTGTCTTGAGCACGCGGACTCCGGCGTCACGGACCTCCTTGACGATATCCCTCTGCAGCAGGGCCTCGATACCCTCCTTGGGATGCAGGTCGGACTGAGTCCAGAGACCTATCTCGACGCCCTTCGAGCGGGCATAGTCACCGAACGATTTCAGGTTCAGGATATTGCTGTCGAGCGTGGAAGTCTGGCCGTAGCCGGCTCCGTAGCCGTCGTTGGGCAGAATCCAGCCCAGGGGCATGTCGTGAGCCTCGTAGCGGTCTACCACAGCGCGGGCCGAGAACTGGTAGTTGTCCTTCTCACCGTTTAGCGACTCCCTGATGCCTCCGTTGTCCTTCTGGCTTTCCTTATACCGCTTGCCGTCCTCGAAAGGCACGGTGCGGGGACCGTCGGCCTCCACCCACCAGTCGCGGTTGTAGGCATTGAGATGACCCTCATAGAAGGCAAACTTGGGCAGCAGCACCGGGTTGCCGGTAAGCTGATAGTAGGTGTCCAGCAGAGCCACAGGATCTCCGGCCACCATGACGAATACATCCATGTAATCCGTGTCGTGGGTAATGGTCACGGTACCTTTCTCAGCGGCTCCGAAATCGTATGCTCCGGGAGCAAATGTATGCCACATGATACCGTATCCGCCGGTCGACCAGTAATAAGGTGCGGGCGAAGCCACTCCTCCGTCAGTCCAGCTGTTCTCATTTACGATGTTGATGACACGTCCCTTGTGCGAGAAGCGTCCGTTCTGCACGCCGCCGCCGTAAAAATACTCATCGGGGGACTCGGCCAGCGTAAGGACGGTACGGGTCTTGCCTCCGCGGCTCTCGAAGATCACGGGAGCAGTCTGACGCAGAACTTCCTTACCGATGCGCAGGTCGGCAACGGTCATCATCGCGGTCTCCTTGTCGAAAGAGACACGTATAACTCCTGTAGACAGATGCCAAGCGTCCGCATCCTCCTCAATCGTGTAGGAGACCCCTCTGCGGGGATTGCGGACAAGAATTTCGGCAGGCGGCTCTGCCTTTGGATCACGGACTATGCCTCCGTTGTCATCCCGGAAAAGACGGAAGATATCCGGAGCATAAAAGTCCACTGTCATACGGTGACCGTCACCGAGGATAATCTCGGCAGCCGTAGGATTGAGGCGCCTTGCCTCTTCTGCTGATTCTGCTGAAAGGCAGTATCCAGTAGCTGCCGCGAGAATCAGGACCATGATTATTTTCCCTCTTAATTTCATATTTCGACTTAGAATCTAAAAATTTCCTAAAATACCTACAAATATAGTATTTTTTCAGACACCGCCGGACCTCTTTTCCCACGAACTTTCTATTGAACTGAGAGGATTAACACATTATACCGTTTTATGTTGCAATTCTGAATTATTTTATGCTTATTTGTTTAAAATTTGACACAAACGCTAATTCATTTTTTATGGACAACAGCATCCTGAAGTACAACATCAATCCCCTGGTCAGCGCCATCGGGAAGACCCCCGACCAGTTCACCAAGGAGGACATAATCAATTTCATCACCGCCAACGACATCCGTGTCGTCAACTTCCGCTACATCGCGGGCGACGGCAGGCTCAAGACCCTCAACTTCCCGGTCAGCAGCCTCCAGTACCTCGACCTGATTCTCTCGTTCGGAGAGAGGGTGGACGGATCCAGCCTCTTCTCCTACATAGAGGCCGGATCGAGCGACCTCTACGTCATTCCACGTTTCTCAACGGCTTACCTCGACCCCTTCGCAGAGATTCCCACCCTCGGACTGCTCTGTTCCTATTTCACAAAGGACGGACTGCCCCTCGAGAGCTCTCCCGAGTACACCCTGCACAAGGCCCACGAGGAGTTCAGGAAGACCACCGGCTACACCTTCGAGGCCATGGGCGAACTGGAGTTCTACGTCATCTATGACGACGACTGCTGCTTCCCCTCGGAGAACCAGCGCGGATACCATGAGTCCACACCTTTCACCAAGGTGGAGGCATTCCGCACCGAGGCCATGAAGCTCATCTCCCAGGTCGGCGGCAACATCAAGTACGCCCACTCCGAGGTCGGTAACTTCACCCTTGACGGCAAGGTGTACGAGCAGAACGAGATCGAGTTCCTCGTATCGCCCGTAGAGTCCGCTGCTGACCAGCTCGTGATGGCCAAGTGGATTCTCCGCACCCTCGCATGGCAGTACGGCTTCGACATCACCTTCGCTCCGAAGATTACCGAGGGCAAGGCCGGCAGCGGTCTGCATTTCCACACCCGCATGATGAACGGCGAGCACTCCGTGATGCTCAAGGACGGCCGCCTCTCCGACGAGGCCCGCAAGGCCATCGCAGGCTACATGACCTGCGCCTCCTCGCTGACCGCCTTCGGCAACGCCAACCCTACCTCCTACTTCCGCCTCGTACCTCACCAGGAGGCTCCTACCAGCATCTGCTGGGGAGACCGCAACCGTTCCGTACTCGTGCGCGTACCCCTCGGATGGACCGGCAGGAGCGACATGTCCGCCATCGCCAACGGCCTGCCCCAGAACCCCGGCATCGTGATGCCCGACAAGCAGACCGTGGAGCTCCGCTCGGGTGACGGCTCGGCCGACATCCACCTGATGCTCGCCGGACTGGTGACCGCCGCACGTATCGGCTTCGAGCTGCCCGATGCCCTCGAGATAGCCCGGAAGACCTACGTGGACGTCAACATCCACGACGAGAAGAACGCCGCCATCCTCAACTCCCTCGCCCAGCTGCCCACCTCATGCGCCGAGTCAGCCGACGAGCTGGAGAAGAACCGCGCCCTCTACGAGGCCAAAGGCGTGTTCTCGAAGAGCATGATTGACGGCCGCATCGCGATGCTACGCGCCTACAATGACACCAACATCCGCGAGGAAACCACCCGCGACAAAGGGCTTATGATGGAACTCGTAAAAAAATATTATCACTGCGGATAATAGCAATACTGCCGTTCAGAAAGAGCAATAAGAGAAAAGGCCGCGCGATTCACATCGTACGGCCTTTTTCCTTATTAACCTAAACTTAACCTATGAAAAAACTATCGATAGGTCATTTAGCAAACATCGTGCCAAATTAGATTAAATTTAAAATCAAAGCTTGGCCACATTTACCGTCACCGAGCGTTCCTCTCCGTCCCCGTCTTTCCAACTCAGAGTTGCATAGTAAATGCCACCTGCAAGGGCCGAGACATCCACAACTGCCGGAGCCGAAGGCGAGATACTCAGATTATCCTTGGAAATCCTGGTATTCCCATAAGCATCCCGAAGCTTCAGGGAAGCTCCAGCAACCTCCATGCCGGTTCTGACATTAAGGACATCCGTCATAGGATTGGGATAAAAATCAGCCAGACGTCCGGCATCCCGCACCACAACATTGAAAACGACCGAGGCTGTATCCAGAACTCTATCAAATGCCGTAACCCTGACAGAGGCCGCCCCTAAGGAAGAAGCAGTAAGAACCAATGTGTTATGCTGAATAGAAGCTGTGACGACACTTTCCGAAGAATTCTCTACCGAATAAACCAGCTGGTCGCCGTCCCTGTCAGAAAAATACTCGGTAAGATCCAGCAGCTGCGTCTCACTCGACGGGATACTCAGAACCACATCGGTAGGAGCATCTCCCACTTCCGGCGGGAAATTCCTGATAACCCTATAATTGATATTCATCGAATCCTCGCCGCCATAACCATCCGACACTTTGAGAAGCAGAGTTCCCTCATCCTCTTTCATACGGGAACCGTCCATTGTAACCCTGAGAACATTGCCCTCCATAAGGCTGACGGTGACTCCGGTACAGGACGTTATGGATGGAATCACAATATGTCCGTCCGGATCATCCACCTGAATATCAATATTCAGAACCTCGAAATACGCAACTGTGGTATCAATATCTTCCCCGGGAACAAACTCAGGGGGAGTGTTATCACCGGTTCGAAGTTTTATCACTGTCGGATAAAGTTTGGACCGGTTGCGGGAAAAATCTCTTACCGAGGCACTCACATAATAGTCCGTATTGAATTCCAGGCCACCGGCGGACCCGGACACCTCATCACCGGGCTTCACACCGCTCAAAGACATCTCATAACACGGAAGATCATTCACGGCCAGGCTGTCTTCGGGATCAAAGCTGGATTTCGAATAATGCAGCGTAGCTATCACCGGAGCACCGTCAGGACCGTCTTCATCGGCAGGGACTACGAGCGTAAAGTCTATGAAGTTGGAATGAGCGCTGGCGGAAAACTCCGTCAAAGGCTCCGGTGCCACATCACTGACAACATAAAATGCTTTCTCGACATCCACAAGTCCCACGCCCATGTATTTGGCAGGGTCTGTATAAGCCGATATATCCCTGGCTGAATTCTCCAGCAAGTCTCTGAGCACATCACAAGTAAAACCGGGGCCGCCCAGGTAGGAAACAAGAAGAGCGGCAACACCGGAGACATGCGGGCAGGCCATAGATGTCCCCTGGAATCCGGCATACTTATTATCGGGCACAGTACTGATGACTAAGTGGTTTTTGAATTCGTCCCCTCCGGGGGCAGCGATATCGACCCAGTCACCATAATTGGTATAATATGCTTCCGTATAGTCTCCAGCTATTGCAGAGACAGCCATACAATTTTCATAATCACTGGGATAACCAACATTCACAGCATCATTACCGGCTGCGAATACAACCAAACCTCCGGCCATAGGCCCAGTCTGATTGCCGTTCTCGTCAAATCCGGCATACTTTACAAAGTAATCAATCGCAGCCTTATCTGATTCCGGAGTCTTGTTGATATACCTCAAATCATATCCCCAGCTGTTCTGGCTGATTACTGCACCATGGTCCGCACCCCATTTGATTGCCGCGGCACCATCACCTCCATTCAGACCTTCAAAAATCTGGCAGGACATGAGCTTTACTCCGGGAATTCCCCTGGCTTTATCGCCGCCGGCCACTCCACAGACACCGATACCGTTGTTGTTGACTGCCGATATCGTGCCCGCCACATGCGTACCGTGATCATCGAAAGTCAATTTATAATTCCCTCTGACAAAATTGTAACCGTGACTCTCGTCAGGATCCGACATTTCAGGATTCACCCACATATTATCAGCAAGATCCTCATGTGTATAGTCTACGCCTCCGTCCACTACAGAGACTATCACTTCGCTGCTGCCCACAAAGCCTCTCTCCCACATAGGCAGGACATTAATATCCGCACCTGCGACTGAACGGGGCATACTGCCGTCGTTGTAGTAATGCCATTGATCGCCCAGCATAGGATCGTTGAACACATCTGCAGCTTTCGAGTTCTGTACTGAAGAAAGTTCCGGAGAGGAAGTCAGCGTTCCAGGGACTATCCTGCCGTCCAGCCGTACTACCTTGGGACGGTATTCAACTGTCCGCACTCCGGGAATCGAGGACAGTTCATCTCCGGCTCTGGTCAGCGGAACATTATCATCGAAATATACATCATACCACAGATGGAGTCCCTCCTTACGCGTACGGGGCTCAAATTTACCGGCATAGGGGAAGGTTCTCTCCATACGCACGATACCGAGAGAGGCAGCGGCATCATCTACGGACTTCACTCCGCTGTTCTGCAAAACACCGGCACTGTCTGATTTCAGTTCCAGCCTGGAAGCCAGGTCCTCTGTCAGCAACAGACGTACCTTTCCCTGTTCAAAAGCATCGGCAGGCACCTCGCGCCCGCCGGCTTCCACCAAATTCTGATCATTGATTCTTTTCTCATCAATGCTGCAGGAATACATAACCGCACACATTGACAACGCGGTTGCGATAACAGCAATGGGAATTCTTTTCATAAAAAATTGTTACATTTTGTTAAGTACGATTAATAATCCGAAAGCTCCTTGTGTCTTTCAACTTTCAAATATAACAATTATTTCTTTTCTGCTCAGATTTTACAATTTTTACTAACCACCAATTATCGAGAAGCCTCCTCGGGATCATACAGAGGAAGGGGCTTTGACGGCATATATATCCTGCGGTCAAAATTCGGATCATAGAACAGCATGTCGTCAAACCATGGCTGACCGCCGACTACCGGCTTAGGCACCAGCATCTCCATCGGCGAACCGCATAAGAAGCCGCTTCCGCCTCCGAATATTCCTATTATTATCGCAAAGACAGAATAGACAGCCGGATTCTGTGCCCGAAGATCCCGCAGGAACTGAGGCATAGCGCTGCCGTTTATCATACGGGTGAGTATCAGCCTACGGTCCCTGGCCAGTATCTCGCTGACTTCGAGGGGACGGCTGGCCGCCCATTTCAGATTGTCCTCAACGACATCCAGCGGAAGATATCTCGGATGAAACGCCGAAGCCGGCATCTGCTCCGGAGCCCCGATCAGATCCATCAGCGCATCCTGCCGCAGATATTCGCCCCGCAGCCTGCCGTACCACTCCTGCCGCAGCTCGGTCAGGAGGCTCAGTCGGGTGCGCAGTATATCCTCGCTTTTCCCGATTTCTTCGCCTGCCTTGATCACCTTGTTTTCCGCGCTACCCTCCCCACTGTTCCTCTTGTTTCCCACTGCTGCGGTCTCTGACACTGCTTCCACGGCCTCGCCTGGCTCACCTGTCGCTCCAACCTCCGATGCATGCACCACCGACAGCCCGGCCGGCAACAAGCCCGCCGATGCCAGCACCGAATCCCTGCCGGCCTCATCCAGCATCCCGACCTCCACGACCCGGTCCATCAGTGCCCGGATATCCGCCTCGTACTCCGCTACCAGCGACGCTACCGTATCCCGCTCCGGCATCCGGACACCTTTCGCAACTGCATCCGACACCTGCGACCGAAAACAGCCCGCGCAGCATGCCGCCAGCATCGTCACTGCCACATATTTTACGGATTTTCCCATAGTCCCCACCACAACCGCAAATATTGAGCCACATCGTCCGTTCAGCCAGCCATCTTTCTGGACACCGCACGCCGCTGTCCTCCGGCCGTACTCGTCCCACCTTCCGAAGGAGTCGATCAAAAGGGCACGGATATCATAGATATCACCCAAAAGAAAAGCGCCCGCAGCCACACGGCCGCAGGCGCCTCTAAGTCAGTAGCGAGACCCAGGATTGAACTGGGGACCTCATGATTATGAATCATGCGCTCTAACCAGCTGAGCTATCTCGCCATCATTTTGTTGAGCTACCAGGAGTCGAACCTAGATTTACAGAGCCAGAATCTGTCGTGCTGCCATTACACCATAGCTCAATTGGAATCGGAGCGCAAAGGTAGACAATTTTTACAAAATTCAAAAAATTTTTGAATTTATTCGCGGATTACCTGGACCTCGTTGTGCAGTCCGAGCTTGATGATGGATGAGGCCTTGCCCGTGGAGTCCTGGTCGAAGGAGGGGTCAATGCACAGATTGACAGATGCCTTGACTGAGTCGGGGATGTCGATGTAGCGGCGGGGGGCCGGGGTGCCTGAGACATTGGCCGAAGTGGAGACGATGGGCTTCCCGAAACGGCGGACAAGTTCCACGCAGAAATCGTTCTTGGGGATACGGATGGCGATGCTGCCGTCCTCGGCGGTGACGTTGGGGGCGAGGTTGATGCCCGCGGGGTAGATGATGGTCAGGGGCTTGTCGCTCAGAGACTCGACAGTGACGGCCATCTCGGGAATCTCCCGGACGTAGCGGGCCACCATGTCCATGTCGCTGGCCAGAATGATGAGGCTCTTGGAGTCCGCCCTCTGCTTGATCTCAAAGACCCGCTCGACCGCCTTCTCATCCGTGGCGTCGCAGCCTATGCCCCAGATAGTGTCAGTGGGATAGAGGAGGATGCCTCCTGCCCTGAGCACCTTTACGGCTTCTTCGATCTGTTCTTTTCTCTCTTTCATAACTCTTATGTTTACATGTATACTTTCACTATTACCGGATAGTGGTCCGAGTTCCCGACCCGCGGCGTTCTGTGCTCCAGCACCTCGAAATCCTCCGGAACGAAGACGTAGTCTATCCTGAGCAGCGGCCACAGCACCCTGTAGGTCGCTCCGAAACCCTTGCCGGCCTCGCAGAACGTATCCTTGCGGCCATGCTGCAGGCTCCGGAAGCAGTAGGACATCGGCGTATCATTGACATCCCCGCAGATCACCGAGGGCAGACCGCTCCCTGAAATATCCTCTAGCAAAGCCCGTACCTGACTGCCCCGGCGGGACGAGGATCTGCGTACTTTTTCGTGTGCCTCGGCCAGTTCCTGCTGCAGCTCGTCATATCCCCCGCCCCGCACGTCCTGTATCAGCGAGGTCAGCGAGATATTGTTCGACTCCAGATGCACGTTGTACAGCCGGAGGACCTTCCCGGCATATTCCACATCGGTGTACAGCACCATGTTGGTCGTACCGCGGAACGGCAGATGTCCGTCCCCGCGCAGCGGCAGGCGGCTGAAGGTCACATTGCCCACATAGTCCCCGTTGCGCAGCTGGAAAAAATGCTCCCGCACGTGGGGATACCCCGGAAACATCCGCCGCAGCCCGGAGGGATCGCCGGTTCGGAACTCCTGAAGAGAGACCACGTCGGGGGACTCCGAGGCGACGAGGGCCGTCACTCCCCGGATATTGTCCTCCACCTCATCCGAGACTCCCGAGCGGAAGCCTCCTACGTTCCACGTCAGTACCTTGAGCCCGTCCGCGCGGGCCACTACGCTCTCAGGCAGCGCGTTCCTATCCCCGGCACGGAAGAAGAACCCGACGAAGAACAGAGACGGCAGCAGGGCGATGACCGGTATCCAGGCCGAGGAGGACCACCTCAGCAGGGCCAGGACCAGCAGCAGCACATTGACCGCCAGCATGGGGATGAAATACAGGCCGAAAAATCCCGCAAGAGGGAAGATTCCCGGGTCGATCAGCACCGACACGTAACTGAGCAGCAGCAGTATGCAGCATACTGTCGCCACCAGCCGGAAGGACAGGCTCAGGAAAGGACTGCGCCTCTTTCTGGATTCGCGCCGGGTCATCTGAAGCAAGACACGCTAGGAGTACAGCCGGTTCTTTTTCTTCCAGTACAGTATCATGATGATACCGAAGATCATACCTCCGAGATGGGCGAAATGGGCCACATTGCCGCCCCTGCCGGACAGGCCCGATATGAGTTCGATGGCACCGAAGATGATGACCATCCACTTGGCCTTCATGGCGACGGGAGGGAAGACGAACTGCAGCACATTGTTCGGGAACATCATGCCGTAGGCCAGCAGCAGACCGTAGATGGCGCCCGAGGCACCGACGGTGGGCACGCGGTTGATGGCGGCCTCGACCAGTCCGGGAGTCTCGGCGAAAGCGATCTGCAGATACATCACCAGCTCGTTGATCAGGCCCGCGCCGATACCGCAGACCATGTAGTAGAGGAAGAATTTCTTCCCGCCCCAGTAGTTCTCCAGCACGCTGCCGAACATGTACAGCGAGAACATATTGAAGAAGATGTGCCAGAAGCCCCCGTGCATGAACATGTAGGTAATCAGCTGGAAGGGCTTGAAGAAGGGCGAGGTGAAATAGAAGAGCGAGAATGTCCCGTACATGAAGTTCTGGGCGAACATCGTGACGACGAAGACTATCGCGTTGATGATTATCAGGTTCTTGACTACAAAGGGCAGTCCGGGTCGGTAATAGCCGTAATTCATAAATGTCTCTCTATGTCTTGTTCTGTCAATATAAACATGCACCTGCGGCCGGCCGGCGAAATCTCGGGCTCTGCGCAGGAAAACAAGGTATCTACCAAAAGTCGTGCCTCATCCCCGGATATCCGGGTGTCAGTCCCCGAAACAGCGGCACGGGCCAGCTTCCGGGCCATTTCCTCCCTTGCTGCAGCCTTTCCCAGGCCCTCCGGACCGGCATCCATCAGCGCTGCCACTATGTCATCCACCGCCTTCCGCACCGCCTCCTCGTCCGTGCCGAACCCTTCGGGCAGCCCCTTTACGGAGATGGTGAAATCCCCCGCAGGCTCAATGTCGAATCCCAGCTGCCGCAGCCTCCCGGGATCCTCCATCAGCAGATGATACCGCTCGGGCGGAAGGGTCACCGCGCACGGAAACAGCACCTGATGGGAAATGGGCGAGCTGTCGTCCAGCTGCCGCAGGTATCTTTCGTAGAATATCCGTTCCCTGGCCCTGCGCACGTCCACTATCAGCAGGCCGGAGCGCATGGGGGTCGCAATATAGCGGCTGGAAATCTGAAGGACCCCCGCCCCGCTTCCGGCCGTTCCGCTGTCCTCGAAGATATGGCCGTAGCCGGCGACATCCGGTTCAGCGGGGGACAATGTCTCAGTGGCAAAAGCCGTGGAGCGATGCCTATGGAAATCAACCGTTTCAGGCAAAATCGCCCCATAGTCCACCTTCTTCCCGGATACGGAGCGTCCTCCCCCGAAACTTCCACCGCCCCCCTTGGAATAATGGAACTGCGAGGGAGCCGGAATGTCCGGCAGGGTATCGTGGTCGAAATCTATCGTAGGGATAAATGACCCCCGTCCCAGAGCCTCCCGTACCACGGCGGTAAGGAGTTCGAAGATCTCGGTCTCATTCTCAAACTTGACCTCCGTCTTCGAGGGATGTATGTTCACGTCCACATTCTCCGGAGGAGTGGAGAAGAAGAGGTAGTAGGAGGGATAGGTCCCCTCGGGGATGAGTTTGTCGTAGGCCTTCATCACCGCCTTGTGAAAATAGGGCGAGCGGAAATAGCGGCCGTTGACGAAGAAATACTGGTTGCCGGCACTGCGGCGGGCATCCTGAGGATTGCCCACGAAGCCGGATATCTCTATGATGCGGGTCGAGGTGGACACGTCGATGAGCTCCTTGCCCATGTCCTTGCCCTCGATCTCGAGGATGCGCTGCTTGAGGGTATTGGCCCGCCTGAGGTTGTAGATGTCCTTACCGTTGTGGGACAGGCGGACGCCCACATCCGGACGGCAGAGGGCCACGTGGGAGAACTCGGCTATGATCTGACGCAGCTCCGTATTGTCCGACTTGAGGAACTTGCGCCTGGCCGGGAGGCTGTAGAAGATGTTGCGGACGGCGATGTTGGTCCCCTCGGGCATGGCCGCTTCCTCCTGGGAGACAAGGCCGGAGGGAGTGAAAACGGTCTCAGTGCCGGTTTCGGAGCCTTTCCTGCGGGTACGGAGCGTGACCTCGGCCACCGCCGCGATGGAAGGCAGGGCCTCCCCGCGGAAACCGTAGGTCAGGATCGAGTCCAGGTCGGAGGCCTGTGCTATCTTGGAGGTAGCGTGTCTCTCGAAGCAGAGCCGCGCCTCTTCCGGAGTCATGCCGCAGCCGTCGTCGATCACCTGGATCAGGGTCTTGCCCGCATCCTCGATGATGACGCTGACCGAGCCGGCTCCGGCGTCTATGGCATTTTCCAGAAGTTCCTTGACCACTGACGAGGGGCGTTGGACCACCTCTCCGGCAGCGATGAGATTGGAGATATTGGGAGGCAGGATCTTAAGCATCTCTTCGGGCTACCGCATGGATTCGAGGAATACAGTATAGTACTTGGCGAAATAGATAAGGAAGGCGAAGAATATGGCCACCGACACCAGGCCTATGATGCGGGTGAGGTTCTTGTTGAGCGAACCACGCCTGCTGTTGCGGGCCTGCTCCTGAAGCCTACCGCTGATGTACATACCCGGCTTGTATGCCTCGTCCTTCCATTCCTTTCCCTCACGCAAAGCTTTCTCCTTGAGTGCCTCATTCTTGACATGTTCACGGCGTTCCTTTCTCTCGTCCCAGTAACGTGGCTCATAGTGAAAGACGCGATGCTCAGGCGTTTTGAAAAAACTGATATTCATCTCTGATTTCCTTTAGTAATTGCAACATACAAAAGTACAAAAATTCTGCCGCAGATGCAACCGGGGTGAAACAGTTGACTCAGACACGACGCAGCCACTTCCGGCCAAGCCACTTTCTCAACGGCTCGTCATATGCCTTCAATACTATGTACGCCAGCATTATACTGCCTAGAAACACCGTCACAGCCCATGGCCATGCCTCGGAAAAAGGAACACCCGTAAAGGTCCAGGCATAAAATAGGTACATAAAAGGATAATGAATTATATAGACCGGGTATGATATGTCGCCAAGGAACCTGCACACTCTCCTCGAAAAAACACCGGCCAATTGACCGGAAGCGCCGATATAGACCAGAAGTGGAAATACACATACGACACAGAACGCCTCATAAAGACCGTTAAGCCACATATTGTCCTCAGAACCGATCCGGGGCACCGAAAGCAGGAATATTATCGCCAGAGAGCAGAGCCAGAACGCTCCCCGCACCCTCCACGGCCGGAAGCCGCGGGACATCAGCAGACCAACTCCGAACGAGAACATCAGCCTGAGGAACCCACCCGGAAGATTGAGGTCAGTCAACGACCAGCCCACCCCGAGATGGCCGAAGCCGGAGAGGCCGCCTACCGCATAACCCGCCAGACCCAGGCCGGAGACCGCAACAACCACGGCTAACCAGCGGGTGGACAGCCTGCGCAGGACTAAGGCGTAGAGGATGTTGCCGATATATTCGAAGAACAGGGACCAGGAAGGGCCGTTGAGCGGATACATCTCGTTGTTGCCCCGCACCTCGTAAGGCGCCCCGGGATAAGCCGGAATCAGGAACATGCCCAGCAGCATGGCCAGCATCACCGCCCCGAAAGGCACGTGTGTCCCATTCCACTGCACCGAGCCCTGAATCAAGAAAGTCACCGCTCCCAGCACCGAGCCGAGCATCACCATCGGATGCAGACGCACTAGACGGCGCTTTAGGAAGTCCTTTATCCCCATACCCCCGCAGACTCCGGAAGCGTTCCCAGGCCGTTTCCTCCACCGGTCATCGTAAGCGTATCCGACCACGAAGCCGGAGAGGATGAAGAAGAAGTCCACGGCCAGATACCCGTGATTGAACTTCTGGTCCAGCGGGCTGGTTGCGAAGCCCTCGAACACGTGATACCATATCACCACCAGGGCGGCCACTCCGCGAAGCCCATCCAGTATCTCATAATGCGGCTTGGAATCCGCAAAGGCCGATGCGGCCACAGTATTGCCTGTTTTCATAATCAGTTTTATTTAATCATTGTCACAGCTTATGGAAGAATACACCGCAGCAACACAGAGAGTTGCCGCAGTCTCGGTGCGCAGGCGCGAGGGTCCGAGGGACAGGGGCTCGAAACCGGCCTCCAGGGCCTCTGCGATCTCCTCCGAGGAAAAATCCCCCTCAGGCCCTATCAGGAACAATGCTCCGGGCCGGGCCTCTCCGGCAGCATCCTCCCCTCCGGCCTTCACGGCGCCGACCGCCTCCATCAGCGGCACACGGGTATTCAGCCCCGCCGCTATATCGCTGTCGCAGTATGCGATGAACTTCTTCCCGGAGAACCCTGCCGAGCGCACCTCCTCCATCAGGGCCCGGAACGGAGTAAGTCCGTCGAGCTGCGGCACCGCCCCCTTGAGGGACTGCTTGGCGGCCGCGACGATGACCCGTTGCCCGCGTTCCTGATTGTACACCTTCCGCTCGGAATGGGCGCAGAGCAAGGGTGTGATCCGGTCCACTCCCATCTCCGTAGCCTTCTCGGTAAACCACTCGAAGCGGTCGATATTCTTCGTCGGAGCCACGGCCATCCACAGCCGGTAGGGATGCGTCCCGAAGCCGCCCTCGACCGAGAGCACCCGGGCCACGGCCGCACGGCTGTCCGCCTCCTCGAGACAGCATCGGTAGAGATTGCCGTCCCCTCCGCTTACATAGACCTCATCCCCTGCCCTGTGCCTGAGCACCTTGACGCAGTGAGCGGACTCCTCGGGAGAGAGACGGATCCTCCCGTCGCGGATATCATTTGAATAAAATACTTCCATACCCGCAAAGATACTCCATTTTTTCCTATCTTGGCAGTCCGTTAAAGACTCACAGGACATGAACAGCGCAGCATTTTCCCCCGACCGCCGGATCTCCGTCATGGGGATCGTCAACCTCACGGACAACTCCTATTTTGCCTCCAGCCGCTGCCTCGGTCCCTCCGGAGAGGTGGACCTGGGGAAGGCCCTCGACCGCACGGAACGGATGCTGGCCGAGGGCGCCGATATTATAGACATAGGTGCGTGCTCGACCCGTCCGGGATCGCAGGGAGTGGGCGCAGAGGAAGAATGGCGCAGGCTCGGGCCTTTCCTGCGGGAGGTGCGCAGGGCCTTCGGGGACGGTGTCCGCATATCGGTCGATACCTACTGGGCTTCGGTCGTGGAACGCTGCTTCGACACGGTAGGCCCGTTCATGGTCAATGACATATCTGCGGGGGAGGACGATCCGGCGATGCTGCCGCTGGTGGGACGGCTGGGGCTGGAATACGTGGCGATGCACAAGCGCGGCACTCCGGCGGACATGCAGTCGCTGTGCCAGTATGAAGATGTGGTGGAGGATGTGCTGGCCTACTTCGGGGATTTCGGCCGCCGGGCCGCTGAGCACGGCATCAGGGAATGGATTCCGGACCCCGGATTCGGGTTCGCCAAGACTGTGGAGCAGAACTACCGGCTGCTGGCCGGCCTGGACCGTTTCGCCGCCCTTGGCCGTCCGATACTCGTCGGCGTGTCCCGCAAGAGCATGATCTACCGTCTTCTCGGCATCACCCCCGAGGAGTCCCTGCCCCAGACCCAGGTCCTGCACCTGGCAGCCCTCGAGCGCGGCGCCTCTATCCTCCGCGTCCACGACGTCGCAGAGGCCGTACGCACCGTACGCATCTGGCGCGCTTTGCAGTAGCAGGAGGAGATATGCAGCGGTCGAAATGACCAGGCCCTCCCACCGCTTTGCGGCGGGCCCCTCCCTCTAGAGCCGAGGGCGGCTAGTCATTTCTCGTCGCTGCATATCTCCTCCGTCGGAGCGATTGAGCAGGACTGAGGCCCAGACGGCGATGCCCTCCTCGCGGCCGGTGAAGCCGAGGTGCTCCGTCGTGGTGGCCTTGACCGAGACCTGAGAAATGTCCACGCCGAGGATGTCGGCCAAGGTCTGCCGCATCCGGACGATGTAGGGGGCGAGCTTGGGACGCTGTGCTGCTATGGTGATGTCGGCATTGGATACTGCATAGCCATGCGAGCGGACCAAGGCATCCACCCGCCGCAGCAGGATCTTGCTGTCTATGCCGCGGTATTCCTCGGAAGTATCCGGAAAATGCTGACCGATGTCGCCGAGCGCTAAGGCCCCGAGCATAGCGTCGCAGAGAGCGTGGATGGCCACGTCCCCGTCCGAGTGGGCGATACAGCCCTTGGTGTGCGGGATCCTCACCCCGCCCAGCCACAGCTCCAGCCCCTCGCCGAGGGCGTGCACGTCGTAGCCGTGGCCTATCCTGAATGGAAGAGAACTCATCTTCTGAATAAATTTAACGGTCCGGGCACAAATGTAAACAAAAAAACCGCGAAAGCCGTATATTTGCCCTCACTAATACGACAACCGACACATGTACATCGGAATCATTTCAGACACACACTGCTGGTTCGACAACCCGCTGAAAAAGTTCCTCGAGCCGGTGGACGAGATATGGCACGCGGGGGACTTCGGCAACGAGGAGACCCTGCTGCAGATTGCGGACTTCAAGCCGCTCAAAGGAGTATACGGCAACTGTGACGGTACGCAGGTCCGCGGCAGAGTCCCGTACACACAGTTTTTCGAGTGCGGGGGGAAGAGGGTGCTGATGATGCACATCGGAGGCTATCCCGGCCGGTACGACTACAAAGCCTTCCAGCTCATCAACGCCCATCTGCCCGACATCTTCGTCTGCGGCCACTCCCACATCCTCAAAGTCATCTTCGACAAGAAATACAACATGCTCACCGTCAATCCAGGTGCCGCCGGCATTCAGGGCTTCCATCAGGTGAGGACAGCCATAAGGGTCCACATCGATGACGGGAATATTCACGGCATGGAGATCGGAGAATGGCCCAGATTTGTCAAATAATCACTATATTTACACTCGTTTTTGAGAATCATCAACCTACACAACACAAATGAAACGCAACTTTCTGATAATCACAGCACTCTTCTGCATGACCGCGACCGCCGCATGGTCACAGCAGACCCCGGTGACCGAGGCCAACTACGAGCTGGCCGAACGGTTCTCGACCAATAAGGTCAACAGCATGGTTTTCTCACAGAACATACGTCCGTCATGGTTCCCCAACTCGGACAAGTTCTGGTATCAGTGGAAAAGCCACGAGGGTGTCAACTACTGGATTGTAGACCCCGCGGCCAAGACCAAGACAGCCGTATTCGACATGGACAAGCTTGCCATGGAGCTGACCTCCATCATCAAGGATCCCTTCGATGCCCAGCACATTCCTTTCAGGAACTTCAGGCTCAAGGACGACAAGACCTTCACTTTTGAGATTCCTTCTACCGTGGAACAGCCCATAAAGGACGACAAGGACACCTCCGCCGCAGCCAAAAAGAATCCCAAGATGGAGAAAAAGACCTTCCGCTTCGAATATGACATCGCCACCAGGAAGCTGACCGACGTATCCGACCAGGAAGAGAAGAAGGATTTCCCCCGCTGGGCCAACATCGCACCCGACAGCAGCTACGTCATCTATGCCAAGGGCTACAACCTCTACTACATGGACATGGAGAACCTCCGCAAGGCCATGGAGGATGATAAGGATTCCACTATCGTAGAGTATGCCCTCACCACTGACGGAACCAAGGACGTGCCCTACGGCGGAAACAGCTACTCCGGTATCGACGACAGGGACACCAGCAAGAGATACTCCGCATGGGGACAGTGGTCTCCCGACTCCAGGCACTTCATCATGGAAAAATATGACATGAGCAACATCGGTGAGCTCTGGGTGATCAACTCCACCGCCGAGCCCCGTCCCAAGCTCGAGACCTACAAGTACCAGATGCCCGGAGAGCCCGGTCCCAAGAGCTACCTCATGCTCTTCGACATGCAGGACAAATCTTCCAAAGTACTCGACGTCTGGGCTTTCAAGGACCAGACCGTAAGCATCCACAGCAAGCCCTACACCACCAAGGACAGGTACAAGGACTATGTGGCTCCCGAATGGCTCGGTGACGCCTCGTCCTTCTACTTCACCCGCACCAGCCGCGACGAGCACCGTGTGGACATCTGCCGCTACTGGCTCGACACCGACTCCGTCCAGGTACTGATAGAGGAGCGTCTGAACACCTACATCGACGTATGCGACTTCGAGCTTCTGAAGGACGGCCGGATCGTAATGCGCTCGGAGCGCAACGGCTGGGCCCAGCTCTACCTGCATGACAGCGACGGAGAGCTGATCCGTCCTCTTACAGAAGGCGCATACCACGTTTCCGCCATCATGGGCGTGGACGAAAAGGGCGGCACAGTATTCTTCACCGCCAACGGCTATGACAAGAACGAGAACCCCTACTACAACCACCTCTTCCGCGTCGGCCTCGACGGTTCCGGAGTGAAGATGCTCAACCCCGGCGACTTCTACAACAACAGCTGGATGCCCGATGACCTGAAATACTTCGTCAACAACGCCTCCAGAGTAGACTCCGCTCCCGCCAACGCTCTCTACAGCGCCAACGGAACCAAGATCATGGACCTCGAGACCTGCGACCTGAGCCTCCTCTTCCAGGCCGGATACCAGTATCCCGAGATATTCAAGGCCAAGGCCGCTGACGGCGTCACAGACCTCTGGGGCGTCATCTACAAACCCTTCGACTTCGACTCCACCAAGCTCTACCCCATCATCGAGTACGTATATCCCGGTCCTCAGGTAGAGTCCACCAACTACACATGGAGCGCAGGCATGACCCGTACCGACCGCCTGGCACAGCTCGGATTCATCGTCGTTACAGTAGGTCATAGAGGAGGCCACCCCGACCGCTCTAAATGGTATCACAACTTCGGATACGGCAATATGCGCTACTACCCCCTCGCTGACCACAAATACGTAATTCAGAACCTTGCCGCCGAGCGCAAGTACATGGACATCAACAAAGTCGGCATCCACGGTCACTCCGGCGGAGGATTCATGTCCACAGCGGCCATCCTCACCTATCCTGACTTCTACAAGGCCGCCGTTTCATGTGCCGGCAACCACGACAACAACATCTACAACCGCTGGTGGAGCGAGACACATCACGGAGTGAAGGAAAAAGTATCCGCCGACGGCGACACCACGTTCAACTACAGCATCGAGGCCAACCACCAGTTCGCCAAGAATCTCAAGGGACATCTCATGCTCGTGCACGGTGACATGGACAACAACGTCCATCCCGCCAACACTATCCGCGTAGCCGACGCCCTCATCCGCGCAAACAAGCGCTTCGAGATGCTTTACCTGCCCGGTCAGCGCCACGGCTTCGGCGACATGAACGAATACTTCTTCTGGAGGATGGCCGACTTCTTCAGCCGCTGGCTCATAGGCGACTGCGAGGAGGACGTGGACATCAGTCAGCTCAACAACGACCTATAATCCGTCAAGGAATGAAATCCATCCTCGGAATAGGCAACGCCCTTACCGACATACTCGCAGTGCTCCCCGATGACAGTCTGCTCCGGCAGTTCCACCTGCCGGTGGGGAGCATGCAGCATGTCGACAAGGAGACAGGCAATAAAATCTGGCAGGTACTCAAGAAAATAGGAGCGCAGTACGTGGCAGGAGGAGCGGCCGGCAACACCATCACCGGCACCGCCGTGTTCGGAATGCCCTCGGGATTTATCGGCAAGGTAGGAGACGACGAGGTCGGCGCCCTCTACCGCTCGGATCAGGAGCGCAACGGCATCAAGTCGATACTCCTGACCGGCAGGGAGGACTCCGGAAGAGCCTCCGTCTTCATCACTCCGCCCAACGCCGAAAGGACATTCGCCACCTACCTCGGCGCCGCGCTTGAGCTCTGCCCCGAGGATCTGAAGCCGGAGTATTTCACAGGATACGATTATTTCTTCATAGAAGGATACTTAGTGCAGAACCAGCAGCTCCTGAGGCAGGCCGTCAGGCTTGCCCGGGAGGCCGGCTGCTACATCGCCATAGACATGGCGTCATACAATGTAGTGGAGTCCAACGACACCTTCCTACACGACATCGTGGAGCAGTACGTCGACATAGTCTTCGCCAATGAGACCGAGGCCGCAAGCTTCACCCGGCACGCCCCCCGCGAGGCCGTGGACATCATCGCCGGCATGTGCGACATCGCCGTCGTAAAGATAGGCGCCAAGGGTTCCTACATCAGGAGCGGGGACGAATTCCACCACATCGAAGCCTCCCCGGCCGATGTCAAGGACGCTACCGGAGCCGGAGACCTGTATGCCGCCGGCTTCCTCTACGCCCATGCACTGGGTATGCCGCTGGACATCTGCGGGCGCGTAGGCTCCATCACCGCCTCCAAGGTAGTGGAGGTAGTGGGGCCCAAGATAGACATCCCGCGATGGAAAGCGGCCAAGAGGGATATCCGCGCCCTTATAGCCGAGAACCTATAATCCGCACCAGTGTTCTAGCACAGACCTAGCATTTTCTGAACAGGCGACGCTGCCTTCTGAGCTGTCTCGGAGGGCAGCGTTATCGTTTTACCGGGACTCTGGTGCAGCAGGGTCTCGAAGAGAGAAAGCAGGGTTATCTTTTTCATATCTCTGCATTCCAGGCTGTCTGACAACGGTATAAACTCCTTTTCAGGAGCCTCCTGCCTCAAGCGGTGCATTACTCCCAGCTCAGTGGCTATCACGAACTGCCTGCATCCGGACTCCTTTACATGACGGATAATGCCTGACGTGGAATAGAAAAAGCAACGGGGATTGCCGTTAATCCTTGTATCCCCCGAACAAGCCGCTTCCGGATGAATCAGAATTTCCGCCTCCGGATACTTCACGAGCGCCTCCTCTACCAACCTGGCCGTAATCTGATCATGGACATGACAACTTCCTTTCCACAAGTCCATCCTCAAACCGGCAGTGGAATTGACATATGCCCCCAGGTTGCGGTCAGGGACGAACAGCACCGGTTTCCCGCCAGCCGCAGCGCATACTGTCTCAGCCACCTTTACTGCATTTGCGGAAGTACAGCAGATATCTGTGGCCGCCTTCGTCTGTGCGGTCGTATTGACATAGGATATTACAACACCGTCAGAGTGACGTTTTCTCCACGCATGCAGATCATCGCCTGTGATGCCGTCCGCCAAAGAACAGCCTGCGTCAGGAACAGGCAGAAGCACTTTCCTGCCGGGACAGAGCACGGCCGCCGTCTCAGCCATGAAGCGGACTCCGCAGAACACTATGACATCCGCATCTGCAGCAGCCGCCTTACGCGACAGTTCCAGGGAGTCCCCCACAAAGTCCGCAACATCCTGCACCTCTGCGGGCACATAATAATGAGCCAGTATCACGGCATTGTGCCTGTGCTTCATCTCCTTTATAGCCTTTGTCAGATATTCCGGAGTAAGCTGGATATTCATACTGATGTCCAAGGCCTTGACGGTGTGCGTAAGAGCCCCGACGCTGATGAAGTCCACCCCTGTCTGCGCCACTTCACGCACCCTGTCGAGAGTCATGTTGCCTGATGCCTCGGTTTTGGCCCTGCCGCCGATAATATTCACTGCATCGCGCATCATGGGAGTGGACATATTGTCCAGCATGATGATGTCAGCCCGTGCGTCAAGAGCCTCCTTGACCTCGTCAAGCGTGGTGGCCTCGACCTCTACCTTTATACTTGAGGGCACCTTGGCACGCACCTGTTCCACGGCCCGGGCTATCGAGCCGGCCATCTTGATGTGATTGTCCTTGATCATGGCCATGTCGTACAGTCCCATGCGGTGATTGGTGCCGCCTCCGTCCTTTACAGCCATCTTGTCGGTAACTCTCATTCCCGGGGCGGTTTTGCGCGTGTCGAGCAGACGGGTATGCGTGCCCTTGAGCTCAGCCACGTACTTAGCAGTCTCGGTAGCTATACCGGACATCCTCTGAAAAAAGTTAAGTGCCGTCCTCTCCGCCTTGAGCAGAGCCGGATAGCTGCCTTCCACTCGGAGTATCACATCCCCCTTGCTCACTCTGTCCCCGTCATGGAGCATCGGTGTCAGCACTATGTCATTCTGGAAACGGCGGAATACCCTTTCCACTATCGGAAGGCCGGAGATTACCCCGTCAGCCTTGGCCGTCATGGTGGCCACTGCCGCTGTAGACTCCGGAATAATCGAGTCTGTGGTAACGTCCCCCGAGGCTATGTCCTCGTCAATTGCCAGATCTATCAATCTGTCCACCAGTTCTTCCCAGCGGAGCTGCTCTGTCGTCATATCTTTCTGTATTATATTGTTGTTCATTTACTTTTCTGGTAGACAGCTTTTCTCCTGCCCGCTGCACAGTATGCACCGCGAACTCTTCCCGCAGCTGTGGATAGTCCTCCCTGTAATGCCCTCCGCGGCTCTCCCTGCGGAAACGGGCGCCGGTCATAATCAGCCGTGCCACTGTCAGCAGCTTGCGTGAAGCCTCGTCATAGTACTCGTTCCGCTCGGGTCCCAGCTCCCTCAGTTCCTTCTTCACCAGATTGAGACCCGTGGAGAGCAGCAGCTCCGAACGGATGATGCCGGAACAGTTGTTCATCATGTGGGCAATCTGCCGCTTGAGGGCGAAATACCTCTCCGCCTGCGATTCATCCTTATGATAAAGCTTCGCGAAATGAGGAATCCTGTCCAGAGGGCCGGCCTCGACCGACCTCTCTATGGCCCTGCGCCCGAATACGAGGCACTCTATCAAAGAATTGGAAGCCAAGCGGTTGGCTCCCATTATACCGGTGGAGGCAATCTCTCCGCACACATAAAGCCGGCTTATATCGGAGCGTCCCCACAGATCCGAGGCCACCCCTCCCACGGTGTAATGAGCTGCAGGGGCGACCGGTATCCTGTCGGTAAGGTCGTATCCATACTCAGCGCACTTTGCCAGGATATTGGGGAAACGGCTGCGGATCTTTTCCGGATCCAGATGCTTCAGTGACAATTCCACATACGGTCTGTCATCCAGAGCCATCTGCTTGAATATCGACCGGGCCACTATATCCCTCGGAGCCAGCTCCGCCAGCTCGTGTATGGGAAGCATGAAACGCCGTCCCTCCTTGTCCAGCAGGTATGCGCCTTCTCCCCTCACCGCCTCACTTATAAGGAATGCCTTCGGTGAGTCCTCTATATACAGGGATGTAGGATGGAACTGGATAAACTCCATGTCGACTATCCGGCAGCCGGCCTTGTAGGCCATGGCAATACCGTCTCCTATCGTAGTCTCAGGGTTGGTGGTTCGGGTATAGATGGCGGAAGTACCTCCTGAGGTCAGGAAGGTGTGCTCTGCATAGATAAGTTCCTCGCATCCTTTCTCCTCGTCCCAGCAGCGCACCCCATAGCAGACCCCGTTCTCAGTCAGAAAGTCGATTACCGACATGTTCTCCCTTATCGTTATATTCGGATCGGACTGCACCTTCGATATCAGGAACTCCGTGATATAACGGCCGGTGGAATCTCCTCCGGCATGGAGAATGCGCTTACGGTGATGCCCGCCCTCCAGACCGAGGGACAGCTTTCCGTTCTCGGTGTCGAACTTCATGCCCTCCGCGATAATCTCCTTGATGCGCTGCGGTCCCTCCTGCACCAGTACCTCCACCGCCCTGTTCTCGCACAGGCCGCGCCCTGCGATAACGGTATCGGTAAAATGAATCTCGGGATTGTCCTCGATATCAGTAACTGCGGCTATCCCGCCCTGGGCATTGTAGGAGTTGCTGTCCCTCAGGGCCTTTTTAGTGACCACCAGAACAGGGCCGTAAGCCGATGCCTTATGAGCGGCATACAGTCCCGCCAATCCAGAGCCTATGACCAAATATTTCCACATATCAGCTGTTATTTCAATTTCAATATCAGAACGTAACAGTACGGGAACCGTCCTCTTCCTCGACAATGCTCACTCTCAGAGCATCCTCCGGCAACAGCTCCTCAATCTTCTCAGGCCACTCCATAAGGCATATCCCGCCGCTGTCGAGATATTCTTCATATCCGATGTCCAGTACCTCGGACAGCTTCTCTATCCTATAAAAATCAAAATGGAACACCGGCGTACCGTCCGAAGCGCGGTACTCGTTGACGATAGTGAACGTCGGACTGGCGACCTCGTCCCCTACACCGAGGACCGAGCATACAGCCGAGATGAAAGTCGTCTTACCGGCACCCATCCGGCCGTAAAAAGCATAGACCGTCACTCCTTGCGTCTGACGCAGGAACTCACGGGCAGCATCTTCTATGCAGGAGATATTCTGAATACTGATTTTTCCCATACCTGTAGTATAAAGATGTAAAATTAAACATTTTCCGGGAATCTGTACTGCACGGCCTCCGAAATATGCTCAATTTTTATACTCTCCTCCCCCGACATATCAGCTATCGTACGGGCAACCTTCAAAACTCTCACATAACCTCTGGCCGACAGACGGTAACTGTCCATCAATCTCTGGAGAAAAGCGCCCTCTGCCTTTCCCACAGCACAATAACGCAGCAGATGCGACGGCAGCATCTGAGCATTGGTATGGATACCCTCACCGCCGAACCGCCTTTCCTGGATTTCCCGGACGCAGGCCACCCTCCGTGCAATTTCCCGGCTGCTCTCCCGGCCCGGCACTGCCGACATGGCAGAGCTGTCCACCGCCTTAACGTTGATATTCAAGTCCATTCTATCCAGAAGAGGTCCCGAGACCCTGGTTCTGTAACGGTGTATCTGCCCTGGAGAACACGTACACCTGCCGTCATCCTCCCCGGCATATCCGCATGGACAGGGATTCATAGACGCAACCAGCATGAATGAAGCCGGATACGTCACTTTATACCTGGCTCTGGAAATAACTATCTTCCTGTCCTCCAAAGGCTGCCGCAACACATCGAGAGTCCCGGGTGAAAACTGGGCAATCTCATCCAGGCAGAGGATCCCGTTATGGGCCAGCGAAATCTCTCCCGGCATAGCTTTGGAACCACCCCCGACCATGGCTGCCGTACTGGCAGTATGATGCGGCGAACGGTAGGGACGTGAAGCCAGCAAGCCGGAATCCTCCCTTAGCAAACCACTGACCGAATAGATCATGCTGGTCTCGATGGCCTCCTCCCTCGTCATAGGCGGCAGTATAGAAGCCATACACTTGGACATCAAGCTCTTTCCTGACCCTGGAGGCCCGAAGAGCAGAACATTGTGCCCTCCACAGGCAGCTATCTCCAGCCCTCGTCTGGCAAACGGCTGTCCGGCCACATCAGAGAAATCGCAACCTCCTTCCACCGCCGAGGGCCGGTACTCCCGGCTCCTGACTTCGAAGGCCGATGCTGCCTCACCACCGCCCAGCACCACCGCCATCTCCTTCAGGTCCGACACACCGAATATCCTCACTCCCTCTGCCCACGATGCCTCCTGCGCCGACTCCTTCGGAACCACCACGCAGTCATATCCCATTCCCGCTGCCTGCACAGCTATCGGAAGAGCCCCGCGGACCCTGCGCAGCCGCCCGTCCAGGGACAGTTCCCCCATAATAAGATAACGATCCGGCTCAGGGAAGAACATCTGTCCTGACGCCGCCAGCATAGCCACGGCGATTGCCGCATCATATCCGGACCCTTCCTTCTTAATATCAGCCGGAGCCATGTTGACCACCGTCTTCCTTCCCGGGATTATGAATCCGTTGCGCTGCATCGCTGTGGTCACGCGCAGCAGGGACTCCCGCACCGCATTGTCCGGCAATCCTACCAGAAAAATTCCGATACCCGGTGTGATGGAGACCTCCACCGTCACCCGTACTACATCGATTCCGACACATGTCGCACTGTAAGTCCTGTATAGATTTCCTCCGTCACTCATAGCATCTGAACTGTTTTGCAGATGCTAAATTATACTGCACGGAGCACAGTCGCAACTCACAAATGGCAGATAATTTACAGACTTGGCTATTCTAAAAAAACATTACGCGTTTTTAAAAATATGCTCAATTATTTTATCTGATGCACCTAGATGACTCTCCACATATTGGGAGCATATAAGAGACGGACGGTCAAGCTGTTCGGGGTAATCCACCCATTGTTCCAGCAAAGGACGCAATTCTTTCCACGAAGAAATGCTGAAAGCTCCGCCAAGAGAAACCAGATCCCGCGCTTCCTGAAATTTCTCATAATGCGGACCGAAGACAACAGGGCAGCCGTATATGGCAGCCTCCAGGATATTGTGGATACCGCTGCTGGAGAATCCTCCCCCGATATAAGCGAAACTGCCGTACTTGTATATTTTAGACAGCATACCCACAGTATCTATAACCAGGATGACCGCAGCATCAGCTGCCTCCCGCCACTCGGCACTGTCTTTCCCAGCACACTTGGAATAAAGTATCAGAGGGAAACCGGCGAACATGTTCTGTATGCGCTTGATGTGGGAAGTATCCACCTCATGAGGAACCAGTATGAGTTTGGCATCCGTGACGGCATGCAGAGATTTGGATATCACATACTCATCCTCATCCCATGTACTTCCGGCCACCCACACCCTGTGCTCTCCTATAAAAGCCTCCATCACCTCATTATGCAGATCATTATTCCGGCACACCGCCTGAACTTGATCAAAACGGGTATCACCGGCTATAACCGCATTGTTCACTCCGATACCGGCCAAAAGCCTGCGGGACTCCTCGTTCTGGACAAACGGTGTAGTATAACAGCGGAGGACCTTGCGCATAAATACCCCGTACCAATGAAAGAACACCTGGTTGGGGCGGAAGATCGCAGAAATTATATACGTATCCACTCCTCTTTCCTTGAGCTTCGTAAGATAATTGTACCAAAACTCGTACTTGACGAAAATGGCAGTCGACGGCTGCACCGCATCCAAAAATCTCCTGGCATTGCGGCTGGTGTCCATCGGCAGATAAAACACTGCGTCGGCACAGCTGTAGTTCTTCCTAAGTTCATAGCCCGAAGGAGAGAAAAACGTCAAGACGATAAAACTTTCCGGAGACATTTCCCTAATCCTTTCTATCAGAGGTCTTGCCTGCTCAAACTCCCCTACGGACGAGCAGTGGAACCAGACAGTCCGTCTATCCCCGCGTCCGCTCATCTTCTCCTGAATACAGCTTATGATGTTCTTCCTACCGGACACGAAGAGTGCGGCCTTATGATTGAAAAGGCCCAGAATCCTGGCACAGAAGAAATACACCAGAATGCCTATGTCGTATAAAAGTCTCACTCACTATAAATTTGGCCGCAAATGTAAGAACAAAAACCTAAAATTCGTACCTTTGAGGCCACTTTCTATTAACACCGCACTTTGATAAAAAACTTTCTATACGACACCGGGAAATACCTGCTGTTTCTAAAGCAGGTTTTCAGAAAGCCTGAGAAATGGAGACTGTCTGTCAAGCAGTTTTTTGTCGAAACCGAGAAACTGGTCATCAACTCCATACCGCTCATAGCGCTTATCTCTGTCTTTATCGGAGCTGTACTTGTCATACAGACATCCAACAACATGACATCGCCATTCCTGCCCAAAATGTACATCGGATATATGGCCCGCGAATCCCTTATCCTGGAATTCTGTTCCACTATGGTATGCCTGATTCTGGCCGGCAAAATAGGTTCGAACATATCGTCCGAACTTGGCACCATGCGCATCACCGAACAGATTGACGCCATGGAGATGATGGGTGTAAACTCTGCCAGTTTCCTGGTTATGCCCAAAATTCTGGCAACAACCATCCTCAATCCCCTTCTCTCCCTGATGAGTTTTATCATGGGACTGCTTGGCGGATACATCATCATAGCCCTGACAGGAATGATCAAGACCAGTGATTACCTGACAGGCCTCCAATTTGCCTTCAACGGATACTACATAACTTACAGTATCATCAAGACCGCCGTTTTCAGTTTTATCATCAGCTCGATTTCCGCCTATTACGGATACTGGGCCAAGGGCGGTTCCCTGGGAGTGGGCCGAAGTGCCACCAAGGCCATTGTCGTAGCCAGTGCGTTAATTCTCATCTTCAATCTCATACTCACCAGAATCATGCTATGATAACTGTAAGTCATCTGTCAAAATATTTCAACGGGCACCCAGCCGTCAAGGATTTCTCCGTACAATATATGCCCGGGCAGTGCACCATGGTCATCGGTGCAAGCGGCTCCGGCAAGACAGTTCTGCTGAAATCCACAGTCGGACTGCTTGAGCCGGACGAAGGAGACATTCTCTTTGACGGCACCGTTTTCAACCGTCAGACAGCTGAGGAGAAAAAGAGAATCCGCAGAGAAATGGGAATGCTGTTCCAAGGCAGTGCTTTGTTCGACTTCGCCACTGCCGTAGAGAATGTTATGTTCCCGCTCGATTTCTTCTCTGAGATGAGCAGGAAGGAAAAACTGGAAAGAGCCGAGTTCTGTCTCCGGCGGGTCGGCCTGGAAAATATCGGAGACAAGTATCCCTCGGAGCTGTCGGGAGGTATGCAGAAAAGAGTCGGAATAGCCAGGGCGATAGCTCTTAATCCCCGTTATCTGTTCTGCGACGAGCCCAATTCAGGACTTGATCCGCAGACTTCGGTAATGATTGACCGCCTGATTCAGGAGATCACTCAGGAATACAAAATCACCACCGTCATCAACACCCACGACATGAATTCTGTAATGGAAATAGGAGACAAGGTGGTATTCATATATAAAGGAGAAAAGTCCTGGGAAGGCTCAAAAGACAGTATACTGACATCCGACAACCGCGAACTGACGGAATTCATCTTCGCATCCAGAATGGCAAGGGAACTCAAGAACCTATATGGAAGCGGAATCCTACCTCAAGGTTGAACTGCAGCGGCTGCTCAGTCCTGACTGAATAAGGCTGACCGCAATCAAAATAATAGGTAAGCCGGGGATCCACATACAGTCCCATGAATGTCAGGAAACGGTACTCAAATCCGATACCTACATTGGCAGACCACTGAACTCCTTGAGCCTGCGCATCATATTTATTTTTCATAGAATACAGGTCCGTCATCTCGTATTCGATTCTCACTGCCCGCTCCATCATGCATCCGGCATTGGCATAGAAAGAGAAACGTCTGTCAGACAAAATACCCACATAGAAATTCAAAGGTATTCCCAGATAGTGAATTGACTGGTCCACGGATGCCTGATACTTTCTATCCACCAATGCCTCATAACGGCTGTTCAGGAACGTATAATTTACACCAAGACCGATGCCAAGACGTTCATTGAGAAAAGAATACTTCAATTCGACCCCTACTGATACGGGGAAATAATGACTGGGTTCGGAAACAGGAACTATTCCGGCAGACGCAGATGTTGTTCCGGCACCCCATGAATAATTGGGCTGTGAGAAATCCACATTGCCGGATGCCCGCGTCGGAGACAGATTGCCACCCGCCTGCAGAGAAAAAGCCGGTTTTTTCCTTACTTCACATCCATCATCCGATACCATTGCAATATATTCTGTATTGAATGTCCTGTCGTATATAGAAGGAGCCTGCTTCTGTACAGAAGCGCCATTGACACCTACGGCACCGTCACTTACTGCTTCCTTTCTTGCTCCTGGACGCACAGTATTCCGTTTCGCCGCAGCTGCTGCGATAAGATCCTCTCTGCCGGATACTGCTGATACTTGCGCCGTGATGCCGGGAAGAGCCTTAATACGCGCTGCTCTTGACCGCAGCGGTGCTTCCGTATCCTGAATACCGGGAGACACCTCTACAGCCAGGATTTCACTGTCAGGCTGCCGGATATTCCAATGCAGGAACACCGAAACAGCGAGGCAGGCAGCAACGGACGCTGCTGCCGCATATCCGGCAATCCGCCTCCACACAACCTGCCGCCTGCGCCGGCCAAGTCCTGTCTCAATTCTGTCCCAGACTTCCGGAGCGGGAGTCTCGGTACAGGAATCCAGCAGTTCCTTGATCTTCTTATCAAATAGTTCTTCTTTCATTTCCTCTCTTCTAACTTTTCCCGCAGTCTCTCCTGCAGCCATGCCCTGGCCCTGCTGAGCTGCGATCTGGACGTGCCTTCGGATATGCCCAGCTCCTTCGAAATCTCCTGGTGCGAATATCCCTCAAGCACATTCATATTGAACACTATCCTGAACCCGTCAGGCATCTGTCTTATCAACCTGAGAATATCCTTTCCGCCTATACCGGAGAGTATATCCTCCTGACTGCTGACACTACGCGCGGCAGGCTCATCCACATCCGCGGCACCTCTGAGGACATCTCCTTTACGGAGCCTCATAAGAGCAGTATTGACAAAAATACGCCTCATCCACCCCTCCAGAGAACCTGCTCCGCTGAAGGTCGATATTTTCGCAAACACCGTTATAAAACCCTCCTGCAGCAGGTCCTGCGCCTCATCCCGATCCTTGGCATAACGCAGACATACGACAAACATACGAGAGGAGAACCTCTCGTACAAAGCTCTTTGGGCCTTTCTGTCCTGCCTGGTACATCCCAGGACCAATCCCTTCTCGGTGCTTAGGTCGATACTGCCTGACGACATTCTGATACCTTTTTATTAGATGCAAAAATAATTCAATTTGCTGCATCTTCGGCTTGAATATTGTATCTTTGTCAGCAGATATTTTTTACACATGAAATCTGCCATTTTCAAACTCGCACTATTGACACTCTCACTTGCATCCCTGACATTCAGGAACGCTGCCGCAGCAGAAGAAATGAGAGACACAGTCCGCGCAGAGGATTATTATCTGGAAGGAGTGCGCCTCTATTGTTCAGGAGAATACCCTCAGGCCGAATCACACCTGAGCAAATGCCTGAGCTTAGACCCCGACAACGATGCCGCTATGTATTATCTTGCCATGATAAGCCTCAGCCGCAATGAGGCAGACCGGGCCATGAACCTCCTGGACAAAGCATCCGTCCTCTCTCCTGAAAATCCATGGTACAGCCTCACAATGGCCAGACTATATTCTACCATAGGGGAAAACGACCTGGCTACCAGCATATACGAAAGCCTCATTGCCGCACATCCGGCGAAAAGTGACTATTACTATGAACTGATTGACCTGCAGGTCCGTTCAGGTAATCTGACAGGTGCCTTGGAGACTCTGGACAGCCTGGAGCTCCTGCGCGGCAGTGACGAACTGACATGCAATGCCAGGTATGAGATACTCATCCGGCAGAACCGTTACGAAGAGGCCGAGGCAGCCGCACTGAAAATGGACGAGGAATTTCCCTCCGCCCGCACCGCACTGATTCTGGGAGATCTTAACAAATCCAGATACAATGATTCCACCGCACTCCATTATTATAAGAAAGCCCTGTCCCTCGATCCTGACTTTACTCCTGCATACTTCGGCATGGCAGAAGTATATAGAATGGAGCGCAACTTCTATTATTTTTTCAAGAACATCAATATTTTCCTGTCCAGCCCGGAGATGAATCCGGAGATGAAAGCCAGCTACTTCAACGAAGTGGTCTTTCCATCCGGCATGGTTCAGATTTTCAAGCCGCAGGTAGACACCATGATGATGAACACCCTCGAGGCACATCCGCAGGACACGACTGTTCTGAGCATGTCCGGAGCCTACTTCATCGCAACGGACAGCACGGACAAAGGGCTGGAACTGCTGCAACTCAACGTCAGCCTTCACCCGGATATCAAGTCCGCACATTCCGCGCTCATGGGACAGCTCTATTTCCTACAGGACTGGAAAGGTCTGATTCAGGCATCAATGGAGACAGCCCGGCGTTTCCCTGAAGACTTCACTTTACGGGAAGTGCTGGCAATAGCATACTGGCAGAACGGTGATACGGAAAATGCCATAACAGTATACGAAAACATCCTTAAGGATATTCCCAAAGACCATCCGATGCTGATCAATTGCTATGGTTCACTCGGAGACCTTTACCACGAGCTGGGCAACAGACGCGCATCTTACTCCTACTATGAAAAAGGACTTAAAATTGACGACAACTACAGCCCTATACTCAACAACTACGCCTACTACCTCAGTGAGGAAGGACGCAACCTCAAAAAGGCACTGGAAATGAGCCGCAGGACTGTTCTGAACGAGCCGGAAAACTCTACTTATCTGGACACATACGGCTGGCTGCTCTACCTTACCGGCGACTACGAGGAGGCGAAGAAATATCTGAAAGAAGCCATGATCTACGGAGGCAAGGAGAATGCCGTAATACTGGATCACTATGCGGAAACCCTGTTCGCCCTCAAGGAATACAACCTGGCTTTCCTCTACTGGGGCAACGCCGACAAGCTCGACCCCAGCTTAGGCCTTGGTAAAAAGATAATCGAACGCAGGGCTGAAGCCGGCAGATAGAAATACACTGGACATGATAAGAAAGATCATCATACTGTGTATCGCGGCACTTATCGCCATACCCTCCTGGAGTCAGGATGTAAAGAAACAGCAGGAGCGCAAGAAACTGCTCGAGGATGAAATCGCGATGATAGACGAGCAGCTCAGCTCTACTTCCAAGAAACGTAAAGAGAGCCTCAACACCCTTATCCTTACCCGCCAGAAATTGGAAGCCCGCAAAAAGCTCATCGACCAGCTCGATGACGACATAGCCGGATACGACCGCTCCATATCCTCCACCAACGCCATGATAGGCCGTCTCAACGACCGCCTCGACACCCTCCGCAAATACCACGCGGACCTCGTCCTCGGAGCCTACAAGACCCGCGACAACAAAGTCTGGTTCATGTACATACTCTCAAGCAAAGATCTGAATCAAGGTCTGCGCCGATGGTCTTATCTCAAGAATATCTCCCGGTCTGTCAGACTACAGGCCCAGGCGATAAAAAGCACGGAGCTCGATCTTCAACTAGAGAATGTCCGTCTCGAGGAATTGAAAGCCGCTTCCATGCAGGCACGTTCCGAGAGAGAAAAGGAAAGGGACGCCTTAAGTGCAGAAGAACGGCGAACCAATTCTTTGGTCGTCCAGTTGTCCAAGCAGGAAAAGACGATGAAACGGGATCTGGAGAAGAAACGGAAGGAAGTCGAACGGCTTAACGATGAGATAGAGCGCATCCTGGCCGAAGCCGTCAAGCAGCAGGAATCCGGCAAGGGCGCAGCCGTCGACTATGCCCTCTCCGCCAAATTCGGAGAGAACAGAGGCAAGCTGCCCTGGCCCGTAAACGGAGTGGTCATCCAGAAGTTCGGCCAGAACTTCCACCCCGTATTCAAGAACCTCAAGATGCCCTACAACAACGGCATCAACATATCGGCCTCAGCCGGAAGCTATGCCAACGCCGTATTTGACGGAGTTGTGAAACAGATTCTCGTCATGCCCGGCTACGACCAGTGCGTCCTCGTCCAGCACGGCGAGTACTTCACCTTCTACTGCAAGCTCAAGCGGGTCTACGTCAAGAGCGGAGACAAGATATCCACCGGCGACCGCATCGGCGAGATCAGCCTCAACGAGGACGGCAACGCCGAGCTGCACTTCCAGCTGTGGAAGGGCACCGAGAAGCAGAATCCGGAAAACTGGCTGCGGTAAAGTCCTCTGTCAGGCAATCATCAATATTCGAAGCTGCTGCCTCCGATGAACTCCCTCATCACGGATGTAGGCGGTATGCAGTCTATCTCGTCCGGTGTCAATGGAGTAATGTAGGAGAGGAACTTGAGCAGCCGCACGCTCTCGGAGTAAGCCTCCGACAGGGGCGGAATGCGCTCAAGCAGGGGCTCGGCATAGTAGCGGAGCAGGGGCAGCTCGAAGAGCAGGGCCGAGTTGAACATCGCATCGGCATTCTCCTGATAGGGGAAAATGTTCTTCTCCTCCCCGGCGCGGACACTCTTCCAGCGGAGAATGGTGTCCTCGGGGGTGATGCCCCGGGTAAAATTGTCCCGGACCATGCGGCGCAGCAGGCGGTTGTCGGCGGTCGAGATGTAGTTGTTCTCATCCACAGACAGGGAGGTCAGGGCGGAGGCAAAGACGCGGAAGACCTTCTCCCCGTCTATGTGCTTGGTCAGCTCGGGGTTCAGGGCGTGGATACCCTCCATAATCAGGATATCGCCCTCGCGCATCTGCATCCTGCGGCCGTCGAAGCGGCGGCACCCGTTCACGAAGTCGTACTTGGGCAGTTCCACCTCCCTGCCGTCGAACAGGTCATTGAGCTGGGCTCCGAGGAATGGCAGGTCGAGGGCATAAATGCTCTCGAAATCGTACTCGCCGTTAGCGTCCCTGGGAGTCTTGTCCCGGTCCAGGAAATAATCGTCCATGGCAATGACCAGGGGACGGAGTCCCAGCACCCGGCACTGCATGGCTATGCGCTTGGAGGTAGTGGTCTTGCCGCTGCTCGACGGACCGGCTATCAGCACCAACTTGACCGTATCGCGCCTGTCGTAGATACGGTCGGCTATCTGCGCGTACTTGCGCTCGTGCAGGGCCTCGGCCACGGCTATCAGGTCCTTGGCCTCCCCGCGCCTGACGGCCTCGTTGACCGAGCCGATGCCATGGGCTCCGAGGATGGAGCACCAGCGGGAGTTCTCCTTGAAGACGGCGCTGAGCTTGTCCTGGTACTTGTAGGGCGAGATTACCGACGGGTCGGAGGCCGAAGGCGACTGGAGGCAGAAGCCGTCCCCGTAAGGTATCAGGTCGAATACGTCTATCTCTCCTGTGCGCTCCAGCAGCGGGCCGTAGAATGTATCCGCATAGCCGTCCAGCCAGTACACCGACACGAAGAACTTCTCCATATCGGCCACCAGCGAGGCCTTCTCAGGCCGGCCGTTGTCGCGGAAGAGCCGGGCCGCCTCGTCATTGGTCATCTTCTTCTTCTCGAAAGGCAGGTCCGCGGCTATTATCTCCGCCATCCGCTTGCGGAGGGCTCCCACCCTGTCCGCACCTGCCGGTTCGGTGACATAGACCCTGTCTCCGGTATCGCGGCGCAACTCGCCGTACAGGCCGTTGGGCAGGGTGTAGTCCAGGAAAAGACTGAGGTCGGGAAACAAGTCCACCGCCGCCTTCTGCAGCACGAACGACAGGGAGCGGGAATAGGTCCTTCGCCCGTCCGGATGCGTGCAGTCTATGAACTTGACGGTATGGGAAGTATATATCGGGAAGGTCAGTTCCTTGAGCATGTTGTCCACCAGCGCGGCCACCACCGGGTATCTGCATCCGGTGTCTATCTTCCGTGCCAGCTCGCCCACCGTCGTCCCGGGAGCGCAGTCGTAAAAGCCCTGCAGGCTGTCGCAATATACCGTAATCATATCTTTCATCTTATAGTTTCAATAAGGATCTGAGGTAAGGACCGGTGACCGAGGCGGGGTCGGCGGCGACCTGCTCAGGGGTGCCCTGCGAGACGATGCGGCCTCCGTCGCGGCCCCCTGCCGGGCCCATGTCGAAGAGGTAGTCCACGGACTTGAGTACGTCCAGGTTGTGTTCGATGATGACGACAGTGTTGCCGCCCTCGGCCAGACGCTGGAGCACGTTCATCAGCACGGCGATGTCCTCGGAATGCAGGCCGGTAGTCGGCTCGTCCAGGATGTACAGGGTGCGTCCCGTATCCTGCCGTGCCAGCTCGGCCGCTATCTTGACCCTCTGGTTCTCTCCGCCGCTGAGAGTCAGGGAGGACTGCCCGAGCCGGATATATCCGAGCCCCACATCCTCGAGGGTCTTGAGCTTCCGGGCTATCGAAGGCACGGGGGCGAAAAACTCCACTGCCTGGGAAATGGTCATCTCCAGGACATCGTTTATACTCTTGCCCTTATACTTTACCGCCAGCACGTCCGGGGTGAAGCGCTTGCCGTGGCACTCCTTGCAGGTGACGGTCACGGAAGGCAGGAAATTCATCTCGATGACCTCCACTCCGGCGCCCTTGCAGGCCTCGCACCGGCCTCCCTTGACGTTGAAGGAGAACTTATTGGACTTGAATCCGCGTATCTTCGCGTCCGGAGTCTCGGCAAAAAGATTCCGGATATAGGTGAGGACACCGGTATAGGTCGCCGGGTTGGAGCGCGGGGAGCGTCCCACCGGGGACTGGTCTATCTCCACGAGTTTGTCTATGTTCTCCAGGCCTTCCAGTTCCCGGTACGGCAGCACCTTGTATTTCGAGCGATAGAGCCGGTTGCTGATGACCGGCATGAGGGTGTCGTTGATCAGGGAGGACTTGCCGCTGCCGCTGACTCCGCTGATGCCGATGATGCAGCCGAGCGGGAGGCTGATGTCCATGTCCTTGAGATTGTTGCCGGAGGCCCCGCGGAGAGTGATGAATTTCCCGTTGCCCGGACGGCGGTAGGACGGCACCTCTATCTGCCGCGTTCCCTTGAGGTACTCGAAGGTAAATCCCCCGTGAGCCTCCCTGTCGATGACCGGCAGACCCGTCGGCAGCCTGAACGCAGGGTCCAGCTTCAGCTGCGGCGGCCCGCTGAAAAGCACCTCGCCGCCCTTCTCTCCCGCGCCCGGACCGATGTCCACTATCCAGTCCGCACTGCGCATCATCTCCTCGTCATGCTCCACGACCATGACCGTATTGCCCTCGTCGCGCAGCCGCCTGAGGGAATTGATGAGTTTTATATTGTCCGACTGATGCAGCCCGATGCTGGGCTCGTCGAGGATGTACAGCACATTGACCAGCTTGGAGCCGATCTGGGTGGCCAGACGGATGCGCTGGCTCTCCCCGCCGCTGAGCGACATAGTGCTGCGGCTCAGCGAGAGATACGACAGTCCGACATCCACCAGAAAGCCTATCCGCTCCCGGAGTTCCTTGACGATATCGGCGGCCACCGCCTGTCCCCTCGGGTCGAGTTTGTCCTTCAGACCGCCCACCCAGTCGTAGAGCACGCTCACGTCCATGTCGCTGACCTCCGCAATGTCCAGCCCTCCGATCTTGAAACAGAGCGATTCCTTCCTGAGCCGCTTGCCGTGGCACTCCGGACACACCACCTCGCTCGAATACCTGCCGGCGATGCTGTCATCATCCTCCTCTCCGTCCCTCTCGAACCGCGAGAGCAGCCCGGGGAAGGTGACCATCTCAGAGAGTCCGCCGTGAGTATCCACCCTGATGAGATCCTCCGAGCCGTTGAGAATGATGTTCATTGTCTCCTGGGGAATGTCCTTGATCGGGTCGAAGAGGGAAAAACCGTATTTGCGGGCCACCGCCTCGAGGACCGTGAACACCGCATTGTCCCGCTTCTTGCCGAGAGGAGCGATGCCGCCGTCCGCGATGGACAGCGATGGGTCGGGGACTATCTTGGCCATGTCCACCTCCCGGACGGTGCCGAGGCCGTTGCACACCGGGCAGGCTCCCGCCGGGGAGTTGAAGGAAAATGTATGGGGCGCGGGCTCAGGGAAGGATATTCCGCTGTCCGGACAGATAAAATGCTTGCTGAAATGGCGGACCTCCCCCGTCTCAGGGTCGAGAATCATCAGGGAGCCCTTGCCCTGCGTCAGGGCGGAGAGGACCGAGGCGCGGATCCGCTTGCCGTCCTCCTCCTTGGGCACTACCCGGTCGATGACCGCCTCGATGAAATGCACCTTGTAGCGGTCCACCCCGGAGGCCATGTCCCCGAGCGGACGGATCTCCCCGTCGATGCGGGCGTAGGACAGGCCCTTCTTGAGCAGGCTGTCGAACAGCTCGCGGTAGTGGCCCTTGCGGCCTTTGACCAGAGGGGCCAGGATAATGCACTTGCGGCCGGCATACTCCTTCATGATCAGGTCCACGATGCCGGAGTCGGTGTATTTGACCATCGGCTTTCCGGTTACGGGCGAATAGGCCGTGGAGGCCCTGGCGTAGAGGAGGCGGAGGAAGTCGGAAATCTCCGTGATGGTGCCGACGGTAGAGCGCGGGTTGCGGTTGGTGCTCTTCTGCTCTATGGCGATGGTAGGGCTGAGACCGTCGATGCTCTCCACCTCCGGCCGCTCCATCACGCCGATGTAGTGCCGGGCGTAGGCGGACAGGGTGTCCATGTAGCGGCGCCGGGCCTCGGCGTAGATGGTGTCGAAGGCCAGCGACGACTTGCCGCTGCCGCTCAGGCCGGTGATGACCACGAGGGCATGCCTCGGTATCCTCAGGGAGATGCCCTTGAGGTTGTGGACCGAGGCCTTGCAGATGTCTATGTAGCCGCTGTCCAGCATGCCTATGCTTTCTGCTGCCGGTCTATCTCCCTGGCGATAATATCCTCAAGGAAAGGATTGGTCATCTTCTCCCGGCCTATATCAGTCGAAGGACCGTGGCCCGGATACACTACCGTATCAGCCGGCAGAGGAAGTATCTTGGTACGGATACTCTCGCTCAGCCTGTCAAAATCGCCTGCAGGCAGATCTGTACGTCCGATGCTGCCGCAGAACAGAGTGTCGCCTGTGAACACATAGCCGCCCTGCTCGTCATAAAGCAGGACTCCGCCTTCCGTATGGCCGGGTGACTCCAGCACCTTCAGCTGTATCGAGCCTACGTTGATGATGTCACCGTCCTTCATGTCCCTAAGGTCTTCTGAGGGCTGTTCGAACTCATAGCCGAAATAGCTGCCGTAGGAACTTGCCCGTCGTATCTGGGGGATGTCGGCTGCAGCAATGTATGTGGGTATGTTCCACTTCGAGGTCACGAAGGCATTGCCCATCACGTGGTCGAAATGGCCGTGGGTCTGGAGTATCATCCGGGGATGCAGATGCTTCTCCTCGATAAACTTCACCAGTCTGTCCTTCTCCGACTGCTTGATGCAGCCCGGGTCGATTATCGCGCACTCTCCCGCCTCGTCGTAGAGCACGTAGCAGCAGGTGCGCAGGTCGTTGAAATAGAATGTCTGAATCATGTAGCAAAAATAGCAAGATTTACCGAATCTCGGCTATTTTGACTAAATTTGAAGTCGGAAACGAAAACACGCATGACCATGGACACACAGCAGAGACTCTACCCGGTAGGACGGCAGGACTTCGCCGAGATAAGGACAGAGGGCAACTTCTTGTATATCGACAAGACGGAGTACGTCTACAGAATGACTCACTCCAGCGCCAAATTCACCTTCCTGAGCCGCCCGAGGAGGTTCGGCAAGTCGCTCCTCGTGTCCACACTGAAATATTACTTCCAGGGCAGGAAGGAACTGTTCCAGGGGCTGTCCATAGATGCTTTGGAAAAGAATTGGACTACATATCCGGTGCTGCACTTCGACATGAGCATCGCAAAGCACATGGAGAAAGAGCAGTTGGAGGCAGCATTGGGCAACCAGCTCTCGTGGCACGAGAAGGAATACGGAATAGTTCCCGAAGATAAAGACTCCAACCTCAGGCTGAAAAATCTGATAGAGACCGCTTACAGGAAGACCGGACAGAGGGTTGTTATTCTGATTGACGAATACGACGCACCCCTACTGGATGTGGTGCACGAGGATACTACCCTGCCGGTGCTCCGCAACGTCATGCGCAACTTCTACAGCCCGCTCAAGGCCTGCGATCCGTATCTCCGCTTCGTCTTCATGACCGGCATCACCAAGTTCTCCCAGCTCAGCA
>ERZ791736.37-NODE-37-length-102708-cov-7.250387_pt1 | contig 102708 bp, 113 predicted proteins | sample MGYA00509940_ERZ791736 | MGnify/ENA primary metagenome ERZ791736 (study PRJEB30046, sample SAMN00792014) | human gut metagenome | study: EMG produced TPA metagenomics assembly of the A metagenome-wide association study of gut microbiota in type 2... | reverse complement strand
CTTATGTGTCTATTTTTATTTCAAAGTGCGTCACTTAATTTTACCATTTATAATTTTTATGCTCTTTTATTTAATTATTTATCAAAGTAATTACTGATTTGTTCTAGTTTATCAAAACCAACTTGTCTATGAATTTCATATACAACAATTGCAACTGAATTCGATAAATTTAATGATCTTAAATGCTCTCTCATTGGAATTCTAATTGTATTTTTTATATATTTTTGAAGTAATTCCTCTGGCAAGCCTTTTGTTTCTTTTCCAAATAATATAAACACTTCCTCAGATTTTGTATAGTCAACATCTGAATAACATTGTTTTCCTTTAGTTGTAGCAAAATACATTGCATGTTCTTCTGGTTTATATTTTTCTAAAAACATTTCTAAAGATTCATGTATTTCAATATCTAACTTATCCCAATAATCTAATCCAGCTCTTTTTAAATATTTATCTGTTATTTCAAATCCCAGTGGTTTTACCAAATGTAATTTTGCTCCAATTGCAGCCGCTGTTCTTGCAATATTTCCTGTGTTTTGAGGTATTTCAGGTTCAACCATAACTATGTTTAATTTCATTTTTTCTCCTTAATTTAAACTTCTCTTAGTTTTACTACTAATCTCTGTTTTCCCCCATTTGTACAAGTAATTAATGTTAATTCTCTTATTTGCATATCACGCGCTACCATTTGGCTAGTACAGCTAACATCTGTAGGCTCAATTACCTTTTTATCATATACTTGGTATGTAACTGTATTTCCAGATAAATCAGTTAGTTCTGCTTTATCTCCATTTTTTAATTTATGTAATTTTCCAAACATCTTTCCATTTTCATAGTAATGTCCAACTATACAATAGTTTCCAATTTCATTTGGTTTTAAATCTTTTGGATGGTATTTATTGATTGATACAAACAATAGCTCTGGTGAAGTTGCAGAAAGTATTGGATATTCAATTCCTATTTTAGGTATTTTTAAAATTCCCTCTGTTGTATATTCTACACCATCTTTTGACTTATATGTTTTTGTATCAATTTTTACATTACTTTTTGTTTTATTTTCTTGACTTGTATTGTTTGATTGTGAACCTGGAATTTCAAGTACAACAACAATCTTATCATCATCTTCTTTTTTAACTGTATCATCAACTTGATATTTTATTTGTTCTAGTATTTCTTTAGATACTTGCTCACTCTTATTTCTGTCATATTCAGCATATATATAATATGAAAATAAAAGACAAACCAAAAAAACTGACATAAAAAGTTCTAATTTGTATATTAGTTTTTTTCTTTTTATTTCAGGTGTAATATATAGTTTTTGTGTAACTAATATTTGATTCACTTTTTTACTTTCTCCTTTTCATAAATATATACATTTGTATTATATCACATTTTTATATTTTAAACAATTATTTTGATTGATTTTTTTAAATTCAAATAACATAAAAAACTTGAGACTTAATCTCAAGTTTTTATTCCAGTCCAAAGCTTACACCAAGAGCGTCATTTATTTGTGACATTATATTATTATCATCTATATGACCTATTTTCTCTTTCAGTCTGCTTTTATCTATTGTTCTTATTTGCTCTGTTAATATTACAGATTCAGCTTTTAATCCACTTTTTTCCGGTTCTATTTCAATGTGTGTAGGTAGTTTTGTTTTTCCTGTTTGCGATGTAATTGCAGCTGCTATTACTGTTGGGCTGTGTTTATTTCCAATATCATTTTGAATTATGAGTACAGGTCTTACTCCACCTTGTTCAGAACCAATTACTGGGCTTAAATCTGCATAAAACATATCTCCTCTTTTTATTATCATATTCTTCACTCCTAATATTCTTCCATTTTTGATATATTTTAAGGATTAGCAAAGATAAAAATATAAGTTTCAGCAGATTTATACAGTTTTAGTATTGTGCTACGAAAAATTTATTAAATTTAAATGCAAGTATATCTTCTTTTTTTAAACTATTTATTTTTATCTCATTATATAATATGTAAACTAATTTTTTTTGGTTCTTATCTTGTACTATCATTTTGGTGATTTTTCCAGTTTCTTTATTAATAAATAGTTTCTTTAAAGAATTATATGGATTGCTGTTTTTTGAACTTACTTCCATAATTATCATTTGGTTTTCTTCATATATTTTTCCACCATTTGTTTTATATTCTTCTATAAATGAATTCAACCACAAAAAGTTCGATGTTATATATTGATAATTTTGATAAACTGTTGATAAGTTCAATTTTGTGTTATTTATAGTTAATTTTTCTCCATCAAAAGTTGTTTCTAGCCCGCTAATATTATCCGGTTCGTGAACTACCTGTTTAACAATATTAGGACTAGTGTAACTTTGTTTTATTTTATACTTCGTTTTATTTTTGTTAGTTTCAACTTCTAGTTCTATTTCCGCTTCATAAGAGCTAATATTTAAAATATATTCCTCAATTTCTTGACTTGTTTTGTTACTTAGATTATTTCCTGTTTTCAAATTTTTATTAGTATTTTTGTAAAAAATATAAATTATTATTATCAAGGCTATTATAATTAAAATTGAAATAATAATTTTCAAGATTCTTTTTTTATTTTTCATTTCATCAACTCCTACTGCAATTTATATTCACTTTATAGTAAAGTATTCATGTCAAATATTAGTACATATTAAAAGCATAAGTGATTGTGTTTCACTTATGCTTTATATGTTTCAAAGTATTTAATTATAGATTCTTGTAGTTCTTTTTTTGTTTCTATTTGATTTATTTTCTGTCTCATTTGAGTCGCATTTGGCATATTTTTTAAGTAATAACTCATATATTTTCTCATTTCTTTTATTCCAGTACTTTCACCTAAATATTTAACCTGTAATTCGATATGTTCTAATATAATTTTTAGTTTTTCTTCATCTGATGTTTCAGTAACTTCTTCTTTGTTTAGGTATTCTTTAATTTGTCTAAAAATCCATGGTTTTCCAATACTTGCTCTTCCTATCATTATTCCATCTACGCCTGTTTGTTTAAACATTCTTAAGGCATCCTCTTTTGTTTTTATATCTCCATTTCCGTATTACAGGTATATTTACTGACTGTTTAACTTTTTTAATAATCTCCCAATCAGCTTCTCCTGTATAAAATTGTTCTCTTGTTCTTCCATGAACCGTTATTGCTTTAACTCCTTTATTTTCAGCTATTTTAGCAAGTTCTACTGCAACAATATTATTTTCATCCCATCCTTTTCTTATTTTCAAAGTTACTGGTACTGTTGAATTCTTGACAACTGTTTCAATAATATTTTCTGCTAATTCTAGGTTTAATAATAGCTTACTTCCATCTCCATTTTTTACAACTTTTGGTGCTGGGCACCCCATATTTATGTCTATTATTGGAGCTATTTTGCTTACTTGTTGTGCTGCAAACTTCATTGCTTCAATATCATTACCAAATATTTGAGCAGCTACTGGTATTTGTTCATTTTCAGTATTTAATAATAATTTTGTTTTTTCATCATTAAAAAATAATCCTTTGCTACTTACCATTTCTGTATATGCTAACCCGTACCCCATATTTTTCGCATATTAATCGAAATGGCAGGTTGGTTATTCCTGCCATTGGAGCTAATAATATATTATTTTTTAAATTTACATTTCCTATTTTTAGTTCTTTTAAATACATCTTATTTTACCTTTACTCTTTTTAGTAACGCTACTTGTATATTGAGCTATTCAATAAACATTGCCTTCTTACGTCTAGCACTTATATTTAGTAAAATTGCTATTAGTGTTAAATTTGTAAGCATTGAACTTCCACCATAGCTTACAAATGGAAGAGGTATTCCTGTAATAGGTAATAGCCCCATTGTCATTCCTATATTTTCTAACATGTGAAAAAATAATATTCCTGAAATTCCACTTGCTAAATACGCTCCCAAATCATCTTTTGCAGTTTTAGCAATTTTAATTGATTTAGTTAATAATATAACATACACTACTATAATTGCTCCTGCAATTATAAATCCCATTTCTTCTCCTATAACAGCAAATATAAAGTCTGTAGTTTTTGGATATAAATAACCTAGTTGTGTTTGATTTCCTTTTAATAATCCCATTCCTAAAAGTTTACCTGCTCCTATTGCCAGCTTAGATTGTATTATATTATAGCCATCTCCTCTAGGATCTAAATTAGGATTTAAATATACATCTATTCTAGCCTTCGCATGTTCTGGTAGTATAAAAAAGTATGCAATTGGTGCAAGAATAACTACTAGTAAAGCAGCAGTAATAATATATTTTTTATCTATTCCAGCCACATATAAAATAAATATTAATGAAACTAAAAAAGCAAATGCAGTACCATAATCTGGTTGCATTATTATAAGTATTGTTGGAATTGCAACTGTAAGTAATATTATTCCTAGTTTCAATGGTCTGTTTATTTCATTTTTTCCTTTTTGTTGTATTTGTGTTATAACAGTGGTTATAAATAACACAACTGCTATTTTGGCAAATTCTGCGGGTTGAAAAGAAAATGGGCCTATGTTAAACCAGCTAGTTGCACCATTTATAGGATCTGTAAATAATACTGCTATAAGTGACACAATACTCATTCCATAAACAATTGGAGAAATTCTTATTAGTAATTCATAATCAATATACATAATTGCAATCATTACAGGTATACTAATTACAACCCACATAATTTGTTTCTTAAATTCCTCATAGTTTGAATTTTGAGTGGCCGAAAACAATGCAACTAGTCCTATTGTTAATAGGACTAGTATGCATATTAGAATTCCCCATTCAATATTTTTTAACATCTTTTTTCTCATGCTTATCCTCTATTTAACTATTTGATGTTGCCTACTCTTCATTTTCCACTTTTTCTTTATCTTTATTCTCTGTTTCTTCTATTCTTTGTTCTACTTTTGTTTCTTTTTCATCTTCTCCTTTTACATCAACTTTTTCATCATTTTCTGTTTCTGGTTGTTGTTTTTCTTCTTCTTTTTCAGTTTGATGATTTTCTTTTACTTCTTTTGACTTTTCTTCTTCCTCTTTTTTATCTGGTACATTCAATTTTCTAGCTTCATTTTTTATTGTAACAATTGGAATATTAGCATATAGTGCTGGTGCTCCTACTGTGCCATCATCATTTGATTTATTTGTTAAGTGTACATCTATTGCTTCTTCATCAACATCTATATATTTTTTTATTACTTCTATAATTTCTTGCTTCATCAATTCTAGAAAATCGGCAGATACATTTGCTCTATCTTGCATTAACACTAAGTGTAATCTTTCCTTTGCGGTATCCGAGCTTTCCTTGCTCTTTTCCTTTTTTACAAGATTTTTTAAAAAATTAAGTATGTTTTCAAACATGTTCTACCTCCAATTGTATTTTATTTTGTTATTTTGTGAAAAAATTTTTTATTTTTTCTAGAAACCCTTCTTTTTTACCCGGAATGGTAATTTCTACGTTTTCTCCTAAAATTCTACTTGCTATTTCCGTGTATGCTTTTCCTGAAGGTGCTTTATGATTAGTTACAACTGGTTCACCTTTATTGGTTTGTGTTATAATAAATTCATCATCTGGAACAACTCCAATTAAGTCAATTGATAGTAGGTCTACAATGTCTTCGACTTCCATCATTTCTCCCTTTTTAACCATATTAGGTCTTAAACGATTAATAACTAGTTCAGGATTTTTTATTTCAGATGCTTCTAATAAACCTATAATTCTATCAGCGTCACGAATAGCTGAAATTTCAGCTGTTGTTACAACAATTGCTCTGCTTGCGCCAGCAATTGCATTTTTAAATCCCTGTTCTATTCCTGCAGGGCAATCTATTAAAATATAATCAAATTCTTCTTTTAATTTTTCTGTTAATTCTTTCATTTGTTCTTCATTTATTGCACTTTTATCTCTTGTTTGAGCTGCTGGAAGTAAAAATAATTCTTCAAATCTCTTATCTTTAATAAGAGCTTGTCTTAATTTACATTTTTCTTCTACAACATCAACTATATCATAAACTATTCTATTTTCTAATCCCATTACTACATCAAGATTTCTTAATCCAATATCAGTATCAACAAGTACTACCTTTTTTCCTCTTAATGCTAAAGCAGACCCTACGTTAGCTGTTGTAGTAGTTTTTCCAACTCCACCTTTTCCAGACGTTATTACTATAACTTCTCCCATGTCTTCCTCCTTAAATTTGGATATTAATTTTTATTTTAAAAATGCAATATTTTAACAGTTTGTATTATATAACAGAATTAGTCAAAAAGCAATGTAACGAATGTAAAAAATAAAATATCTCTTATTGAGATACTTCATTTTTTGTTGTAGACTTGGAATTATATTGTATTAAATTGCTTACAATTTCTTCTTTTCGGTCATTGTCTTTTTCATATACTTCTTTTATTTTTATTAATGTCTTTATCTGATTTTTTCTCACAGCAACTGCTCCAGAAAAAATTGCTAATAAAATTATTATAAATGTTACTAGTGTAACTGTAACATATATGGCCATGATGCCTTTTTCACTTTTAACTTTTGTTTTCATTTGCATTCACCACATTCTTTTTATTTATATATATAATAATATAATAAACAGGCTCTTGTCAATTATTTTGAGCAATCCTTGTACATTTCTTTCATATTGAGCAATTCTTATACATTTCTTTTCTTGACATTATGCTTATTTAAGAATAAAATAATACTTGAAAAATATTTAAGGAGGAATACTTAAACTATGAAAGATTTAATTGAAATTAGATGGCATGGTAGAGGTGGTCAAGGTGCTAAAACAGCTTCTCTTTTACTTGCAGATGCTGCTTTTAACACTGGTAAATATATTCAAGGTTTTCCTGAATATGGTCCAGAAAGAATGGGTGCTCCTATTACTGCATATAACCGTATTGGTAATACACCAATACGTATTCATAGTAATATATATGAACCAGATTATGTAGTAGTTGTTGACGATAGTTTGTTAGAAGCTGTTGATGTAACTGCTGGTTTAAAACCTGATGGTGCAATAGTTATAAACACTACAAAAAGTGGAAATGAATTAAAGCCTTTACTTAACGGATATACCGGAGATGTTTATACTATTGATGCAAGAAAAATATCATTAGAAACTTTAGGTAAATATTTTCCAAATACTCCTATGCTTGCTGCAATTGTAAAAGTAAGTGGAGTAATTGAAGAAAAAGACTTTTTAGCTGATATGGAAGGTTCCTTTAAACACAAATTTGCTAAAAAACCTGAAGTTATTGATGGAAATATGAAAGCTTTAGAAATGGCTTTAAAAGAAGTTAATAAAGTTTAGAAAGGATGGTTTAAATGATTGATAAAAATACTCCAGCTTGTGATATGACTATTGGTGGTAATATTTATAAAGCTGGTAATGCTAGAGAATTTAAAACAGGTGACTGGAGAAGTGTTAAACCTATTTACATATCTGAGAAATGTACTCAATGTGGTTTATGTTTTCCAGTTTGCCCTGATGATGCTATTCCTGTGAATAAAGAAGGAAAGCGTGAAGATTTTAATTATGATTATTGCAAAGGTTGTGGAGTTTGTGCTAAAGTGTGCCCATTCCATGCCATTGAAATGACTGAGTAAAGGAGATTATAGTATGGGAATTAGAGAAAGATTAAGTGGAAATGAAGCTGCTGCTATTGCTATGAAACAAATAAATCCAGATGTTGTAGCTGCCTTTCCTATAACACCTTCAACAGAAATACCTCAATATTTTTCTACTTTTGTTAGTAATGGCACTGTAGATACAGAATTTGTTGCTGTTGAAAGTGAGCATAGTGCTATGAGTGCTTGTGTTGGTGCAGAAGCTGCTGGTGCAAGAGCTATGACTGCTACTTCTGCTAATGGTTTATCATATATGTGGGAAATGATATATATTGCGTCCAGCTTAAGACTTCCTATTGTTATGAGCTTAGTAAATAGAGCTGTTTCAGGCCCATTAAATATTCACAATGATCATTCAGATGCAATGGGTGTAAGAGATGCTGGATGGATTATGCTATTTTCTGAAAATAACCAAGAAGCATATGATAACTTAATTATGGCTCATAGAATTGCTGAAAATAAAGATGTTTTATTACCTTTAATGGTATGTCAAGATGGATTTATTACTTCTCATTCAATTGAGAATATTGAACTAATTGAAGATGATAGGGTTAAAGAATTTGTTGGAACATATAAACCAGAACACTACTTATTAAATGATAAAGAACCAATTGCTGTTGGTCCACTAGATGTTCAATCATATCTATTCGAGCATAAATATCAACAAGCTGAAGCAATGAGAAATGCAAAAAAAGTTATTTGGGAAGTCTCTAAAGACTTTGAAAAAATGACTGGTAGAAAATATTCATTTTTTGAAGAATATAGAATGGATGATGCAGAAATTGCTGTTGTTTGTATGAACTCAACTGCCGGAACTACTAAAACAGTTGTAGATGAGTTAAGAGAAAAAGGAATTAAAGCTGGTATGGTTAAGGTTCGTGTATTTAGACCTTTCCCTGCAGAAGAAATTGCTGAAGCTTTAGGAAATTTAAAAGCTGTTGCAATAATGGACAAAGCTGATTCTTTAAATGCTATGGGTGGTGCATTATATGAAGATGTTATCTCAAGCATGTATACAGCTAAAAAGCAGGTTCCTGCTGTAAGCTATGTTTATGGTATTGGTGGTAGAGATACTACAAGTAATAATATTCATGAAGTATTTGATTATTTAGCACAAGTTGCTAAAACTGGTGAAATTGATAATCCATATCGTTATGTAGGATTAAGAAAGTGAGGAAAATTTTATGGCATATAATTTAAAAGAAGTAATGGCAAATAAGCCATCTAGATTTACAGCTGGTCACAGAATGTGTGCTGGTTGTGGTGCCCCACCTATTGCTCGTATGGTTTTAAGAGCTTTAAAGCCAGAAGATCATGCAGTAATTAGTAATGCTACTGGTTGTATGGAAGTTTCAAGTTTTATATATCCATATACTTCTTGGACTGACTCATTTATACATACCGCTTTTGAAAATGCAGCATCTACTTGTTCAGGTGTTGAAGCAGCTTATCGTTCATTAAAAAGACAAGGCAAATTGCCTAGTGATAAAACAACTAAATTTATTACATTTGGTGGAGATGGCGGAACTTATGATATAGGTATTCAAAGTTTATCAGGTGCTATGGAAAGAGGTCATGATATGGTATATGTATGTTATGATAATGGTGCCTATATGAATACAGGTATTCAACGTTCTTCTGCAACTCCTAAGTTTGCAGATACAACAACCTCTCCTGCCGGAACAGTTATACCTGGTAAAATGCAATCTAGAAAAGATTTAACAGAAGTTATGGAAGCACATCATTTGCCTTATGTTGCGCAAACTATTGCTTATGCAAATTTTAAGGATTTATATGAAAAAGCTGAAAAAGCTATTTATACAGAAGGTCCATGTTTCTTAAATGTATTATCACCTTGTCCAAGAGGCTGGGGATATCCAACAGATATGTTAATGCAAATAAACAAATTAGCTGTTGAAACATGTTATTGGCCTTTATATGAAGTTATTGATGGCAGATATGTAATAAATTATAAACCAGCTAAAAAGTTACCTATTGAAGAATTTTTAAAACCTCAAAAACGTTTTAAACATATGTTTAAACCTGGTAATGAATGGATGATAGAAGAGTTTCAAAAAGAAGTTGATAAACGTTGGGAAGCTCTTTTAAAACTAGAAGAAACAACAAATAGATAGAAAAAACTCGGCTTACTGCCGAGCTTTTTTGTTATTATTTTATTCTTCGTTTGGTTCTGGTGCACCTACTGGGCAAACACCTTCGCATGTTCCACATGAGATACATACATCTTTATTTATTATATATTTATCATCACCTTGTGAAATACAAGAAACTGGACAGCTAGCTGCACATGCTCCACAACTAATACATTTATCTGTAATTTTATATGCCATTTAATTCACCACCTCTCATTGTTAATCATGTTATATTTCATCATCATTTCCCTGTGTTTTTTCATCAAGTTCTTCAAGCTTTTCAAGTTCCTCAAGCTCTTTTTCATGTTCTTTTTCTTCTGGATCAATTTCTTCTTTTTCAATATTTTTTATAATTTTAATATCTGATGCTGGATATCTTTTATAAAATGTGTCTTCTCCATCTTTAAATTTAACTCTTATTATTTCTCTTAAAGTTTGTATAGAATCAACTGTTCCTTCTCCATCTTCAGTTTTTACTATTGCTCCAATTTTAGGAAGTCTTTTTAGTTTATCTTCATAAACTTCTTGTTCATATTTTAAACAACACATTAGTCTTCCACAATTTCCAGATATTTTAGATGGATTTAATGATACATTTTGCTCTTTTGCCATTTTTATTGATACTGTTTCAAAGTTATCTAAAAATGAGCAGCAGCATAACTCTCTTCCACATACTCCATTACCGCCTATTTTTTTAACTTCGTCTCTTACCCCTATTTGTCTTAATTCAATTCTTGTTTTAAAAATTGCAGCTAAGTCTTTTACTAGCTCTCTAAAATCAATTCTACCATCTGCTGTGAAGAAAAATATAATTTTACTGTTATCAAATTTATATTCAACTTCTGTTAAATTCATATCTAATTCATATTTTTTTATTTTTTCCTCAGCTATTTTAAATGCTTCTTTTTCTTTTTTTCTATTAGATTCATCAATTTTTATATCTTTTGGTGTAGCAATACGAATAACCTTTTTTAAAGGTGCTTTTAAGCTTTCTTCATGTATTTCTTTTTTTGCTGTAGTAACTTCTCCAATTTCTTGACCTTGGTTTGTTTCTACTATAACTTTTTGTCCTTTTTCAATATCTAAGTTGTCAGGATCAAAAAAATACACTTTTCCTGGTTTTCTGAATCTAACTCCTACTATACTATTCAATTAACTTCCTCCCACAATTTTAGTAATAAGTTATCAATTGACATATCATAATTAGCATTTGCTAATATTCTTTGTTTTGTCTGTTCTATTATATGTATTGTATTTATATAATTAATTTTATTTTCCGTTTTTATTAGATTATATATTACTATTTCCATATAGTTTAGTAAATCAATAATATCTTCTTTAGCTGAATAAAGTACTTCTGCTTCTCTCCATATTTTAGTTATATTTTGCTTTTCTAATGTATTAATTATTTTTTCTATTTGCATGTATTGATCTTTTAGGTTATTTATTTTTATTGCTTTTCCAATACTTCCTTCACAATGTTTAAGCATATTCTTAGTTATGTCTGTGCTCATTCCATTTTGTTTTAAATAATTTATTATTTGTTCCTCTGGTATAGGTTCAAAGTGTATTTTCATACACCTTGATTTTATAGTAGTTAAAATTTTGCTTTCATTTGAAGTTGTTAAAATAATAACTACATATTCTGGCGGTTCCTCTAATGTTTTTAATAAACTATTTGCTGCTTCTCTTGTCATTGTATCTGCTTGTGATATTAAGTATACCTTTTTACTTGAAGTTACTGGTTTTTCTTGAGTTTTTTCTTGCATAAATCTTACTTGTTCTATTTTTATAGTTTTACCATCTTCTGGTATAATTTGCATAAAATCAGGATGACTTTCACCATTAAATTCCATACATGATTTACATTTTCCACATGGTCTTTTTTCTTGTCCAGTGCATAATATCATTTTTGCAAACTCTTTAGCAAATATGTTTTTACCGATTCCTTCTTCTCCAACAAACATATAACTATGTAAAACATTTTTGTTTTGTACAGTTGTTTCAAGTATTTTTTTTATTTTTTCATTTCCAATTAAATTCTCAAAGGACATTTTTTATACCTTTCCAAATAGATTTAATGGCCAGAAACGTATCCACACCTTACTTTCAACTTTTTCAATTGGAATACATCCAAATGCTCTACAATCTGTTGATTGACTTCTATTGTCTCCCATTGCAAAAATATACCCTTCTGGTACAGTAAATTCTGAAAAATAGTTATAGTTAGAATAAGTAGTCTCATAATTTGCATTTGTAGTCACTCCTGGTTGTAAATATGGTTCTGCTAATTCTTCTCCATTAATATATACTTTTCCATTTTCAATTTTTACATGTTCTCCAGGAAGTGCAATTACTCTTTTTATATAGCTTTCTTTTCCAATTTCCAATACATAATATGCAAATTTTCCCCACCAACTTTTTGGTTCTTTTTCATATTTTGCAACTGGATTTTTCAAATCTACTTCTGATTCACTACTATAACTTACTTTACTAGGTGCTTCAAAAGTAATTATCTCTCCTCTTTTAGGCATTTCATTTATTGTTCTCATCCATCTATTTAAAATTAGTCTTTGTCCTGATTGTAATGTTGGTCTCATTGAAACCTGACTAACAATTGTTGGTGTTCCAACAAAGTACTTAATTAATATTGCTAATACAAATGCAACTACAATGCAAAAAATCCATTCTAATATATTTCGTGTTTTATCACTGATAATCATTATGTGGTTAAACCTTCTTTCTATTTTTTTAGTGCAGGTATTCTAATTACAACCTCTGTACCTTTTCCTACTTCACTTTTTATATCTATGCTTCCATTATTTTGCTCTATTATTTCTTTTGCTATTGGAAGTCCTAATCCAGTTCCTCCAAGTTCTCTTGACCTTGCTTTATCAACTCTATAAAATCTTTCAAATATTCTGGCTAAGTCTGCCTCTGGAATTCCTATTCCATTATCTATAACTTTAATATATGCATCATTATATACAAACCCCACATATACTTTAATAGTTCCGTTTTCTGGTGTATATTTAATAGCATTAGATATAATATTTAATATTACTCGCTCTATTCCATATTTATCTGCATTCACAGGTGGAACATTAGCTGTTACAAAACATTCAATATTATGTTTTTTCTTTTCTACTTCAAATCTTAATCTTTCAATACAGTTTTTGGTTACTTCTCCTAAATCAAATATAGATTCTTCTTTTGTAACCTTTTTATTGTCATATCTTGAAAGTACTAATAAGTCGGTAACTAATCTTGCCATCCTTCTTGCTTCAGAACTTATAACCTCTAAGAATTTTGTCTGCATTTCTTTATCATATTCACTTTCTAATAAAGTATCTGCATATCCCATAATAGATGTAATAGGTGTTTTTAGCTCATGTGATACGTCTGCTACAAATTCTTTTCTCATATTGTCTAGCTTTACATGTTCTGTAATATCTTGTATTACAACTATAACTCCATCTGGTTTGTCATTTTCATCCTGAAATGGAGCAAATAAAAGATTAATAAATTTATCTCCAACATCTATTCTCTGTTCTGATGAAGTCCAATTTTCTAGGTAAACTATTTTTTCTAAGTTTATATCTGTTTTTAAATCTTCAAAAATACTTTTAAATGTATTTTGTTTTTCTCTTTCTAGGTTTAGTAATTCCATTGCAGCTGGATTACTATAAATTATATTTCCTTCCATATCAAATGCAATAATTCCATCTGTCATGTGTAATAAAATTGTTTCAATTTGTTTCTTTTGCTTAGCAACTTCATTTAAATTCTGTTTTAGTTCTTTTGTCATAATATCAAATGCATTTGATAGTTCTTCAATTTGATTTTGTTTTGGATCTATTTTATTAAACTCAACTTCTTCTCCATTTGCAACTTTTTCTGCATTTTGAATTAAGTCTTTTATTGGTTTTACTACAGCTTTATAAGTAAAATAGCATACTAATATAGTAATTATAGTAAAAACTCCAATTTCAATTGCAGTAATTGCTTTGATTTGTGAAATTTTTTCGTCAATGCCGGTTTGAATAAACTCCTCATTTATTAGAGCATTATTTACAAGTACTTCTTGTTCAACTTGTTTTATACTATTTATACTAAATATTGATAATGCTCCTATTATAATTATTCCTAGTATAAAGAAAATTAAAATAATTTTCGTTTGTATACTTTTTATCATTTTAAGAGTGCTCCCTTTCTAATTAGTTGGTTGCTAGATAGTACCCAACGCCTCTTTTAGTAATCAAAATTTTTGGAGCCGATGTATCTTTTTCAATTTTTTCTCTAATTCTTCTTACTGTAACATCTACCGTTCTAATGTCTCCGTAGTATTCATATCCCCATACTTTTTCAAGTAAAGTTTCTCTTGTTACTACTTGACCAGGTTGATTTGCTAAATATTTTAATACCTCAAATTCTCTTAAAGTTAAATCAATTACTTTTCCTCTAACTTTTACTTCAAATTTTTCTATATTAATACTTAGTTCTCCTACTTCTATTAAAATACTTTCCTTTTTAGGTTCTTCAATTGCATCTGTTGATTGAACTTGTATTTCAGCTTTTCTTAAATTTGCTTTTACCCTTGCCATCAATTCTCTAACACTAAAAGGTTTAGTTATATAATCATCTGCACCTAATTCTAGACCTAATATTTTATCTATTTCTTCATCTTTTGCTGATAATATTAAGATAGGAACATTTAATGTATGTCTTAATTTTTTGCATACAGTTAACCCATCTACTTTTGGAAGCATAATGTCTAATAAAATTAAATCTGGTTTTTTTTCTGTAGCGATTTTTATTGCTTCTTCACCATCATTTGCCTCTAATGTAGAATATCCTTCTTTTTGTAAATTATATGTTAAAATGTCTACTATTGGTTTTTCATCATCTACAACAAGAATAGTTTTTTTAGCCATTTCTGCATTATTTGCTTTTGCAGAATTTTCTTCTAAACTTACTTCTTCATTAAAATTTTCTCTTTTATTTTCCACCAAAAAGCCCTACCTTTCTTAATATTAAGACTTATATTTTTGATATTATATTTATATCATAATAACAAATTTTGTACAAGTTTTTTTAATCATTTTTGTCACATTTTTGAAATAATTTTGAAACGTTTCTGTAATAGAAAAGACGGAATCACTTTCGTAATTCCGTCTCCCTTACTATCTCCCGATCCCGATTTTGTCAATTATATAGTCAATAATTTTGTCAATATTGACTATATTAGAAATTCCAAATATAATAAATGCTATTCCAATAATGCCTCCTAAATAGGCCCAGGAGAACATTATAAATTTGCTTGTACTTTCTAGCCCGAACGGGAGAACATGTACAAAATGGGCAACACTAAAATGTATGCCCAAAGTCAAGCTAATCAGTCCGATAAGCTTGTGGAACCTAGCTGTTTTCTTTTTCATGTTGCAAAACCTCTTTCGTAATAAATTAGCAACTCGTGCTATATTTATATTAATTATACCATTTTTTCTTACATAAGTCAAATTTGGTTTACATAAATATTTCTATGTTATACACTCCACCTTTGGAATCTAGTTCAATTTTTTTATCTTGTATTTCTTGTCCATTTACTTTAAAGCTTTCTACTGTATTATTTTTACCATTTGGATTACTTACATGAATGTTATATACAGAGTTTCCATGTTTATATTTTATGCTGTATTCTTTCCAATCGCTTGGTATACATGGCTGTATACTTAAATATCCATTTTCTATGTGTAAGCCTAATAAATACTTAATACCTGCTTCATACATCCAGCTACTTGAGCCTGTATACCATGTCCAACCACCTCTTCCTGCTAAATTTTTTTGAGTATATACGTCAGCACTTATAACATAAGGTTCTACTTTATATTTGTTAGCCGCTTCTTTTGTTCTACTATGCTCAATCGGATTTATCATTCTATAATATTCCCCTGCTTTATCTCCAAACCCTAATAAACTAAATGCAATAATAGACCATATTGCACCATGTGTGTATTGTCCTTATTGCCACTTTTTTATTTTACACTATAAATTTGAAAAGAATTGATATTTGGCTAGGCACACGAGTTTGAAATGTATGAGGCGTACTCTTGTACGTTGATTACATTTCAAGCGAAGTGTAACAACGCCAAATGCAATTATCTTCAAATTTAAACAGCTTTTTTCTCATATATTTTTTTAGCTACACTAAAATTATTATTTAATTCTTGTAGTGGCTTGAAGTTAAAATATATATCAACTTGCTTGTCACTATGAATTTCAATTTTCTCTATAAATTCTCTAATTATTTCTTTTGTTGGTTTCTCCATATTAAGAAACTCTTCTATTAAATTATCTAATCTACTTTCACTTTTTGTCTTATCATTTTCTCCAGATAGCTCTTGTTCAAGCTCTTTAATGCTTTGTTCATATCCTTTTACACACTCTTTTATTCTATTTGCATTTTTCATATATTCATCAAGTGTGATAATTCCTGCTAATCTATCATCATACATTACTTCTAGCTTTCTAGTTTCTTTTTCAATTGTTTCTTTAAAGGAATCTATTTTCTTTTTTATACAAAGTTCTTTAGACTGCTTTGATTTAGATTGTTTTGCAATTTCTTCTAGTTTTTTTGTATTGGTGTATTCTTTGCAAACTTCTCTTAAAACTTCTAGCATTTGTTCTTCAAAAACTTGATAATTAAAATTATGTGGAGAACATACATCAAATTTTCCAAACCTTCCATATCTTTGACATCTACCATAGATATTCCCATTTTTATCTGGACTTCTTATTCCAATATATCCTTTGCAATCATAACATCTAAGTAATCCCTTAAATAAATAATCATTTTGAACTACTCTTGATCCCTTTGTTGCATTAATTACTTTCTTTGCTCTTTCAAAATCTTCTTTACTTATAATTGCTTCGTGCATATTTTCTATTTTTATCCAATCTTCTTCAGGTAAATTTATAAATTTCTTTGATTTAAAACTTACCTTTTTTCTCTTTCCTTGTATAACTGTTCCTGTATAAATTTCATTTGACAAAATAAATCTGACTGTAGATTGAGCCCATAATCCATAAGTTATAGATTTTGCACCTCTTTTTTTCTTGTTATAATCTGAGGGAATTGGAATCTTTTGCTCTGATAAATAATCTGCTATTTGCATTGTCCCATAACCTTCAAGATATCTTTCAAAAATTAATTTTACTACTTTGGCAGCCTCTTCATCTATAATCAAGTGATATTTATTTTCTGGGTCTTTTTTATATCCATAAGGTGCTGTTCCTAAATACTCTCCTTGTTTTCTCTTTGATTGTAAAACACTATTTATTTTTTTAGATGTATCTTTTGCATACATTTCATTTAATATAGATTTAAAAGGTGCTATATCATTATTTGCTGAATCAATAGCTGTATCTATATTATCTAAAATAGCAATATACCTTACATTATGCTCTGGAAAATAAGTTTCTGTATAATATCCAGATTGTACATAGTTTCTTCCAAGTCTTGACAAGTCTTTTGTTATAACCATATTGATTTTTCCGTTTTCAATATCTTCTATCATTTTGTTAAAGCCTGGTCTATCAAAACTTGTACCACTTATACCATCATCAACATATTCTGCAATAAAGTTTAGTTTGTTTTCCTTAATGTATTGCATTAATAATGCTCTTTGATTTTGTATACTTTCACTCTCTGAATATTTTTCTTTCTCTTCATCTTCTTTTGAAAGTCTTATATATATGCCTACTTTGTAAGAACCCGACCCACTACCATAGCATTTGGCTATGAGTGGGTTCCCTGGAACCTTGTTATTGTCATAATAATCAATATTATTCATTATATTAAAGCTCATTTTTCCTCCTTCCTGCTAAAATAAAAATGAGATAATATTGATACTCTCTAATTAGGATTATATCATATTATCTCGTATATTGCTATTGTTAGTTATGCCTTTTTAGAAATTATTTTTAGCTTCTTTTTAAGCAATAATTTCCGAAGGCTCTCTCTACTATTCTTTCTAACGTTTCTCCATTATTATTAAATATTATATTAAATTTAAATTCGTTTTTCTTTTTATATTTTCGTTTTTCTAAAATCTCTTTTTTATCTTCCATACACTCGTTCCTCCTCTATTATTTTTTCCATTTTTTTGATTTATATGCAAAAAACACCTTAATTTAATTAAAGAGTTTATACAAATACTATTGAACTTCTTATACTACTTGCATGCACTATGTTTCCAACTGTTTTAGGTACATCAAATGTAGCTTTTATTCCTTTTTACAAAACTAAATTACTTGATTTCTTTGCATATTCATATACTAATCTATTCCATTTTGCAAAATCTATATCTGACATCTCTGCTTTTGTTGATAAAAGTTCATTATCTCTATTTATCATTGCAAGTAATGCATAATATAATTCTCGTTCTTCTTTTTCTTTACTATTTCTAATATAATTTTTATTATACTCTTTATTATAAATTTTCTTCTTTTCCAAAGATTTATTATGTCTGTATTCTTTCTCACCTTCATATCGTGTATCTTTTTTTGCCACTTTAGATACATATTGTGGCGATTTATTTATTATAGGAGCAATATCAACTGATCTCTTGTGTTCCTCATAATATAGCTTTAATATTTCTTGTTTTACATCATTCTCTACCATACTATCCCTCCTCTCTTGGTTTCATTTTTTTTTGAATTTATATTATAAGTGCATATTAAATTCATTTCGTCTGCTAATTTATTAAATTTATCTAATTCTTTATAATATTCTTTTGTTCTTTCTTCATAATGAATTTTAGGTGGTAATTTTCCAAGCAAATATAAATAATGAACATATAATCTATAAAACGATGATGTCTTTAACTTTTCTTGATCAATATTAATACCATCATATATTCTTACTTTATATACTTTTTCATTGTTAGTTCTTTTTAAATATCTATCATATAAAGTAGGTTGATATATTCTAGTTTTAATATTTTCAAAAGTATAATCTTCTCCAAATGCTCTTGCAAGTCTTATATTTCTATTATAGTACGGAGTAGAAACAGATATAACATTATTAGACTTTTTAATATAATAGCCTTTAAAAGCTAATATATCTACAAATTCTTGGTATTTTGTAGCTTCTTTAATTGCTTCATCAATATCAACTTTTATTAGTTCCATTTTACCAGAATTACGATTAAAATTTGCAATTCTACTTTTTGATATATCACTTACTGTAGTAGCTTTTGTGCTTTTAATTTATGAGTACAAACTATAACTTGATACTTATCTCCCCATAGTTGCTGGGCAAGTTCTATTCCAATTTTATTACATTTATCTGGAGAGATTTCATTACCATTAAAAGATTGTATTATATGATAACCTAATCTGCCATCTTCTTTATGAAATGCTTTTTTAGTTAGCATCATTTGAGAATATGCTGTTTGAGGCATACAATTTATTGCAGATACTAAAATACCATTTTCAGTTTTTTCTCCATTCATTGCATATTTTATTACTGCATCTAAATTTTTCTTAATAACTTTATACTTTGTAATTGCCACTTGAAAACCTCCTTTTAATTTATTTTTATGTATAAAAATAGAGTAGAAATTTTTATTTTTCTACTCTATAATTATAATTAACTTATTTTATCTTCCCATTCCATTACTCTGCCTTTGTTGGTTTTGTTGATTTTGATTAACTTGATATATTCCTCTTAATTGTTCTAATCTTCTTTTCTGCTCTTCTGTTGCTCTACTTCCTAAAAACATTAACTGCGACATTTCCCTTATTTCAGCCATTGCTTTTTGTGAATGATTTACTTCACTTGTAGTAACTTTGCCTCTAGTAACAGTTCTATCCACTTTACTTATTGGTAATTTAGGAGAATTAGATTCTTCTAATTTTTGTTGTTCTTCTTTTTGCTTTTTATCATGTTCCTTATGTTCCTCATGTTCCTCATGTTCCTCATGTTCTGAAAATTCTTGTTCTTCTTGCATTTTTTGTGCTTGAGCAGGTGAAATTCCCATTTCTTGCTTTAATGCTTGTCCTCTAAGTGTTTTCTTAGGTTCTTTTACTTCTACAGTACCACCATTAGCAACAGTTAAAGCATCTAGCAGAGCATTAATATCACCATTATAATTTTCTTGTCCTGCAAACATTACAGCTTCTTCTATAAATTGTGTTGCAGATATTTCTCTATCATTACTTTTTAATATAAACTTACCACTACTTGGAATATGTGGTGCAACTACTTCTTGAATATATTGCTTTGCAGATATTTGAACTCCATTAGGTAATGATACTTCTTTTTGCACCAATGCTGGATTTAAGGAATCTACTATATCTATAGCATTTACTTGTTTTCCTTTTAAAGTAATTGTTCCAGCATTAGCTCTAGTATTTTCTGATAATAATTTAGATATATCTCCTTTATATTTTTGTTGTCCTTCACCTAATATATATTCTTCAATATATTGTTTTGCAGATATTTCTGCTTTATTTTGCAATACAAATCTGCCATTGCTTGGAATATGTGGTGCGACTACTTCTTGTATATATTGTCTAGCCGGAATTTTAGCACCATTTGGTAATTCTATTTTTTGTTGCAATAATTCTGGTTTTATTAAATTTACAATATCAACTGTTCTTATAGTTTTTGTTTGTTTATTAATAGCATTTTCTTCTTTATTAGTTTGTGATGTAGTAGTTTGACTTGGTTGAGATTGTTTTTCTTGGTTCTTTTGTTTACTTTGAGTTTGGATAGTTCTAGCATCTACTTGTTCAAATCTTTCTTTAGATTCCTGTTGAAAGCAGAAATTATCACTTATTCCAGCTGCTTTACATCTTGCTGAAATTTGAGTTTTAACTTTATCCATAAATTGAGGATCTACTTGTTGCATGATAGGAAGCATACCTTTGATAATTTTATCCATATCACAGGTACTTACACCTATATTTTTATTATCTCTAGTTGGTATAGAGAAAATAGCCTCATAATTACTTGCACCCAAAGTTTCTTTTATATCTTTAACTGCATCTAATTTTTTTAATCCTGTAGTAATATTTTTTCTTAAATGATTTTTAATATGTTCTTTAAATTTAGGATTTGTTAAATCTGCATCTTTTAATCCTAAACTAGGAAGTTCTTTAAATTTTGAATCCTTATTTTTATCTAATATTTCTATAATAGTTCCAGCTGCCTGTTCAATAAATAAATCATTAAATTTTACTTGTTTTCCATCAAATGTTACATTTTGTCCTTTGAAATCTTTTATGCTAGATAGTAAAGTTTCCTCTATAGCAGCTTCAAAAATATCTGCTCTAAGAGAGTTATAGGATTGATTTTCTCCATTACTTTTTAATGGTGGTTCATCTCCAATTCCAATCCAATTATCTATTGTTCCTGTAAGAGCTGGTGGCTCTCCACATCTTTCGACAATTTCAGGATGCTCTTGTGCAATTTCTTGAAATGCACTTATATAATTGGCTAAATTATCCGTATCCGCATATACAACCATCTTATCATCTCTTTCACTTGATGAACCTAATTTAAAATAAAATGGTATTTGTTGTGATTCGCATTTACTTTTAAATAATTGGGCCAGTTTCCACATATCTTGATTTTGACATCCAATATATAACCTATGCTTTACTGGAATTTTACTCTCTTGCCTTCCTGATATATATTGTGATTTTATATGTTCCCATCCATCATTTAATTCCCATCCGTTTATATTTTCTTCAAATAACGGATTACTCTTTAATCTTGTTATATCTTGCATTGAACTAACTTTTCCAAAAGATTTCAAATATTGTTGTAATTCTCTTGCTGCCATTCCTCTTTGTTGTTCTAATACTTTCATTTGATTATCATTTAATCTTAAAATATTATCTATCCATTGGTTATATGTATCTACAAAAAATTGCTCTTTATCTGTTAAATTAATTCCTGTATTATCTTTATTCTGATTCATCTTAACTAAAAAACTATATAAATCACTTCTATTAAAGACATCTGTCCTAGAAGATTTTGCATATCCTTCTACTATCCTTTGTAATATTTCTGAATTATCCAAGGGACTTTTAGTTCTATCATAAATTTCACTTAATTTTACCATAACTTAAATCCTCCTAGTTTTTTAATAAACTTCTAATTTTGCTTAAAAGTTTCTTTATAAAATTTGGTTTTTTGTATTCTACCATTGATAAAGAATTAGTAACTTCTTTATCTTCAACAACAGTATTTTGCTCTTTCTTCTTGAATATATTATCAGGATTATATTTTTCATATAATTCTTGTTGTTCTTTGATTTTTAAATTTTCATTATCAGAAAAACTTTTTAAAATTTCTTGTTTTTCTTCCTCACTATCACACCAGTAATTTAATTTTAATATAGCAAGTAAAACTATAGTTTCTCTTTGTAAGTTTTGTTCATCTAATTCTATATTTACATCAATAATAGGATAGTATTCCTTATCTCTTTCTTCTTCAAAAAAATCTTTAATTTTTTTTGGTACTTTATCTATAAACTGATCTTCCATTAAATTTATTATTGCATAAATTTCTGAATATGCTATTTTACTATCTTGTATCATTTGTATCCCCCAACTTATAATAATTTAATTTTATTTTATCATAAAATATCTTTTTTAAAAACAATTTACCATAATTTTCTTAACTTTTTAGAAACCTGAAGGAGTGAGCTTTGTAGATTAGGCGTAATATATTCCAGATTTTAAATAGGATTATTACGCCTTTATTTTAAGAAACCGTCGGTCGCTTGCCAAGTTTCATAGGCAGTCTAGTAAGTAACCTTTGTTACTATAATTGCTGATTGCTAAGGCTGTTAAAATTTATTTGTTACAGCCTTAGTATGCAAAATAATTGAAAATTATTTTGTAATACCTATAGCAATCTTTACTTATACTTGTCCAAGCTTTTTACAATTACAAATCCACATCCAAGTATCCACCAATACTCTTTATTTATTGTGAGTTTATAGTTCCAAGTTCTCACTTACGCATTTTGTATAAATAGACCGTTTACACTAATGTGAGCATATTTTATAGCATCGGCTTGCTAAACCTAGAACTTTTATAGAGGTTCTGCATATCTCTAAAACAATAAAAAAACACCTGCAATATTTACACTGCAAATGCTTTCTATTTTTCTATTCAATTAAATAAACTGTGAAACATTTTACTCTATTTTGGAATATTTTGTTTCACATTTTTGCTTATATAATATTTTTATTATTTATTATTTCATTTAAAGTAATCTTTACTTCACTGATTTCTATTTTATATTTATCATTTAATACATATTTATTTTGCATATTTTCAAATTCCTTTAATAATTCCTCATTAAAGTCTTGTTTTAAATAGGTGAAGTCCTTAATTTTTAAATCAGCATCAATTCCACCTTTTCTAATGCTCTCTTCTTGCCTTTTATATGAAATTAGTTTCTCTAGTTCTTCTTTGTTTTGTAACAATTCTTTAATTGCTTTTGTTTGTGCTAGTATTGTAATGTCATATAAATGCTTTGATGTATCCTTATGCATATTTCTAATATAATAAAACTCTGCTGCAAAAACTTTATCTATAAACATTCTTTCAAGTTTTATAATATTTATATCAAAATCTGATATTTCAAACTGTTCTTTTAAAATTTTTCTCTCACTTTCGTTTGCTAATTTATATATAAGTGGTTCTATTTTATATTTTTTATAAGGCTCACTAACCGTAAAAGATGTTGCTTCTACTTGTATAATTCCTGCTCTATGTAATGGATCTTTACTAGTATCATAAATAGAATTATATCTGTATATTCCTGTAACACTTCCCTTATTATCAATACATTCATCTTTTGATAATTCTAGTCCTTTTACCTCATAACCTAGAGCTGACTCTTTTAATCTGTTTTTGTTTTTAGTATTTGATTGTTCAGGAATAACTTTTACCGTTAAGTCTATATCTTCTGAAAAACGATTCATTGTATCTAATATTTTATAGACTGCTGTTCCACCTTTAAAATATGCTTGTAATTCATCTTGATTTTTTGATAATTCTTTCAATATTGTACATACATAATAATCTTTTTCAATAATATCTGAATCTATTCCTGTTTTTGTATTTAAGTTATCTATAAAATCTCTAAATAATTCTTTATTTAAATGTAAATTCATTTTTACCTCCTACCTTGCTAAAACAAGTATCTTGTTTATTACAGTTCTGCTTTTTGTATCCATAGCATATTTAATTATCTTTTCAAAATCTAAATTATTTTCCTCTATGAAATTATAGATTATTTCATCAGGATTATCTACTTCAATTCCTATATTGTCTTTATTCTCTATTAAGTCAAATAATTGTAAATACTTATAATTCTCATTGTTTATCTCAATTTTAGGTTTTCTAATTATAACATTCAAATTTTTATTTTCATATTTATTAAAGTTTTTACATTCATTTGTAGCAATATCTATAACATTTGGAACTTGAGTAGTTAAATGTGCTTCATTAAAAAGCTTTGCTCCAGTAATGTAACCTTTTATATTACCCTCTTTGTCCATTATATACTTATACCTAATTATTTGCCTATTTCCAAGTAACATTTTGCCAAATATATTTACATTAGGGATATAATAAATGCCCTTATATGCTGTTTCTATTATGCCTTCTTTATTCATTCTATTTAAAATAGCTTTAATATTATTGAATACTTTTTCTTTTTCATTTTCGTTGTAAAATCTTATAATATACTCTTTAATTTCTTCAATAAAAATTGGTATTCCTTTTTCGCTTTTATTTATATATTCTAACACCATATTATAGCAATTCATTTTTACTCACCTCTTTATTACTATTTTATGATTATTTTTATATTTTATTCATATTCTAGTAATATTTTAGCATTTTTTTTGCCTTTTGTCAAATATTATCGGTGTTTAACATTCTATTCAATATGTATCGTGCATTTTTTGATTATTTTGTTGTGCAAATTTTGAGTATTTTATATGTAAGAGTATCAATATTTCAAAAACTGGTGCTAACAACAACACACATGTGTGTATTGTCCACCATTTTCTCTTGTTCCTGGTACATAACTACTAATATAGCCAGGTTTTAATATTCCTTTATCAAAAGGAGGATCTAATAATTTTATAACACCATTTTCCTTGTCTATTAAATGATTTTCTAAACTTTCCATTGATATATATTTTTTATCATTATCTCCTGCTTCAGATATAACTGACCAGCTCTGAGCAATTGAGTCAATTCTACATTCTTCATTTTGCATACTTCCTAAAACATTGCCATCATCCATAAAAGCTCTTCTAAACCATCTTCCATCCCAACCGCTTGAATTTAGTGCTCTTTTTAATTTTTCCATTATTTCTTCATATTTTTTTGCAAGTTCTATTTCATATTTTTCTACACATATTGGAATAAACTTTTTCAAAACATCATATAAGAAAAATCCTAACCATATGCTTTCACCTTTTCCTTTATTTCCAACTGTACTAAAGCCATCATTCCAGTCTCCAGAGCCTATTTTAGGTAAGCCGTTTTCCCCAAAATTTAGGGAAATGTTGATAGCTTTTTTACAATGTTCATATATGCTTTCTTCTATTTCAGATTGCTCATACATGTCATATCTTTCATCTACATCATTTTCAAGTAAATTTCCTTTTAAGTATGGAGTTTTTATATCTAGTATTTCTTTATCTCCTGTAAATGCAATATAGTCTTCTACTAAATACACAAGCCAAAGTCTATCATCCGAAAACCTTGTGCGTATGCCTCTTGAAGTTTCATCATGCCACCAATGTTCCACATCTCCCTCTATAAATTGATGTTTACTATGCTTAATTATTTGTTGTTTTGTTATATCTGGATTTACATATTTAAGTGCAATTGTATCTTGAAGCTGATCTCTAAATCCATAAGCTCCACCTGATTGATAATACCCTGTTTTTGCTAGTAGTCTTGAAGTTATAGTCTGGTAAATTAACCAACTATTTAATAAAATATTAATTGACTCTAATGGTGTATTTACTTGTAAGTTTTCAGTCATGTTTTTCCAATAATTTTTAGTATTTTTGTATTCTTCTTTTGCTTTGCTTAAATTATTGTATTTATACGCTATATCTTGACATTCAAGCACTGTTTGTCCTACACCTAATGTAAATATAATTTCTTTATTTTCTAATGTCTCTAATTCCACTTCACATTCTATTGCAATTATTTCATTTTGCCATAAACTATTTTGCTTATCTAATTCAATTTGATATATTCCATCTGGGTTAATAATACTTCCATTTCCTATAAAGCTTTGTTTGCTTCCTGTATATGATTTTATTTTTTCACTGCATGATACAAACATATAATCAGAAAAGGTATTTTCCACTCCTGTGTTTTTTATACAAACTATATTAGAATTTGGAACAAATTCTAAGTTACAATATCCATTTGATTTAATTTCATCTTCTTCTAATACTGGTTTAATATAATATATTAATTTAATCCTTTTCTTTTTTAACCCATGGTTTTCTAGTTTTAGTACTTGTACTTTTAAATTATCTTCCATTGGTATATACATATTTAAAGTTTGAGCAATTTCATTACTTTGATGTTGATATTTTGCATAACCAAGACCATAAGTTATATAATAATCATTTTCATCTGGGCATGGGCTTAAACCTAATGACCATATTTTCTTTGTATCTTTATCTTGCATATATATAATTTCCGATGGAATATCTTGTACTGGTAAATTACTCCATGATGTTAATCTATTTAGCCTACTATTTTTATACCAAGTATAACCTCCCATTCCTTCTGTAACTAATGTTCCAAACTGTTTATTTGTTAAAATATGACTCCATACAGTTGGTAATTTTTCATCTTTATTTACTCTAATTTTGTATTCTTTTCCATCTTGTGAAAATCCACCATATTCATTTAAATATTTTAAATCTTCTAGTTTTTCTCTTTTTGCCTGTATATTTTCAATAGTTCTTGGTGTTTCTTCAAATGGCAAATTTTTAATTTTTTCTAAATACTCTTCTTCTTGTTCTTTTAAGTATCTATATATATTTCCATTACTTGAGTCTAAACTCAAATTTGCACGATACTGTAAAAATTCTATATCTTCAGATGTTAAATTTTCTAATACAAATATTCCACCTTTTATATTTTGCAAATAAGATAAATTTTCATTTGATATACAATTATATATTTCATTTTTTAAATTATCTTCATAACTATATTTTTCTTGATTTACAATTACCAAATCCACCATTATATTTTTTACTCTAAAGTAATTATATGCTTTTAATACTTCAGTTAAATTTTCTACTTCATCTTTGTCTTTCATATTTAATAATAAGATAGGTAAATCTCCAGAAATTCCATATTTCCACAACTTACTTACTGGAGCATTTATTTGGTTACATGTTAAAGTTTTTAATGGATTGTTATACAGCAAATAACCAAGCATTTTTTGATATAATTCTGTCTGTTTTGCTGTAACTTCTAAATATTTATTTTCCGCTTCTTTACTTGCCTTTGATAATTCAAAGTTATGCTTAATAGTAGCTTGACTTGTAAATTCTTTTAAATTTTTAACAACTTCTTCTCTAGTTTCTGCAACTGCTAAAATCAAATTCAAAATTACTTTTTCTTCTGGTTTTATACTTATTGTTCTTTTCATTGCAGTAATAGGCTCTGTTGTTAATTGTACATTATTACTTAATGGAATTGAATTTTTTATTGCATTTGGAAGTCCAAGTTCATTCCTTCCATAAAATTTTTCTTTATCAATTTCATATTCTAATTTACCAATTGTTTCATTTTCTGTATATAATTTTATACCTAAAAAAACTTGTGATTCGCCTTCTTGCCTTTTTCTCCTTGTCACAATCATTGATTCTTCATCATTTAAATATTCATAGCTTAAAAACAAATTATTAAAGCTTGGGTGACTATTATCTTGCAATTCTTCTGATAGTACTGGCTCTAAAAAGCTTGTAATTTCTAATGTTTGATTTTCTAAACCATGGTTTGTCAATTCTAAGCTTCTTAGTTCTATTGGTCCGTTTTCAGAAATAGTAGTTTTTAATATTGTTTCTATAGCTCCATCTTGTCTTACTATTTTATCTTGATCATCTGAAAAATATATTGCATATTTATCAGGCTTTCCTAAATAATCCATTTGATTTGCTGTCCAAATTCTTTTAGATTTTACATCTTTTATATAAAAGAAAATTCCTTGGTTTAAATCATTTGTCTTTTTATATCTGTTAATTAATAAATTTCCATACTTGCTGTAGCTTTCTCCTTTTGAATTCATAACTATTGTATAATTTCCACTTGAAATTACATTTATTTGAGGTATTCTAATATTAGGCTTTGTTATTTCTCTTTGAGAATAATCATTATCATATATATACTTTATTTTTTCAACCTTTTCTTTTTCTTCTTTCGTTATTATAATATTTTCTGGCATTTTTTCTTGAAGTAAAATGTCTACTGCCTTTAATTCTGGGTTTTCCATAAATCTTTTTTGCATTATATTTTGCTTAAATAAATTGTTTATTGATACTAATATTAATCCCTGGTGATGTGCCATATATGTTTTTACTAAAGCATATTTTTCGCCCTTTTTTAATCTTGTTGGTGTATAATCTATTGATTCATAAAATCCATATTTTTCATACATGCCATTTTTCTCTAGTTTTTTCAAGTTATTTACCACATCTTTTGGATTTTCATTAATTGTTAAAATACTTGCATAAGAACTTGTTACCATTTCATTAGAAAGTCCTCTTTTTAATCCTAGCCATGGTATTCCAAATGCCTTATATTGATAATTATTTTGTAAGTCTTTTAAATAAAAAGCTGATTCAGATATTCCCCACGGAATGTTTAGTTGTTTTGCATATTCTTTTTGGCTCATTAGCATAAATTTGCAAGATTCATCTAATAAACTTCCTGGGTATTTTGGTATATTTATATTTGGCATAAAATATTCAAAAGCTGTTCCAGACCATGATATTAAACCTTTATATTTATTTAATATTGTAAGTGTTCTGCTTAAATTGTTCCAGTGCCTTGCAGGTACATCTTTTTTTGCTATTGCAACTAAACTGGTTTGTCTTACTTCTGATGCTAAAAGGTCATAATACGAATCTGTTAAAGCATTTTCCTCTATATTAAAACCTATAGAAAACAGCCTTGTATCTTCATCATATAATTTCGAAAAATCTGTATTGTATATTAACGTATTTACCATTTGAATTAGTTGTTCAGTTGTACCTGTACTCTCATGCTCTATTAAAAATTGTTTTACTGTAAAAAGGTAACCTACTAAATTCCCACTGTCTACAGATGATACATACCTTGGAGTTAGTGGTTCTAAAGTGTTTAAATCATACCAATTGTATAAATGCCCATTCCACTTTGGTAAACTACTAATTGTATTTAACATTTTTTCTAATAAATTTATTGTATCTTGTAAATTCTCATACCCTAAGTCATAGCTTGATATTACTGCTAATAGGCCTAGTCCAATATTTGTGGGTGAAGTTCTATTTACAATTCTTGGTCTTCTATCTTCTTGATAATTATCTGGTGGTAAAAAATTACTTTTTTCATTTATAAGATCTTTAAAATATTGCCATGTTCTTTTTCCTAAATTTAATAAATATTCTTTTTCTCCCTGGTTTAGTTCTTCAATTTTTGGTGCAATCTTATATTCTTTGCTTATTTTACACATTATATATGGTTCTATAAGCCAGAGTAGTGCAAATAATAGTATAAATATATTGCTAAATTTAAATGGTAAAATAAATAGCAAAATTAATGCCAATATTCCTAAAACAATATTTGATGCCATATTTTTATAATATGAAAGTACATCTTTTTTAGCATTTTTCTCAGCATCTTCTGCAGTCATCCATTCAAGTAAATGTTTTTTTGTAGAAAATACTCTTTTTAGTGTTTTTACACAAGCATTTAAACTAAAATATGCTTTATCTGGCAAATTACCTAATGCTAAAATTCCTCTTTGTATTGCAGCTTTTACACCTGATATTGTTTTAGTAAAAGTTTTTTGAGGTTTTTCTTGATCTTTTTTTAATAAAATACGATTTACCAATTCCAAAATTGTTGGAATTATTGCTGATATTATTAATAAAATCATTATTGGCCATATTTTTATATTAAATAATAATTTAAAAACACATACATAAATCATTGAAATTACAATAGTGGTTTCTAATAAACTTCTTATTAAGTTATCTAATATTTTATATCTTGACAATATACTTAATGGGTTTTGCTTTTTCTCTCCCCTTTTGTTTATAATTGTGCTATTTAGCCATTGAACTAATTGCCAGTCTCCTCTTATCCATCTGTGAAGCCTTGCTTTAAAACTATTATATCCAGAAGGGTAGCCATCTAGTAACATTATATCTGATGCAAGTCCACACCTTAAATAACTTCCTTCTAACAAATCATGGCTTAAAACTGTATTTTCAGGAATTTCATTTGCTAAAACTGCTGAAAAAACTGGCAAATCATAAATTCCTTTTCCAGTAAATATTCCTTCTTCAAAATTATCTTGATATATATCTGATATTGCATTTGTATATGCATCTTTTCCTCCAGAACCTGCATACAGCTTAGTAAAATAACTTTTTTGTATATCTTCAAGGGAAATTCCTACTCTAGGTTGAATTAATCCATGTCCATCTATTACTAAATCTTGTTTATGATTTAATACAGGTCTATTTAATATATGTGCCATTGCGCCAATCATCTCTAATCCTGTATTAAGGCATAGTTCAGTATCTGAATCTAAAGTAATTACATATTTAATATTTGGTATTTGTCCAAACTTTTCTTTTGAATTTTCAATTGTATTTATTAAAAACTCACTTTTGCTTTTTCCTAAAATATATTCATTAAATTGATTTAATAAGCCTCTTTTTCTTTCCCAACCTAAATAACATTCTTCAGATGTATTCCATACTCTTTTTCTATATAGAAAATTAAATTTAGTAAATGTTCCGTCTGGGTATTTATTATTTAATTTTTGAGCTTCTTCTATTCCTGCATTTATAACCTCTTCATCAAATTTTTCCGTCTCATTTTTGCCTGCTGTACAATCTCCCAATAAAGCAAAATATATGTTGTCACTTTTATTCGCCATATAATATTTTTCTAAATTCTTCATTATCTTTTGTACTTTTTGCTTTGAATTCACAATTGTGGGTATTACTACAAAAGTTGCGTATTCTTTTGGAACTCCTTGTTCAAAATCTAATTTAGGTATTGATTTCGGTTTTATAAATTTTCCTAAAATATATTGAGCAATTTGTACTATAATTGTTTGTATTGGTATAATTAATAAAATTCCTAAAATAATAGCAAACCATATAGATGCTTTTGTTTTTATATAAAAATAACTTGAAAGTAATATTGAAATTATTGCTGTACAAACACATAGTATAGTAAGCCATATAGCAATCTTTTTATCATTTGAAAGCTTTTTCGTTGTTTTTCCAATAAGTTCTTGTAGCAACTTTTGTCTTCCATCTGATATTAAATAATACCCTACATGACTTTTTTTACTTTCTTTTTCAGCATTTTGAGCTAAACTCCATACTTTTTTTGCAATATATATTTCAGATATTTTAGTTTTTTGAGAAATCTCTTTAATTGCATTTCTATACATTATTTTAGTTTGATAATCCATCTTTTCATACACATATGCTGGATCTTGTTTTAATATATCTTCTACTCCATTAATATCTTCAAATATTTCTAACATACTAATTCTATTTAAATTTTTAATACTTGTAATACAATTTCCCATTGAAATTTTATTTATTGCAATATCAAAATGCTCTTTTTTTATAGCCTCATCCAAATCCATTCCAGCTCTATTAACTTGCTCTTCTAAAATTTCTAAATATGGATATGCCTTTTTACCATATTTTTTTAATTTATATGATAAATACTCAATAAATGAATATTTCATTTCAGCATATTTTTCTATTTTGTTTTTATATTCCGATATTTTAGTAAACTGTAATTCTCCTTTATTTTTCTGTTCAACTAATCTTTCTACTATATTTTCAACTTTGTATTTTTGTATTTGAGAAATATATATTCTTTCACAAATTTGCCTAATATTCTCTATTAAAGCAATTTTCATAAAAATACTTATACTCCATATTTCTTCCATACTAAGAGTCTTTTTTCTTTGATAGCCAGCCAAATAATCTTTCAAGCTTTTTCCATCAATTTTATTGTCAGTATAATTTATAATTTCACTTGCCAAAACATACACTCTAGCAAATCCAGCATAATTACCATTAGATATTCCCAAAAACTTAGTATATTTACGTTTAGACAATTCTAATTTAATATTTTTTACAGTTTCATCTATCACATAATAATTATCTAAAATCCACTCTCCTGCTGGATGTATTGGTATTTTTAATTTTGCATGTTCATTCAACAAATTATATACATCAGAAATTATTTCAAAATTTTCCTTCAACCTTGGAATAGGATAAGTATTTTTATCAGAATAATTTTGTAAATTATGGCTTGAAGCCTCCTTTTCCAAATAATCCTCTAATTGACTTTTTCCTAAAATTGCACCCTTTATCATCAAATTTCTATATTGCATTAAAAAATTTCACTCCTTGTATTATATGTTTTACACATATTTTTCTCAAAAGTGGAAATTTTATTCATTTTAATATCAATCAAATACAGTTTATTCATCTGATATTTTTTAATTGAAGAAACAGGCTCTGACTGACATAATTTTAAATAAATGAAATATATATGTATGGGGTGTATTTATGATTATTTTAAGTAAAAAAAGATTTGGTATAATATCTACAATTTTATTAATTTCTTTATTTGTTTTTGTTTTTCAAGTTGCTAGTTCAAAACAAACTGTTCAAACTGTTTCTCTTCCTGTTTCTAACAAAGTAATCGTTCTAGATGCTGGTCATGGAAAGCCTGATGAGGGGGCTCAATCTAGTAATGGCACTACTGAAGCTGAAACAAATTTAAAAATTACATTAAAAGTTCAAAGTTTGTTAGAGCAATCTGGTGCAACTGTTGTTTTAACTCGTAGCGACGAAAATGCTATTTATGATTTAGATAAAACTACTTTAAGGCAAAAGAAAATTTCTGATATTCATAATAGAGTTAAAATTGGTAATGAGAGTTCTGCTGACATTTTTGTTTCTATTCATTTAAACAAAATTTCTCAGCAACAATATTATGGTTGGCAATGTTTTTATAAGCAAAACGATGAAAAAAGCACTGCTTTAGCTAAGAGTTTACAAGAAAATTTGAATGATTCTATTCAAAAAGAAAATAAAAGAGTTTCTATGAAGCTTGATAATGTTTATATTATCAAACATGTTGAAATTCCAATATCTATTGTAGAATGTGGTTTTTTATCTAACCCAGAAGAAGAAACACAACTTTTAAGTGATGATTATCAGAATAGGTTAGCATGGGGAATTTATAATGGAATTATGGATTATTTTTATAATAGCTAATGCAATATTTTATGTTTTGTGGTATAATATCTTTACAGTCAAATGACTGAATTAAAAATGTCAAAAAAGTCTCTCCTTAACAAGAGAGACTTTTTTTCTTATTTTTTATTCTTCAATTTGTTTTTTAAATATTGATTTAGCTATATTTCCTATTACTGGCAATTCTGGATCTTCTTCTTTATTTGCCTTAACTATACCAAATATTATAGCTAAAATATATACTGCCCATAGAGCTGTACTAAAGAAAGGAATAGTAACCGGAATAAATCCATAAGCTACACTAATAATGGTATATCCTAGTCCTATTACGACTGCTTGTGCTGCATGTATTTTTGTATTTTTTTCATTATCTTTTACAGCAAATAGTACAATTAAACCTCCTAACCAGCCAAATATATATGCTAATATTGCTCTTGTTTTTTGATTCATAATTTTCCCCCCATTCTCCCTATATTCAAATATATAATAGCATTTATGTCGAAAATTGTAAATATTTTTTATATATTTTTCCTTCTATCAATAACATAAGTACTTCCTGGAGTCATTTTAGCAAGATGTTTAACTTGTGCTGCAGATTCCCCTATTTCAAGTACATTTTTAAATCTTCCTTTATCAACAACTACTACTGCTATAGAAATACTTGTTAATGGAAATTGTTCTATTACACATTTTCTATTTGGTATTTCTAAATATCCTTTTTCAATATCTGACTTGTTAAAATATTTAAGTACTCCTTGATCAAATTCTAAAATTATATCTTGACATATTTTTTCACAATTTGTGTTAGCCGTTATTGCAACGAAATCATCTCCTCCAATATGTCCAACAAAGTTGCTTTCATCTTCTGTATCATGTAAATGATTTGCTACACATCTTGCTGTAAATTTAATTATTTCATCTCCATTTAAAAATCCATATACATCATTATATGCTTTAAAATTATCTAGGTCTACATACAATATTGAAAATTGATCATTATTTAATAATCTCTTTTTTATTTCAGTTTGAATTTGAACATTTCCTGGTAACCCAGTTAATGGACTTACTCTACGGTTAGTATCTAAAAGCCTTATTACATTTTTTACTGTGTAATATAAATATTGTTCATCAATTGGTGCTTTTATATAATGCTCAACACAAGCTTTTAATACTTGAATTCTATGTTCTTTTTCTTTTACTGAAGATATTACAATTATAGGTGTTATGCTATTATCTTCATTTTTTCTGATTTTATTGCAAAGTTCAATAATATCTTCTTTTATTCCATCTTCATTTATAATAATAAGTGCCGGAATGTTTTTTAACACACTTTCAATTTCCGCTTCTTTAGCTTTTTTAAATTTATATTCTTTTTCTTTTTTAAATAAATCTATTAGTTTGCTTTTTAATTCATTTTCTTCATCAATCAAATAAATTTCTTGTGACATATTTTGTCTCCTTTTATTATGGATTATATTGTAGTTCTGCTGTCTTAGTTATGTCATATCCACTTGTGTTGATAACTTGAACAGAAATAGTATTGTTTCCTTCCCTCAATTTTACAGGTCCTACTGTAACTTTCTTTCTATTTAAATCTCTTGCAGCATATACTTTTCCGTTTAAGTTAACTATTATGTCTTTTATTCCATCTTTGTCTTCTACTTCTATTGTTATGTCTTGATTATTACGTTTAACTACCATTTTAGGTTTTGAAGTTGAAGTTACTACTTCTTTTTCAAAACTCTCAACATTTCCATTCATATCTTCAGCAATTATTTTAACTTTTCTAGTTCCCACTGTCAAAGCTACATCTTTTCTAATTTCTTTTTGTCCTTGTTGATTTGCTTGAATTACTATAGGTTCCTCGCCTTCCCATTGATATGATATATATGATATAGCTGTTTCATCTTTTGCAATTATTGTCATATTATTATTTCCGTCTTCAGTTTCTACTTCAATAGAAGGTTTTGTAATATCAACTCCTGTTAATTTATATGGTTTTTGATATTTTATTCTTTTTCCATTTACATCTTCTATAACTAAATTTAAAGTACTATCATATCCTAAAAGTACAATTTCTTCATCTGCAGTTGTACTTCCTATTGGAGTAGTACTTCTTTCTCCATTATCCCATGAATATTCAATTTTAGATATTTCTACATTGTGTTCAACATGGACTACTGCTTTGTCATTCTTTCTTCCTATAATAACAGATGGTATATTTGCAGGTTTTCTATCATCTGCATCTTTGTACATAGCATAAGCTCCTTCTCCTACAAAGATAACTCCAAAAGCTATAAGTACAACGGAGAAAAATTTTATTATTCCTTCTATTTCAATAGGTCTTCCAGACCTTGTTCTTTTTATTTTTGTTTTAATATTAGAAGCAGATGTTTTTATGTTTTGTTTTATTGGTTCTCTTTTTATCTGCTCTGTTTGTATGTTATTATTTTTTTCATTTTCATTTCTATCGTTTCCAACAGCAAGAATTTGATTCATGTACTTCGAGTCTCCTTTGCTACAATCTACCATCATTATTATATCATAAGCATTTTTTAATGTAAATGTAGAAATAAAAAAATAATGCTAAAATAAGTTTTAGCATTATTTTTTATTTTATTCAATTACAAATTTTTTGATTAATATTACTCCTCCTGCAATTATACTAACTGATACAAGAGCTAATGTAATATATGTTTGTACACTACCTGTTGCTGTTGTGATTATAACTGGTGCATCATCTTCATCATCTTCACCTTTTTTGTCATTACCTGGTGTTGAGTCAATATCTGGTGAATCATAATCATTATCATCTTCATAAATTTCTGCCCAGTTTGTTTTTAATCCCATGTTATTTTTTCCATTTATCCATGTTAGTATTATTTCTACTGTTTGACTTTCTCCTGGTTTTATTAACACGTCTTTTAATTGATTTGTTAAAACTTTTCCGTCATCTGTTAATCTCCACTTTGGATTATCTTCCTGAACAAATTTTAAACCTTGTGGGATATAATCTATAATTTCTTTAGCATATCCTTCTATCTCTCCCTCGTTTGTTACTTTTATGCTAAATTTAAATTTTACAGTTGTTTGGTTTATTCTGTCTGAACGAATTTCAACTTTTGCAGGTGGTTCAGGATTTTCATCTCCTGTATGTCCTGTTTTTGTAATTGTTGTTTTTCCATTGTATGTAACTATTGATTCAGTAACCCATTTTTTAAGTGCTAAGTCAAAGTATTTAACTTTAATTTTCTCTATGTCTTGATCATCTTCGTCTGGATTATTGTTGTCTGGAGTTGAGTCAACGTCTTCAACTTCTTTACCATCTTCATCTGCATCTTCTGTAATTTCTGCTGTGTTTATTATTACTCTATCAGATGTATTTGGTTCTGTTACTTTAAATGCAATTTTTAGATCTCTATAGTCTGGCATTGTCATTGTTTCTGGATCAAAGGCTTCTAGTAAGTTTTTATTGTCAATATCATTTATTTTTGCTAAGTAATCAGTTTTTATATAACTTGCTTCTTTAACTTCAGTTGTTTCTGTTCCATCTTGTTTATACATTTTCCATCTAAAAGCTGTATTTATTGCATTAGTTGGTAAATATTCTAGTCCTTCTGGTAAATCATCTTTTACTTCTTCTGCATATCCTGCCATATTACCTTCATTAAATACTCTTAATGTATATACAACAGTATTTCCATTAGCAACTTCTACTGGTTCTTTTGAATGTACATATTTGTATTCATTATTCTCTGTTATTGTAAATACTGGAGCTCTACTAGTTATTTCTTTATCATTAACTCCTGTTATAAATTTTCTTAAAGCTAAGTCAAATCTTTTTATTACTAATTTTTCAAAGTCATCATCATCTTGTTGTCCAGGAATATATGTATCTCCACGATCAATTTCAGCATCTTTATAATTTGGTAATGTATCATCTGTTGGTAATACAACATTATCTTTTTGAGAATCTCTATCAATAATTTTATCACCGTTTTGATCAGCAAATTCTGTTATTTCTGCTATATTTGTAATTTTTTCATATAAGTCAATATTTTCTTTAACTTTACATCTAATTTGTACATCAATATAATCAAGAGTTGTTCCATCAAATGCTTTTAATAAAACTTTATCATCCACATTTGTTCTTCCTGCATATATATTGTCTCTGTTAGCTGAACTTGTTGTTGTTAAAGATGTTATATCTGTTTTTACTGTTCTTCCATCTTGTGATACTGTCCATCCATATTTTGCATTTAGTTCATCATTTACTATAAATTCTAGTTGCTCTGGTAAATGATCTGTTATTTCAGTTACATATCCATCTAATTGTCCTTCATTGTATATACGAATTGTATATGTTACTATGTCTCCATTAGAAGCACTTACTGGTGTTTTGTCATGATTATATGTTGCTGTTGTTGCTGTTTCGTTTTTTAAGTCTGTTACATCAACTTGTGGTGCTCTATTATAATTTTTTGTTTTTGTTCCTGTTGTAACTTCTGTAATGAATTTTCTTAAAGATAAATCAAAGTATTGTCCTAATACAACTAAATCTTCAAAATCATCATCGTCTTCTTGGCTTGTTGTTCCATAATTATTTTTATCAACGTTATTTGGTTTAGAGTCACGATCTTCTGCTTCAGTGTTTCCGTCTTTATCTTTATGCATTGTTATTTCTGCTATATTTTTTAAAGTTTTGTTTTCAGTTCCTATTGTTGCAATTACTTCACATTCTATTTCCAAATCTTTATAATCTAATGTTGTTCCATCAAATTTATTAATCATTTTGTCTGCTAAATATGTTGTCTTTACAGTTTTACCATCTTTTGTTGTTTCCCATCCATATTGTTTATTTATTGCACTATTGTCTGCCAGTTTTAATCCTTCTGGTAAATAATCTCTAACAACTGCTGCATATCCATCAATGTTGCCTTCATTATATACTCTTATTTTGTATATAACCTTGTCTCCTGGTTTTACTGCAAGTGCATCTTTAGGATGTACTTTATTTGTTGTTGTAATTGCTCCATTTTTTAATTTTTCTAATTCTTGTGCATCTATTGCTGGAGTTCTATCCACTGTTGGTGCAACTCCATTTATTGATGTAATGAATTTTCTTAAAGCTAAGTCCATTGCTTCACCTAGCATTATTAAATCTTCAAAATCATCATCATCTTCTTGGCTTGTTGTTCCATAATTATTTTTATCAACATTGTTTGGTTGTGAGTCACGGTCTGTCACTGTTGTATTTCCATCTTCATCTTTATGCATTGTTATTTCTGCTATATTTTTTAAGTTTTGATTTTTGCTTTCAACTACTGCTGTTACTTCACATTCTATTTCTAAATCAACAAAGTCTAATGTTGTTCCATCAAATTTATTGATCATTTTATCTGCTAAATATGTTGTTTTAGCTGTTCCAACATCTTTTGTTGTTTTCCATCCATATTGTGTATTTATTGTACTATTGTCTGCTAATTTTAGTCCTGTAGGCAAGTAGTCTATAACTGTTGATGCATATCCATTTACATTACCTTCATTATATATTCTTATCTTATATACTACTTTATCCCCTTTTTTTACTGCAAGTGCATCTTTAGGATGTACTTTTTTTGCTGTTGTTGTAGTTCCATTTTTTAGTTTTTCTAATTCTTGTGCATCTATTACTGGAGTTCTATCCACTGCTGGTGCTACTCCATTTATTGAGATAATGAATTTTCTTAAAGCTAAGTCGAATTCTTCTACTGTTGGTTCTTCTGGTATATCAGTAACAACTTCTTCTGAAAAGTTTCTTGTTATTTTTTCAACTTTAACAACAGGTTGTTCTAACTCTAAGTTGTTATTTCCTTTATCAATTACTGACCAATATGTAAGTTTAGTTTCTGTATAAGAACCTGAAATATTAAATTTTACACTTTTAATATTATTAGTAGATGGTACAGAAATATAAAATTCTTCTCCTACTAATTGTTTGTCATCAGTCATATTTATAATTTCGTTCTTATTCTTATCTAAATATATTACATCTGTTACTTCATTGTCATTTTCATCATTAACGAAAACATCTAAACTATATTGTGTATCTCTTACTTGTTCTAGTTTATATGGTCCAACTATATATCTGTTATTTACTTTTTGAACTGTTATATTACTTGTATCAGAAAGTTTAACTGGTACAGTGTTTACACTGCTATCACTTGGACTATAGCTAAAACCTGCTTTTTGAGGTGTTTTTACTAAGTAATCAAATAATGCTTGACATGCAAGTGCTCTTTCCCATCCATTTTCTAGTATATCTTCACTTAATGCTTTATAGTTTGCATCTACACCTTGTACTATATTAACATAGAATTCTATGTTTTCTACATGATAATCACCTGTAGGGTTTGTATAATACCATACTGCCAATTGTTGTACTGCATCTATATCATCATCTGTTAATAAGTCCATATCTGCAAATTCAGTTATTTCTGGATTTCCTTGTTCTACCGCATAATTAGTTGCTGCAGTTAATAAAGTATCTCTATTAATTTTAGCTTCAGCTTTTGCTGTTGAAGATGCATCAATTTTAGGTGCAACATAACAATTATCTAAAATCCATAATAATGCTTGATATTCTGTACCATTAACATCTGGTAATGGTGCTTGGTATACTGCAGGAATATCATCTGGATCCTTTAAATCAAAATATTTTGTATAATGAGTTTCAACAGGTGCTCTAATTGCTGAATAATCTGCTGATCCAAAACCAGGACCACCTCTTAAGCAATAAATAGTATCATCAGTATTTTTTCCTGTTTCATAGATTTTCCATACGTTTTTACTACCACTTGCTATTTGGTATCCATATCCTGATCTTCTTCCAACCATTGTTAAGTTAAGATATAGACTTCCAGTTCCAGAAGCTGCATTTACTTGTGTAAATACACTTAAGCAACACATTGATAGAAGTAAAAGTATTATAAACATTATTCCTTTTTTAAATTTCATTATCTTTACCTTCCTTTTTTATTATATTAATATTATTTTAATAGTCTATTAAGAACATGTCAATAGCAGTATTTTCCTATAATTTCATGCCTTTTTTTATTGCATTTTTTCCCCCTACGGATATAGGTTCTTGGATTTAACTTCTATTTTTTTGCCCTTATATTACAATTATATTACATTTTTGTAATATTTTCAATATTTTTGGTGCTAATATTGCCTCTTTTTCTTATTTCCCTAGTTTTTTACGTCTCGCTTAATAGAATTTTAAAAAAGATAAGAATTATAATTCTTATCTTTTGGTTCGCTGGAGGCGCCTATCGGTTATATTCTCAAATTTTCCTTTTGCTTACAGTATTTACACAACCTTTTAATGATTTTTGAATGTAATTTGAATGTAATTACTATTACAATATTCTATTTAACAAGTCTACTCTTTTAATATTAAAATACTTTATAAAAAGCTTCTTATGTACTATTATAATAATTCTTTCAAATAAACTAAAATTTTGCAACATTTCTTTTTCCATAACATACCCCCATTATTGACTTTTTTTCAAATAAAGTGTATATTATATATGTATATGTTGAAAATATAATATACACTTTTGAGATAGTTTTAGTTCCAGCTGAGCTATCTCTTTTTTTATGGTTTCATTATATAACAAAAAACGACAAAGTCAAATAAAATCGTTCGACAAAACTTAGCTATTTCAGCATTTTTAGCAAATTCGACAAATAAGAATTGAGTATTTTCAATGCTTTTGTGTTTTCAATATGGAACTGGGAGTTCCATATTTTCTTTTATGAATAAACATATTAAAATACATACATACTAACTTTAGGAGTAATTATGTATATATTTGTGATAAAACCTTTGCGAGAAAAAAGAAATATAAGTTTATATAGTTTGAGTAAATTTACTGGCATTTCTAGAACCTATCTAAGAAGTCTTGAGAATAATCAAGTATTTAATCCTACAATGCAAATTTTAAATAAGATTGCTAATGCATTAAATGTTAGCATAAAAGATTTGTTTTACTATGGAAATGATATCGAGAAGTTACGTGCAGAGATGCACAGCAGAATTGAGATTTTCGGGTTAGATTCAAAAGAAGTTTTAGAAGTTAGTCAAATTATAGATCTATTAATAAACGTCAAAATGAAAGAGAGCTAACTAAATATTAGCTCTCACTTCTTTGCAGAGTTCGTTAAAACTTTTATTGCTTATATATCGTAAACTTTCAGCAGTCAATACGTTATTTTCAATTGCATACTTGTCCCATTCTTTTTTGCTTATAATCTTTGATAATTCTTTTATCATTTGCAGAGATTTTTGATATAGTTCTTTCATATATATCACTCTCCTTGATTTATTATACCACGTTTTGTAAGATTTTTGTGTCGAACTGTGTCGACTAGAAAAATGCATAAAATCAAGGAAAAATCGACGTTCTAAAATCGATTTTAAGGCGTTTTTATTTTTGAGACAACAAGTTATATGGCTCAAAAAAAGAGAATATTGATATAATATTCTCTTTTATAGTTTTATAATAATGATTTTAAACTCTTACTTCTCTTAAATCAAATTCTTTTGGTACACTTATTTTAATCTTATTGTTTTTCTTATATTTATAATCTAGTATGGTTAATCCAGTAATTTTTTTGGTCTTTACGCTTCTTCTTAAGAAGACTCCCTCTTCTAACTCATTAGTTATAGATGGCTCTGGCTCTCCTATACTTAAATATAAAATGTCGTCTTCATTATCATAATTACAATTTATTTTTGTATTCAAAGTAGACACAATCGCCACCTCCTTTTCCTATCTCGCTAGAATAGAAACTTGTAGTAACATGTGCTTTTTTCTTGCTATTATCATTATATTCAACTATTACATTATTGTACTCAGCAATTTCTTTTTTATTCGTTTTTCTTATAAAATGTAATCTTTTTTCAGGCTTCGTTTTTGCTCTATATATAATAGTAGGATTCTTTATTGTTTCTTCTATTTGTTTTTCATGTCCTTGCATTTCTGGATGATTTGCAACAATATGTTCATCAAATTTTTTTTGAGTTAGTTCAACTATTATATCGTCAAATGCACTTGTGGCTTCGAAGATCAGTTTATTTTCCTTTTCTTCCATCTTATTTTGTTCCTTCATCTTTTTCTATTTTTTCTATATCGATATTTATCTTTCTATTCTTTTTTTCAAACTCTTCTATGGCCTTGTTCAACATTATGCTTGTTAATTTTGCTTGTTCTGGGCTAAATACTATATCACATAATTCTTCTGTTTTTCCTCTACTTTGATAATTTATTTTTAATTTTAAATCAATATTAGTAACTTCTATTCCTGTTGCGTTAGTATAGTAAATATTTTTTTCCATAGCTTTTCACCTTTCAATAGTAATTATATCACAATTTTACATAATATGCAAACTTTTGACATTATATAGACTATATGATATCATAATAATTTTATTTGTCAATATCTGAAATTATTTTTTGTATTTAGTTTTAAATATATTAATCTTGTTTTTTCTAAATTTTGATTGTATAATTTAAATACTTTTAAAAAGGAAGTTTTTTTATGGATATTGAAGAAAATATTATTTTAAAACATTTTTATAAAAAAATAAGCTAGGCAGTACCTAGCTATTATTTCATTTGAATACCATCTATTGTGTGGCCGTATATTCCTGCATAGCTCTCTGTACCTGTTTCGGTTTTGCTGTTTACCCAATTTAGCCATCCATCCTCAATTGTATGTACTCTGTAATCTACATGGCCTTTTGTTGATTTAATTTTAATGCAATCAATGGGCTGTCCATATATACCTGCGTAAGAGTTTGAATTGCTTCTATCATTTTTCTTGTAATTTTTTGAATTTACTTTATCTAGCCATCTACCATTTTTAACGTGTGCTTGAACTGTAATTTCTCCAAATTCAGGTTTACAACGAACACCACTAATTGCTTTACCGTAAATTCCTGCATACCCATTTTCTGTATTGTCACATTTATTAACTTCAGGTAGCCATTGGTCTGTGTATGCCTGATAAGTGATTACTCCCGTGTAGTCTGTTTCGGCTGGTTTGTTTACTGGTAAATCTGCGTTTATATATGGTGTTGGGTTTATAAAGTTGTCGTTTTTGTTTCTTACCTCAAAATGCAAATGTGCTCCAAAACTATGACCAGTGTTTCCCATATAACCAATAACTTGTCCTTTCGATACTTTTTGTCCTACTTTAACTGTTACGCTATTATATTTCATGTGCGCATATAGTGTATAATATCCATTGTGTTTTATTTTAACGTAATTTCCATAAGAGCAACCATATCTATCGTTAGTTTTATAGTTGTTTCTAACGGCTACTACTGTTCCTTCTGTGTGCGCTGTAATATAGTCTAAGGTATAGCCAGTGCCAACTAAGTCAATACCATTATGTACCCCTTTTTTAAACGCTTGTGTGATCACATTGCCTTTATTCTTAAATACTCTACTCATATTTTGTCACCTCGATTTCATCTTTTATTTCCTCAAAAATTTCTTCTGTAGGTTCTTCTACAGGCTTCATTACTTCTATTTTTTCATCTTCCATAATAAACTCCTTTCTCTTTTTATACGTTTGTAAAATTGCTCCAAGTTCCATTGTCCATTTTTCGATACTGCAACAAACCACTAGTCGCACCAATTAAAAATTGTACTTTATAAGTCGAACTGTATGATAATTGCAAAAAATACCCGTTGTTAATATGATTTCCGTTGACTTTGCAATCTGACAAGTATGCAAAACCAGTGAAATCGCCTAATGTGTTCAATTCTTTTCGAACCAGACGTGGAAGTAATTCATCACCTAAACCACTTTGGTTTAATCTAGTAATAGCTGAACTAATTGCTATTGTGTTATTTTCGATTTTTTGTTTATTTTTAATGTATTGAGGTATCATACTTTGACACCTCTTTTCTTTAGAATATTAAGTGTGTGTGTGTGTGTGTGTGTGTACTCTCACAACACTTTCAGCTTGTTTCATATTACTACTCTCCTTTATTTTTGTAATTTATATTTGAAATTCCTAATACTGCACCCATAAATGTTGTAACTGCTGTCATTATTGTTAGCACAATGTCAGTACAACCAACGTTGAAACAATTTAGTATTACACCTGTTAATGTAGTCAATGCTGGTAAAAATACTAATGTAATCCATTTTAGTACATCATAAACTTTGTTACTCATAATCAATCTCTCCTTTCCTTCAAAATTATCAAGTCTTCGTGTATCGATTGAAAACCAGCAATTGCTCGTTCATCATGCTGTTTAAATTCTGTATTAGCGTTATCCATGCTAGTTTTTAATAAGTTCAAACTTTCAGCAATATTTCTGTTACTAGCTGACAGTTCGCCCAATAGCTTACTAGCAGCTTCTCTTTCTACTTTTTTCTCTTCTTGTTCTTCCTTCCTTTTAGCTTCATCCTGAGTTTCTTTATCTTTTCTGTCTTTTCTGTCAAGGTACAAAAATACAATAAAAAGAACAGCCATAGTAACTGTTCCGCCGTTTGCAAGAAGAATATTTATGAGATTATTTGCTTCTTCCATGCTCTCCTCCTTTAATTTTTCGTGTAAAATAATTCTACATAAGCAGTATAACTTGACCAATTAAACTGCGTATTTATCGTTAAAGCTGTTCCTGTGCCGTTAAGATATATCATTATCGTATTTGTTGATGTGATGCTAGGAGCAGGTAATCCTCTTTGCGAATTAACATTCAACATAACTCCATCGATTGCTTTAGTCAAAGTTATGTTTTGCAGTCCTGTCTGCACATATTTTACTTCTGCGTTTGGCAAATTTCCGCAATTAATTCTTTTTGCGTACTCTTTTTTGCCATCAATAATTCGCCCTGTTTCATATTCAGTTCCTGTTGTAATATTTAATATATTTTGTTTTTTATTTATCAATTCTTTTATTTTATTCCATGCACTAAGCACTATACTCCCCCCTCACAACAAATTCAAAATATTCGCCGGTATCACAACCCCAATCAGTTGTGAGCTTGATTTGATTACTTATGCTATTATTTTCTCCGACTTCTCGATAATGTCCATCAGTTCCTGCATCGTCACTACTTAATATTAGTAGTTCTCCCATATAATAAACGTCAAGACAATGTGTTCCTACTTTATAATGGCACGGCAATGTTATAATTCCACCTTTGACTACATCTGCAGTGAGCTGTAAGAAGTATTTATGCTCGACTATATCTTTAACTAAATCTTTTTTTTGCTCGTTTGTAAGGTCATTGTATGTCAGAGAATTTCCTTTTTCTCCTTGCTCACCTTTGTCGCCCTTTTCACCTTTATCACCTTTTTGTCCTTTTAAGGCTGTTAATTGTTCTTCTGTAAAATCGCCATAAGTAAAAGGATCTCCTTTTGGTCCTACATCACCCTTACTTCCCGTTTCTCCCTTATCACCTTTTTGTCCTTTTAAGTTATTTAACTGCTCTTCTGTAAAGTCAGAATACTCAAAGGCATCACCTTTTTCTCCTTTTGGTCCTGTTAAAGCTTTTAATTGTTCCTCAGTAAAATCATCATAAGTAAAAGGATCTCCTTTATCACCCTTTGGTCCTTTATCACCCTTATCACCTTTTACTGCTCCTATAGTTCCTTGTAGATTTTTATTTTCTAAATTTCCACTTAAAGAATTTGCTTTTCCTAGCCCCATGTCACACCTCCTTATTTGAAGGTAATATTATTAGCTTAGCTGGTCCTTCATCTTGGTCATACCCATTTATTGTTTGTACATTATTTAACAAAATTTCATACCAATAAGTAATGGGCTTGTTACCTATTTCTCCTATTTCCATATCTTCCGAACTAAATTCTAAATTCACTTCTTCAGTTTCAGCTTCTACAATAAATTTTTTATTTAGCAAAGGTTCTTCTGCATATCCTTTTTTAGCATAAATAATGAAGTTAACTATGTCTCCGACTTGAAATTTATATTTTTCTGTTTCAGAGCTATTGATACTATATGGAATTATACCTTTATCGCCCCTATGTAGAATTATAGTCCTTCCGTCTTCATCAACCTTGAACATATACCTTTCCTCCTTTTAATTATTTTGATAAGACATAAAGCCTTCTATTTTTAGTAGAGCATATATATAACCTGTTCTCTTGGTAGCATTTACAACCTCAGCTGAAAGTTCACCACTTTCACTTATATTGTAATTAACACTTGGATCTGTTGTTTTTATGCAAAATCTGTTTAAACCTTTTTGAATATATGACTTTATATCTACACTTTCTATTTGTTGTTTATCATGACTACTACTTGTTGCATCATTAGCACTAAAAGAGCCGTTCGTAGTATTGAACGACTTTGATATCATTGTATATTCAGTATTGTCTACTTCTTCTCCCCAGCCATTTAGAGCACCAAGTTGATGTATATCTAAAGAAGATGAGTAAAATATTTTTACATTCTTTGAGCTTCCATAATAATAAATAACATTGTCAGACTTGTACCATATTTGTGGAAAGTGAATCAGTAATATATTAGCTTTGGTTATTTCTAAGTTTTCTGGAATAATTATATCTATATTTACTTCATGTTTAAGATTATACCCACTCTCTATTATTGTTGGTCCAACGGAACCCTTTTCTCTATACAAGAATATGTTTTTTAGACCTTTATCACTAATTACTGTAGCCCCATTTTTAAGCACCCAGTTTCCGTTTTCATCAAGTTTTGAATTTTTAGAGTCTATGGTACCTTGAACTAAGTCAATTTTCATTCCGCTTTTTCCAGCTACATAATTTTGAGATTTAATAGAACCAGTAGTTACATTTTCACCTGCGATTGTTGTACTTCCCCCAGTTGATAAATCCGTATATTTAACATAATCCTTAGTAATTTCTTGTAAAGTTCCCTTAATAACTTTAATTGTATTATTTTCTTTTACAGCAATTGTTGCTGTAAATTTTGATGAAATAATAAAATCATTTTCTTCATAATTACCTGTATTTTTACCAAGTTGACATATGTAAAGAGTTCCATCTTCTTTAATCCACCAATCTCCACTTGAATACGGTGGAGTTGGTGTTTTAAAGAATATTTTTCTTTCCTTGTCTTCAGTTGTATCCACTTCTATATTAGTTAGTGCCATAGCCTGTATCAAATTAATATCATCATTTATATGCCAAGTTTTATCTTCTCCAAATTGATACACATAGCCTGTAAGCTGGTTATAATACAAATCTCCATAATGTTCAGTTAGGTTTTTCCAAGTATTTGATGGAAAGTTATCTAATGTGGGTACTCCTTCAGCATACCAAAGCGATATTTCGTCTTGAGTATCTAACATACTTGATAAATTAATTAAAAGAGCATTCATAGTATTGTTTAACTCATTATTTATTTTGGTTAAACTAGTTTCAAACATTTCAAAATTCTTTTTCAATCCAAGTATTTGTGTAAGATTATATTTTGTTTCCAAATCTCTTGCATTTCTAACGCCATTTGAATCTTGTTTAGTCATATAACCTTCCTCCTTTATAAGTAAAACCTAATTTTTGGAAAATCTCTATTTTGTCTTTAGTTTCAATGTTTAAATTGTTTATATAATTAACTATTATTGGATTGTTATCATCAATAGAATTATAGTTTAATTTAATCATAACAGCCTTTTGTTCTATATTTAACGGCAAATCGTTTATATAATCTACTATTGCTCTTTTCTTTTGAGTATCTGTTGAGTATTTTTTCTTCAAATCTTTTATCTCATTAGAATAAGTATTGTAGGTCTCATAATCTGTAATTGTTTTTATCGTTTTATATTCTGATGGACTCTTTATTGCAAAATCCATTTCATCTAAACCAGAATACTCATCATACTTACTCATATCAATTTTTTCTTTTCTAGTAGTTGTATTATTAGCAAGTATATTTTTTTGCTCATTTGACAATTCTAAACCATTTATATAATCTAGTTTCATTTCCAATTTTGAAGTACCATCATCGATTTCGTCTTGTTTTATTTTATCTATTTCTTTTAGTTTATTTTTATATTGTCTATAATCAGACATTGGTATATCTAATTCTACAAGTTCTTGTGTTTGTTTTTCTGTTAATGGTGAATATCCTTCGTCAAAATATTCTTTAGCTTCTTTTACAGAATACTGTCCGAAAATTCCTGCTTTAATTTTAGTACCTAAGTCTTCACTTACCGTGTACCTTAGTTTGCCTGAATTAGTATAACTTCCTGCTATCGGTAGGTCATCACTATACATACTTAGTCCTTCAATTGTTTTCTTTAATTGTCCTCCTGCAAATGGAAGTGCTACATAGTATAGTGGTTTAGATAATTCTGTTTTTAGAGTATTTATAGCAGATGTTTTATTTTCTACATTCATATCAAATAAATCAAAACTACTTTTAAGTACTTCTCCCCCATCTGGAATAGCTGCTTGAATTGGTAATCTTCCTCCTCCTAAAATTCCACCAAAAAATGGTACTTCTCCAATTAAGTCTCCACCAATAGATTTCACTTTTTCACCCAAACTCAACTTTTCATTTGTAGCTGTCTTATAAGTATCGAGTGCTATATCTATTGGACTGAATGCAGACTTTCTTCCCGTTATTTCTTCAGCTAACATATTATAGAAGAAAGCTCCTAAAAACATCTTTACAAAAGCTCCAACTAGCTTCTCTTTTGCTTCTCCTCCTAAGTCTGTTGGAATATCTTTAAACATATAGCCATACTGATTATTGACTTCAAGCTGAAAAGCTGTAACTAGTTTAGCTAATGGATTTTTTTTGTTAAATACTGTTGGCATATCGCCTTTAGATCTACCAGCAATTACATCTTTTGCAAATTCGTCAGCACTATCCATAGCATTTTGAACAGCCATTCCTTTTTCAATGTTATCATAATATTTAGCTCTAACAATTACATTTGATGTAAACTCATCAACTTTATCAAAAATAAATCCTAATTTATCATTTACTGTGTCTAATCCCGTTTTATACAATCTATCAGCATTTTTAGTTCTATTTATTAAAAATGTAGAGCTATCTGCAAAGCCATCATCTTTAAATTGAATAGCTATAGCTTCTTTTATTCCTCTCATTAGATTCTTTGTAGATGTTTGGGACCAAGCCTGTGTAATAGGAATAAAGTTTGTAAGTGCTGAAGAGATATTAGCTCCTACCATGTTTGCGCTTACTCTATTTTGAATATTTGACATTACACTGTAAGTTTCTCTACTCCAGAACTCTTCCATTCCTCTATCACCTGTAGCTTTTTTGTTAGCTAAGTTATTAGTATAATTCTTAAGTTCTGTAACAAAATTTCCCATTGGAGAATTTTTTACATCATCTAATACTTCAGTAATTTGATTTTGTTGGTCTTGAATGTCTAATTCATTATTAGCATATATTTCATTGATTTTTTCTTTTATACCATCGCTACTATATTGATATCTAATTTCATTTTCTAATGCTCTAAGCTTTTGAATATCTTCTGTATGATAAATTACATCCATTGCACCTCGAATATAGTTGTCATACCCTTTTAGTGCATTATAATCTGTAGCATCTCCTGTTCTTTGCTGAGAAAAAGATGTCCATGCTTTTCCAGGTTTAAATGTATCTGTTATTCCTGCAATGTCTGTCGGTAATGAATCTTTTTTTATTTTCCACCCAAGTTTTTCGGCTAACTTACCCACTACACTTTCTGATTTGTCTTCAATAAAGTGTGGAAAATATCCTTTTCTATAGTCAACTGGTTTATAACCGTTTTTTAATAAAGTAGTGTTTATCTTCTCAAAGAGTTCATTATAGATATTTCTAAATTCTTCAACTGCTTTATTACACTTATCTATATCTATTTTCTTTTCATTCTTATTGTAAAACTCTTGTATAACCTCATTAGATATTTTACTTTCTGGATTATAAGTGTACTCCCCTATCATTTGGATATAGGTAGATTCTTGATTATTGATTTCATACTTAGAAATTCTTTCATTGTAATTATTTATTTCTTTTTCTATTGTTGCATTGTTTTTTGTAATTGGTTTGAAATAAGTATCATACATCTTTTGTGCTTCAGCTTTATTAGGAATAATATCTCTTAAATTTCTTTTCATTGTATTTATTTGATATTTCCAACCTGCTTTTTTGTCTCTCCATGTTCTTATATCTTCTGTCATTTTCTGAGCAAGATTTCTATATTCTGATACAACTTGTTTTCTATAATTCTGTGTCTCTTTTTTTAATTCTGCTAATTCATATTTTGCATTATATACATTTATTATTCCTTTTTTATTTACATCTGCTGGTAGTTCATCTATTGTTATTTCTTTGTTGATTAGTCTATCTACTTGTGCTCTATCTCTTTGAGTTAATACTTCTTTGTTTGAAATCTTGTCATATTCTTTTTGTTTAATAGAAATCTGCTTATATACTTCTTTTAAGGTTGGTATATCTTTAATAGAGGTAACATTTTTTAGTTCTTCTTTATTATATCTGTTTGCTAATTTAAGCTCTTGAATTAAAGGTTCTAAATTTCTGTCAAAATTTTCTCTATCTAATATTTCATAACTACTGTCAACTGTATCTAAGTAATAGTTTCCATCTTTAGTTTGCAAATTAGAATACATGTAGTCGAATATTTCGTTTGCCCTTTGTTTGCTTAATTTTCCGTTTTGTTGTATTTCAGTTTCTATTTGCTTTAGACTATCATTTATAATTGATTTATTTACTGTTTCATCTAGCTTCATATCCTGAGTGAATTTTCTTGTAAAACGATTTTTGGCCCTATTAGCATATTGAACTGCTTTTGTTCTTGCTTTTTCTTCTTGTTCATTTTGATATTTTTCTGATATAGGTATATTAGGCTCTTCAGCTTCAATATTATTTTTAGTTTCAGTTACAGCTACATCTTCAGCAGTAACTTTATAATCGTTTCCTTGTGGAATAATTTTATCAAATACATCCTGCTTACTTTCTCTTTGTATAGAATATTTACTGTCTATTTTGGCATATTGCCCTTCATCTCCATTTATCCATGCAACATATTCTAGTGGAATTGTTTTTGAATAGACCCTGCTTTTTCTTCCACCAGCATATTCTTCTGCCTGTATTTTTGAAGTAGAAACAAAAGTCCCTTGTTTTATTGGATATGAACTATATACCGTTATCCTTCCATTTTTTAATGCATTTTCTGCATCTTCTTTTGAAAAGTCACCCCATGCAAAACTTTCACCATCATTTATTACCTCGTCAAATGTTTTTATGTCATCAATATTCCTTATTCCAACATGATAATCGTCTAACATAGGATTAGTATTTCTTATAATTTCAAATTGTTTTTCTTTCTGAGATGTGTCTTGAACTTTTACATTTTCAATTTGTTTTAAATTTATAGTTTTGCTGTTTTCGGTTGCATTGTTGTATATATAATTTGCTATATCACTTCCTAATTGTTTTATGGCATTATCTTTTGAATAAACAGTAAATTGATTTACTAATTCGCTATCATTTGTTATCTCAACATTTATTGTACCATCTGTTTTCTTATTAAATATTACAGTATTAGAAGATTTCAAATCTTCATATCGCTTTGCATTTTTATCAAAATTAAAAGAATCTGAATTGTTCTCAGATTCTTGCATAGAATATTTAGTAGTAGTATTGACATTTTCGCTTTGAGATGTTATACTATTTTTAATAGAATCCGTACTACTAGATTTATTCGTTGAAACATACGAATTTGACGTAGTATGGATTTTATTAATTTCATAAAAATGTTTATTTCCTTCTTTATCAACACCTATATTTATTAAACCTTCAAATTGCTTTCCGTCTATCTCAAATCTAAATTTATAGTATTCCCAATTAGGAAATTTAGTTGTAACTTTAGTAGGAGTCCCATCACTTACTTTCTCAGCTATTTCTAACACATTTTTAAGTTCTGGAGTTAATTGCATTTTTTCACTTAAATATTTAGTTTGTTGATTAGGATTTGTATATTTATTTATACCCTTTCTTCCAATATTGGCATTATCATTTTCATTTAATATGGTTTTTCCCTTTAAATAATCTTGCATATACATCTTAGCAATTTGATTGTAATCTTTTTTATCAATACCATCAAATACTTTTTGGTCAGTATCTATTTTTACGTACTTATTTCCATTATTGTTTTGAATACTAAACTTATCTTTTAATTTATTATTAGTCTGTTTATTTACTTGTCTATATGCCTTTTCAAAATTATATTTAATTTTTTCAAGTTGTTTTGCCTCTTCACTTCCTGATGTTGTCATTTTTATCATATGTTTTATATAATCATATATTTTTTGAAATACATTTGGTTGTTTTACTGATAATTGGTTTACAAAATTTTCATCAGTGAAAAGTAATCTACTTGTAAGTTCACTTGTTAATTCATTTGCAAATTGCTCACTTGTTTCTAGTATATCACTGTAGGTCTCTTTGATACTATTCATTGTTTCTTCATATATACCCGTTTGTTTAGCATAGTCAAGAACTAAATCTTGTAATTCTGTATATTCTTTTGTATTTTCTAATAAGTGAGTAGTTTCATGTCCTAAAACATAATTTATAGCTTCTTTGCTTTGACTATTCAAATAAACTACTCCATCTTTAGATACTACTCCATTTATTATTTTATTTTCTTTAGAATATCCCAATTCTTTCAATTGTTCATTATTTACAAATCTATATGCTACACCTGTATCTTCTGAAACTTTTGCGACATAATTTATTAGATTTCTTGAGATTTCAGTATTATTCATATTTGCATTTACTGCACTTTCCATGACTGCATTTTTAGGTGCACTTTCAGTTTTTTCATAAATATAAACTTGTGATTTTCTTTGTTCTTGAATATAACTATTTTGAAGTAAAGTATCTTTTGAAATATCAGTATTTTCTCCTAATATTTCTCTTATTTGCTTTGTATCTATTTTTCCATTTTGAAGATCTTCTTTTACTTGTTTCTCTATTTCTTTTCTCTTTTTGCTGTCAATACCACTTTCAACCGAAATCTCATTTTTGTCAAAAGCTTCTTCTACTTCTTTTTGAACTTGAAGTTTCTCTTGTTCTGTTAAATCTCGAGCCAACATCTTTTCTTGTTCATCGACTCTTTTGCTGTACTCTTGCTCAATTGTACTATTTTTTAACTCGTTATTCACCTTATCATTTACTAATTTCTCATAAACTTTATTTTCATTGTCAGTATATTTATTTATTTGATTTAGTTTCTCTTGTATAGTTCCTTCTATAGATGCTTGTGTTACATCTGCTTTTTCTTTACTTGTTAATTTTCTGCCTAGTTGTTCTTCTGCTGCCTGAATAGCTGAATTGCTTTGCAATAAACTTTCACCTCCACTTGTAAGTGTTGAACTTACAAATGCAAGTGCCATTTGTTCTCCTACTTCACCCCAATTCCACTCGTTTTTAAAATCAGCATTTCCTAATTTATCTATGATGCCATTATCAACAAGAAAATTGCCAGCATAAGATAGAAATTCTTCTATTGCTTCTCCAGAAGCACTGACTCCCGTTTTAGCAAGCATCTTACCAGCTTTGGAACTAAATTGTTGTGCAGCTTTTTCTCCCCATGCGTCTGTTAATTCATTTCCTCCCACGCCCAACAATCCAAATAATCCCTCTGTTGTACTCTCAATGATTCCTCCTGAAATTCCTTTTGTCCATCTTTCTATTTCACTTATATTTTCTTTTTCATTTGCTTCTTGTAATCCACTTGCCATTCCACCTGCAAAAGCAAAAGTCGGTAAATTTAGAGTTCTTCCTGATATTGTTATTCCTATATTACCACCATCAATAGTGGCTCCTAATTTTGAATTTCCTATCTCTTTAGTACCTGTGAGATTTTCCATTTTTTTGCTAATTCCACTTTTTGATATATTTGATGCAATTAAACTAACTATTTCATCTGTAATTTCTCCTGAAGCTGAAGAATGTTCATATTCTTGTTCATTAGATTTTGTTAAGTACGCTTTTTTAAATCCTTCTTTGTAATTTTCTATAAAATTTTTATTTTTGTCATACTCAATTTCAGCTGGATTAAATATTTTTTGTGGTGTTCCATTTATTATATTATATAGTACTCCTGGTGTTGTTGCATTTGCAATTTTTTCGCTTATATTGGCACTTAAATTTTGGTTTGCAAATTCTCTAGTTCTATTTGCTGCTTCATTAAATCCCAATTTAGTTTGTCCTGTAGCTATTAAATTTGCTACAATATCAATACCTGATTCAAACGGTTGAAGTATTCCTGCTGCCGCATCTTGTGTCAAATCTGTTAATGTTCCCAAAACTGTCTTGCTTATATCTCCAACCTGATATCCATCCTTAAATTCGTCTGCTTTTGCAATTTTCTTTGATCCTTCTAGAAACTCAACAATTCTTTTATCCTTTTGACTTTCTTCTGGTACATCGTCCTCAAAATAATTTTGGTATGTACCATCTTCTATAGCTTCTTTTAATGTTTTTTTCTTTTTCTTTTGGTTACTCTCATCAGTGAAATAGTTTTGATAATTTCCACTTTCTATAGCATCTCTTAATGACATATTTCCTCCTATCTTAAACCTAAATTGTTTAAAATTTGATACATTTCATCTGAAGTTATTATTTTTTTGTCTCTGGCTTTTACAAGATTATTCACAAAATTATTTTTAACTGATGCACTTTTTGATGTACCAGCATAAGCTTTTAAAAATCCATTATTTATTTCTTGAGCAGTTTTACTCATTTTAGTGGATTTTGAATCTTTGACTGCATACGAACTATTAGAAGCAGCTAATTTACTTGCTGATAGTTGATATTCTCTTTGTTTTAAAGCATACTCTTTTTTCCATTGGTCTTTTTTCATAGCCATTTCTTCTTGCCATTGTTTGTTTTGTTGTGCCATTTCTTTCTCCCATTGTCTGTTTTTCTCATTAAACTCTGATTTCCATGTGTCATATTGCATATTTCTATTTAACTCATCATTTATTTGAGATAACATTTGTTGATATCTTTGGTTATATCTATCACTATTAGCTGCTAACTGCTCTTGTTTAGTTTGAATTAGTGTATTTTTATATTGGAATCCAGCTAATGCTAGTTCTAATTGATTTTTTAATGCGTCTGCTGCAATTTCTGCTAATTTAGCATTATTGTTTAATTGTGCTTCTTTAATACTATTATTATAGTTTAATACTGCTTGATTATAGCTTTCTCTCGCTGATGCAACTCTATTTTGATAGGTATTATACATTGAAACTTTTGAATTTTCACTATATCCTGTATTAGTTAAACCTAATTCAGCCATCTTTTCTGCATTTACACTATAGTCATTAGTTTGCTTTGTATAATCTGCATAAGCTCCTTTTTGCTCTTTTGTATAATCCTTTTGTGCCTTTTGCTTTTCCTGTTCTATTTTTTTAATTGTAAAATTAGTATTTGCTTGTTGGATTTCATTTTGTTTATTTGCCCAGTCTTTTGAAGCTTCAATTTGAGCATTATAAAATTGGTCTGTATTATCAATCATTTTGTCATAATTATTTGATATTTCAGTTTCTTTCTGCAATTGCTCGTTTTGTATGTTCGTAAGTTTTTTATCGTCATAATTAACAGCATATTTATCTGACATTATTTACCCTCCTCATCTTTTTACATAACCTCCAATAAAACTTTGCAATGTGCACATTGACAATTTAAAAGGAGTATCTGATGCGATTTTTAATTGTATATCTTTCCATTTTTTCTTTTTAATTCTTGGGACTACATATCCTTTTGTTTCATTAAATCTATTTATCAGCTCAAATTCGCCATTATCTATTTTTGTGTATACATTTAAAATATTTGACTCCACTTCCAGTAAACAGCCTCTTTTGTTTGTTGTTTTTTGCATTGATGGACTGCCAAAGTCATCTAAGCAGGTAGTCCAATATGAATCTATTTCTCCATTTTCCTTTGTTAATGTATATATTCCATCATTTGAACATAAATAAAGAATATTATCTTTTACTGTTGCAAAAGTAATATTCTTTTCTAATTCCCAATAAAACCATTCATATTCATTATGTGTAGAATTTGTATACATCGCTCTACTGTCTGCTAAGTATATTTTATTATCTATAATAACTAATAAATATCCTTCCCATTCTTGTAAAATCAAAGCTTTATAATTTGGCTCTTCTAACAGTTTACTATCTATCAATGTAGACCTATGTGCTACAACTTGTTCTGTTGTCACATCTCCGTTTATTCCTTCCATACCTCTATCTGAAAAGAAAACTATATCATCGTTAAAGTTTATAGCCTTTGCCACACAGCCTGTTGAAATACTTGAATGTATACTTGGATATGCCTTTCCATCTTCATAAGTTGCTGGATTATGATAATAAATTGATGTGTTCGCCTGTGAAGGTTCTTTAAATACCCACAAAGCATTATTCCCCACAACCATTGACCTGACTGGTGACATATCAAGCCCTTCATTGTAATAATCCGTACTGCTTACATATCTTGGATTATTTAAGCTGGTATGGAATATGGTATTAGGATAATCTTGATTTCCTCCAAAAAACACTCTATTGTCAAAGACACATAATAAATTACATTTTAGTATTTTTTCTCTGTCCCCTGATATGGTTTTACAAAATTGAATCACAACATTATCTTGGCCATCTGTTAATGGTTTCTCTGGTATTACGTTAAATGTTACAATTCCATTTGTTGTATCTACTGTAAAATCTGTAGTTTCAACTCCATTTATCCATGCTTTTGTTTTTCCTGCCTCTATCTCTCTTGAATCTAAATGATACTCTTTGTTTTCACCATCTGCGCAAAAACTATTTTTTCTATAACCTGTAAGCATGTTATAATCTTCTAACATAGTTCCTCCACCTAATGGTGCTCTTGAGTTGGTAGTTGTTGGAATATAGCCTTCTAGTTCTTTACAAGTTTCTCCGTCATATTCTAAATAATTTATTCCGTCTTTTATATAAAATATATTGTTAAAAATAAAGCTTTCGCTTCTTCTTGGGTTCATACCCTTAGATTTTATAGTTTTTATTTCTTCTGTAGACATGTTATAGTCATATAAAGACGCTCCACAATGAATTATCATGTGTTCTACTGTATTAATTGTATAAAAAAATAGACCATACACAGAATTATCCATTTGTTTAAATAATTCCATTGCTGGTCTAGTTTGTATAGATTTTCCTAGTTTTCTATAGTTTTTCCACATATTTAATGCATCAGGACTTCTTTGAAGTACAACATTTTTATCTGTAAAGTCAACACCACGAAAATTATTATATATTCTTGTTATTAAATCTCCACTTTCAGACATTTCTTATCCTCCTATATATCTAATCCACCTTCCATCACAATACTTCCAACATCATAACGAGGATCAAGCATTTGCTTTAATTCTGCATATCTATTTGCATAAACTTGTCCGTATTGATTAGATACATCACTTTTAAGTAAATCTGCTGCTATGCCGTATGGCATAATCTCTAATACATCGTCAGACAATTCAAATTTATAATTGCTTTGGTTTTTTTCTGTAATTCGTTTAGGAAATTTATAATATTGAATTGTGGCTGTTCCTGGTTCTAAGAAAATTACCGTATTTCCTAACAAATCAAACTCTACACCTTGTATAGATTTTAATTGATAAAAGTTATCTAATTCGCTCAATTCCATTTCTTCATCTTGTTTTACTTCTATTTTTTCGTATGTAGGTATCTTTTTGTATCTACACAATTCAAACATAATTTGGTTTATAACATCATTTATTTTATTCGCTATGTCTATATCTGCAGTTAAGTTATCATTTTCAGTATCTATTTCTTCAATTAGATTAAGAGTTTTTTTCTTCATTTCTTCCAGAGTCATCTTCTTTATCCCCCTTCAATAACTCATATATATCTTTTGCCTCATCAATAGTTACCATTTTATATTCTGACAAAGTAAAGCCTTGACCTTCTAAATAAATTAATTTTTGTCCTTTCTCGATTTCTACTTCTTGATGCCAATTCTCTTTTACATTTTTACCTTTTAGTGTTTGATATTCCTTTTCTCCATCAGTAATCAAAATGTTATTAACTATTCTTTGTTTAATATGAAGTTTGAAGTCTTCGTCTTCATCTTTGTCATCACATAAAAATATATCTTCTCCATCATAAACAAATCCTCCATAAAATCTTACATTTGGAGTTATTACATATTTAGTTAATTCTGTTAATTGTTTCATATAAAAACCTCTTTTCTTATTTTAATATGGAATCCAGATTTGAACTGGTTTGATGTGCCGATCACAATTCCATCATATATAAAGGACCTTTCGGTCCTTTTATTAATATATTACACATGCTTTAATTGAAGTAGCTGAAGGAACTAAAAGAATATTTCCTAAATTATCAGCATATCTAGCACTCTCAAGCCTGATAATTGCTTTATCTCCAGCTGCCAAAGTTGCACTTAAATCACTTGTCGCAGCTGCGTAGCCACCATTAGTTGGAGCTTTTACACTTATAGTACCACTAGTAGATGCATCAGTATTTTCTACTAAAATCACCACGTATTCATCAGATGCTGGAAGTTTAAATCCCATTCCATTTGCAGCTGTAGTTGCAGCCTCTAAAGTAACTTTTGTAATTTCGTTAAAATCTGCTTTTATTGGTGTCATATCTTTTTTTGCCATTATAATTTCCTCCTTATAAAAAATTTAGAAGGCATCTATTAAGATGCCTTTTTTAGTTTAATAACATATAATTCTTTTGGTCTTACAACTTTTGCACCATAAACGTGTAATCCGCTTACGATATCGCAAAATCTAAATGGATGTCTCTTTGTTTCTAGTTTGTCAAAACTATTTGCAAAAGCGATAGCTTTTTTAGTTCTAACCATCTCATAAATGTCAGTACCATCATCATATAAATTGTTTGACATTCTTAGGAATGTGTTAGAATATTTACCTACTGCGCCACGTTTAATATATTCAACGTTTTCAGTAAATAAATTAGCTAATTTGTCTTTAATTGCAACTATATGTTCAGGCGCTAAGTCTGCAGCTAATTCTGTTTTATTAGATACATTATTCTTAAACAAAGCTACATGAGCATTATTTATTGTTTCTAATGGAGATGCTTTCATGTTTGCTTGCGTTGTAGAAGAACTTATCATATCCGGATTAGCCTTCTTAGCTAATTTACCAACAAATTTATCAGCTTCTTCTGCAAGTGCAGTTTTAGCTTCATCAAACTCTTTTTCTAAGTATCCTTCCGTAGATTGAGCTCTATCAATATCTTCAACATTAAAGCTGAAAGCATCTGCTTCAGTAATATCTAAATATTGAGAGTTGTCTCCTAAATCTTCTGGTACTAAATCTTTTCCCTTCACATATTTTTGGATTGTAGGTTTTACAGCTCCTACGATTTTTAGTCTTGCTCCTTCTTTTATTTCTCCTTCAAATTTGTAGTCACAAAAATTTGCAAGAACTAAATCTTTCTTTAATTCTGTTTGGCAATATTTTGACCAATACATAGGCTTAAAATTACTAGCCATATAATTTCCCTTCTTTCTTTATATATTGCCAGAAATGTTATTTTTTGCCCCATTTCAACATTGAAGCTCTAACATTTTTTTGCACAATAGGATTGTCTAACTCTTTCGAAGTAAGTTTGTCAACCTCTTCAGGAGTATAATAAGTTTTTTCTTCTTTTGAATTATTATTTTTTAAACTATCCATTGGCTCAGCCTCTGGCGCTGGCTTCTGTTTTAAGTAGTTTTCATAAATTCTACTCATTGGCACATCAGCTTTGTAATCATTAGAAAACTCTTTAAATTCTTTACTTTCTAATATTTCTCTTTTTGCACCTATTTTAGCAAGTTCTCTCTTTCTCTCTTGCTCTTGTCTTCTTTCTGCTAAGTTTTTATAAACTAGCTTTTCTCTTGGAGATAAATTATCAAATCCTTTTTCCACAAGTCTTTCTACTTCATCAACCAATTCATCATAATCAGTAATTGAATCAGCTTCAGCCTTTGCAAGAAGTTTTAAATCATTATCAGAATATTGAGTTTCTTTCGGTATATTAATGCCTTTGTCCTCGTAGTATTTTTCCATTTTTGAAATTGCTTCATCAGCAGTTGATGTTTCCATGCCTGCTTTGATAACATTTTCAAAATGAGAATATTTACTTTCATACTCTTTTTTAATTCTGTTTTCAGACCTTTTGATTCTATCTTTCACCATAGAATTTAATTCATTTTGATAATCTGGATTTTCTTTCAATAAGTCTTTAAATGATTTTTTTTCTTCTGATTGAATCTCCTCCACATTTTGTTCTACAGTTTGTGTATCTGTATTTTCAGATTCGTTAGTTTGTTCTAACACTTCGTCAACGATTTCTTCATTTTCGTTTTCCATTTATACCTCCCGCGTTTTAAGTCCGTGTAGACTATTATCTCTTGATAGCAGTTTAGGCTCTTACACATGTTTTGGAGCAATAAAAAAAGACAATTAATGTCCCATTTTAAACCTGTTCAATTTGTTGCATTTCTGCATCTTCTAATCTAGACTTTTGTGTTTCTGGGTCTTGTCCTAAAAATGTTTGAGCTTGTTGCATCATCATTTGACTTTGTGCATTTATTTCGGCAATTCTCTGTTGTTCTTTCTCTTGTTCTTTTATCATTTCCAATATTTTTTGTTTAGGCATTGTTGAATTGTCTGGAAGTGCTTTCACATACATTTTTAGTTGCCCTATAAGTTGTGGTGAGAACCAACCTCCTTTTAATAAGTTTTCTAAAGAAACCTCTTGAGCAAATCTATCATAAGCACTTGTTGGAGTAACGTCTACCTTAACACTTGCTTTTAATTCTTGCATTACTGAAGCTGGTATATCTACTAATTGAGTAATTTCTTGTCCAGTGGTTGGATCAGTAACTGTTTCTTCTAACTTCATACCATTTTGATTATATGTAATAATCATATTTAGCCAAATTCTAGCAATAGACTCTACAAAGTTTTTAAGTGTTCCTACTTGCTCCACTAAAGGTAATTGACTGGCTTGTTGAACAGCTAAAATAGCTTTACCTGATGCTTCATCTGGTTTTACTTCTCCTGTTGCACTTTCTGAAGCTCCTGCAAGTGCTCTAGTAATATCAATTAAATCCTGTTGCAACTGCTTTACATCAGTGCTCATTTGAGCTGGATTAGATATTGAAAATACTTTACTAATATCTGAAACTTCCTTACCTTTAAATTTCAATATTCCTCCGACCTTATTAATGGCATCTGGATTTTGTAAATTATCAACATTTACTGCTTTTTGAGGATATGCAGTATTTTTAGTAACCAATGCTCTTCTCATTAGTGTTTTATTAACCTCTAATTGGTTTGGTATTAAATTTCTTACTTCTCCTTCTCCTCTTGCACTTCCTTCTTTAGGTTCCCACGGCAAATGTGCCACAGGATATAGTTCCAATAATGTGTTAGTTTCTTTCTTTAATTCTACAAATCTTGTTGCTTTACTATAATAGAGTTTTCCATCTTTCTTATATAGTTTGGTTAAAACTGTAACCATGTCATCTTTTTCATATTTAGCAGATTCGCCCGATTCCTCAGAAGTTTCCATATCTCCTACAATAAGATTTATTTGGTCTGATGGTACTTGATATTTTGCTGCTAAATCTCTAGCATTTATTACTGGCATTCTCTGCTTTATTATTATATATGGTTGTTTTTCTATGTTATCATCATTTTCATTGCCATAATATATATCATTTTTAGCTAATACTTCTAAGATTGGCATATTTTCTTTTTTATCATAATAGAAGTAAGCTACAGCTTCGTCATTAATTGCAGCAATTTTTGATAATACTCTTATGTAATAGTCCATATTATTTCTTTCCCAAATCTTAGCTGCTTTTTTATTTAACAACTCACAGACTTTTACTGCTGTAGGCATAAACTCTGGATTTTCAAAGTTCTCTGCCGAAAAATTTATTGCCCATAAATTTTGATTTATGGTTCCAACTTTAAATTTTACAATAGGTTTAATGAAGTTTAATTGCACTAATTCTACGTCCTTTACTTTTACACCTTCCCATTGATTTCCATTGTACATTCTAAAATTTCTATCTGTATCAGAATATATTCCTATCAGTCTGGCATAAGATTGTGCTTCTGAATACAATTGCCATATATCAGTCTCTTTTAAAGTTTCTAAATCCATAGTTTCCTCCTAATTTTCAAAGTCTTCTTGTCCCATTGAAGTTCCGTCATAATTATCAATGTTCTTTAAATTTTGCTCCAACGTTCTTTGTTCTTTAATATAAATATCGTTACTCTCCTTTTCTTCTTTGTACTGTCTATATTGTTGTACTGGATTTTTAAGCTTTACACATTCTTGTCCTAATGTAGCTCCTAAAATAAAAGATAGTAGATTAAATAGACCTACTATCACAACAAGTAATATATTTTCCATTGAAATTCCTCCTAAATTATTTCTATCTCTTGACCTTCATCTTCAATATATTCATCTTCTTGAAATTGATAAATACTATCTCTTGGCTTTTCTCCTGTTGGATATATTCTAGATGTTGTCTGTTGACTTGCTATATAATAAGTTATAGCCGTTCCCATTATTAGATCATCATGGCAGCCTTCTTGTGCTTCTGCTCTTCCTTTTTCATTTTTGATAAATGTTAATGCTTCTTTTAGAATATCTATATCTGTAATCTTTTCTATTTCTTCTTCGAATATTCTTTGTAGTTCCGCTAATATTAGTGGTCTTGTAATTCTATCAGTTCTAAATCCATAAGCTTTTACAATTTTTCCTGTGTAGTCGTCTTCTTTATCTCTTACATACAAATTCGGATATTCATATTCCTCAGCTAACATCTTAGTTGGATACGTACTAAAATTAGTTTCTAGTCCAATCAGTGCTTTGTTATAGTACCAACCTAAGCAATAAATTTGTCTAGTATAGAATGTTTCATCTTTTTCATGTTTTAAAACTGCAACAACTTTTTCATTAGTATTGTCAATTACTATTCCGGTAAAGTTATCACTTCCCTCACCTGCTGTATCTCCTCCCAGTACATAAGGCTTATATTCTTCTGGTTTTTTTATAAGTTTAATGCACCCTAATGGATCACTTATCCACTTTATGTTTGTTATTACTTTTCTATTATTTTTTATAACAATATTATGTTTAAAATATCCAATATCTTCAATTGTGTTTTCTTGTTCTTCTAGTAAATCAATTCTTTTAATGATATTATCCTTATTAAAATAGCATTTACCAGAAGCAACAAATGCTTCATCTGGTGTACATGGGTACTCTTGTTTGATTAATTCTTTATCAATATATCCCTGATACTTTTTAAAGTACCAATATAATTGGTTTTCATCTAACTTTTTCTCATCTCTAAGCCATTTTAATCTTTCGTATATCCATTCACCTTTATTTCTATCAATATCATTTAGAAACTTTGTGCGCATATTCTTGGTTTCGAAATTAAGTCTATATTCTTTGGTTTTCCACCATTGAAAAAAGCAGTTTATATGTGCTCCAGATTTCCACATCTCTCTGAAATCATTAAATCCGTTTGCTGTACTTTCATAAATCTTAATTGCATTTTTAGTAAATGTTTCTCCCAATGAAGCTTGAATACTAGCAATTCCATCTCTCCAAAATGCACATTCTGAACCATGAAAAAAGTTGATTGTTCTTGAACGACCAACTTCTTTAGTTGCTGTATTTATTGTCCAGCTACTATTTAATTTTTCAAAAAGTAATTGTCTTTTAGAGTTGTATTTCTCAGTAGGTTTAAGTATTTCTGGTAATCTATCATAAATAAACTTTGCCTTGTTTTGAAATATTGCTTCTGCATTACTTGATTCGTCAGCTAAAGTTAAACCCTCAAAGTTTCTTCTTGTTGTTGTAGCTGCTAATTGATAAGCTGAAATTAAGGTTGTAAATCCTTGCTGCCTTCCTTTCAAGACTAATAAAGATATATTAGTTATCAATCCTTCATCAAAATCTTTAATTGCTTGATTTAATATGTTCATAAATTCTTTTTGTACATCATTCAAGAAAAATGGCTCTTCTCGTTTATCTTTATTTACTACAGTAAAACATAATTCTATTAGTTTTGATGGATCATCAATTATTTCTTCTCTTAATTCATTATTCTGAGTAATTTCATAAGCTACACCTTTTACAAAATATTCATCTTTTTTTATATCGCGGTGACTTTCCCACTGCATTTTTCTTCTGTTTATAAGAAATTCAGCTGTAATCTTAATCATAGAACATCTTCCAACTTAACAATTTCTGTTACTTGACCAGATAAATTTGTATCTTGTTTGTCTGACCAACCAAAATTATTTTGCAAATTAAATTTTGCTCCTTGAAATTTTCTGTTATCAAATGTAGCTTCCGCAGTGTATGTTTCAATAGTTTGTTTAGCCATTTTTATAATATCTGAATATTCTGTTCCTGGATACTCTTTTTCATAGTTTCTTAATGTTTGAGTTGTAAGTCCCATATATAGAGCTAATCCCGACATTGTATAAGGTTTATTTTTTTTATCACATTGCTTAAAATAGTCAGTAATGACATTAACAAGTTCTTCAGCTGTTTTATATTTACATCTTGAATATGCTGTTAAATATTCTTCTTTTAACTTTTGTTGGTCAATATTTTCATTATAGAACTTCAAATGTTATCATCTCCTATTTTTTTATATTAGTATCAAATCCTATTTGCCTTACATTATTTTTTTCTATTGTATACTTGTCTTTTCCAGTATCTATTTCTATATATACAGATTTATAATTTAATTTATCTACTAATTTAGTAATATTATTTAATACTGTTGTCTCTCTCATTTTTAAAACACTCTTTCTTCTTTTTACAGTCCTTGCACTTTTTCCTCATACATTGACTATAGTCAAATGCCATCTGCATTAATTTATTATATAGTCTCTCATCTTTTAGTCTTATGATTTCTCCTATTTTCATATGTTTTCCTCTTTTCTTTTACTGGCGACACAGGTAGGATTCGAACCTACGAGCCTTTTCTGACTTTCAGTTTTCAAGACTGACGCATTAAGCCATCTCTGCCACTGTGTCATATATATATGAGCTTAACTAGAATTGCTCTTTTAATCTAAAGAAATTTCAAGGAGGCTCTAAGCCTATATATTAACTGTATCTAGTATTAGTTAATAGCTAATTTAAATCTATGTTTTCAATTTCTGCTCTTATTCTAAGCGTCCTTATATAGTTTCCCATATATTTCTTTTGTTCTTTTAATAGTTCTAATGGGCAACTAGGTGTAAAATTTAATGTTCCAGCTTCATATTTTACGGTCATTGCATCTAACTTGTCGTATCTTATTTTTGTTTGTAAATATTCAGCTTTAAATCTTTCTTTATAGTTTTCACTATTCATTAATTCAATCGTATCTTTTAATTCCATCTTCACTCTTCCTTTCCCAAAAATAAAAAGCTAGAATACTCTAGCTTTCCACACGAAATAAACAACTTTTGTAGTTATGGGCTTATCCATTTCTGAATAACTACTTTTTAACTTACTAACATTTTAACATGTTAAAGCCGCACAAAACGCACAATTTATAAATTTTTTAAAAATCTTTCTAATTTCATTCTTGCTTTACTCTCTGAATCATAATTCATTAGATGCATAATCTTTATCCAGCTAAAGTTGTCAAAATACTTGTACCTTATTATTTGCCTAATCTCACTATCTTCTATGTAGTTTAAATCGTACTCGATTTGTCTAAGTAATTTTTCTATTTTTTTCTTCTTACTGATAATCATTTTTCTGTATCTGCTATCTCGTATTTGTTTTTTATAGTCTACTCCTCGTATTGTTTTGTGGCACTCAATATAAGGAAAACTACTTGAACTACCTTTAACACTATCTGCTACTGTACTACTTATGTTATTATTCTGTAGTCTTCTCTCTATGTCTTTTATCTCATTCTTTAACGCTACAACCTGCTCTAAATCTCTTTTATTCATTTGTGCCCTCCTTCTTTTGCTTGTTTTTTATTTTCTCTCTTACAAGCTCGTCATTGAAGTTGTCTAGTATGTTATAAGCTTTATTAACTTGCTTTTGATTTTCTCTTCTTTTCTCGATATTTATGAAATCTATAAGTTCTAACTGCTTCATTGCCTTAATAATTACTTCTTGTACATAATTTATTGTCATCTGTACCTCCATATTATTTCATTTCTTTTGCTTTATTTTCAAAATATTGTTTTAAACACTCTTTGCATTTTTCTGTATCTTCAAATTCATTACAATTTGCTTTTTGCCCCATTTGTTTGCAGATGTCTTCGTCTATATCATGATTATTTATTGTTTCTGCCATTAAATCTATTATTTTATCTTTTTGCTTTAGTTCCTTTCTTAGCTGCTCTATATATGTTTCATATTTTTCAATTTGTTTTTTTATTATATAATATTGTTGATTTTCTACTATATTTGCAACAGCACTTCTCTTTAATTTCTTACCATCTTCATATCCTTGCATATATCCTAACGCTTCATTTTGTGCTAATGCTATCATTTGATAATTATTATTCCTATCTTGTTTTAATTCTTCATTCTCTTTTTGTAGTTTTTCTATGATACCTAAGCTTTCATTTAGTAACAGTATTAGCTCTTCTTTACTTTTATTTTTCAAAGTTATAGACGTTTCTATTATCATTTATTTCTCGCTTTCTAGTAATTCTTGTAAAACTTCAATTGTTAATTGAAGACCTACAGATGATATTGCATTTTCGCTAAATTCTTTTACTTCTTCTATCTTGTTTTTTACTTTTTGCTTTGGAATATAATTGATAAATTCATTTGTTAAACTCTCATTTTGTTGCAAATGATATTTATATTTTTCAAAATAATCTTGTTTTTCCACTGCTAACATCATACATCTTTTATTTTCTTCATTTAATTTTTTTCTTAATTCTTCATTATCATTTAATACTCTTTTGTAATCTAATAAGATCTCTATACTTTTACTTAATGCTTTGATGTCTGGGTCACAGTTCATACAACTTCCTCCAGCACATTCTATTATTTCTTTTTGTTCTTTACGAACTTTTAATATTAACTCTAATTGTTTTTTTGTTTCTTCTATACTATTTTCTTTCACTTAAAGCGCCCTCCTAATATATGATTTTTTCTTTTTCTAATTCTTCATATTCTTCATCTGTTAATCCAAATATTTCAATGTATCCGTATCTAGGTGCATAATCTACTTGTATTCCATCTTTGTTATATATAGTTTCCATATAATCTCCTACAAAATTTTTTGTTGTAAAAGCTTGTATTCTATTTTTAAACACTTCTTTTAAAAATTTTTTTAACTTTATTAATCTCTTTTCTTCCACTATGTATCACTCTTTAAAATTAATTTCTATATAAATAAACTATTAAAAATATTAGTGAAATAATCCCTATTGTCATTACAATCGCACTTAAAATTAAAACTATATTTAATATAATTGTTTCCATCATTTACTCCTTTCTAACTTTTCTATATTACAATCTTCCATAGTAGCATAATAAACATTATCATCTAATATCATTCTTAAAAGAACATCTAAATCATCAACTATTAAACCTCTTCTATTCCCTATTACTTTTTTTCTTACTTCTGTTACCAATATTGGTTCCGGCATTATCCTTTTTACGTCTATTTCTCTAGCTGTTTGTTCTATTTGCTTTTTATGTTCATAACTCCAGCATATTATTGGCATTTGTTTTTCTACTGACAATTGAATTGCTTTCATAGTCTTTCCGTTTGCTCTACCACCACAATATATTTTCATATCTTATTTACTCCTTTACTACTAAATTTGCTCTGATTAAATCTTGTATATATTCTTCTAAACATATTTCTTGTTTTTCTATGGTACAATCTAAAGGTAATTGAAAATCAATTGTCCTATCTTTAAATATTTCTACTAAAATTGGTATTTTTTTCTTAACTAAAAGCATTGGTCTATAATAACAAATTTTTGCATCTTGTTTATTATGGTGTGTAAAATGAAATCTTTCAAGTTCTTTTAAATCTACATCATCTCTTATTTTTAACAAATCTATTTTCCTCCTAATAATTCTGGATTATCGTATATTTCATCAATTCTAGTTTTTACTTGTGACCAATCATAATTTAATTCTTTTGATATTTTATTAATTGAGAATCCCTTTTTGTGTAATTCCCATATTTTTTTGTAAGTTATATCTTTCTTTATTATTCCTCTTTTTATTCCTTTTCTTCTATGATTGCTTTTTATTGTAGCATTTCTTTGTTTTTGTGAAATTACTTTTCCTTTATTATGTTTGCTTTGATGTGTAGTCATAAAAATTAGTGCCAAATTCTCTTTTCTTGCGTCTAATTTGTTTTCATTTATATGATGAACATAGAAATTTCTAGGTATATCTGTTTTTAGCCAATATTCCATGAGCAATCTATGAATATGTATCTTTTCTCTATTTATCGTAATTGCTGGATAATTGCCATGTATATATATTTTCTTTATACTCTGAACTGGTTTTTCAATATACCATAATATTGCATTTTCTAATTCATTGTAATCAACTATGCAATTGCATGTATTATTAAATTCAATTTTTTTCTGTATTTTTACTGTCATTTAATATATCTCCATTCTCAAAAACGTTACCTATTACTTCTGTAAATTTTTCTAAAAGATGAACTCTTCCATAAAATCTATCCATATTCGTAACATCAACAGTGAATCCATTGTATTCATAAATAACTTTTCCAATATCTATTTCTTTGCTTTTTGTTATTCTTACTATATCTCCGCTCATATATCTCTTTTCCGTTTTTATCATGTAGTCCTGTGTATTGCATTAGTTCTAATGCTGTTATATCGCATTTTTCTGAATTGTGATTTTTGTTATAAGATGTACACATACCATTTCTATGTCCAACTGCTATTATCCTTATTTCTTGTGAAAAAATATCATAATCTATACTACTTATTGGATACATTTGTTTTTTATATTTATCCCAAACTCTAAACTTTATCTCTCTATTCATCTTTATCCGCTCCCATTTTTTGAATTAAATTACATACTTTATCCTTACTGATATTACCTTTAGTATTTTTAATTGCTTCTATTATTTTTTCTTTAAAGTCTATAATTGAAGCATTTATATTGTCTTTAATTACTTTATCCATATTTTTAGATTGTTTATCTACTTCTAATTGTTTAATTTTATAAGTATTTACTAAATCATAGAGCTTATATAATTCTTCTTGTTTTTTATTTAATTTTGTTTGTAAATTATTTATTTGTTTCTTATTTTCATCTTCTCTTTTCTTAAATTCTTCTAATGTTACTAAAGCTCCATCATATAATAGTTTATATTTAGATTCTTCTTCTAACTTTAATTGTAATTGTTCATTTTGATTTTTAACTTCTCGTATTTCCTTATATCCATTTAATAAATATTGTTTTAAATCTGGAACTTTTATTTGTTGCACATCTGGCAATGTTTCTTCTGTAATCATTTCGGTCTGTTCTTTCTTTTTAAATAATAAATTAATTAGATTCATTTTCTCCTCCTAATTTTTTTCTAACTCATTTCTAATAAGTTCTTCCCAGTTTACTTGATTAGTTTCAAAATCTTTACATCTGTATCTACTCTGAAAATTTTCATCTTCTAATCTTAAGCATCCTACGCAAAATTTACAAATTCCTGGCATGTCATCTAATTGTCTCATCTTTTTTCTCACTTTCTTTTATCTTAGTCCAAAGATATTTTGCAACACCAATAATTAAAATTAAAGCTATAATTACTAGTGGAACACAAAATTCTAAAACTGTTTTTAATATAAAATATATTTCCATTTTTCCTCCTTTTTTTCACTTTCGAAGAAATTTTAAAAACTCTCTAACACTACTTATCTTATATTGTGTGACTTTCAGTATTTTTCTATAAATACGCATTTCATTATATTTTGCTGTCACACATCTTTTGAATATCACTTTTAATTTTTATGTGACATTCGTGTGTTTTTTTATTAAAAATACCTCATTTTTTTCATAACACTATTATTTTTTTCTTGCTGGATCCCTATATAGCGCAAAGTTATATTTTCGCTACTATGATTTAAAATATCCATAATCATTCCAATGTTTTTTTCAGACTGTTCATATAGAAAAAGTCCAAAAGTTTTTCTCAAAGTATGTGTACCCACATTATACACTCCACAAGCATTACAAGCTGTCTTTATTATTTTATATGCTCTGTATCTTGTTATTGGCTGGTTCCTACCTTTCCTCGATTTGAATACATACTCATCTGGCTCTTTTCCTTCGATATATTTGTCAATTTCTCTTTTTAAAAATGGATTCCAATCATAAACTTTTTGCTTTCCTGTTTTCATTTCTCTTATGTTATAGTATTTTTTATAGCAGTCCTTTACCCTAAATTTTAAAATATCTGAAATTCGCAAACCTGTATATATTCCAAATAAAAATAGCAGTGCATCTCTTTTATTCTTTTCTGTTAAAAATTTATATATTTCTTCAACTTTTTCTTTTGTTCTTATAGGCTCTACAATATTCATACTCTCTCCTTAATCAATTCTAGGAATATGATTATAATTTTGTTCTTCCAAAAGATATTGCTCTGCTTTCTTTTGGTAAGCAATATATTTTCTCAACTGTTTATTAAATACTTTTTTCCTTGATTCTATATCTCTTATACATCTGTTTACTAAATCAATTTCCCTTTCTAATTCAACTGTAGACATGCTTTTTATTTCTCTAGCTAGTCTATAGCCTTTTGTACTGCTGTTGTATAAAACTACTCTTTTTTGCTTCAATTGACTAATTTCTCTTCTTACTTCTCTTTCAGAAGTTTGCATTTCTTCTGCCAATTCTTGTCTAGTCTTTAATTTATAAGCATTTAAACAATTCTCTATATTTTTCATTTGATACTCTCCTATATTCCAATTTTTTCTGCTATTGGTACATAATATTTACTTCTGTATCTCGCATCAGACACCTTAGTTCCATCATAAGCATAATTTTGTCCATTTTCACAGGTACATCTTGCTGCATATTGATACTTTATTTTATTTGCACCATTGTCTAGCACTTTTGTGTATATAAATATTCCTTTACCACCACATTTATTGCATTTCACATTTTGTTTTGCTTGAACATTCTCACTTCTGTATGGCAATTGTTTATGAAGTTCTAAAATATCAGCCAATTTAGGCAAAAACTTACACTCGCCAAAGCTTTTATTAACTATTTGTCTATATCTACTAATTGGTAAGAATTTTAGCTGTTGATACCATATTTCTCTTTCAAATGGTTTTAATTCTTTATCGTAAAACTTCTCTAATTTTCCTGTTTCTTCAACAAATTCCGCTATTTCCATTAACAGTCGCCTCCATTTCCCTTATTATTCTTGCATTTTTTTCTTCGTCCGTTTCTTCTTTTTGTCCCACATTTTCTTTTAATCTTCTGAACTCCTGTTCTTCATTTTTTGCTTGAATTAGCGTTGAAATTCCTTTAACTTTCCAATTTTTAAGTATTCCTTCTATGTAATTAAAATTTCTCTTATTGGCTGTTACTGCTTTTTGCATTGCAAAAATAATTAGTTCTGATTCCATATTAGAAAAATCTTGTAACTTTTGAAATTCAAACGGAGTTATAAGATTAATGTTTTGATCATAAAAATCTATTACAGACTGCATACTAATATTTTCTTTTTGTTTAGTTTCTTTTAGTTTATTTAATGTGCTCACTTTGTGTCCTCCTTGTATATCATTCTGTGTATTGTCTTGTGTATCGTTCTGTGTATCAAAACAAACAATCAGATATTTTCCAGCTTGATTAGAATAACCTTTCTTATATTTTAAATATCCTTTTTGTATTAATTCATTTCTTGCTCTATCAAGTGCTTGTCTACTTAAACTCGTAAAACCACAAACTATTAAATTAGAAACTGAAAATTCACTTTTCCAGCCAAGTTCGCTACATTTATTTAACAAATAGTTATATAAACATTGTGCGTTTGAGCTCAAAGGATTATCTTGAATCAATTTATAAAATGTGTTTATTTGTTTTATATAGTTCATCTCTTTTGTCTATCCTTTCGCAAAATAAATGGGCTAGTTTTTGTTGTCTAGCCCTTGTTGTTATAATCCTAATTTTTCTAATGTGTATCGTTTACCTGTTTGCATTTCTTTGTACATTATTCCTTTTTCAAAGTATGGTAAAGTAAAATTCTCATCTTTCAATTGTATACATATAAATTCTTTATTGCTACAAACAGAAGTCATCTTATAAACAGATCTAACTTTACTCCTAAAAGGTCTAACAACATCTGCTAAATACTTCTTCTCTACCTCGTCTAATATCTCTTCTTTTCTTTCAAACATTGTTTCATATTTTACTGGTCTTTCTACCTTGACGATACTTACATCATCGTTAAAATATTTTAATTGTTCATTAATGTTGCTAAAACCATAATCTGAAGTCTTGTCAACAAATATAACTTGTCCATTTTTTAATGTACATTTATCTCCGTCTTTTAAATCAGCTTTTGTAAATTGTTTTTCTTGCACTAGTTCTAACTCATCTTCTCTAAAAAGCTCATCAACACCTTCAAGTTCGTATGGATAACATCTATTTGCAACTATACCAATAATATTCCCTATTGTATTATTATTTTTACAATTTACGTGTGTCCTGCATCTAACTACCCTTACTTTATCTCCTATGTTAAATTTCATTTTAAATCCTCCTTAATACAACTCTTTCCTATTAAATTTATAAATTCTTGTCTAGTATGAGTTTTCTCATACTCTTTTTGTGTCTCTATTCTTAATTGTTTTATAATATCTTCATTGTGGTGACATTCTCTGCATATTAGCTTAATGAATTTATGATTAATACTTCTTTTTCTATTGCTTCCGCCAAAAATTTCGTGTGGGTCTAATCGTTTTGAGTATTTACCACAAATTTCACATATTCCTTCTTTAATTATTTCTTTATCTCTATGCCTTTCTAATTTTGCTAGTTTCTTACTTCTCTTCCTCAGTCTTGTGCTTTTAGTATCTTTCTTGCTCTTTACTTTAGGCACTGGATGAAAACTATTACTCAAATCTGTAACCACCATAAATTTCACCTTCTCTTGACATTTCTATTTGTTTTGTGTTAACATATAAATAGAAATGAGTTTATATGATTTATTTTGTTTGAACTAGATAAAATGTTTAGCTGACATTCTAGTTCTTATTTTTTGCACTTCTAAGTCCATTAGTCTAGCTCTCATTCTTGCCAAAGTTTCTTCATGCCATAAATGTACAGAATTAGCTCTACTTATTTTTTTAGCTCTATTTAATAAATTGTTATATTTTTCGTACCAACTAGGCATCTAATTTTCCTCCTTTCTACCCAAAAATCTCAGTTAATTTTTTATCAAATCTATCTAAGAATTTTAAAAATCTTAAAACTGGATTTATTCTAAACATTTTCACAAAAATGAACTGTACTGCTATTGCTAGTGCAATTGCTCCAACAAGTTCGGCTAATACTACTAAGCCACATAAAGCTACATCTAACCAGTAATTTATCATTTGTTACACACTCCTTTTTAAATTTTTCAATTCTAATAAAATTAGATATTCTATAGTTTGTTTTGGATTTTCTTTTGGATTCAACCCAATATCATAAAGCTGAACTGCTGTCTTTTCTGCTATTTGCTTATTTCCTGCACCTTCTATTCTTGGAAATCCCTTTGAATTGAATTTATTTCTAGCAGATTGTTCGCTTATTCCTCGTATCTTTGCATAAATTTCAGGATTTATAGTGTCAGGTGCATCTTCCCATTTCATGGTTGGTTCTTTCTTTACGTTCATCTTCTCACCTCTTTCTTTTCGTGTCGTATCGCCTTTTAATTACTTTTGTAATTATTGTTTATAAAAAAAATATCATCAAAATTACATTTTAGTGCTTTACATATGTTTATTGCATTTTCTGGACTTGGATTTCTCTCACCCTTTAATATTAAGCTTATCTGTGTTTGCGAACATTTTGATTCTTTTGCCAATCGTCTATAAGAAAATCCAGCTTTCACAATTCTTTCTATTAAAGCCTCTAAATCTTTTACTAAAACACTTCTGTTAGCCACCTTTTTTTCCTCCTCCTTAATTACTTTTGTAATTATTATATCATTGTAATTACATTTGTCAATACTTTTTTTAAAATTTTTTCAAAAACATTTACATTTGTAATTAAATGTAGTATAATCTATACGAAAAGGAGGTCATTATATGTTGTCTAATAAAGAATTAGGGCAATATTTAAAAAATGTTCGAGAACAACTCGGATATAGCACTTACGATGTAAATAAACTTTGTGATATATCTCAAAGTTACTTGTCTCTTATGGAAAACGGCAGACGAAAAGCAAGTGCTATAATTTTAAAAAAGCTTGCTCCTATTTATTCACTAAATTATATAGATTTATATGAAAAAGCTGGCTATATAGATTTAATAGATAATTCAAAAAAGTCAAAAACTAAATTAGACAAGCTAGGCAATCCAGTTGTCGAAATTCCTATTCTTGGTACCGTAAAAGCTGGTTATAATTATTTAGCCCAAGAAAATTGGATTGGTACTATTGATATAGATAAAAAACTTGCTGACAGTGGAGAATTTTTCGCACTTAGAGTAAAAGGTGATAGCATGGCTCCAGTTTTAATTGAAGATGATATAGTTATAATAAAAAAACAAGATGATTTTGAAAATGGAGATATTGTTGTAGCCATAGTTAATGGTGATGAAGCTACAATAAAAAAAGGTAAAAAGAGTGAAAGTAAAATACTATTACAACCATTTAATACAAATTATGATCCACTTATTTTTACAGAAGAAGAAATGGACACAATTCCAGTTAGAATTGTTGGAATTGTTAAGCAACTAAAAAGAGAATTTTAATAGATAATTTATGTAGAATATATAACATACAAGGAGAATACTATGAACGATTTACAAATTAATAAACTAAGTCAGAAAGTTTATAATGAATTTAAAATAAAGAATGAGATGTTACGTAAAATAATTACTGATAATAAATTATTTGAATTAGATAACCTAATTGTTTACTCTATATTTTCTTTTGCTTTTCACATGTATTTTTTTAGAATTTTACTTTTACCAAAATACTCTGAACAAGATATTAAAAATATTTTTATTATATGTTTAAAAAAATTCTTAAATATCATAGATGATACAAATAAAAAAAATGAAATCATTGATTGCATAAATAATACATTTGAATTATTAGATATTCTTATGCTTCAGGTCAAAAATGCTGAGAATAAAGAACAATCTATATTTGCTATGCAAGAAATTGCTACGCTTTTTATTGAATCAGTCCAAGAAAATGAAAATGCTTCCTCTGATTCAGTTGCAATATTACAAATAGTAAATTATTTTACATTTTTATTAACTGATGATAAATTTTTAGCTCAAATGGACAATATTTTAAATAAAAATTTGGGCTTAGGATATAACAAATATAACAATGTTGCAAATAAAGATTTTGGCTTTTGCACAAAATGTGGCGCAGATTTGGACTACAATAAAAGATGTACAAATTGTGGGACCCAATATGTTAACACTAATCACTTATTATACATTTTTTTAACCTGCTCTATTCTTGCTATTATAGTGTTTTTTGGCATATATATCTACTCTAAGTTAAATAATAATATTACTTTAGAGACTACTAATAATAGTCAACCTCACAAAAGTTTAAGAGATGCAATTGAAGATGGAACATATTATAATTATTTTACAGATAATCAATAAAAAAGAGAACTATGTCTCTATTTGGCGATACGACACATAATTCTCACTCAAAAGAACCTTGAAAGAAGGCATCTTTATGTTATATATTATAGCATAATACAAAACCTTTTTTCAAGAAAATTATTAAATTTTTAGAAAGAAGGTATTTTCATGGGAAAAAGAAGAAGCAACGGAGAAGGCTCAATTTATGAAACAATAAAAAAGAATAAAAGAAAGGTATTTTTAAACGATGAATGTGAAACTTGCAGAAATTGTACTCAAAAATGTAATAGACTAAATTTTGAGAAATGTGATAAATGTAAAAATTGCAAAGACTGCTTAAAATACTGTGACAGGTTCTACTGTTATAGAACTGTAGAGGCACAAGTTAATCATAAATCTATTGCTAGAGGCACAAAAGAAAAGGAAGTTAGACAGAAAAAACAAGAAAAAGAAGAAGAATTAAATATCGCTGAAAACATACGAAACAAAGAACTTTCTCTAATAGATACTATGAAATATAATGAAGATACAAAACTAAAATATAATCTTATAGGAGAAAATTCATACTGCAGAAATAAAGACACTATTTCTGCAATAGAAAAACACCCATCTGCAAACATTCAAATGGCTAAATTAACAGAATATGATATAAAGTCAATACTTTCCTATTTTATAGATATAAACTGCAGTCAGAGCCAGTTAGATAAAGTGTACGATGAAATTAAAGGCGCATGCAATATTAGTAATTTAAGTTCTTTGTTTTGTAATATAAAAAGAAATACTTTTATTAGTTGTCGAGAAAGAAAAGAAGTTGTTGCCTTTACACTTCAAGAAGAACAGACACTATTGAATTATATAAATCAACATGAGGATATGTTAATTTTAAATAATAAATCTAATATTGATAGAAAAACTATTAAAAATCTTATTAAACATTCATTAGCAACAGGTATGCGAATTGGCGAATCTTGTTCTCTATCTACATCTAATATTGACTTTGACAATTCTAAAGTTTCTGTATCAATAACTTTGACTCGAGATAAAGATGGAAATATCATAAAAGGAACTCAAACTAAAACAGGAAGAAAAGCAAGAAAAAGAGGAAAATCAGATAAAAGATTAGTTCCATTTGATATTTTGTTTTCTAAAGAAGAAATGGAAGAATTGTACAGAGAGCAAATTTCAATTGCTAAAGGTATTTCAAATAACACTGAACATTTACTATTTTGTACAAATGAAGGTAAGTATATAACACATTCTTCATTTAATGCTATATTCAAAAGAATTTGTAGACAAGCTGGTATAAAGTTGGAATTACCACAAGGTTGTCATTCGCATATGTGTAAGCATACTGCTGTATCACGTATGATAGAATTAGGAATAAACATCCGCGTAATTTCCAAAATTGTAGGTACTAGTGTGGAAGAATTAGACAAGACCTATGCTCATATACTCGACGAATTTATAGAAACTGAAATCGAAAAATCTAAGAAAGTTAGCAACGGATTAAATATTAATGTTTCTTTAAATAACATTGTTCCTTTTGTGACAAAATAATTTTTGAATGTAATTTGAATGTAATTGAGACCATTTTTGAATGTAATTTGAATGTAATTTTTGAACCTTACATTAAAAAGTAATACGAAAACAATAAAAAATAATAGAAAATATAATAAATTAAAAATAGCTTGAAAATATTGAATTTGCTGAATAATATATAGATAAAATAAAACAATGAAACTTAATAAAATTTCATTGTTTTTTTATCTTGTGGAGGCGCCTATCGGAATCGAACCGATGATCAGAGTTTTGCAGACTCGTGCCTTACCGCTTGGCTAAGGCGCCATAAATATTAAATTATAGTCACGAATTACTTTACTTACCAGCGACTCGCTATCGCTCCCTGCATATTGAGGTTGTAACTCGCTATAGCTCGAACGACCTCAGCGGCTTGGCTAAGGCGCCATAAATATTAAGCTTAATAAAAAAAATGGAGCGGGAAACGGGGCTCAAACCCGCGACCTCTGCCTTGGCAAGGCAGCGCTCTATCAACTGAGCTATTCCCGCATAAGCTTTTTTTCAAAGCATATTTATAATAACAAATTTTTATATAAAAGTCAAGGTACTAATGATAAAAAATCTATAAAATAATCAAATATATTCTTTTTTTCTATCACTTGCTTATTTTTTATATTTAAATTTGCTATTGTTTCTCCATTTATTTGAATCTTTGCATTTCCTATAATTTTTCCCTTTTCAACAGGTGCTTCTAAGTAATATAATGAATTTATTTCCATTTTTATGTTATCAATATCTGTTTTTTTTATTGCAATTTTAGAATAGCCTAAACTTTCAATATCTAAATCTATCTTCTCTTGTTTTGCCTTATTTATATATATGCGATTACAGTTTAATTGTTTCCAATTTTCAAATTGTTCTTTTATTTTTTTTTCAATATCTATTACTTCATAATTTTTATATGCATATTCAATTAATTTTATGCTATCTGATGTTCTATACTTTTTGGTATCTGCTCCTAGTACTACTGTAATAATATCTAAATCTTCGCGTTTACAAGCTGTAACTAAACATCTCCCAGCTTCATTTGTAAACCCGGTTTTTACTCCATAAACGCCATTCAAATTTCCAAGTAATTCATTAGTATTTCCTATTAAATTACTTCTTGCATTTATTGTTATATTGTAATTTTTAGAACTCACAATCTCTTTAAACTTTGGAATTTTCAATGCATAATCAGCCATACAAGCTAATTCATACGCAGTTGTATAGTGTTTCTCTTTGTCTAATCCATGTGGTGTTATAAAATGACTATTTATAAGTCCAAGTTCTTTTGCTTTTTTATTCATCATGTCTGCAAATTCTTCTATTCCTCCTCCAACATGTTCTGCCAAAGCAACTGCAGCATCATTTCCAGATTTAAGCATTAATCCATAAAGCAGGTCATGTACCGTAATTTTGTCATTTGTTCTTAATCCTAATCGTGACCCTCCTGTTCCTGCAGCTTTTTTGCTTATTGTAACTACATCATTTAACTCTGAATTTTCCAAAACAACTATCGCTGTCATTATTTTCGTTGTACTTGCCATCGGAACTTGTTTTAAGCCATTTTTTTCATACAGAATTCTTTTAGAATTTCTATCAAATATTAGTCCAATTCTAGAATTCAACTTTAAGTTTTCTATATTTTTAGATACGGTTTCAATTGCTTGCTTCTTTGTTTCGTTAATATCAATAATTTCATTATCATTTATATTAGCATAACACATATTATTTATAGATAAAATAAGTGTTACAAATAAACAAATCATTGCACTTATTACTTTTTTATTTTTAAACTTCATATACAAAAATCACCTTTTACATTATATTTGTAAAGGTGATTTTTATGAATAATTTAATTATCTTCTTGAATCTCTTGCTTCAGCATCTCCCCATGGAGTTCTTCCTTCGTCATCATCATCTCTTTCTTGCTCTTTTTCTTGTATTTTTTCTCTTTCTTTTATGTTTTCATTTACCCTCTCTTTTGCTTCTTTTTCAGTAAGAACTTCTTCTCCTATCATATAATTAAAGATTTCAACAGCTTCTTTTCTTTGATATCCATCTTTTATAAATTCCTCAATAATTTCTTCAGAATGTTGCATCAAATGCATTTCATCATATTGTACTCCGTCTTGTATCAAGCCTGTTTTCTCTACGGAACTGTACGTTCCAGTTTCTCTATCTGGGTCTGCAACACCAGTTCTAATTGAAGTTTTTTCATTTACTTGTGAGCTATTATAAGGTCTTCCTATTACTTCAATGGCTTGTGATGCCCATTCTCCTTTTTTTCCTTGTCTTGCTTCTTCTGCATATGGATATCCATAAGTATCAAACTTGATGTTTATTCTTACATCTCTTACATCTTGATCTCTTCCTGTTAAGTTTCTTGTTTGCATTACTTGTTGTGGTGACTCTTTAGTTACTGGATTACCATCACTTCCAATTGATACTGTTTCTTGTCTAATACCTGTTGTTGATGGCATAATATACTTTGATGGTTGCAATTCTCTATTTTCATCAATATATTCTGCTTTTACAAGTCCATCTTTATCACGACTAAATATTAAATTTCTTTCTACTTCTGGATGATCTTTATAAAAATTACTATTATCCCTAACTATTAAAACATTATTTTCAGGAATTCCCTTCTTTTTTGCAATTGCTTTTTGTTCTTGATTTTCTTCTTGTGGATCTAATTTCTCTTGTTCTTGTTCTTCTTCCTCTTCTTCAGTTTTCTCTTCATCTTCTTTGCCTTTTTCGTCTTGTTTTTCTTTCTTCTTTTCTTTTTCTAATTCTTCTGGTTGTAAAGTAATATTTCTTTCTTTTATTTCTTCTGGCAACTCAAGTACTGCATTATCTAAATTTAGCATTTCAAAATATTCTTGATATTCTTGTCTTAACTTTTCTATATATTCTGGTGAAAAATGAATTTTTCCAGCTTTATCAACTGTTGCAACTAAATCCCCATCTTTGTTATATATTTCATATACCTCTTCTACTCCCTTTTTACCATTTTCTCTATTAAGCTTCGTAACAAAAACATCATTTTCTATAAATCTCGCTGAATCAAAAGCAAGTTCTTTGTAATAAGTTATATTTGATATTTGAGTACTCTTGTCTTCCCTTTCAGCTATTTGTGTATAAATATTTGCCATTGCTTCTTTTATTTCATTTGACTTATCTATTTCCATTTATATATTACTCCTTTTTTGTTTTATTATATCATATATTATAAAAATAAACTATATAAAAGCAAAAAATGAGGAGAATAATCTCCTCATTTTTTAAATACTGAATGACATTACAAAATCTGTTCCTTCATTTAATCTCATTACAAATGTCTTTTTTACTGTTTTAGTATTTTTTTCTGTTTTATCAGTTATAGTAACTTCATAAGTATACAAATCTCCTTGTTTTTTACCATTGCTTGATTTTGCATTATTAGATTCAAAGAAGTTTGTTTTCACATACTTTTCAAAGTCAGCTTCTGTTTTAAAGTTATTTGATTTAAATGTTGCATCTAGCTTATTGTATACATATTTGTAGTCATTATTATTTAATGCTTCAAAACATTTTTGAAGGTTTAATATTACCTTATCCTCTTCTTTTGCATTTTCATATTTTTCAAGAAACTCTGGTAAATCTATTGTATATGTGTCTAGTATAACAGTATAGTCCATAACTGATGTTTCTCTAAATATATAATAATTTTCTAAGTTATCAATAAGAACATATTGAGTATAATCATTATTCTTATCAATTTTATATGATTTTAACTCAAGTGGTTTATATTTTGCTATGTATATCATATATTCTTCCATGCTATCAAAATCACCATATTGTTTTGCATTTTTATTATTATATGATAAATATAATTCTTTATTTTTGCTTACATATTGTGTAAAATTTTGTAAGCTTCCAAAACGCTTTTCTTTATAATTTTGATCTAAGTCCTGATATGCTTGTTCAATATTAAATGACATTCTTTCTGTAAATGTTTCAAATATATACTTAACATATTCTTCATCATTTAAATATATTGATTTAAAAACATTATAAGTTTTATTTTCTATTTTCTCTGTTCTATTAAAATTTATTTCTGAATTTTCGTCAATTTTTAGCATGTTTTTTTCTGTCATATATTCATAAGGTAATATTGAAAATGTACTATTAGCAGGGTTCATTTTAACCCCAACAGCTAAATTAAACATCTTATTTGAATTTGTGTCAATTAATTTTCCATATATTAAATATACATCTACGTCATTGCTTATTTTTATTGTATACATTTTGTTTATGTCAATTTTTACTTTAGATATATTGTTTATTTTTAACTGTTCTTTCGTTATATTAGCCATTTGTACATATTCGTCATCTAATAAACCATATATTTTTTCTCTGTTTCCATCTGAGACATAATCATAAAATAATTCTACACACTTTTTTGCATTATAATATTCATTTTTTGATTGCACTTTTTCTAATTTATTAAGTTCAAAGTTATATGTCTCTTTACCATCTTCTATTTCGTTTATTCCGTTCTTCATTTTTCTTTAATAACAACACACATATCATTATTGTTGTTATTGTTATAAAAATTATTAATAATATTATAATTTTTTTAAGGTTTTTATTCATAAATTAACATTCCTTATTTTTAATTTTATTTTCCAATATATCTATATGCTACGGCAAATTTATTTGGATCAGCACTAAGCAGTTTACCCATTGAGCTTCTATCTCCACTGCTAGATACTACACAATAATTTTGGTCTAAACGCTTTCCTCCATCTATATATATATACACATGATTACGATTTGGGTAAAACACAATATCTCCTTCTTGTAATTCTGCAAAACTAGTTATTTTTTGCCACTGATTTGCATATGAAGATTGTGTTAGCATATTTTCTACTCCCCAGCATCCATTATATGGATATTGATTAATTGTAGCTTCATCTATTAACCCAGCCTTCCAAAGAGATAAACTTACGAATGTTGCACATACTATTCCATATTTGCTTGGGTTTTCTATAGGGTAATCCCATGATGCCTGTATATTATAACCTACACCAGTTCTACCATTATTAGTTGCCCCTTCAACTCCATTTCCTGCGTAATGCACCTCAACTCCAGAGTTTAAAAAATGATCTGCAACCATGTACGCAGCTTCTACAATTGATCCGACTTCTCCTAAAAAGCAATTGTTTCCAAATATAGTTTTTGCCACTCTAAGTCTAGATTCAAAACAATATTGGGCATAATCTGCTTTTTCTTGTAAGGATGTTAAATCTGTTGCTCCTGGGTGTCCACACCTTATTTTATACTCTCCTGTTGATATTCCACCTAATTCATACATAGAGTAAATTTGTATACGTCCTCCTGATCCCCAAGTACTTCCATGGCTTTGGTAATAATCAATTCCTGCTGGATTATCAAAATCAGGTTCATTGCATAAATGAGTGTCTCCTAAATACATATATATACAAAACATTGCATATGCATTATTTTCAGGTTTACCAGCAAACATAGAATTTACAGTTGCATATTTTTGAGCTGTTGAATATGCATAATTATATTTATCTGTTCCTTCTGTTGAAGCATTAACTACCCATCCACAAAAATCTCTAATAGAATCACCATAAGAGCTATATGTAGCTCCTGAACTTTGCCCATTATATATTGCAAAGCCAAAAAGGTTATTTCCTGGTGTGCTTTTTCCATACCCTGTTTCTATACAAGCCCATGCAAATGCTAAACACGGATTAACATTATATTCTGCTGAAGTACATATATCATAAAAGTCACCAGCTGCATTAGATAGTTTGCTATATGCTTCTCCTCCATTGTATGCTTGAACAGCTGCTATAAATTCTTCTCTTGATAAATTTGTTCCAAAAGCACTAACAGATCCTATTCCACTCATACTTGTAAAATCTCTAATATTGAATATACTCATATCCAATGAAGTTACACCATAATCAATATCTGTATATTTATACATTATATATCTCATTATTTGTTCTAATGTTTGTAATCTCGCATCTTTTTGCAATAGTCCAAATAGCCATTTAGCTCCAGTTACTAAATTTGTTTTAGCTACTGCTTCATAATGTTTAGTATTTGGTATTTTGAAGTAGTCATCCATAAGTCCTAAAAATGTTGTATTTTCATCCAACTTATAATTCTTAGGTACTTGTCTTTTACTGTCAACATTTTTAACTCCTTGATCACCTTTATTACCAGTTCTATCTATAACTTCTGATCTAGTTGTTTCTTTATAGGTTACACTTCTTGTTAATGTCTCTATAAGTATTTGTTGATCTGTTTTCCATCTTCTAACTTCACCTTCTGGAATTTCTTCATTTTCTCCTGGACCTTGTTCATCTGCTAAAGTTTCATCATTATCTTTATTTAGAATTGTTGGTTCCTGAGCAACAAGTCCTGTATCATTTTTTTCATACTCAACTGTCTGTTCGCAGAACCATGTTTTTACGTATGTTATGTGTGGTATAGGATTAGTTGAAATTGAATTGCTCTTTTTAACTTCGCTTTTTGGTATGGTTCCATCTACTTCGTAAACTTGCTTGTTTTGTCCTGCTCCAATAACACTTGTTCCTTTTGCATGTTCTGTATAAGTATATGTTTCTGTTTGTTGCATTTCATTAACACAATCAAATAATGTAATTTCTATTTTACTATCTTTTACAAGTTCTGTGACTGCTGTAACAAATTCAGGATTTTGTACTGTCATTGCAAGATATACAAAAAAGTTCATCGGTGTTGTGTATTGTGATATTGCATTTTTGTAATCTATATGCTTTAGTCTAACAGTAATTGTATCTCCCGATTCTGTCCATACTGGTACAACTAATTTTCCATCATCATCTAATGAAAATTTCTTTCGAAGGTCTTTTAATTCTCTTGAGCTTACCGTTTTTCCATCACAGGTAATCAATCCGCTGGTTCCATCTTCATTACTATAATTCGTATATTTTAGTAATTCTGTTTTATCGTTCTCATCTTTTCTATATATGTACACCGCACCATAAGTTTTATTTGAACTTGTTCCCAAATTTGCAAATGGTGTCTCTGTTGTAGCTTGAGCTTCATAGAATTTTCTTATGTATTTTCTCATTGTTTCTTTATATTCTTCGCTCTCTTTATCGATTGTTGAATAATCAATATCTCCCATTAAGTACAGATCTTCCATATCAAATCCCAGGGCCTCTATTCCCCCAATGATCTTATCAACTTGTTCATCATCTATTGTAATACTACCGTCCCAATCCTTATTATTAATTGTAAAAAAGCTAATAATTCCATCTACTATTGATTGTATTACATCTCCAACTTTATCAAAAACAGAAAAAAGCGATCCTGCAATTGCAACTATAACAATTATTGGTAATAGCAAAGATATTAATATGATTTTTCTTGCTTTTTTGTTTCCCAAAAGTTTTATTCCATCTTTTATTGCTCCAAGATAGTTACCTGATGCCGCATTTTTTGCTAAGTTAGCTCCATCTTTCACAGCATCTTTTGTATCTTTCATATCTTGCTGTGGATTTGTTTGTCCACCATCATTTGGTTCTTCTTCCATCTTTTTCCCCCCTTATAATTTAACTATTATTTTTATCACCTGATTATTTTCATTATTTATTTTTATATTGTCAAAACACATTTTTTCAATATTTCTATAAATATCATATATTTTATTAAATTTCACTTCCACGTTTGCTTGTTGTCCATTTCTTAAAGATAAATTATACATAAGAATTTCATTTACAAATGCGGTATATTTCGTATTGTTTTTATCCATTAAATATATATCCGAATTATTTATTCCATCACTAATTGATATATTATTTTTAGTATTATTTTTTATTGTCAAATTATAAATTTCATAGCTTCTGTATACCTTTTTATTATTAACAACTATTTCTATACCATTACTAGATTGTGATTTATTAATGTTTTCTTTTCTTATAAAACTACTTATATTAATTTTGTTTTCATTGTTCTCTTTTATAATTGTAATATAGTCTTCAATATTATTGTTACTAATACCTCCAGTGGCTAATAAGTCTTCTTTATAATAAGTAATTTTATATGTATGAGCCCCTGAAATACTTCCCATTAAGTCTAGCTTGTATGTTTTAGCTTTGTCAAAAATCTTATTTATATAATTATTTTTAAATGCATTAATATCATTTTCATATTCTGACTTACAATCATTTGATAATATATCATAAGCTTTTTGAACTTCTTGACTATTGCAGTAAGTTACGAAGTTTTTTATTAAATCAGTATTTGTTTCAGTTATTTTTTCTGTTAATTCTTGACCTGTTATTTCAGACCTACTTGGTTTAGTCACATCTACCGTTTTATTTGTATTTATATTTTCGTTAGAATAACTTTTATTTTTTAATAGTCCATTTATTACTTGTATAACAATAATAAAGAAGGCTATAATTGCAATTACTATTATTATTTTTTCCCTATTCTGGTTCCAATATCTAATAATTTTATTCATTACAATTATGCCCTCCATTCTTATGGTTTTTTATAATATTGCATTACATAATTCATCATTTGGCTTGCATTACCTTTTACTTCTGCATCACTTAAGTTTGGATTTGATTTTTTAATTCCTCTTTCAAATTCCTTTAATTTTCCATCAACATATTTTTGATCAGACAATTTTCCTGGTGTAATATCTTTTGCAATTTTTCCAATTGTTTCAGACATTTCTTTTGCCCTTTCTTTCATTTTTTGTTGTTGTTTTTCATCATTTCTATCTTGTTCAGGTAAATTAGATTGCATTTCTTTTATCATTTTATCTTCTAATTTCATTACTTTCTTAATGTCACCTGTATCTGTAAATCCATTATTATAATGACCAATTGCTCTATCTTCTAGTTCATTTAATTCTGAACCTGTAGGTTGGTTTCCATCTTTTCCAATAAATGTTTCTTGTGCAAAATCTCTAAGTTCTCCAGAATCACGTAATTCTCTTTCTTGTCTTGCCATTGCTGCTGCATTATCACTACCATAAATAGCTCTTTGAGTTTCTAAGCTTATTGATTGTGCAACATCTGTGTTAGCTATCCTTCTACCTAAGCTTGGTGCCATTGAATATCCTAAAGCTGTAGCCGTTCCTCCAAGTTTAAGTACATCTTCTAAATCATCTCCTGCTACTCCAAGTCCAGCTCCTATTACTCCAGCTGTTCCTGCGACGGCAACTCTTCCAGCAAACCTTGCCACTCTAACTGCTCCTCTTCCAAGAGTTCTCTTCCATCTTCCATGTGCAAAGTTTCTATTAAAGCTATTTTTAATACTTCTGCCTACTCCTCTTGCAGGAGCTAAAGCAATTGCACCCGCTGTTCGTAAGAAGCTTCTTCTTCTATTTCGTTCGTTAGTGTCTTCTTCCTCATCTTGACTTCCATAGGCATCACTTACCATTTGTTTAATTTTATCTTCTTCATATCCACTATCTCTTAATATTTGCGCATATTCATCTGCTGAATACCTCATTCCTTCATTTGAGTCTGCATAAGCTTCTCTATTCATTGCATCACTTACTTGTGGATCCCAGTCAGAAGTTCCAAATCCCTCATCATATACATCGGCCATTGCCTGTGCTGTTGTTTGAGGAGCTTCTTGTTCGTTATTGTTTACGCTATTTGCCATGGCTGGAATTTGATTATTTCCACTTTCTGCAAATGCATCATATCCACTAGGGGCATCTGCATTTTCTACTGGACTATCACCTCTTGTTCTAACATTTCTGCTTCCTCCATTGCCTCCGCCTCCTGGAGCTTTTTTACCAGCAATCATTCCGGCACCTTTTTTAATCATATTCCATGCAGCTGCACCTCCAAGCATATTTCCTGCTTGACTCAATGCTCCCGGTGTAGATGCTTTGTCAAATCCGAAGAATTTTCTTAATAGCTTTTCAGCAGGTCCCATAAAAGCAACAACCATAATTGCATATATAGGGTTAACCTTTACAATTTCTATCGCTGATCCAACTAATACTGAATATATAATTAGGTGAAATGGTTGTATCAAAGCTGTAAATATATATTCTTTTAGCCAAGCATTAAAAGCTTGAGCCTTTCCATCATTCATTTTATCTATTGGATATGTCATAGCAACTAATGGTGCAATAATTGTTAAAAACATTAATGTTATTAACCTTTTCATATATACCCATGTAAACTTTACGGTATATACCAATAATCCTATGTAAAAAATCAAAAATGTTACTTGTGATGTAAAATCATTATACTGTACTTGTATTCTTACAAGTCCCATCAAGTTTGTATTGAATTCCGCTTCTGTGCTACTTCCATCTACTATACGTACTGGTATTGAACTCGTTGCACCTCCTATAGCTCCATTTAATACATCAACCATTGTTATAGTAAATAGCATAATATAATGTATAAAAAATATTAAACACATTGCCACAAGCCAGTCAAATATTCTTTGTTTATATTTTGCCCTATCATCTACCGAACTGCTGATAAGTATTCTAATTCCAGAATATACTAAAACAGATAATAATCCTATAACAGATAAATTTCTTATAGCATTATACCATTTTGCTACTGTATTACTTGTTTGATATGATACTGATTTTTCATTCATATCTGCACTTCCATAGTCCTTTGGACTTATAAAATTTATATCAAATGCAGGTATTTTTCCAGCAAATATATTATCTATTGAATATTGAATTGTTGGAATTACATAAGTATCTCCTCCAAAAGCACTAACTATAAGATCTACTAAATTTCCTTTAAATTTTTCTTTATCAATAACAATTGGTTGTGTTTTGCTAGTATCAAATTTCATATCCGGATACTTAGCTATTACATTTGCTAAATCACCCGCACCGCCAAATATATTTGATGAAGCACCTGTCACATCAAATTTACCATCATACAAAAGATATTGTAATGCAGATAATATTACATCTCCAATGCTTGTAACTAAGCTTGATATCGGATCAAACAAAATACCACCTATATCAGCTTGTGAATATATTGGACACGCAAAATTCATGGTTATAGCAATTACTAATGCTAATATAACTTTTTTTATTGCTCCTTTATTAACAACTTTTTTCATTTTATACCCCTTATTGTAATATACTTTATTTTATTATATCATATAATGTCGAAATATCATATATTTAATAAAAAAAAATGAAGAATTTCTTCTTCATTTTTTATATATTAAATGACATTACAAAATCTGTGTTATCTTTTAGTTGCATTATAAATTTTTTATTAAATGATTTTGAATCTGTTTTTGAATTATCTTTAATATTTAAATCATATACGTAGAATTCACCTTGTTTTTCTGCTTTTATTGGTTGCATTTTATTTTTTTCAAAAAAGTTATTTTTTATATAATTTTCAAAACCTGATTCATTTTTAAAGTTATTTTTTTTAAATGTTTCATCTAATTTTCCATATACATATTCATAATCCTTATTATTAATTGCCTCAAAACATTTTTGGATGTTTAATAAAACTTTTTCCTCATTTGTTGCTTTTGCATATTTTTCAGTAAATTCTGGTAAATCTATTGTATATGTGTCTAAAATCACTTTGTAATTAAGTACTGCATATTCTCTAAATATGTAATAATTTTCATTTTGATCTATACATACAAATTGTGTATATTCATCATTTTTTGTAGCTTGATATTTTTCTGCTTTAATTCCTATGATTTTTTGTTTGTTTTTTGCTATATAATTTTTGAAATTTTCTACACTTCTAAATTTCGTGTTTCTATATTCTTCATCCAAAAGATTATACATTTGTTCCGGTGCTCCAAGTGCTAGACGTTTATATAAATCTATATATTCTTTAACTGATTCTTCATAGTTTGAAACTGTTTGTATTATTTTATTTTCATTATTTTCTTTTATGTTCGTATCAAAATTTCTCATTTTTATCTCTTCAATACTGTTATATTTTTCATATATTGGTTCTATTGAAAATAAACTTGTACTCATATCTATATTTACTATAAAAAATACATCATCAATTTTTTGAAAATTATTTTGCTTTTCAGTGATTCCATGTACTGCAAAACTTTTTATTTTTTCATCTTGTATTAGTGAAATCTCCAACGGTACAAATAATTCCGGACTATTTATTGTTTTTATATTTTCATATAAGTTATCTATTGTTATACTTTTCTCTTCTATATATTTTTGGCTTAATAAATTATAAATATTTTGTTTTATTTCGCTTTCATCTATTATAAGTACGTAAATTCCTATCTCTTTTATATAAAGAAATTTATTTAAGCTTAAAACTTTATTTTCACCATCATCTGTAACATAGATATAATCTATTATCTGTTTATCTGATTTTCCACCAGATTGTAATATATTGTTCATATATGTTACTTTGTAAATTCCATTTCCATATATTTCTTTTTCAACTTTAGCTGTTTTATTTTGATTAAATATTTTTTTTATGTAATTATTTTTAAATGTATTGATGTTTGGAAATAAAACAGATTTACAATCTTTTGATATCATACTATAAGCATCTTCTATTTGATTGTTATTGCAATATTTTACAAATTGTTCTATTAATTCTTTTGAATTTTTCCTGGTTGTATCTGTTGTTATTTCTGAATTTATATTTTGTGAATTATTTTCTAAATTATTATTACTACTAATTTGTGTATTTTCATTTATTTGATTTATTAATTCTTCTTTTCTCTTTTCTTTATTATTTCTAAGCAATCCATATATTGCTTGTAAAACAATATAAGAGAAGACTATTACTATAATAATTGTCCATACTCCCCTTTTATTCTGGTTATATTTTCTAAACAAATTATTAAGCATAATAGCCTCCTTATAATATTATATTATTTTATTAATGTCCTTTATAGTTTTAATATAATTATCTATGTCTCCTTTTGGCACTCCTCTTTCCACTAATCCTTCTTTAATCTGTTTTAATTTTTTCTGGTCATCTCCAACTTTTCCAGCCATTTGGGCTAATAAAATTCTTTGATTAGATGCTCTATCTGCTCCAAAATCATCTCTACTAGCTTTCATCGCCTTGATGATTAGCTTATCGTCTGTAACTCCTGCTTCTCTGTATTTTTGTGCCTCTTCTTTCATTATTCTGTGTGCCTCTTTTTTAGAAACTTTAAGTTCCTCTTGATATTTTCTTACTCTCTCTGGATCCCTTAAAGCTTGTTTGTCTAGTATTCTATTTTGTCTAGCTTCATTCTCATCTTTAGTATGAGTAGCTTCATATATGCCATTTAATCCATTACTAATATCGCCTGCTATTGATTCTACTCCATCTGGTATAGAGTTAACTCCTGAACTTGCTAAAGCTCCTGCTCCTATTCCTGCCATACCATATTTAACTACATTTGAAAAGTCATCTGATACCAATCCAACTGTCACACCTGCAATAGCTCCTGCTCCCATTAATGTGCCTTTTACAGCAGTTTTAGTCAAAAATCTTGCTGCCTTTGGAGCAATATATGCTGTTCCTTTCAAGCCTCTTACAGCACCTCTTCCAAATGATTTTAGTAATCTTTTTCCTCTACCTTCAGATTGTGTTGTTTGGTTTGCTGCTCCTATAGCATTGCTACCTCCACTACTCTCTTCAGAACCTGTATTATCTCCATAGCTTTCTCTAACCATATCTGCTATTTCGCTTTCATTATATCCACTATCTCTTAAGATTTGTGCATATTCATCAGCTGAATAATTCATTCCTTCATTTGAATCTGCATAAGCTTCTCTTGCCATTGCATCTCTTTCTTGTGGATCCCATTCATCAGTACCAAATCCTTCATCATATACATCTAACATAGCTTGTTGTGCTGTTTGCTGTTCTGTTCCATTATCTGTTTGGTTTTCTGGTTGTCCGCTTGTTACTTGTCTTGCATTATCTTGTCCATTTCCACTTCCGTATGTTTCATCTATTAAACTATTTGTATCTCTTCCACTATCTGCAGTTCTAACTCTTCTATTGTCTCCTGGTCTTCCGCCATTGTTGCCACCGCCTCCAGATTTTCCACCTTTTCCGCCTTTAGCAATTAACTTACTCATTTGGCTTATTCCTTGCATTGCCAAAGCTCCTCCAAGTGCAGATCCTCCTGCAACTGTTGATGCTTTTTCAAATCCAAAGAATTTACGTAGTATTTTTTCAGCTTGTAAGATAAATCCTAATGCTACTAAGGCAAATACTATATTATCTGCTACCAAGTCCATTGAAGCTCCAATTAAAACTGTATATAAAATTAAATGTACTGGTTGTATTAGTAAATTAAATATATATTCTTTAAGCCATGTATTAAATCCTTGAGCACTCCCATCTTGTAACTTGTCTAAAGGATACGTCATTGCCATTAAAGGTGCAATAATAGTTAAGAATGCAAGCATCATTACCCTTTTTAAATATCTAAATAAGAATAAAATTGTATACATAACTAAAGCTAAATAAATTACTGTGTATCCAAATTGCCTCATCTCTATGTCATCTTCTGTTAAATCTTCTGTTGGTTCTAATTGTAATTCTATTCTTGCTTTTCCTGTTAAATTTGTAGGCCACATAAATATATACTTTCCATTGTAGTCTGTAATTATATTATTGTCATATAGAGTTTTTCCTAATCCATCACTTACATTAAATATGTTTTCTCCTTCACTATCTCCTGAACCTGCTTCATATTTATAATCCTTTAATTTACTATCAGAATCACCAAATGTAATATAATATGGTTCGTTCATACTATTTACTGCTTTTGTAATTTCTTCTGTCAATTTAACAGCAAATGCCATTATATAATGCATAAAGAACAGTAAGCACATTGCAACTAGCCAGTCCATCATCCTTTGTTTATATTTTGCTTTATCATCTGCAGAACTACTTATTAAAATTCTTATTCCAATGTAAACAAGTATTGATAATAAAGCCACTATAGCTAAATTTCTTAAAGCAAAATACCACTTAGATATTACAGGTCTTAATTCTATTGCTGTAGATTTCATTTTTATTTTTTGTCCGGTTTGTGTAATTGTTTCTATATATTTATTTCCATCTGCATCAGTTATTAGTCCATCTCTTGTTTCGCTAAAAAAGTTTACATCTAATAAAGGTACTTCATTAGCAAACATTGCTTCTGGTGTAAGTAAAAATATTGGGAGTTTAAAGGTCGGCGGTATTGCATCAGCAGTAACCTGAGTTACCACATATCCAACTCCTACTGATGTGGCAGCAATTCCAATTATTATTCCTAATGAAAGTCCTCCTGTAAAAGGCGCTGCCACAACTGCTGCAACTAATGCCACAGCAGTTGCTATTCCTGCTAAAATTCCCGCTGCCGTAGATTTCCATTCATCTTTATGCTTTATTGTTAAAAATGAAACACTTAGGTTTGTTCCATAAATCATTGCCTACACAATTGACATTACTCCATCTGCTATTACTAGTAATAAATCTTTTATTGGTTCAAATAGTATACCACCTATACTTGCAGATGAAATATTGGGACATATAAAGTTTAACAATGTTACAATTACCAAAGCAATGATTATCTTATTTGTAATCGTTTTCTCCGTATAAAATTTCATATTAGTTCCCCTTTAATATATTTCTTGTCTTCTTTTTTTGCTTTTCATCTGTGCTAATTTATTCAAGTTTGTTTCAACAAATTCAAATTCTTTTGCTGTAGGTTGTATTTGAATAATTGCACTATCTGCACCTACTTTTAATAATCCTTCACCTTTAAAACATGTAATTAAAAAGTTGGATTCTCCTTCACTTAATTTAAATACTTCTTTTAAATATTGAATTTCTGATTTATCCTGTGCTAAAAATAGTTTTGTATCTGATGATGTTAATACCGCTTGTGCTTCTGGTTTTTCATAAAAGTCTTGGAATCTTTGTGAAATAATTGCTAGTGATACGTTTCTTTTTCTAGCACGTCTAGCCATTGTATTTAAGAAATCAACAGCCTCTGGGTATGGTAAAAGCATCCAAGCCTCATCAACTAAAACCCTTTTCTTTGCTGCTTTATTTCTATCTTCACTGTTTTTCTTAACATATTTTTCCCAAATCCAAGCAAGTAAAATTTGCTGTGCCAAAGGTCTTGCAAATCTTTCCTCCAATTGAGATATATCTAGGTTGATAAATAATGTACCATCTAATAAATCAAATGTAGATTGTCCATCAAAGTATGCCATTTGTCCGTCATATTCTCTTATGTATTGTTTCATAACTTTTAGTAAATAACTATAATGGAAATTATAGTCTTGATTTGTGTTCTCTGACGCTTTGTTTTGTATTCTTCTATACCATGAACCAATTGTTGGCATTTTCTTTCTTTCTTTTCCTAGCATATTGCCACCTAATCCACCATTTGCTGCTTCATATAAACTGTTCGGATCTGAATTGATTCCATGTGCTGCATATTCTTCTGCTACTGACTCTGCAATAATTTGTTTAGTAAGCTCGTTTACTTCTTGACTTCTTGTACTACCTCTTGCCATTGTAAGCAAAGCTTGTGTAACGTCTTCAACTTTATTTTCAACATTAAGTACTAATCTATCTCTACCTGTAATTTCGTCTTTAATTACCTCTGTTTCAATATCAAAAATATTAATAATTGTTTTAGATGTTGGAGAAAGAACAACATTTATTCCTCCTAAACTTTCCGCAACTATACTATACTCGCCTTCAGCATCTAGCGCTAAACTTTGAATTCCCATTAATACTGCTGAACGAGATATTAAAGTTTTCATAGTAACAGACTTACCAGCACCTGACTTAGCAAATATAACCATGTTATAGTTTGTAAGTGAGCTATGGAAATTATCAAATAAAATTGGTACTCCAGTTTGTTTATTAACACCTAAAGGAATTCCTGAAGGATGTCCAACTTCTGATGTTGTAAATGGGAATACTGTTCCCATTGATCTACGGTCAAATGTGTGAACTTTTTTAATTTTGTCGTCCATTAATGGAAGATTTGATTTAAATGCATCTTCTTGTATTGCCCATGCACTTTTTATATTCACCAGAGATTTCGACATTTCTGTTGCTAACAATTTTGTATATCTGTCCAAATCTTCTAAACTGTATGCAAATAATGTTGCTACAATTGAAGCTTCATAAAGTTTGTTATATCCTGCTGCAATTTCATCTCTCAATTGTTCAGCCTCAAATCTTTTTTGTCCTAATGTACTTTCTCTGTTAATATTACCTCTATCTACTGCTACTATTCTTTCTGTTTCTAGTTCGTTTATAACTCTGTTTAATTCGTTTTGTGACCTTGATTCTTGAATTGGATTTATATATATTGATGTATTTATATCTCCAAACAAGTACATATCTCTAAATAGTTCTGGGAAAGTACACATTCTTGGTAAGCTTGATACAAAAAAGCTTCTCGCATATCTTGTAACATTAGATATTATTTCTAAATGATCTATATTGCTTGAATCTATTCCAGATGGTGCTATTAATTCTTTTATAGTTTTCTTCTTTAATATTTTGAATTCTTCTGGTTTTGTATAATCGCTTTGTTGTCTTTGTATAAATTCGTCTTGTTTTTTGTTCTTTTTACTCATCCTCTTTTTGTACCTCCTTCTTCTACTTCTTGTTTCTTTGGTCTTCCTTTTCTTTTTGCTTTATCTTGATTTACTTTTTCTATTGCATTTTGTGCAATTTCTTTTCCAACAATATTTTTATTTTGTTCAATAATCATTTTAGCCATTTGATCAATTAAATCTTCCATAGAGTCTTGTTTTTTCTCTAAAGCTTTTTGTTTATCTGATTTTGCTTCCATAACTTTTTGATTTGCTTTATCAAAAGCTTCTTTTTCAATTTGCTCATTTAATGCTTTCATCTTTTTGTCAAGTACATCTGGTGCTGTTGAGTATAATTCATCGTAACCTGCTTGAATTGCTTTATCTACCCCGTAAACCTCAGCATCATCGCGGTTATATGCTACATATAATAAGTCAGCTAACGCATTTGAATCTAGTATTTTACCATTTACTCCACATACTCCTAATGTTCTAACAATTGATTGTGCTCTTGTATATAATTCTGAAAACGCTAAACTTGTAATTTCTTTTTTGTCAAAGTTGTTTTCTCCTAGTTCATCAGCATAATATGGAATAACTACATAGTATTTTTGATTTAATACATTTTTATTTAAGCTCATCTTTTCTGTTGTATAAATAATATCTTTTCCATATTCATATAAGTTTGTTGTTTTAGTTAATTCAAAAAAAGCTGCCTTTAATTCATCTTCTGAATAGTTGTCTGAATTTACCATTTGTTGATATTTTCTTTTTTCTTTTTCTAACTCAGCTTCTATTTCTTGTACTTTCGCGCGATATGTTTGTATACTATTTTCTAGATTAATTGTTCTTGTTTGTGTATATATTTGAACTGGATGTCTTAATGTATTTAAAAATTGAATAAATCCTTCTTCAACTGAATTTTTTTCAACTTCTGACATAAGGTCATAATTCACACCTTGGCATTCTACAACCATTATATATTTAATTCCATTTTGAGTTATTATCATATTGTCTTCGATTTTATCGAATTCCATAAAATCAAATACTGATTCAGTACTATATGATTTTGTTCCTTTGCCTTTTTTATTCCCTGTACCAGCTATTATTTCATCATTTTTGTCATCCTTCTTTTTTCCTTTTGACTTTATATATAAAATTCCAAGGACTAATAATAACATTACCATTATGCCTAAAATAACAGTCAAAATCATTGTAATCATATTTATACTATTCATCGTTTTTGCCCTCCTTATATACATATATCTTCTTGCCTTTTGTTTTAAAAAGTATTGCTCTTTTTATAACATCATCTACTGCTTCTCCACCAGTTTTTTTACTGAATTCAAATTTTGCTATTTCTGGAACTTTTAATGTTCCTACTCCAAAACCGATTAAAGCAAATACTGCTACAATTATAATTCCAACCATAGTTAAGTTAAACATTTTTAGTATAAAATAGAAAAGTAATCCTACTCCTGCTGCTACAACTGAATATATTAGGCTTTTAGTCGTAAATATAAATAAGATTCTATTTTCGCCTTTTACATTTCTGGGTAAATTATATGTTCCCATTATGTTTCCTCCTTCGTTTACGTATATATTTTCACTTAATTCATATTATAGCAAAAAGCCTCGAAAAATGTAACTACAAAATAAAAAAAAGTGCATATAAAATGCACTTTTAATATAACTGTAATATATTTGTAATATATTTGTAATATTAGCCATCAATTCCAGATGCTAAACCAACAACTACTTTTGTAATTGCTGATGCACCAAAAATTAGTATAGCACCAACCAAGTATGGAATCATTGTTTTTTTGTATTCTGCTTTTTCTGATGCACTACCCATCATGTATTTAATACCTAATACTAATAGAATTACAACAGCAACTACAACACCAACGGTTGTAATAATACCAATTATTTGGTTACCTATATTCATTACATCTCCTTGTGCTGCACTTGTATTACCCTTTAATTGATTAGCCAAATTAGCGGCATCGATACCACTAGCACTAACTACAGTTGTTAATGAAATAGAAATCATAGCAACAAATAACAATATACTTATTAACTTAACTGTTTTTTTCATTGTTTATCCTCCTCTTTATTTTATATTTATAATAAATGTTTCATAAACTGAAACAATTTTAAAATCACATTTTATTTTAATAGCGTTATTACTAATTTCCAAATTCCAAAAGCTCCAAATATCGCTACACATCCAACAATAAATGGAATTAATGAATCTTTAACTTTTGCCTTTTGTTCTACACTTCCTGTTATAAATTGTATACCAAGTATAGCTCCCATAATAACAGCTGCGCAAACTCCAATTATTAATAAAGTGTTATATAATAAACTTGATGCATCTTTTAGTTTGTCTGTCGAAATAGCATTATCAGCATTTGCCTTTCCTTTATTTAAAAAATTATCTGCTTCTGTCACAATATTGTCGCATGCTTTTACTTGATTTATACTTATTAAACATGTACATGCTACAATTATCATAAAAATTATAAATATTTTTTTAACCATATCAATTTCCTTTTTTATATTTTAAAATGTTTCTGCTGTCATTTTAGCTATAATTTTAACTATAGTTGATGATGAAAGTAATAACGCAATTCCTATAATATATGGTATTATAGTTTTTTTGTATTCTGCTTTTTCTTCTACACTTCCCATCATGTATTTTAATCCTATAATAATTAGTGCAATCACTGAAATAACAATTCCTACTGTTGTTATTGTTCCTACTATACTATTTGCTTTATTTACAACTTGTGGACTTGTTATACCATTTGTCCTTGGATCAAAGCTGTTCGGATTATCTATTGGTCCACTTGCCAATACAATTGTAGGAATACTTATTGTAAAAATCAAAAACATTATTATAAATATTAATATTTTTCTATTTTTCATCATTTTCTCCTATAATTATTCATTTTACATATTATAAACGATTTTTATTAATTTTTCAAGTATTAATATAACATATCTTTTCATATTTTTCTTTATTTTAATAAAAATGTAATATAAATGTAATGTTTTTGTAATATTTTCTCAATAAATACAAGGGATTCTCTTTTACAGAGTACCCCTTGTATTTATTATTATATATACTTATAAAGGTAATATTTATCCCTTTGCTAGGCTCATTATTCTTGCATTTCTTTTTGGTGATTTAATTTCCATGCTATAATACTTAGCAATTAGTTCGTCTAATTCCACGCTAATTTGATATGTAATATTATAATCCTCATCATTAATAATACTATCATTTAATCTCTCTCTTAATTTACAAATTTCATCATTTAACATAAAAATCACTCTCCTTTTTTTATTTTTTCTTTTGTATATATTTAAAATACCATATTTTTACATAATAGTCAATTAGTTTTTGTTTATTTTCGGTACTTTGGCGTATTTTCGTTCAACATTTTTCTACATCATTTTACAATATTCTACATTATTTTTACTAATCTGTTAAATTAATCTTTTTTTCCACAATTCTATACATTTAAAATTTTTATTTTATTAGTAACAAAAAATCTCTCTAATATATAGAGAGACCTTTTTTATTTATTTGGTTCAATTATAGATACAACTTTATTTTCATTTTTAAATATAATTCTTAAAATATCCTGAGCATATTCTTTTGTAACTGTTTCAAATTCTTCAATATAATCAAAACTTTGAACTTCTTTCATCGTATCTGCTAAAAACATTCTTCCAATATTAGCAACATTATTATATTCTATAACATATTCGCCGTACAATTTTCTTCTTGCCCTTTCAAATTCTTCATCTTCTAATCCGTTTCGCTTTAGTAATTCCACTTTTTCAACTATTTTTTCAATTATCTTTTTTGGTTCTTTTGACACACCAGATATCAAGACATGTGCATATTGACTACTAAATTCATAATCAAAATCTGGTTGCGCTAGTAATAAGCCGTTCTCATATAATTCTTTATATAGCTCAGAGCTTTTTCCAATTATAATATTTAATAATATTTCAATAGCTATATGTTTCTTTACAACATCTTTTTCATTATTTTCTATATCTTTGTATCCCATCATAAATATAGGTGTACTTACTTCCATTTGTGATGTTTTTTCTGGCATATTTATTTTATTTTCTTTTTCAGTATATATTCTTTTTATATCTGATTGATTTGTTTTTAGTAATAAACGCTTTTTTATTTCTTCTAATAGTTTTTCTGGTTCAAAATCTCCACATACTACCATTGTCATATTTGATGGATGATAAAAAGTATTGTAACATTTATATAATACATCTGGATTTATTTTGCTAATTGATTCTACTGTTCCAGCTATATCTATTTTTATTGGATTTTCTTTATACATACAATCTAAAGTATTCATATACAATTGCCATCCAGGATCATCATCATACATTTTTATTTCTTGTCCTATTATTCCTTTTTCTTTTTCTACATTTTCATCTGTAAAATATGGATGTTGTACATAGTCCATAAGCTCGTTTAGTCCTTCTTCAAAATGATCTGTACATTCAAATAAATATGCTGTGTGGTCATTTGTTGTGTATGCATTTGCATCAAGTCCAAGTGCCATTAATGTATCTAAACTATTTGTTCCATCTGGTTGTTCAAACATTTTATGTTCAAGAAAATGTGCTACTCCATCTGGTATATACACTTCTTCTCCTGTTTGTGGCATTATAAAATGATTGTCTATTGAGCCAAAATGTGTGCCCCATATTATATATTTCTTTTTTGTATGTTGCTTTGGTATTATAATTACTTTCATACCGTTTTCAAGCTTTTCAATATAAGCTTTTTCTTTAATCTTTGAGCTTTCTACAATTTTCATTTTTTTATTCCTTTCTAATCTTTTAAAAAATATATTGTATTTATAACTACATTTTGTGCTAATTGAATAATCTGCTCTTTATTTACAGCTTTTATCTTTTCCATATATTCTTTTAATTCTACGAATCTATTAGCTAATTCTTGTCCATAATAGTATGTTATTTCTGTATCTTGTTCTTCTGATATTCCTTCTATAGATGCTAATATTAATTCTTTGCTATCTTTAATATCTTTGTCAGTAAAATTGCCATTTTTCATATCTTCTAACTGTTGTTTAATTGTATCTAATGCCCTTTGATAATTTTGTATTTCAATTCCAGCTCGAATAAATATACAATTTTTAGTTCTATTATAGTTTGAACCTGCTGTGTATGCTAAACTTGCTTTTTCACGTACATTTTGGAATAATTTCGAATTAGCTCCCCCTCCAAGTATTGCATTATATACAGATGCAATAAATCTACTATCTTCAGCTATTTCATTTATATTTAGTCCCATTACAAGTTTTCCTTGTGTAATTTGCATACTTTCGTTTATTATATTTGGTTCTTTATTCTCAATTTGTTCTGTTGTTTCATTGTTTATTACATATTCTGGTTTTCTATCATTTAGTTTTTTTATATTTTCATTTTGTTCCACAATTTGTTTTACTTGTTCTTTATTTATAGTTCCAGAATAAAATATATCTATTTTACAGTTATTTATTAATTTTTTATAATAGTCATATAGTTCTTTAGGTGTAATTTTTTCTAATTCTTCTATATATCCGTACTTATACAGACCATAAGGTTTATTTTTGAACATTTCCTCTATACACCTATCATAAGCATATTTAGCTTTATTATCTATTTTTGCTTCAATAATTTGTTTTAAATTTTTCTTTTCTCCTTCAACATATTCTTGTTTAAATCTTCCATTTTCTATCAATGGATTGAATATTATATCTGTTAAAATATCTATAGCTTCTTTTAGTATATTTTCCGCAGATGGTAAAAACTCTTCACTTAAAGTTTCTAAATAAAATTTCATTATGTGGTTATCACCTGTTTTTTCAACTCCACAGTCAAAACTAGCTCCATATAGCATTTCTAATTTTTTACTAATTAAGTCTTGCGATGAAATATTTTTAGTGCCTCTTCTTAGCACTGCTGTTAGTAGAGCGTCAAGTGTCACATTTTCTTTTTTTAGTGGTGTTGCCAAGAATACTGCACTTAAATTTGTTTTATAGTTTTCAGTATAAATTTGATGTAAAGTTATACCTTGTTTTATTTCTTCTTTTTGATAATTCATTATTTTTCCTCTTTCCTTTTTAAACTCATGTATATTATAATCTAATCTTGGAAAATTATTCAAGGGTATTGTACACATTTGTTATTTAACGTGTGTTAGTATATATTGTTTTTACATACAAATAAAAAATCCAGAAGAATTAACTTCCAGATTTTTTATTATATGTCAAACTAATTAGAATAATTCTTCATATTTTCAAAATTATTGTAATAGTTTTTTAGCAACTTCATTTATTGTTTTTCCATCTGCTGATGCACCTAATTTTTCTTTTGCTATTTTCATTACTAAACCCATTTCTTTCATAGATGTTGCACCTAGTTCAGTAATTATTTCTTTTACTCTTTCTTCTATTTCTTCAGCTGATAGTTGTTCTGGCAAGTATTCTTCTAATATATTGATTTCCTCATTTATTTGATCTAATAAGTCTTGTCTTCCACTTTTTTCATAATCAGCTATTGAATCTTTTCTTTTTTTGGTTTCTTTTGCAATTATTTCAATTATTTGATCATCTGTAACTTCTATTTGTTTGTCTTTTTCAACTTGTAAAATAGCTGCTCTAACCATTTGTATAACATTTTTTCTAATTACATTTTTTTCTTTCATAGAATTTTTCAAATCTTCTAACAATTTTTCTTTTAACATACCTTTTCCTCCTTTTATAAATTATAAACAAAAATGGATTGAAAATTTAATAACTTTCAACCCATTTCTTATTTTTTAAAATTTTCTTTTTCTTGCTGCCTCTGATTTTTTCTTTCTTTTTACACTTGGTTTTTCATAGTGCTCTCTTTTTCTTACTTCTTGTAATACTCCATTTCTAGCACATTGTCTTTTAAACCTTTTTAAGGCATCTTCTATATTTCCGTTATTAACTTTAACCTCTGACATTTTTTGTTCCCCTCCCTTCAGTAGTTACACTCTTACGTGTGGGATTTTAACTGAAAATTATTATTTATACGTTAATTATTATAACTGTATTGGGTAAATTTGTCAATATTTATATACAATTTTCTAGAAAATTATAAATTGCAATAATAAGTGTCGCACTTTTTTATAAATAATTCATAAAATTTT
>ERZ791736.34-NODE-34-length-110235-cov-22.167753_pt1 | contig 110235 bp, 89 predicted proteins | sample MGYA00509940_ERZ791736 | MGnify/ENA primary metagenome ERZ791736 (study PRJEB30046, sample SAMN00792014) | human gut metagenome | study: EMG produced TPA metagenomics assembly of the A metagenome-wide association study of gut microbiota in type 2... | reverse complement strand
GCAACGTCAAAGCCGAGCAGTACTAATAGCCCGACACTTCTGATATGACGCAGAAAAAAACAAACAAGCATTACTGAGTTGTCTCTCTCATTTCTTATAGAATACGTCTGGCACGCAGCGTGCCTCAGATCGGAAGTCCTTAGGAAAGGTTGACGTATTCAGGCGATGTATCCATCTTGTGGATGGAGATTTCTGTCTGGGTATGCTTTCTACAAGGGCGACCGAGCGAGGACGAGGGAGTTTACCTGAGTAAATGACCGAGTCTGAGACGAGGAAGCGACGCAGTAGAAAGTATAGCCAGACAGAAATATCATGGTGGTTATAACGGTGTGGACCAACCTCTTCCCATTCCGAACAGAGAAGTTAAACGCACTCGTGCCGATGGTACTGCCCTAACCGGGGTGGGAGAGTAGGTAGCCGCCGCCCCTTAGAGCCCTCGGAGGTTGTTTCTCCGGGGGCTTTTTTTTGTCTTCGGCGGACCTGCCTCCGTTGCATTGTCCTGGTCTGGGCTCCAAGGGGCGTTTGTCTACCCATCCCCCCGCCCTTCCCGTGGGGAAGGGAGCTGGTCGCTGCGCTCCGATGTGGCCACCGGTGGGTGTTACGTCCGGGGCCTTTTGGTAGTCGTGCGTTAGTGGTTTCGGGCTGATCGTTTTTCAGTATGATTCCTGCCTTGGGGTCTCTAACGGCTTTAGTCGATACTTTCCGGATGCGGGGAATGTCCCGGCGGGTCTAGGGATTAGCTTTGCCGGCGTCGAGGGCGGAGAGTTTGGTGGGGGTGCGGCGGGCAGCGGAGGCCAGGGCAGCATTGCGTGAAGTGAGTTCTGCGACTGCCGGAGTGAGGCGACGGTATTTGTTGAACGTTTCACGTGAGATACCGAAGTGACGACAGATATCTAGGATGGAGCGTTGCTCCTCGAGCATGGTCAGGACGGTCTGGCTGTTCGCCATCAGAATATTAAGTTTGGTGCAGCTGCCTTTACGCCGGCCGAGGATTACTCCATTGGCCTTTCGCATTGCGAGAGCCTCTTTGGTCCGCATTGAGATCAGGTTTCTCTCGATTTCAGCGACAAGACCGAATGCGAAGCACAGTACTTTGCTGTTGATGCTGTCATCGAATGCGTAGCCTTCCTTGGTCGTGAATAGCCGGATTTTCTTACGTAGACATTTTGCCATGATTTCCATGATGTCGGTGAGAGTGCGGCTTAGTCTGGATATCTCAGTGACAATAAGGGTGTCGCCGGGTTTAAGCCGGCGAAGAAGGATGCCCAGTTTCCGTTCTTTTTCATTTTTCTTCCCGCTTACGATTTCTGTGACCCAGTAATCGACTGTAATCTGTTTTGCTGCAGCGTAACGGATAATTTCTTCTTTCTGATTGGCCAGATGCTGTTTGCCTGTGCTGACCCTTAGGTAACCTGCTATCATATAGTATTGAAAATTAATCTTAGGGCGACGTTGCCCCATGATAAATTTAGTAATGAGAACGCTATCCGGCTTTACTATTGTCTTGCAAATTTGAAAATATCCGCTGGAAAGTTTGTTATATTTGTCGGTGGTAAAAGTATAGAGATATATGCAGTACAATATCGGAGACATTGTCAGATTCATGGACTTCGAAGGGGACGGTAAGGTGACGGCTGTTCTTGGGCGCGGCTTCTTGGAAATCGAGGTGGAGGGTATGCGAATGAGGGTGTCTGAGAGGGAGGTAGTCAGGGTAGAGGCGGATGAAGGCGAGGATGAAAGGCATCTCTACGACGGCAATACCCAGGTGTCGCGTTTTAAACAGCATTCAACCGCTGTGCGGCATTCCGCCTCTACTCGAAAGGGGTCCTCCCGTCAGGCGGAAGTGATGGTTGTGGACCTGCATCTGGACAAAATACGCTTGAAATATCCGGCGGCACGCAATATTCCTGACGAGGACGCTTTCTATGTTCAACTGGATGTCTTCGAGAAGAGCATGGCCGAGGCATTTAGGAAAGGTGTGCGCACCGTAGTTCTGATTCACGGTAACGGCCGGGGTATTCTCCGTTCGGAACTGCTCCATCGTCTGCGGGAGTATCCTGGCGTGGTGGTGCGCGACGCTTCCATGTTGCGTTACGGCAGCGGAGCTTTGGAAGTTGTCATCAGATAGCCGCTATCTGCGCTTTTTTCTGAACATCAGTACGCAGCAGTAGACGCATCCGGCAGCTACGGTCAGCAGTATCAGGTTCCATAGAACTGTCATGCCCCATCTTACTGGATGTGCGAAGTCGCGGTATGGTGAATCTCCTTCGGAGTATCTGGCGAACGCATTGGTATAGACTGTAGTTCCATCTTCATACCATGCCGTCATCCTTACGTAAGGATCTTCCGGTGCCATGGGATACTGTATGTATGCGGAGTTGAATGTGGAGTCTACTATTGTCCCGTTCTGGGAAATGACCCTGATAGCCTGTGCCGGGGTATTTAGGCGCATATACACGGTATCACCTTTCATTCCTATGTCCTCAATCTTTGGAAGCCGTAGGTTTTCAGCATGTTTAACAACAGTGTCCCCGGCTCCGAAATCGGGAACGCGGGTGGTGTAGAAATTTCCTTTGAGCAGTTGCTCGCGGATATCCTTCCAGTACGGAGTGGGTGTGTTGATCCAGGAGCACCGGCGGGCTATTGCTGCGTGGGCCTTGGAATTGTGATTGTCATCATTGATGTTGTTGTGGGCATAGCGTCCGGCTGACAGAGCTTCGTCCCAATGCTTCAATATGGTTCCTTTGCCATGGTCTCTTTCTCCGAATCCGGAGTCTCCCTCTATCAACCTGTATCCGGAGAGATGCTCCATTACACGGCGGTTGACAGTTAAGGTGCGGTTGGGATGATTGAACTGGACAAAATCTCCGTCAGCGGCCAGCCGGTCTATCATGAACTGTTTTTGGGACAGTAGGATAGGCAGAATGTGATCGAATTTCTCGACTTGTCTTACTCCGAATGCATTCAAGTGAAACTTGAAGAGATTGTAGCCGTGCTCGTATATTGCAATGTAGAGGGAAGAGTCTACTGGGTGCGGGGTCAGTGCCTGATGATTGGAAAAGCCGAGAATATCGTAGCCGTAGCTCATGTAATCGGAATAAACGACATCGGGATAGTAGGGGCACTCGTTTATGCCTTTGTCTACTTTGGTATGGGTGTGCAGGCAGGCTCGTTTCCAGCCTATGGAAGTATCCAGGTCTGCGTACGGGTTGTATATTTTGTCACCATGGAAGGGTGACGGACCTTCAAAACGGTATATGGGAGAAATGCTGAAAATCGATAGGACGAACACAGCAAAAAGTATTACAAATGCGAGGAACTTTCCCGAAATTTTTAAGAATTTTATCATTTTGAGGTATGTCACATTAAAAAAAGTAAGCATTGAGTGGCACAAATTTATAAAAAATAATCTGAATTTGTTATTTTTGTTTTTTTAAAAAAAAGAAAACTATGTGTGGAATAGTAGGTTATATGGGTACGCAGCAGGCGGCCCCCATCTTGATTAAGGGACTTCACAGACTGGAGTACAGAGGGTACGATAGTGCCGGAATCGCTCTCATTAACGCAGAAGGTAACCTTTCAGTATACAAATCTAAAGGTAAAGTAAGCGATCTTGAAAAGGTTATAAAGGATAAAGATACTACTGGAACGATAGGAATTGCTCATACACGTTGGGCCACTCACGGAGAACCGAATGATGCTAATGCGCATCCGCATTATTCAGAACATAAAAATCTGGCCTTGATTCATAACGGTATAATTGAGAATTACAAGGCTCTGAAGAAGGAACTGGTGAATAAAGGCTATCATTTTCAAAGTGATACAGATACGGAAGTGGTAATACAGCTGGTCCAGTATATGATGGATTCGCATGGTATCTCTTTGGTGGAGGCAGTTCCACTTGCCCTTCGCAATGTGGTTGGGGCCTATGCTATCGTTGTGATAGACAGGGATAATCCGGAAATTATGATAGCGGCCCGTAAGGGCAGCCCTCTGGTAGTGGGTATCGGGAAAGATGAATTTCTCATCGGATCTGACGCTACGCCTATTGTTGAATACACAGACAGAGTTATTTATCTGGATGATGAGCAGATAGCCATCATGGAAAGAGGGGGGGGCATTCGGATTACAGACCTGCGGCAAGTCGAGGTTACGCCGATTGTCAAAAAACTTGAGCTCAATCTGAGTGAAATAGAAAAGGGTGGTTTCCCTCATTTCATGCTTAAGGAGATATATGAGCAGCCCAATACGCTGAGGACATCCATGAAAGGTCGCCTGCATCCTGAATTGGGAGAGGTAAAACTGTCAGGCATTATAGACAACCGTGACAGATTTCTCCAGGCGAGGAGGATTATTATCTGTGCCTGCGGAACGTCATGGCATGCCGCTCAGATAGGCAAGTACATGATTGAAGAGCTGGCAAGGATACCTGTGGAAGTGGAGTATTCATCTGAGTTCAGGTATCGTAAGCCGGTAATATTCAGTGACGACATCGTGATAGCAATATCTCAGTCCGGAGAAACGGCGGATACTCTTGCCGCAATTAAGCTGGCGAAGGCTCACGGTGCATTCCTTTTCGGAATATGCAATGTTGTCGGTTCTTCCATTCCGCGTGAAACTAATTCAGGTTGCTACACTCATGCCGGTCCGGAGATAGGAGTGGCCTCTACCAAGGCATTTACTGCGCAGGTTTCTACTCTGGCCCTTCTGGCTCTGTCTCTGGCAAAAGAGAAGGGCACCATCACGGACGCCCGCAGGCGCGAACTGGTGGAGGAGTTGCAGCGTATTCCGGAGAAGATAGAGAAAATACTCAGACATGACGAACTTATCTCCAAGATAGCCAGTGTATTTACGTATGCCCATAATTTCATCTATCTGGGCCGTGGTTATAATTTCCCTGTGGCTCTTGAAGGTGCATTGAAATTGAAGGAAATATCCTACATCCATGCCGAGGGATACCCGGCGGCGGAGATGAAGCACGGCCCTATTGCATTGATAGACGATGAACTACCGGTGGTCGTAATAGCCACCAGAAAAGGAAAATATGACAAGATAGTCAGCAATGTTCAGGAGATAAAAGCACGTAAGGGCCGCATTATATCCATTGTGACTGAGGGTGATAATGATGTCCGTAATATCTCTGACTGGAGTTTTGAGATTCCCGATACAGAGGAGTGCTTTGTCCCTCTGCTGTCCACCATCCCTCTTCAGCTTCTGGCTTATCATATCGCCATAGCCAAGGGTAGGGATGTGGATCAGCCGAGAAATCTTGCGAAATCAGTTACAGTGGAATAGCACTTTTTCTGCCGATTGTGACTTTGCCTTCCCTGTCTATGACATACGAGTAGTCATAGCAGCCGATGATGTACGAACTGCCGGTATCGGGATTCTCCCTCAGAGATGTTATGTAGTCGAAGTTGAATCCCATACCGAAAAGTTCGGTGAATGCAATTTCCCGTTCACCTCTGGCATAAAGCCTTTCGATAATCGCGTGATTCTTTTTCAGAATCCTGTCGATCCGGTCCAGTGCGCTCCGGCGTTCCTTGTAAATGCGGTTGTTGTACATTGTCCGGCAGGAGTCTGAGCAGAATTTCTTGTCGGACCTTCCAGTAAAGAGCCCGTGGCAGTTCGGGCAGTACCTTTTCTCCTCTTCCATACTTCTCGTGTCTTAGTGTTTTGGATACAAAATTAAGTCATGAAATCTGAAATCTATGACCAAAAACGTAAAAACTTTCATATCTAGCTGTTTATAGCCGATTATAATCGTTTAAAGTGAAGATAAATTCTCAGATTCTGTTTTGCTTTGCGGTTGGAAACATTTTCAACTATTAAATCTAAAATTATGGACAGATCATTTAACAGAATCGAACTGCGTGGAAATGCAGGGCAGGATGCCAGAATCATGAAAGTGGGAGACAACACAGTCGCCAGGTTCAACATTGCGACCAACGAGACTTACAAGGACCGTTCCGGCAATCTTAAGGAAGAAACCACATGGCTTTCGGTCACAGCCTGGGGAGGAAAGGGTATGCCTGACTTTACACGAATAAGGAAAGGAGTGTGCGTATATGTGATCGGACGTCTGAGGCAGAGCCGCTATACGACGGCAAGCGGAGAGGAGAAGGCTTTTTACGAGGTGCTTGCGTCCAGAGTCAACATTGAGGAGACACAGATGGCATAAAAGCATTATATTTGCCTTCATAAAACATAAGGTATCATGACAAGGACAGTTTACATCTACAACACATTATCAAGGAGAAAGGAAGAATTTGTTCCGGTACATCCGGGCATGGTGGGCCTCTATGTCTGCGGTCCTACTGTATACGGGGAGCCGCATCTGGGCCATGCGAGACCGGCCGTGACTTACGACGTACTGGTGCGGTTCTTCAGGTATCTTGGCTATAAAGTAAGATATGTCAGGAATATAACGGATGTGGGTCATCTTGAGCATGATGCCGATGAAGGTGATGACAAGATAGCAAAGAAAGCCCGACTCGAGTCTCTGGAGCCAATGGAAGTAGTCCAGACTTATACCATCGCCTATCATGATGCCATGCGCCGGCTCAATACCCTGCCTCCCAGCATTGAACCACGGGCTTCCGGACATATAATAGAGCAGATAGAGCTTGTGAAGAGGATTCTCGATGCCGGTTTCGCATATGAGAGCAACGGCTCGGTGTATTTCGATGTGCCGGCATACAACAGAAAATATCATTATGGTGTGCTCTCCGGCCGCGATATAGAAGATATGCAGGCCAATACCCGCTCTTTGGACGGTACAGGAGACAAGCGCTCCCCCTATGACTTCGCCCTTTGGAAGAAGGCCTCTCCTCAGCACATAATGAAGTGGCCTTCTCCCTGGAGCGAGGGATTCCCCGGCTGGCATCTGGAGTGTTCTGCCATGAGCGAGAAGTATCTGGGCGAGGTGTTCGATATACACGGCGGCGGCATGGACCTGCAGTTTCCGCACCATGAGTGCGAGCTGGCGCAGAACACCGCTTCCAGGGGAAAGGGCGGAGTAAAGTACTGGATGCACAACAACCTATTGACTGTCAATGGTCAGAAGATGGGCAAATCCCTCGGGAACTTTACCACCCTAGCGGATCTGTACAAGGTTTATTCTCCTATGACCATCCGCTTCTTCATCCTTCAGGCCCATTACCGCGGAACTCTGGACTTCAGCAACGAGGCCTTATCGGCGGCCGAGAAGGGACTTAAAAGGGTGCTTCAGGCCGTCAAGGATATAAAGGAGCTGAAACATGTCCCGGGAGACCTGAATCCGGAAATCGGCAGACTGCATGAGGGAGTGATAGACGCACTGTGTGATGATCTCAATACTCCAATAGCACTTGCTCATGTTTTTGATGCTGTAAGGCTGGTCAATCAGGCAAAGGACGGCTCCCTCAAGCTCTCCGATGCTGATTATGATGCGCTTTCCGATATATTCTGCAAGCTGGTTCCGGATGTGCTCGGCCTTATAGACGAGGTCTCCGCCTCTTCTGAGGAGAAGACTGTGGAGGGGCTGATGGACATGATTCTGGAAGTCCGCCGCGAGGCCAAGGCCCGCAAGGATTTCGCCACCAGCGACAGTATCCGGGACAGGCTGAAGGAACTCGGCGTCACCATCAAGGACACCAAGGAGGGTACCGAATGGAGCATGTAGTGAAAAGATACTGGTGCAGGACCCTGGTGGCATTTTTGGTAGTTCTCTGCGCCATGCCCCTGGGACATGCGCTGATGATTCTCATGGAACATTTTCTTCCGGAGTCGGCCCTGCACGGCTGCGCTTTCGCTATGGGAGCCGTGGGACTGGGTATCGTGATTGCCGGAGTCTTCGTCAAGGGCGACACCAGGCAGACCATCCTCGGACTGGTCGGCGGCCTGCTCTTCTGGACCGGCTGGGTGGAGTTCCTGCTCCAGTACTATGCCGCCCGTTACGGAGTACAGCCCGAGATAGTGAACGGCGAGGTGGTCACCAAGCCCGAGTACCTGATCATGCCGGCCACCTTCGGCTTCTGGATGCTGATTATGACCGTGTACATATTCAGCGTAAAGACAGGCTGCTACTTCATCACCTGGATACAGAAGCGCATCTTCGGCAAGCGCAAGGACGAGATTGTCACCCGTCCGCTGACCCGTCACACCTCCATCACCACATTCATGGAGCTGAACATGATGATGTGGGCCTGCTATCTGCTGCTGATGTTCTGCTACGATCCCCGTTTCCTGGGTGACCATCATCCAGTAACCCAGCTCATAGGCGCAGGCTGTCTGATAGGAGCCGTCTTCATGTTCATCAAGCAGCTCAGGATCTCCTCCTGGGGCGCCAACATCCGTATGGCCATAGCCACGGTAATTGTTTTCTGGACTCCGGTGGAGATCATGGGCCGCATAGACCTGTTCAACGAGATATGGGTGGCCCCTCTGGAGCACGTCACCGAGATGCTCATCATCCTCGCGGCCTTCATCATCCTGGCCGCCTGCCTCATCTACAGCGCCCTCCGCAAGAAAAAGCAGCAGTAGACAATCCTACTCGTCGTAGTGGAAACGGATATCCTTTACGATATCGGGATGCAGGCTGTTGGATACGGGGCAGGTGCGGGCTGCCGACTCGATGAGCCTCTTGGCCTTGTCATCGTATTTCTGTCCTTTGGGGAAGGTGATGTCCACGACGATACGTGCCACGCGGCGGGGATTGGCAGCCATCTCCTTCTCGATCTCGACTGTAGTTCCGTCGATGTTGAAGCCGTAGGACTGAGCCGAAATGCCCATGATGGTCAGCATGCATGAGGCGAGGGAAGAGGCGAACATGTCGGTGGGGGAGAAGTACTCGCCCTTGCCGTGGTTGTCCAGGGGAGCGTCGGTGATAATCTTGTTGCCGGACTGCTCGTGAAGAATCTCGGTACGCAGGTTGCCGAGATAAGTGGTTCTCATCTTTGTCATAACTTGTCTGTTTTTAAATATTGTTTATTGTTCTACTATATTTCCAAGCAGGGTGGCCGAAGTGCAGCTCTCGACCCTTACGCTGACATATTCTCCGGGGCGGTGTCCCAGGGCCGGGAAGACGCATACCTTGTTGGAGGACGTCCTTCCGAAGAGCGAGCCGCTGTCCCTTTTCGACGTACCCTCGATCAGCACCTCGTAAGTCTGTCCCACGCACTCGCGGTTGCGCTCCAGGGATATGGCGCTCTGCAGCTCGATGATCTCGTTGAGCCTGCGGGTCTTGACCTCGGGAGGAACGTCGTCGGGGAAATGCCTGGCGGCCTTGGTTCCGGGTCTCTGGGAGTACTGGAACATGAACGCGCTGTCGAAGCGTACCTTCTGCATCAGCTCCAGGGTGGCCCGGTGGTCCTCCTCCGTCTCGGAGCAGAAACCCGCGATAATGTCGGTGGTGACTGCCGCCTCGGGGACTATTTCCCGGATCTTCTCTATTCTCTCCAAATACCCTGCCACGGTGTACTTGCGGTTCATCTTCTCCAGCATCCTGTCACTTCCGGACTGGACAGGCAGGTGAATGTGCGTGCAGATATTGGGATACATCGCCATGGAGTACAGGACTCCGTTGCTCATGTCCTTGGGATGTGATGTCGAGAACCTTACCCTCAGGTCAGGAGCGACAAGGGCCACCAGCTCGATGAGCTGGGCGAAATTGACGGTCTCGGTCGGATTGTCCGGATTCTTCCAGAGGTAGGAATCGACATTCTGGCCCAGCAGGCTTACCTCCCGGTAGCCGGCGGCATACAGGCGCTCCGCCTCCCTTACGATGGACTGGGGGTCGCGGCTGCGCTCGCCTCCGCGGACGTAGGGGACAATGCAGTAGGTGCACATGTTGTTGCATCCCCTCATGATGGAGATGAAGGTGGTGACACCGCCGGCATCCGTGCGGACGGGGTCGATGTCAGCGTATGTCTCCTTCAACGAGAGGAGGGTATTGACCTGTTTCTCTCCCTCTTCTGCCAGGCAGCGGAGCATCCTAGGGAGGTCCCGGTAAGTATCGGGACCCGCCACCATGTCCACCGCCGGATGGGAGAGGAGCTCCTGCTTGAGCCTTTCCGCCATGCAGCCCAGCACTCCTACCGTGACCCTGCGGTGCTTCTTCTCCTGAAGGAACCGGTCGAGGCGGCCCCAGACGCGCTGTTCGGCATTGTCCCTGATGGAACAGGTGTTGACCATTATAAGATCCGCTTCCTCAAGTCCCCTGCAGGGCGTGTAGCCTTCCTTCTCCAGGATGGAGAGGACTATCTCGCTGTCGTAGACATTCATCTGACAGCCGTATGTCTCTATGAATATTCTTTTGTCATTTGCCATTGCACCGCAAAGATAACTTTTTATATCTTTGCCGGAACAAACCGTTGAGAATTATGAGAAGAATTGTGCTTTTACTTTCCACCCTGCTTTTACTGACCGGTTGTGCGGAATACCGTCAGATAAGTGTGGATAATGTGACAGTCGGGAGTTTTCGTTTTAACGGTACTTCCTCAGCGACCATCGTTCTGAAAGCTTTGATTGATAATCCTACCGGACATACCATTACTCTTGAGACTCTGGACGCCGTGCTGTTGCGGGAAGGAAAGGATTTTGTAAAATTCTCACTGGACGGGGCTCCGGCTGCCGCACCCCGCAGCAAGGATACAGTTGATATTCCCATAAAGGCCTCTGTGCTGGATCCCATATCGATAATAACAGCCGGTCTGGATTTCAAAAGCTGGAATATGGAGGACTTTGTAGTTGACGGTAAGGTAGTCGTCCGTTCGGACGGAGGTTTCAGAAAGACTCTGAATATGAAGAAGACACCATTGGAGGATATTGTAAACGGTTTAAAATAAGGTAATATGAAGCGAGTTTGCCTGATATTGGCGGTTATTGCAGTCTCATTTTTCACAGCTGACGCGCAGTCTGCGGATACTTTGTCTGCGGTAGATACTGTGGAGATGGTTCATTATATGGATTATGACACTCTGATGATTTCTCTGGAAGGCCGGATACGGCAGACTGATTCTCTGGCCAAGGCCATGTCTTGTCAGGTAGAAAAAAACAAAGGAAGGAGAGCGCAGGGATACAGAGTCCGGATTTATTTTGACAATAGTCAGAATGCAAGGACTATCTCTGAGCAGATTGTAGATACATTCAAAGTGCATTATCCCGGGGTGCCGGTGTTCAGGATATATGACAATCCATATTTCAAGGTTACGGTCGGAGAATTCCGCTCCAAGTCTGACGCGATGCGTTTTCTGGAGGCTATCAGGCGGGAATATCCTACTGTATTTCTTGTCAAAGAATCTTTCTCCACCATTTAGGTCTGAATCTTGCCGCTACAGTATGCAGGGCCTCCTGCATGGGGACGAGGTGTCTCTCTTTTTTCTCTGGATAGATGTCTTCCATCTTTACTAGTATTCCTGTCTCCTCTACATTTCCGAAACCGGGGTTGACTGCGGTTCCGAACACTTTCATAGAGGGTGAGAGGTTCATATAGGAATTGATCAGAGGCGGGATGAACTCTCCGTTGAGTTTTATCTCTTTCTGCAGTACTTTGTAAGCGTCATGATAGTCCAGGTCCTTGAAGAGTTCCTGATAGTATTTGTTGCCGCTGTCGTAGTCTATGGGCTTGACCGGAGTGACCAGTCCTTCCGGATCTCCGAAATACTTGTGCAGGAAGTTGAGCAGAGTGTTGCGGGCCCGGAGGTTGTAGGAGGTGTACATGGTAACCTTTCCGAAGAAATACTTATAATGAGAGTATTTCAGCATCAAGGCGCCGAGACCGTCCCAGAGATTGTCCAAAGCGTAGAGTCCTTTGCGTTTGAGGTTGATGTTCTGGTAGTTGGGCTGGATGAATGAGCGCCCGAGCTCGATGGTGAAAGGCAGATAGTCGTGTACGAATCCTTCTGAGAAATTGAAAATCTCGTTTGTCGCCATTTTCTCTGGCGGGATGCCTCCGCACAGTATGTAGCGGTAACCGCCCAGAATCTCTTTGTCGTGAGGGTCCCAGACTATGAGCTGGCGGTAGAAATCCACCGGATCGGTATCGAACTGGTCGATGTCGCAGTCCTTGCCCGAGCCGCCTCCGGCAAGGCGGAACGATATCTCACGCAGGCGGCCTATCTCCTGCATGATATTCGGAGAGTCCTTGTAAGTGACCTCATAAAGTTCATTGTCGCCTTTGCGGGTTGTCCGTATGTACTTGGCCGCAGTCAGCTCACGGCGTATGAGTTTGCGGTCAACGGGCTTGATTACGGGTTGCATAACTTTTCTGTCTAATTATGTCGCACCACTCTTTGTGGCTGTGCTCGTCAGTGAGGGAGGTGTATGGGACCGGTTCCCCGATGAAAAGGTCGAAGGAGGCTCCTTTCTTTCGGAACATTTCGTCCGGAAGCAGAAATGTTTCGATGTTGAATTTAATGCCCAGGCGCTTGCGTAGATTCGCCAGGCGGTAGAAACGCATGGTATTCTCTCCTGAGAAAAACATCGGGACGATGTCCCTTCGGCTGTCTATAGCTTTGGTGACGAAGGTCTTTTTCCATTCGAGGTCGCTCACTTGGCCCTTTATCAGTCTGGAGCATAGTCCTGCGGGGAAATACAGCACCTGTGACTCTGACCCGAATGTCTGTTGGAAGAGAACAGTGTTGTCGTGCCGCATCCTGCCGTACTTGTTGACCGGTACGAATACGGGGGCAAGGGGCTTGATATACATAAGCAGGTCATTGACAATAAAGCGGACATCCCCAAAGTGGCTGCCTATGTATGAGATGAGTATCATGCCGTCCAGTCCGCCCAGGGGATGGTTCGACACGAAGATGTACCTTCCGTGAGGTTCAGGCCGTGTATTTCCGGTGTAGTGTACTCTATAAGTTACATTCAGGTCCTGCAGGATATGGGTCGCGAAGTCTACTCCGGTGCGTTCCCTGTTGTCGTACAGCAGCCGGTTTATCTCGTCCTGATGAATGATTTTCTTGATGTATTCTATGACAAAACGCGGTATCCGGTCCGCAAGCCTTTCACTTTTCCCGCGGATTACTTTTTCTACGTCAACGGATAGGATGTCGTTTTCTGGGCCCATATAGGAGGTATCAAAGTACAAATATAGAATATTTATTGCTATCTTTGAAGTCAGTTATGTTAAAACAAGGATTACAACAGAAATTACAGCAGGGACTGTCTCCTCTCCAGATTCAGACTATCAAGCTGTTGGAGCTTCCTACCCTGGAACTGGAACAGCGGATAAAGAAGGAACTGGAGGAAAATCCTGTCCTGGACGAGGCTTCCTCTACGGAAGAGACCGAGGATGGAGAGCCGAAGAATGTGTCCTTGAGCGACTATAGCAGTCAGGATGATTCAACCCCCTCTTATCGTCTTTATATCAATAATCAGGGTAAGGACCTGAAACCTCAGTACAATACATTTTCTGTCAAGGAGAGTTTTCATCAGAATCTGGAGATGCAGCTTGGTTACAGCGGGCTGAAAGGAGAGGACAGGACGATAGCATCATTCATCATCGGCAGTATCGATGATGATGGATATCTGCGTCGTGACATACTGTCGCTTACGGATGATATTGCATTCAGACTCAATATTGAGACTACCCCGGAGCATGTGGAGAAGATACTGAAAGTCATTCAGGAGTTCGAACCTGTAGGGGTGGGAGCCAGAGATCTGAGAGAATGCCTGTTGCTACAGCTCCGGGCTAAGGAAAATACTCCTCAGAGGGAGAGGGCGGAAGAAATTCTTGAAAATTATTTTGAGGAGTTTTCCCGCAAGCACTACGACAAGATAATGGCAAAGACCGGTATGGGCAAGGACGAACTGAAGGATGCCGTGGATGAAATCGTGCGGCTCAATCCCCGTCCCGGTGGTCAGATAGACGACTCTTACGTAGAGCAGGCCCAGCAAATAGTCCCGGACTTTATTCTGGACAATAAGGATGGGGAACTGATTCTCTCCATGCCCAAGTTCTCAGTTCCCGAACTTAGGGTCAATAAGCGGTATGCCGATCTGTTGATGAATTCTGCGACATCTTCCGGCAAAAGAGGGAAGGAGGCAGTGGCCTTCGTCAAGCAGAAGCTGGACTCGGCCAAGTGGTTCGTAGAGGCGATCAAGCAGAGACAGAATACTCTTCAGAATACGATGAAGGCGATTCTGGATTTTCAGCACGATTTCTTTATGGACGGAGATGAGGCCAAACTCAAGCCAATGGTGCTCAAGAATATAGCAGAGAAGACAGGCTTGGATATATCGACTATATCCCGTGTTGTCAACTGCAAGTATATTCAGACCAATTTCGGAGTATATCCTCTTAAGTATTTCTTCTCGGAAGGGATGAAGACTGAGAGCGGAGACGAGGTGTCTACCCGTGAGATAAAGAAAGTACTGTCTGAGAGTATTGAGAGTGAGGATAAGAAAAAGCCCCTCACCGACGAGGAGCTGGTGGGCGTCCTCTCACAGAAGGGCTATAAAGTAGCGCGGCGTACAGTTGCCAAGTATCGTGAGCAACTCAATATTCCTATAGCCAGGATGCGTAAGGAAATATAGGCTTTAAAGTTTGTCTCCGAATGCCAGGTCTCCCGCATCGCCCAGGCCTGGTACGATGTAGGATTTGTTGGTGAGTTCCTCGTCGATGGCTCCGGTCCATAGGGTTACGGTCTTATGGGACAGATTCTTGGACAGATATTCTACTCCATATGAACTGGCTATCGGGCATACGATGTGTGTGTGGACCGGATTTCCGTCCTCAAGCAGTTTCTTGTATGCCAGTACGACGGAGGCTCCTGTTGCCAGCATGGTATCCGCCAGAATCAGGATTTTGCCGTCGACGGAAGGGGATGTTACATATTCGAGATTGATGTCGAACTTGTTGTCCTTTCCGTATTTACGATAAGCTGCTATGAAAGCGTTCTGTGCACCGTCGAAGTAGTTGAGGAGACCGTTGTGCAGAGGCAGCCCGGCTCTCAGTATGGTTGCCAGGACGATTTCGTCCTCCGGAAGACTACATGTGGATATGCCTAGCGGGGTAGTTATCTCGACAGGTCTGTAACGCAAGGTTTTGCTTATCTCGTAAGCGAATATTTCCCCTATGCGCTCCAGATTCCTGCGGAATCTCATGTGGTTTTTCTGAATGTTCTTGTCGCGGATTTCAGCGATGAACTGGTTTAGGACGGAATTGCCGTCACTGAGGTTATGTATGGTCATAAGCAATTTTTTACAAATATAATCCAAATATTTCAAGATGCTACAGCCCTTCATCGTTAAAACTGTAGTATCGGTTTCCTGCGATTATGACATGGTCCAGGAGTGCTATGTCCAGCAGGCCTGCTGCATCACGGAGAACTCTGGTCTGCCGGCGGTCCAGTTCACTGGGACAGGGGTTCCCGGAGGGGTGGTTGTGGACCAGGATTATTGCACTTGCCAGCTTGTCCACAGCCTTGCGGATAATCAGTCTTGGATCCAGGACTGCACCGCTGACTCCGCCTACACTTACTTTCTCTTTGGAGATGATCTTGTTGGCTTTGTTGAGGAAGATCACCCAGCATTCCTCATGCTCCAGATTGCGCAGCAGGGGTGAGAAAATCTTGCTGACGGAGCTGGAAGCTGTGATGCGCATCTTCGGCTCGGGATTCTCGCTCTGAAGTCTTACGGCAAGTTCGAAGGTGGCCATAAGACGTGAGGCTTTGGCCTCGCCTATGCCTGGTATGGAGCACAGTTTCTCCTTTGAAAATCCGGTAAGCACATTTAGTGAGTTTCCGGCTTTGGCCAGTATGTCCCTTGCTACGTCAATCGCGCTCTTGTCTCTGGTGCCGGAGTTTATGAGTATGGCAAGCAATTCGGAATCGCTCAGTGAGGCCGCGCCCGACACACTCATCTTTTCCCGCGGCCTGTCATCCATTTTCCAGTCATTGATGCTCATAATGCAGATATAAAAAAAAACTTCCCGCCTAAGTTCGGGAAGTTTTTCCGATATCTATGTACAGAAACGTAAAAAGATTACAACTTATTTACGTAAACTGCAATTCCGCTCTTGAGGTTAGCTGCTTTATTCTTATGTATCACGTTAATCTTTGCGAGTTTGTCAATCATAGCGGATACTTTGGGAAGAAGAGCTGCAGCTGCTTCTTTGTCGGTAGTGTTTCTGAGCGCCCTGATGGCGTTGCGAGTTGTTTTTGCATAATAACGATTATGCAATCTGCGTGCTTCGTTCTGACGATTGCGCTTGTCTGCTGATGCGTGGTTTGCCATTTTAAATTTTTTTATATTTGGTAGAGGATAGGGGAATCGAACCCCTGTTGCAAGAATGAAAATCTTGAGTCCTAGCCGCTAGACGAATCCTCCGTGTATATGTCCCTGCACACTATGCCTCCATTTTGGGAGTGCAAAGATAGATATTATTTTTCATCTACCAAATTTTCTTTCTCGATAAGTCGGATACCATCGGATAACCGTCTGAGTGACTCATCCTTACCAAGCAGGTAGAGGATATCTATCGCACCGCCAGGCGTGGCCATCAGGCCGGACAGGGCAATTCTTACAGGCCAGGTCAGAGGACCCAGCTTAAGTCCCATGTTTCCGGCGAGAGCGGTCATTGACTCCAGAAGAGCCTCTTCTGACCAGTCCGTCTGGGTGGTGAGACAGTCTATGGCGCGGGAAAGTATCGTTGCCGAACTTTCAAGGGTGGACTTATTTTTCTTGTGGATATACAGGCTGACATCGTATCCGGGCATCTGCAGCAGGAATGCAATTTTTTCGGGAATGTCCGAGTATTTGGTGATGCGGCTCTGGAGAAGGGATGCCAGTTTGGTCCACTTAGGCTCCAGGAATGTGCCGGTGATGCCTGCGAAAGGAAATGCGTCGCGGATGAATACCTCAGGGGCCAGGGCCGTGAGGTGCTGTCCGTCCACCCAGCCCAACTTCTGGTAATCGAATACTGCGGGACTCTTGTGAACTCCCTCAATTGAGAACTGGGCGATGAGCTCGTCCATCGAGAATATCTCCTGCTCGCTCTTGGGAGACCATCCTAGGAGGGCAATATAGTTGACGATGCCCTGAGGCAGATAGCCCTGCTCGATGAGAGCCTGGAAGCTGACTGCGCCATGGCGCTTGGAGAGCTTGCTTATCGAGCCGTCGGCGTTGCGGCCGTTGATGATCGGCAGGTGTATGTACTGCGGAGTCTTCCAGCCGAATGCCTGGTAGAGCAGCAGATATTTCGGGTTGGAGGAGAGATACTCAGAACCGCGGATGATGTGGGTGATGTTCATCAGGTGGTCGTCCACCACGTTGGCGAAGTTGTAGGTGGGCATGCCGTCGCTCTTGAGCAGCACCTGGTCGTCGAGAGTGGAGTTCTCCACCGAGATTTCACCGTATACCAGGTCGTTCCAGGATGTCGTGCCCTCCAGGGGTATCCTTTGGCGGATGACGTATGGCTTGCCGGCGTCCAGCTGCGCCTTCACCTCCTCGGGGGAGAGGTTGCGGCAGTGACGGTCATAGCCGCCGCCCTCCTGGGATTCGGCCTCCTTGTCTCCTTTCTGACAGAAGCAGTAGTAGGCGGCGCCTTTCTCCACCAGTTCGAGGGCGTACTTCTTGTAGATGTCCTTGCGCTCGCTCTGGGTGTAGGGACCGTAGTCACCTCCGATATCCGGACCTTCGTCATGGATGAGGCCGGCTGTGCGGAGGGTGTCGTATATGACGTCGATGGAGCCTTCTACGTAGCGGCCCTGGTCCGTGTCCTCGATGCGGAGGATGAATTTTCCGTTCTGGGATTTTGCAAACAGATATGCAAAGAGCGCCGTGCGCAGGTTCCCGATGTGCATATAGCCTGTGGGACTGGGCGCAAAACGTGTTCTGACTATTTCACTCATTATGTCGAAAGGGAAAAAGAAGAAGTAGTGGATAGGGGAATCGAACCCCTATTGCAAGATTGAGAATCTTGTGTCCTAACCGTTAGACGAATCCACCGTTAGATTGGGAGTGCAAAAGTATACAATTTTTCCTAACTCCCAAACTTTTTTGCAAATTATTTCCATTCAAATGAGAAAATAATCGACTCTACTTGACGTAAGTACTTACGTTTGTCGTACTTGGGTGCGTATACAAAGGCGTTGAGAATGATTATGTTCTGCCTGTCAGCATCGGGGAAGATGTGGCATACGAACGGTCCTCCCATATAGTCGTTTTCCACTTCCCAAAGTCCGCGCATCTCAATCATCGTCTGCCCCTTGTAGCTGATGTTCCTGAATCCGGGCTCAATGACCTTGTTGAATGTCATGTAGCTGTTTTCCCTCATTCCGGGGACATTGGCCTGCCACAGGTCGTACAGCTTGTCCTTGAGGTAGGAAGGAGAGAGCTGAGTGGTGTCGGTGTAAGGGAATTTGAAAATCAGGATGCCCTGGTTGACGTATGTGGTCTCCTGAGAAATCCACATGAAATCAGGTGTGTTCTTTTTCATTGAGAATCCTGTCGGAAAGTAGGGGGAGCCTCCTAAATTTTCTGTTACTGCCATGCGGACGTCCTTGTCCTCGTATCTTATGGAACTGGCTATTAGGCGGTCTCGTTCGGCTTGCTCTATGGAGTTGATTATTAGTTCGCTGTTGTTGAGTATCAGTTCAGTGGCCTCCTCCGGAGTAGTGGCAGAGACGGTTACTATGACCTGGGGTTTGGCCCAGGCATCGGAGCTTATTTTCACGCCGGTGGTGTCAATTTCCTGGGACACATTGACTATAACTATGTTGCGGTGCAGCATGTAACTGCCGGTAAAACCGCTGGGAGTGGCATTGAACAGTTTGAATACAGGCTCTCTCTGAGGCAGGTACGGATATTCCCCGGCGAGAATTTTCCTAAGGGTGGATCCGAGTTCTCCTTCCCAGTAGCCTTTGCTGATTACCACGAGGACTTCGCCGGAATTGCCGGTGATGTTGGGCAGGAAGTCGGCTCTGTCCTTGGCTTTCTTATTGTTGCCGCATGAGGTCAGTACCAGGGCTGAAATCAGCAGCAGGACGGCCGTTTTGAAAAGTATTCTGTTTCTCATATTCTTTATATTAAGGTGTGAATAAATTTTTTCGGTTATCTGAGCAGCCGCATTATATCATTGCCGAAAGCCAGAACCATGATCATAAGCAACAGGAACATTCCGATCATCTGTGCGACTTCCATAAAGCGGTCGGACGGTTTACGCCCTGTTATCATCTCATATATCAAGAACAGTATGTGACCTCCGTCAAGGGCGGGGATAGGCAGCAGGTTCATGACGGCCAGCATGATGGAGAGCAGGGCGGTAATGTTCCAGAATACCTGCCAGTCCCAGCTTGAGGGGAAGATGCTGCCGATGGTGATGAAGCTGCCTACGGACTTATAGGCTTCGGTCTGAGGGGAAAATATCAGTCCAAGTTCTTTGATATAATGACCTATGTTGGTGAACGTCAGTAGAAATCCTGCGGGAATTGCTTCCAACAGACTGTACTCACGCCTGGTGATGTTGATTCCAGATACGTCTCTTTGCAGCAGTACGCCCATCTTACCGTCGGCACCTACTTTCACAGGTACACATACAGTATCGTTTCCGCGCAGCAGCCGGAGGTCGACAGTCTTTCCTGCGTTGTCGGCCAGAACTGCCTGCAGGTCCTGGTAGTATGTGACCGGTCTGCCTGCGGCGCTCAGAAACTTGTCGCCTGTCAGAAGATCTGCGCCTGCGTTGATGGAGGAGTCCGGAAGACCTCCGACGAGTATCGGCAGGCGGATGCCGAACATCCCCGGCGTGTTGAGCATGGCGGGCATGTATTCGGGATCGATGGCTATGTCCACGGTATCATCTCCGCGCAGGACTGTGACACGGCTGATTTGCTCGCGGAGCATGTCTACCTGTATTTCTGAAAAATTATCCGGCGCCGGTTTCCCATCGAACGCCAGTATGCGGTCTCCGTCGCAGAAACCTATTTCTCTGGCCAGAGGGCTCACTTCTATGCCGTAGACTGCATCGGATGTCCGGACGTATTGCTCGCCCCATGTGAAGAGGATGGCTATGTACAGGACGATGGCCAGAATGACGTTCATTATCACGCCTCCTGCCATGACTATGAGTCTCTGCCAGGCCGGACGCGAGCGGAGCTCCCAGGGCTGGGGCGGCTTTTTCATGGCTTCGGTGTCCATGGACTCGTCTATCATGCCGGATATCTTGCAGAAGCCTCCGAGGGGTATGCAGCCTATGCCGAACTCAGTGTCACTGCCTTTTGGCTTGAACTTGAATATGGCAGGGGGAAAGAAAAGATAGAATTTCTCCACCCTTATCCGGAATATTCTGGCGGTGATATAGTGCCCGAACTCATGTACCAGAACCAGAAGGGACAGCGATAGTATGACTTGTATGATTTTTAGAATGACGTCCATTATCGTTTGGGTATGAGGGTTGAGGCAAATTCTCTTACGGCTCTGTCCGTGTCTATGACGGCGTTAAGGTCCGGTTCCTTGATGAAGCTGCACTTGTCTATGGAGCGGGAGACAATGGCGGGAATATCCGTGAAGCGTATCCGCTCATCCAGGAATGCGGCTACCGCCACTTCATTTGCCGCATTCATGGCGCAGGGGATGTTGCCTCCCCGTCTCATTGCCTCCAGGGCAATTCTCAGGCAGGGGAACTTGTCCATGTCCGGCTCGGAGAACGTAAATCCTCCAAGTTTGTAGAAGTCCAGGCGGGGAATATCCAGATGTAGCCGTTCTGGATATGTCAGCGCATACTGTATCGGCAGTCTCATGTCCGGCAGGCTCATCTGGCCTATGACTGCTCCGTCACGGAAGGCAACCATGCTGTGTATTACTGACTGAGGATGGATGACAACAGTCACCTGCGAGATGTCCACTCCGAAAAGCCAGCATGCCTCGATTACCTCAAACCCTTTGTTCATAAGAGTAGAGGAGTCTACAGTGATCTTGCGGCCCATCTTCCATCTGGGGTGATTGACAGCTTCCGCTACTGTTACATTCTTCAGCTCATGGGCCGGAGTCCGCAGAAATGGACCGCCCGAAGCGGTGAGATATATTCTTTCAATAGGAGAATGCTCTCCTTGGAGGGACTGGAAGATCGCTGAGTGCTCGGAGTCAACAGGAAGGATGGCTGCGTTGTGCTCGAGGGCTGTCTGCATGACTATTCTGCCGGCAGCCACGAGCGGTTCCTTGTTGGCTATTGCTACCGTTTTTCCGGAACGGAGAGCTGCCAGTGTTGGCTCCAGCCCGCGGAAACCCACCATGGCCGAGAGTACCATATCTATGTTCCCTGACGTGGACATGGCGTCTATTATGGAGTCCATGCCTGCGAAAACATTGATTCCGTGAGGTGTAAGGGCTTCTGATACCTCTGCGTACAGGTCCTCGTTGGCAATTATCACACTGGCTGCGTCAAATTCTACAGCCTGCTGGATGAGCAGTCTGGAGTTGTTTCCTGCCGTCAGCAGCTGGACATCGAAAAGTTCCCTATGCTCTCTTACTACATCCAGGGCCTGAATGCCTATGGAGCCGGTGGAACCGAGTATAGCAATTCTTCTTTTTTCCATAAATTCTAAAAATTAATGTACAGTGCCGGGTTTACCGGTTCCCCTCTGTGCCATAGCTCAAAATGCAGGTGAGGGCCGGTACTGATGCTGCCTTCGTCTCCGGCCAGGGCGATGGTAGTGCCTGCGCTGACTTTGTCTCCCGTTTTTTTCAATAGCTTGGTGTTGTGCTTGTAGATGGATACCAAGTCATTGCTGTGTTGAATCTGAATGTTGTAGCCGGTCTCGTCCGTCCAGTATGCAGCAATAACCGTACCGTCCAGGACAGAGCATACGGCGCTGTTGTTCTGTACGGCTATGTCTATGAACGGATGGCCTTTTGCGGGGCTGTAGCTTTCAGTGACAATTCCTTTGACGGGAGGAAAGAATATCAGGCCCTCCAACTGAGGTTCGGCATTGGACGGGTGCAGGTTGTATTTCTCAATGGAGTCTATTCTCTCCCGGATTATGGAGTCTGCGCTGCGGTCCATGGCTTCGGCTGCCGTCTCTGCGCTCTTGATGCCTCCTCTGGAAAGAAGGCTGTCGAGCGGCAGAGGGGACTCTCCGGCAATGATCCTGCGGATGTTGGTCAGCTGTAGGGTCATGATGCGCATACGGGTCTCGAGAGAGTCGACCATGGCTGCATTTTCTACGGCTTCTCTCTGGGTCGTGTATGAGGGATATCCGGGAAGAACTCTTTTCAGTGGGGAGAATGCCACGAGGCAGAATGTAATGATGCAGATCAGGGCCACGGAACCGGCGACAGCAAAGACAGCGGCGTGCTTGGTTCCGCGTATGATGAAGCGGAAGTCGTGAGTGTCGTCGTCGAGGACGGCGAACAGGTATTTCCTGTCGGGCTGCTTCTTTTTTGTGTCTTTATTTTTTTCGGACATACTTATAATTGACTAAATTTGCAGGATGAACCGGATCATAGGCATAGACTACGGCAAAAAGCGGATCGGGCTTGCGGTCTCTGACCCGCTCGGCATGTTCGCGTCCCCCCTGGACACAGTTCCGCCTGCAAAGATAATCGAATATCTCAAAAATTATGCTGGGGGGGAGGGCATATCTCTCTTTGTCGTGGGGTGGCCCATGAACCTGGACAATACCCCGGCGGAGGCGGCACAGTATGTGCAGGAGTTCCTCGGACGGCTCCGGAAGAGTTTCCCCGGCATCCCGGTGGAGCTTGAGGACGAGCGCTTCACCTCCGTGCTGGCGCACAGGGCGATGATAGACGGGGGGATGAAGAAAATGGACCGGCGGGACAAGTCGGTGGTGGACAAGATAAGCGCGGCCATAATCCTGCAGTCGTATCTGGACAGGAAAAAATGAGAAATTAAAATTTTTGAAAAAATATAAAAACGTAAAACGCGATGATACTACCTATTTATGTATATGGCTCCGAAGTGCTCAGGGAAGTGGCTGAGGAGGTGGATGTGGAGAAAGCGGACAAGGAGGAGCTCCGCAAGTACATAGACGACATGTTCGAGACGATGAAGCACGCCGACGGCGTGGGACTCGCGGCACCTCAGGTGGGGGACAGCCGCAGGATACTCGTGGTGGACGGCAACGACATTGCGGACGTCTACCCCTATCTCAAGGGATTCAGGCGGGCAATGATCAATCCTGAAGTGCTCGAGGAGAGTGACGAGACCGCCGACTACAGCGAGGGCTGTCTCAGTGTGCCCGACATCCACTGCAACGTGGTGCGTCCCAAGAAGATGAAGGTGCGTTACTACGATGCTGACCTCAATGTAGTGGAGGAGGAACTGGACGAGTTTGCCTGCCGTATGGTGCAGCACGAGATGGACCATCTGGGCGGTCATCTGTTCGTGGACCGCGTGGCGCCCATCCGCCGCAAGATGATAGCAGCCAAGCTCCACAATATCGCCAAGGGCAAGGCCCGCACCGCTTACAAAACCAAGCTCGAAAGATAATGGGAGCGTTTCATGCATACGATATCCGCGGGCGCTGGAACGTGGACTTCGACCGCGACACGGTCTATAAGGTCGGATATTTCCTGCCGGAACTCCTGGGCTGCCGCAAGGTGGCAGTAGGGCGGGACATGCGCCTGTCCTCCCCGGAGCTGCACGCTGCCCTGCTGAAAGGGCTGACCGATGCAGGAGCAGACGTGTACGACCTGGGCCTGGCCACCACACCGTACGTCTATTATGCTACGGCCGCCAAGGGCTTCAGTGCCTCGGTCCAGATAACCGCCTCGCATAACCCCAAGGATGACAACGGCCTGAAGGTTTCCCGGGAGAACGCCCTGCCGGTGGGCTATGATACCGGCCTGGGCACCATCGAGAAATGGATTCTCGAGGGGCGTCCGTGTATCCCGGTGGAGGAGGCTGCCCGCGGCAAAGTGATTCCGCTTGACCTGCGGGATGAGTATCTGGCATTTCAGAGGCGCTATGTCGGGGATTATTCGGGACTCAGGATATGCGCGGACCTCTCCAACGGCATGTCCGCCCTCTTCGTCAAGGACCTGCTTCCCTCTACGGTGGAGTACATCTGCGATACCCCCGACGGCTCTTTCCCAAATCACGAGCCCAATCCCCTGGTGCCTGAGAATACCGCCATGCTGCGGGAGTATGTCAGGAACCACGGCTGCGACATCGGGCTCATCTACGACGGGGATGCGGACCGGGTGATGTTCGTGGATGAGAGGGGAGAGTTCATCTCGCCGGACCTGATGATTGCGCTTATGGGGCATTTCTTCATGGAGGGTACGGGGACAAGTCCTGCTGCCAGGGAGAGAGCTGCCCTTAGGGCCGCCGGCAAGATTTCCGGGGTGCGGGCTCTGCAGGATATCCGCAGCTCCAAGGCGGTAGGAGAGTACCTTGCGCCGATGGGAGTGGAGATGCACACATGGCGGGTCGGCCGGGCATACGCGGCTCCAAGGCTCCGTGAGATAGACGGTCTGTTCGGAGGCGAGCTGGCCGGTCACTACTATTTCAAGGACTTCTTCTACTCGGACAGCGGCATCATGGCCTCGCTCATCATTCTGGACATAGTGGCGGAGCTGAAACGCCGCGGCCGCAGTCTGTCGCAGCTTATCGCCGGCATCTCCCGTTACTGCAACTCGGGGGAGATCAATTTCCGGGTGGAGGACAAGCCGGTCGCGATGGAGGCTGTGCTGAAGCATTTTACCTCCGGGGAGAAACCTTCGGCCCTGATGGACTTCGACGGCTACCGCGTGGAGTTCCCGCAGTGGTGGCTGAACATCCGTCCGTCCAACACCGAGCCCTACCTGCGCTTCATCTGCGAGGCCTCTTCGCCTGACCTGCTGGCCGAGAAAGTCGCTCAGGCCAGGGAAATCATAAAGCGTTTCGAGTAACGCCGGACGTTTCCCGGAAACGCGAGTAGGATTACAGCAGACCTTCACTGATGAATATGGTGAGGGCCTTTTTTTCGATATCAATGTCGATGATAAGGTCGTCGTGGAAGGGGACGAGGGTCCCGGAGCCAGTGAGCTCCAGACAGATGTTGCCGGAGAAGTCCTGGATGTCCCCGATGATGCCGGCAGTGCGGCCGTCCTGGTCCAGCAGGCTGAATCCGATGAGATCCTCGAGAGTGAGTCCGTCCTCAGTGATGGTGTGTGCGTCAGTGTCGGAGAGTTCCGGATAACCGGCTGGATCCAGCCAGATGTCCTTGCCGGCGGCTTCCTCCGCATCTGCAAGCGTGTCGATGTCCTCCAGGCGGACGACGGCCTTGCGGGGACCCTTCGGCTGGAGCGAAGTGATATAAAAAGGAACCGGCAGGCCGTCATAGAACAGCCATACCGGTTCATTTTTCTTGAGTAAGTCTGCAATATTCTCCTGGAAGGCGATCATCACCTCTCCCTCAGTGCCGTAGGACTTGACTATCCTGCCGACGGGCAGCAATGTGTCTTCCGCGGGAAGCATTGTCGCTTTACTCTGCTGCAGGAGCTGCCTCTGCGGTCTCAGCGTTTGCTGCTGCCTCTGCGGCCTCAGCCTCGGCTTTTGCCTTAGCCTCTGCCTCTGCCTTGGCTGCAGCCTCTTCGGCTTTGCGCTTGCTGATGGCCTCTGCTCTCTCCTGGTTTACCTTAGCCTCGGCGTTGAGGAGCTCGCGGCGGGTCTCATTGTCAGTCTTCTTGAGATTCTGCTTCTTGGACTCTACCTTTGCGTCTCTCTCGGCTTTCCATGCGTTCCACCTCTGGTCGGCGATCTCCTGGCTGATAGCACCTTTTGCAACACCGCCGTTGAGATGCTTCCTCAGGAGGATACCCTCGTAGGAGAGGATACGGCGGCAGGTGTCAGAAGGCTGAGCACCGGTGCCGAGCCAGTAGAGGGCTCTCTCGTGGTCGATCTTGATGGTTGCGGGGTTGGTGTTGGGGTTGTAGATGCCGAGCTGCTCGATGTAACGTCCGTCACGGGGTGAGCGGATGTCGGTTACTACGATGTGGAAGAAAGCGTGGTTCTTCTTGCCGTGGCGTGCCAAACGGATTTTAACTGCCATTGTACTTACAGGTTATTAGTGAATTAATAATTTAAAACCTCCTTATCTTCTCGAGAAAAGGCCCGCAAATATATGCAGAAATAGAAAACAAAGCAAATTTATTTGTTTTTCAGGCGTATCGCAACTAATTCTTTTTGGGGAGAGTCTGTTTGCGTAATGGGCTGATAATCAAATAACCCTCGCTCCCGAAACGCAGTCAAGACGGTCGTGCAGGAGCGAGGCTATATGGTAATAGCTTGATTATTAAGTGTCTCAATAATTCGAGTGCTCCCCTGAAATCGTATCTTCCGGCTATTTCGAGCGCAGGAAACGCAGGGCGCGGGTCATGTAGCGGGGCAGCTGCCTGTGCGGGTCGCGGTGCTCGAGGTGGAGGTAGATGCCCCATTTCTTGAGAATCGGGACCTTGAAGGTCTCCACGAACTCTATCAGCGTGCCGTCCGGATCCTCCACGTAGGTGAAATGCCCGTCGGCCTCGCCCATCTTGAAGTCGCGGCCGCCGTCGCAGACGAAGCTGTGGCCCAGGGACTCGGCGCACTCGCGGATGGCCTCCATGTTGCGGATGTCGAAGCAGAGGTGGATGAAGCCGGGGTCACCCCAGTAGCGGCCTTCGTATATCTTCTTGGGAGAGGGGACCTCGAAACCTTCCGGTATGCGCTGCACCAGCTCGATATGGGAGGTGCCCATCACCTCGCTCAGAGGGCCCTCGATAGGCTTGCTGCGGGAGAGGAGGACACGGCGCAGGGGATATTGGCTGCCGGGGACACCCTCCAGGTCAGCCTGTACTCCGGTCACATCGTACTCAACCTTGTCGTAGTCCATCAGGGTGGAATAGAATTTCACGGAGCGGTCCATGTCGGTGACTCCGAGCACTGCTCCGTTGCCGCCGCCGAGGTTCTTGTCCTCATCGAGGAAGACGTAGGAGTCGGACTCGACCTCGAAGAGGTTGTTCCAGGGGTCGTAGAGGAAAAAATGCTCTCCGCCGGCGGGGTTCCTGGTCACGGGGGTAAGGATGCGGGCGCCGGGAGCCTTGCCCAGCTGCACGTAGGCTGCCTGCACGTCGCGGGACTTGATCTTGCAGGCGTGGATGCCGAGGTCTCCGAGGGCGGGCTCGAAGGCCACGTAGTTCAGCTCCCTGCCGCGGGGCTCCCATACCTCGAAGCCGGCGCCTCCGCGGAGATTGTACACCAGAATCGCGTAGCGGGGCTGCGGCTTGCCGCCGGTGTAGGGCAGCATCCGCTCTGCGACGCCCTCCGCACCGAAGATTTTGGTGTCGAATCCGAAATTGTCCTTATACCATTTCCACGACTCGGCGACGTTCCTCACGCCGATGCCGACCTGCTGTATTCCACAGATGATTTTTTCCATACTGTCCTTGATTTTATATTTTCCGATTAATGAGCCGATACTTTCCGGGCCAGGATGTAGAAGAGCCAGGGGGTGTATTTGTAGAAATACGCCATGAGCAGTTCCTTGCCGCCGATGAGCTTCTTGTGCTTCTCGCGGGCGATGGCCTTCAGGGCTACCTTAGCGCACTTGGTGACGTCCATGCCGTTGGCCTGGCCGGGGTCCATCTTGGCAAATTTCTCACCGGAGGCGAGCAGGGCGCTCTTGGATATCTCGGTGCGGATGCGGCCCGGGATGAGGAAGGTGACCTTGATGTTGGGGTACTCCAGCTCCAGGGACTCGTAGAAGCCGAAGAGGGCGTGCTTCGAGGCGCAGTAGGCCGAGCGGAGCGGGAATCCGAAGAGGCCGGAGATGGAGGTGGTCACGGCGATGTGGATCTCCTTGGCGGCTTTCAGGTGCTCCTTGAATTTCTTGATGATGTACACTCCGCCGAAATAATTGATTTCCATCAGCTTGCGGTCCATCGAGATGTCGCAGTCAAGGGTCAGGGCCCTCTGGGAGATGCCGGCGTTGAGGACGAAGAAGTCCGGTTTCAGGCCGAGGCTGTTCACGTATTCTATTAAAGCGTCGATGGAAGCCGGGTCCTCCAGGTTGACCTCACGGTGCCAGGCCTTCACGCCGTACTGCCGGCAGCGCTCCTCGACCTTCGTCAGCTGCTCCTCCCCGAGACCGGTGAGTATCACGTTAGTACCTCTCTGTGCGAACTGATAGGCGATCGCCTCGCCTATGCCTGTGCCCCCGCCGGTGATCAGCAGGGTCTTATCCTTGAACTGTACCATATCTGTTTTTGTTTTCAACTTACAAAGTTACGCAAAATCCTCTAAAGTGTGCTAAATGAAATAGCAGTGCCGGAGCCACCAGGCGTAGATCGGGTCCTGGAATGAGATGGTTCCGGCGTTGATGTCGAGGATGTCTTTCTCGACGAGGGATTTCTTTGAGCGGGAAACAGACATGGAGGAGGATATGCGGTATTTTTTCATGACCTCAGCAGAGGTAAATGCTGTTTCTCCGGCAGTCATGGCGTGGAGCAGGGCGAGCTGCTGATTGGTAAGTCCCTCGGTTATGGTGACGAAAAGGAGACTGAGCTGCTGGACGAGGGTTTCATGCGACTGCCTGACTATTCCGGTGGTGCAGTGCCCGTCAGTTGCCCGCAGCCAGGAGATCTGGGCAAGCTGTTGGACATAGTAGGGATGGTTGTCTGCGAGCGATATTATCTCCAGACAGGCCTCATGGTCTATGGATTTCCCGGTGGCGGCGAACCGCTCCGCGATGAAGGGGGCGAAGTATTCGGTCTTGATTTTTTCCAGGAAGAACAGGTCTCCGAATTTGTAGAAAGGCATCTGTGGATTTGTGAAGATGTCCGTCATCATGTGGCGCTTGCTGCCGTAGATGCAGTAGGATACTTTCTGATGCCGCTGCCAGTGGGAACGGAGCCTGCGCTGGAAGTACAGCGGGTCCTCGAATTCGGCTACATTCTGAAACTCGTCGATGCAGACGACTATTCTCAGGTCCTTTGCGGCCGCGATATTTTCAGCCAGGTCCAGTACCTCGTCCGGAGTCCGTTTCAGTTCTTCCCAGTCGAACCCCAGTGAGATGTCGCCGGAGATTTCATTGCCGACAGTGATTCTGGGGATAAGCTGCGAGATGAATTTTCTTGTATTCCCCACGGCTTCTTCCAATCGGGATGATGTGGCTTTGATGACATCCTCAGCCAGCAGCTGGTAGAAATGTTCCTCGCTTTTCACGTTGAACAGGTCTACGAGGCAGATTTTCAGGCGGCTGTCGCTTTTGAGTGCAAGTTCCGCAGCCCTGTTGACGAGCGAACTCTTCCCCCATCGTCTCGGCGATATCAGGATAGTGTTTATCAACGACTTGAAATTGGCGACCAGATGCGCGGTCTCCTGTTCGCGGTCAGTAAAATTGTCGTCCGTCGCGATTTTCCCAAAAATAAAAGGAGCCTCCATAAGCGTGAAATTACAATTCCATGCAAATATAACAAAAATTGTTGCAACAAAAAACGTTGCAACATTTTTTGTTATTCCGCGTCGTCGGACCACCCGCCGCCGAGGGCCTTGTAGAGGCCGATGATGGCGAGGAATTCGTCACGGACGGAGTTGGAGTAGTCGATCTCGGCGTTGAAGTAGCTGCGCTGGGCATCGAGGACGTCCATGTAGCTGATGTAGCCGTTCTGGTACTGGAAGAGGGCGAGCTCCACGTATTTGCGGGAGGCGTCCTGCAGATTGCCCAGAAGGGATACTTTCTCGCGTGCGGAGTTGTAGGAGGCGACTGCATCATTGACCTCCTTGAAGACTTCGAGGACTTTCTGCTCGTACTGGTATCTCTCCTGGTTGTAGGCTTCTATGGAGGCCTGGTAGCGGGCCTTGTTCTTGCCGAAAGCGAAAAGGGGCGAAGTCAGGTTCAGGACAGGATACCAGTAGGGCCCTGTGAAGAAGTGGGTGAAGGTGTTGTTCTCCACTCCTGCTGTAAAGGATATCTCCAGCCTGGGAAAACGGTTGGCCCAGGCTACTCCCACATCGGCCATGGCGGCCTTGAGGGCCTGTCCGGCGGCCAGCAGGTCGGGACGGCGCTGGAGCAGTTCGGAAGGTACTCCTACGTGCATCAGGTCGGGGAAACGGTCGTGGGTGTTGAGCCTGGAGCGCTCTACGGATGAAGGGAACTCTCCGGCAAGGAGGGCTATTTCGTGTTCCTTTATGGCGATGTCTCTCTGAAGGTCAGGTACGAGAGCTGCGGTGCTGGCATACTCTACCTGTGCCTGCTGGTAAGGTATCTCGGTGGTTAGTCCGCCTTCAAAACGGAGACGGGCCTGTTTGACGTTCTCTCTCCAGGTGTCGCGGGTGCGGAGGACGATGTCCAGTTCGTTGTCCAGGGCGGCCAGTTCGAAGTATGCGGTGGCCACTGCGGCTACGAGGGTCATCTGCATGGCTCTCTGCGACTCGATGGAGCCGAGGTATTGGGCGATTGCCCCGCGGTTGGCCCAGCGCAGGCGGCCGAAGAAATCCACCTCCCAGGAGACTCCGGCCTTCAGACCGAACTCATTGTCCTTGACGGGGGCCGCATCTGTGTACTGATAGTTCTCCTGGTCCAGATAGCCTCTGGCATTGAAGGACGGGAACTGGTCGGCGCGGACTACCCTGTGGAGACGCTCGAGCTCGCGGACCCTGGCGGCTGCCGTAAGCATGTCCCTGTTGTTTTCCAGAGTCTTCTCTATGAGGTCCTTGAGCAGGGGGTCGGAGAATATCTCAGACCACTCGAGGTCGGCCAGGCAGAGCGAGTCGGCGTAGCCTCCCGGCAGGATGGTCTCCGGGATGTCGAGCTGGGGGTCGATGCATTTTTTCACTGCGGCCCCGCATCCCTGCAGGAGGATGAGCGCACTGCATACTGCTGCTGCGGCTGATATTTTTACTAAACTTTGTCTCATGCTTTCAGTCTCTTCTTTTTCCTGTTGGCAAATCTCTCCTTGAGCCTGTATATCCAGACGAAGAAGAAAGGTACGAATACTATTCCGAAGGTGATGGCCGCTATCATGCCGAAGAATACTCCGACGCCGATACCCTGACGGCTGGCCGAGCCGGGTCCGGTGGCAAGCACGAGGGGCAGCATACCGAGGATGAAGGTCAGGGAGGTCATGACGATGGGCCTGAAACGCAGCTCCGATGCTGCAATGGCGGCCTCCACTATGTCCTTGCCCTTTTCCACCTCTTCCTTGGCGAACTCCACGATGAGAATCGCATTCTTGGCGGCCACGCCTATGAGCATTACGAGTCCGATCTGGAAGTAGACATTGTTTTCCATGCCCAGGACCAGAATCGACAGGAAGGCTCCGATGCAGGCCACGGGGAGGGAGAGGATGACGGCTATGGGCACTGACCAGCTCTCGTACTGGGCGGCCAGGAACAGGAATACGAAGAGGAAGGCCAGGGCCAGGACGAGTCCGGTCTGACCGCTCTGCTGTTTCTCCTGATAGGACAGTCCGCTCCATTCGATACCCACATTGGCAGGCAGTTTTTCGCGCACTATCTCCTCCATGATGTCCATCGCCTGGCCGGAACTGTAGCCGTGGGCGGCTTCACCGGTGATGGTGGCGGCGTAGTACATGTTGAAGCGCTTGATGGTACCGGGGCCGGTCGTGTATTCGGTGGTGCCTATCGAGGTTACGGGTATCATGGCTCCGCCGTTGCCGCGGACGAAGTACATGTTCATGTCGTCACGCCACTGGCGGTAGGGCTCCTCGGCCTGGATGTAGACGCGGTAGACGCGGTTGAAGAGGTTGAAGTCGTTGACGTAGACGGAGCCGGTGAAGGCCTTCATCGTGGTGAACAGGTCCGAGACGGAGACTCCGAGGAGCTTGGCGCGGTCGCGGTCCACATCGTAGTACAGTTTCGGGATGTCTCCCTGCATCGAACTGCTTACGCGGGCCAGCTCCTTGCGCTGTGAGGCGTAGTAGACCAGAGTGTCCGAGGCTCTCTGCAGCTCCTCGTAGGTCAGGTCGCCGCGGGCCTCGAGGGCCATCTCGAAACCTCCCGAGGTACCCAGTCCGGGAATGACAGGAGGGGTGCTGAGGTAGACCTTGCTCTCGGGGTACTGGGAGAATTCATCGGTGACGCGGGCCATGAAGGCAGGCAGGTCCGGATCCTCCCTCTCTTCCCAGGGCTTCATGATGACGGTCATCTGGCTGCGGGCCTGGTTGGTTCCGACCCTGGGGCTGGAACCGGTGACATTGAGGACGTAGCGCACGTCCGGCTGTTCCAGCAGCCATGCCATGGCGCGGTCCGTCACCTCGCGGGTCCTCTCGAGGGTGGCTCCCTCAGGCAGCTCGAACTCTACGGTGAAATATCCCTGGTCCTCCTGGGGCAGGAAGCTCTGGGGTACGAGCTGGGCCATGGCCCAGATACTTACTATGCCTATGCCGAATGCGGCGAATGAGCGTTTCGAGTGGCTCAGGAAGTTGCGTATGATGCGGGCATATACCGTCTGTCCCTTGGCGAGCCAGCGGTTGATGGCCCGGAATATGAAGTTCTTGCGCTCTTCTTCGCCTTCTTTTTTCGGTTTGAGGAACTGGGCGCACATCACGGGGCTCATCGTCAGGGCCACAATGGTGGAGATGATTACGGAAACGGCTATGGTGATGGTGAACTGGCGGTAGAGGGCTCCGGTGATGCCGGAAAGGAAGCTCACGGGTATGAACACGGCGCAGAGTACCAGCGACATGGCTATCAGGGCGCTGCCCAGGCCGTTCATGGCTTTCTTGGTGGCTTCGTATGCCGAGAGTTTCTCCTCGTTCATGATGCGGTCCACGTTCTCCACCACGACTATCGCGTCGTCCACGACGGTACCGATCGCCAGGACCAGACCGAGGAGGGTCAGGGTGTTGAGGGAGAAGCCGAAGATGAGCATCACTCCGAATGTACCGATAAGGGAGATGGGCACCGCTATGGCCGGGATGAGGGTGGCCCTCCAGCTCTGCAGGGAGAGGAATACCACTAGGATTACGAGGAACAGGGCTTCGAACAGAGTCTTGTAAACCTCGTGAATCGACTGCGAGATGTACTCAGTCATGTCGAAAGGTATCATGTAGGAGATACCTTCCGGGAAGTTGCGGCTGATCTCGTCCATGGCATCCTTTACGGACTCGGATACTTCCATGGCGTTCATGCCGGGAAGCATGCGGATGTCCATCACGGCGGCATTGCCTCCGTTGATACCGCTCTCGGTGTTGTAGGACTGGGCCTCGAGGGAGACGCGGGCCACGTCGCGCAGACGGATGATGGAACCGTCAGGATTGGCCCTGAGGACGATGTCCTCGAACTCGCTGACAGTCGACAGACGGCCCTGGGCCACGATAGGCACGGTCACGTCCACCCCGTTCATAGGCTGCTGGCCGAGCACTCCGGCAGCTGACTCGCGGTTCTGTTCCCTGAGTGCGCTCTGGATGTCCTGGACTGTCAGGCCGAGGCTGGCCAGACGCTCGGGCTGTACCCAGATCTGCATGCCGTAGTAGCGGCTGCCGACGTTGGATACGCGGCCCACTCCGGGAATACGGCGGAGCATGTCGAGTACGTTGAGGGTGGCGTAGTTGCTTAGGTACACCTCGTCGAACTTGGGGTCGTTGGACAGCAGGGTGATGGTCATCAGCTTGTTGGATGCCTGCTTGTCCACGGATATACCGTTCTGTATGACCTCTGCCGGGAGACGGGCCTCGGCCTGCTTGACCCTGTTCTGAATCTCGACGGCGGCAAGGTCGGGGTCGGTGTCGATATCGAAGGTGATGGTTACGGTGAAGTAGCCGGAGTTGGTGCTCTGCGACTCCATATAAAGCATTCCGGGAGTTCCGTTGAGCTCCTGCTCTATAGGGGTGGCCACCGCCTGGGATACGGTCTCCGCGTCAGCTCCCGGGTAGGAGGCCGATACCTGCACTACCGGAGGTACGATGTTGGGGTACTGGTCGATAGGCAGCAGGAACAGGCCTATCATGCCTACCAGTACGATGACGATGGATATGACCGTGGAGAATATCGGCCGGTCTATGAAGAAATCACTTTTCATTGGCGGTAGTATTCTCTGTCTTTGTGCCTGTTATGCTGTCTGTAGAGGGTTCTGCGGATACCGGACCGGATGTCCTGGCGGCTGTAGTGGTGTCGGCGGCTGACGAGTCGGTGCTGTCAGAGCCGAAGGAGAAACGGCCTTCGGCCTCCGGATCTATCTGCGGCTTCTCGGGCTCCACGATGACGGGGGCCACCTTTACTCCATGACTCAGTTTGTGGAAGCCTTCGACGATAATCATCTCGTCCGGTCCCAGTCCGCGCTCCACCACTACGTTATTGCCTATCTCCGGTCCGAGCTCGATGAATCTTTTCTCCACCACGCTGTCCGGGCGGCAGGCGTAGACGTAGGCTCCGCCCTTCTCGATGACCAGGGCCTTGGTGGGCACGACTATGGCGTCCTCACGCACGTCGAGGAGCAGGCGCACCTTGGTGATCTGTCCCGGGAGGAGGGCCCTGTCTGGATTGGCCATCTCGGCCCTGACGGAAAATGTTCCGGTGTTGGGGTCCACCTGAGGGTCAGCGAAGTCCACGAAACCCTTCATCGGGTATTCCGAGTTGTCGGCCAGGGTGATGGTCACGTAGGGGTTCCACTTGCGGGCGGTGTCCTGCTGTCCGAGGTTGACGTTCCTCTCGCGGCTCTTGAGGTAGTCGAGCGACGTCATGCTGAAATCCACCTGGACGGTGTCGCTCTTGACGATAGTGGTGAGCAGGGACTTTCCGCCTGGGCCGACGAGGGTTCCGAGGTCCACGTTGCTCTCACTGATGAAACCTGAGATGGGAGACTGGACTGTGGTGTATCCGAGGGCGATCTCTGCCTGGGTCAGGTCCGCCTCGCTCATTACCACCTCGGCTTTGGCGCTCTCGTAGGCGGCAATGGCATTGTCCAGGTCCAGACGGCTGGCTGCGTTCTGCTCAAAGAGGGGACGGATACGCTCCAGGTCTCTCTCGGCCTTGAGCTCCAGGGCCTTGTTCTTGTTGAGCTGGGCCTTGGCCCTCTCCATGTCCGCACGGTAAGGCTTTGGGTCGATGATGAACAGGGTCTGATTCTTTCTGACGTAGGACCCTTCCTCGAACAGTATCTCCTCGAGGTATCCCTCGACCCTTGCACGTACCTCCACGAACTGCTGGGCACTGATTTTTCCGGCGTACTCACCGTAGATTTCCACGTCGTCGATGACCACGGGCTGCGCCTCGACTATCGGATACTCCGGCTTGGGCGGCTCCGGCCACGAAAGTATAATCCATACGGTGATGCCGGCCACGAGCACTCCGAGGACGACATACCATATCCATTTCGGCAATCGCCGTATTTTCCTGATTCTGACGGCCACTCTCCGGCCTGTCCTGGTAAATTTCTCTGTAGGGATGTTAATCTGCATAATACTGCAATATAGCTATAGCGGTGCAAATATAGACCAAATTGACAGACTATTGCAAAAATTGTACCTTAATGCAGAAATAATTACCCCATTTCAGAGAGCGCATCCCGCGGCGAACAGCAGCGCCATGAGGAAAAAATTGCGGGACGTCTTGCCCAGGAAGGGGTTTAGCGCCGCTCCATCGGTGTTGGCGATACGGTGCGATGTGCCCAGATGCAGGGCGGCGTACAGCAGCAGGGGAGCGGCGCACCATCCGGGCTTGCTCAGGACAATGGCGGCTGCGGCCAGCATCGTGGCGCAAAGTCCCAGCAGGTAGTACAGGATAATGGCGGTGCTGCCTCCGAGGCGCACGACGATGGTCTTCTTCCCCTGAGCGGCGTCTTCTGCACGGTCGCGGTAGTTGTTGACCATCAGCAGGCAGTCCACGGCCAGGCCACAGGCGAGTCCGGCAAGGGTGGTCTGCAGGTCCCAGGTCCCTGTCTGCAGGTAAAATGTGAATCCCACGGGGACAATCCCGAAGAAGACCAGCACCAGCACATCGCCCAGCCCCAGCCTCGAGAATTTCGTGGTATACAGGAAACAGAACAGCACGCAGGCGGCTCCCACAGCTATCATCCACGGACCGCCGGTCCATATCAGGGGCAGTCCGGCCGCACAGGCGAGGACCGTCGTGACCAGAATACCGGTCTTCATGGCTCCGGGGGTAATCCATCCCTGTGCGCAGGCCCGTTTCGGCCCGAGCCGCCGCTCCGTATCCCCGCCCTTGCGGAAATCGAAATAGTCGTTGACGAAGTTGGCGTCCACCTGCATGATCCACGCGAAGAGCATGCACAGCACGAACGTCGCCCAGTCAAACGCCTCTGCCGGCGACATCCCGCTGCCCTCCATCCACATCCATGCGCAGCCTCCTCCCATAATCACGGGCGTGGCAGCCCCCGCCAGTGTCTTCGGTCTGGCCGCGAGCGCCCATGCCTTCATCGAATTTAGTCTCACCATATTTCTCATTGTTTATTTAACAAATCCATGCCCTTGTCTGTAAGGCGGTATTTCTGGTCAGGATGATTTGCCTGCTCAGGGTGTGTCTGAGTTATGAGGTTGTCCTGCAAGGCCGGGTATAGATAAGACTTCAGGAAATTGTCCCGCCCTTTTAAGGCCAGGAACTCCATGATTTCCCTAACGGACAGCGTTTGCCCGTCCAGACATTTTATCAGGGATGCAACTTGTTTTGTAGGTTGTCCTGTAGGTTGTCCTGCAGGTTGTCCTGCGGGTTGTCCTGCAGGTTGTCCTGCGGGTTTGTATCGGAATATCAATTTTACCTCGTCTGCAGTTATCCTGTATTCAGGTTCCGGCAAACCGGCTTTTTGACATTCATCGATGATAAGATTTATTCCTCGCCCCCAGCTTTCCAGCACTTTCCGGATATACAGCGTGTCTGCTATCAAAGGATTTCGGGGTTTTGAGCCATGCTCAGATCTAATCCTTGCCATATCCCATCCGGAAGGGAATGAACCTGGATTCTCAATCTCCAGCCGATCGTCATATACAGCAATGGCCACAGATCCTCCAGCATCCCGGTAACTCCTGTGACATAGACTGTTTATTACCGCCTCCCTTATTGCTTTGTATGGAATCTCCAAATGTTCTTCCCTTTCCAGGGTCTCTGTGGTACCGGACATTGAAAGATGCTTGAATATAAACGCCATAGCCGCATCGAGCAGTTGGAATAAGTTCCCATGTACACGCTGGTTGTCAGTGAATACGGTTTTGTCTGTGCCCTTGAAGCGGGCAAGCCGCAGCAGATTTTGAGGATATTGTGCGAGTTTCCTTTTCGCGAACAATATTGCCGCAGCATTGTTAAGAATCCCATTTTCAAGAATATTCAGCTTTTCGAGTATTCCAGGAATCTCATTGCCGGTTGTTTCGGGCAAACGCCCGCTTTCTATGCCCAGGCGCACTGTCTTCCGGATTTCCTCCTCGTCCAGGTCAGAAAGTTTCAATTCCGGATTAGGGTATGTTTCCCAACCATGCCTGGTTTCTTCCCGCTTAAGAAGAAATTCATTGTATTTGCTTTGCGGCATAGTGGACGTTACGCTTTCCACCCGCATGTAGGGACGCCCCTTGTAGGAGAACGGTCGGTTTCGTCTTGAGTCTTCCACGTGCAGTACGATGACTTTCTTTTTGCTGTTGGGAATAGGTATGTAGGTTATCTGTACAGCGGCAGCCGGTTCCAAGCGGTTTATGGCATCGGCGATGTTTCGTTTTGTCGTGTCCGCCACTTCCTGACCGATGACTTTTTTCTTGTCATTGATGCCGAACAGTACTGTCCCGCCATCCTTATTCAGAAAGGCGCACAGTGTTTCCATTCCTCGTTCCAGCTGACCGGTAGTTTCCTTATACTCAACCGAATCTGTTTCTGCATCCGAGACTATCAATTTGTTTATGTCATCCAGTGTCTTTATGTCCATTTGCCAATTTTGGTTTCAGACATACAAAAATACGAAAATATGAGAGACCTAGGTCGCTTTTCAGTAGTTATTTCTGCGTTCACTACCGCTGCGGTGTCCTGTTTCACAATTATAGGTGAGTATTCTGTTTCTCAGCTCTGCCCCAGCTGGTCCGAGTATGTCCAGTACCTGGTAAAAAACACCGAGTAATTCCGTGCCACATCAACATCTTCCTTCATCCTATTGCCTCTTGCTCCTTCCTGCCCGCTCCACTCCTTCGGAAGGAGCAGTAGGAAAACGCGTCTGTATTCACAACAAATTTATAAGGTATTGATTATCAGCTTAGATTTTTCAGTACAGCACCACGAAGTCAATTCGTTAACTGAAGGTGCCGCTGCTCCGTCTGTGTTCCTGCCGAGCCGTCAGGAAGGAGTGAGTGTCGCTGGATTTTCTGCTGCGTCACCTAGTTGTGGGAAAAGCTGGTATCTGGCATTGCGGTATTTGCTGTTGTTCAGCGTTATGCGCCAGCCGTTTCCCGAAATCCGATGGAGCAACGGTAAGTACTGCAGCACCTCAAAATTGCAGAACCTTGGTTTACAGGGTGTTATGATTGAAGTGTGTGCTTTTGGGCTGGTTGCAGCAGCTCGAAAAGCACACCTTATATTTGTAATTACTTGATTGTCATTATGTTGTTATAATGCACCGCCCGCGTACTTACCGTTACTCTAGCAGTCTTCTCAGAATTTCCCGGTCCTAAGAGTTCGCTATGTTGCAGACATACTTCGGATACTTACTGACTACGGTTTCTCCGGCATTATAGTGGCAGGAATACTTGTACGCGGCGACGTGCGGAAAACGAAACGGCCTCGGAGCGTTTCCGGGGCCGTTGGGCGTTCGCAGTTCGCGGCCATAAGAGAGGCCGGAGTGGGTCAGGCGATCAGGTGGTGAGGCATTCGTACTTCTGGTAGTGGAGTCCCTGGTCGCAGATGATGCCGGAGGGGCTCAGACGGTGATGAACTCATACTGGCGGGTGCCGATGCCGATGCGCTCGGCGTGCTCGAGGCCGGACTGCCAGTTGGTGTCGGGATGCAGGATGTGGAACTTGTCGTCGCCGCAGAGGTGCTCGTGGGGATGGGTCTTCTCGAGCTTGCTGCCGGGGAGGGCAGGGGCTGCCATCACCATGTCGGCGCAGGCCTGGTCGAGGGCCACGGGGTCGAAGGAGGCGGCCATGCCGAGGTCGGGTACGATGGCGGCGTCGTTGTGGTTCCAGCAGTCGCACTCGGGGGATACGTTGACGATGAGGTTGACGTAGAAGCAGGGACGGCCGGCGATGATGGCCTTGGTGTACTCGGCTATCTTGCCGTTGAGGGTCTCGGAGGTATCCCAGTCCTTCAGAACGGCCGACTCGTACTGGCAGAGGGCTACGCACTGGCCGCAGCCTACGCACTTGTCGTAGTCGATGACGGCGGCGGTATGCTTGCCGGCGTAGTTAACGCCCTCGACGGTCTCGAGATGGATGGCGTCATGGGCGCAGTGCTTCACGCAGATACCGCAGCAGCGGCAGTTCTCTACCTTGACCACGGGCTTCGACGAGGAGTGCAGCTCGAGCTTGCCGGCCACGCTGGCGCAGCCCATGCCCATGTTCTTGATGGCTCCTCCGAAACCGGTCTGCTCGTGCCCCTTGAAGTGCGAGAGGGCTATGAGCACGTCGGAGTCCACGATGGCCGTACCTATCTTGGCCGTCTTGCAGTAGGTGCCGCCCTCGATGGGGAGCTCGCGGCAGTCGGTACCCTTGACGCCGTCGGCGATGATCACGTCGCATCCGGCGCTGAGGCGGTTGAAACCGTTGCGGGACGCGCTCTCGAGATGGTCCACGGCGTTGGAGCGGCCTCCGGAGTAGAGGGTGTTGCAGTCAGTCAGGTAGGGCTTTCCGCCGAGGGAACGCACCAGGTCGGCCATGCCGGCTGCGTAGTTGGGCCGGAGGAAGGCCAGGTTGCCGGGCTCGCCGAAGTGCATTTTTATGGCGACGAACTTGTCCTTGAAATCTATCTTCTCGATGCCGGCGGCCTTGGCCACGGCTTTCATCTTCTCCACTAAGGGAAGGCGGGTGGAGGTGTGCAGGTCAGTGAAGTAAACTTTTGCTTTTTCCATAATGTATGTACTGTGTTTGTTGTCAGTTCTGGAGGGATTCCTTGCGGATCTTGTTGATGACCATCACGTCGTTCTTGTGTATCACGGTGTTGCCGCGGGGAATGATGGCCCTGTTGCCGCGCTTTATGAGCACTATCAGCTCGTTGCTGTCGGGCGAGTACTGGAAGACCTTCTTGCCTATCCATTCGCTACCCCTCTCGATGCGCCGCTCGGAGAGCTGCATGAGGTCCTCGTCCTCGAAGTCGCGGGCACTCATGATGACCTTGTCCCCCGGCAGTATCTTGGTCTTTCCGCTCGGGATGATGGCCTTCTCGTCCCTGAGTATCACTGCGACGAGAGTCTCCTGCGGGATGGGCAGATCCTTGATGACCTTGCCGCACCAGGAGTCCTTCTCCCCGATATTCATCTGTACGAAGCTCACGTCCATGTTGTCCGAGTAGTCGGTAAAGGTCTTGAGAATGTCCTCCTCGCTCGAGGTCATCCGGAGCTTGCGGGCCACCAGAGGGATGAGCGAGCCCTGCAGGGAAATGGACAACAGGACTATCATCAGCACGATGTTGAACAGGTCGTACTCGTTGCCGGTGAGCTGCCTGGAAGCCGGCAGGGCCATGATGGCGAACACTACCGACGCCGCACCTCTTAGTCCCACGAAGGAGACGAGCAGCTGCTGTCTCCACTTGCTTCGGAACGGGGCCATGATGGCGAACACGGACAGGGGACGGGCAACGAAAGTCATGAACAGGGCAATCAGAATGGCCGGTATAGCGATGGCCGGCAGCTGTGAGGGGAAGGCCAGCAGTCCCAACAGGAAAAATATGATAATCTGCATCAGGCTGGTCAGCCCGTCGAAGAAGGGCACCAGGGTCTTCTTGCCGCGGATGTTGGCGTTACCCAGGACGATGCCGACGATGTAGGCGCTCAGGTAGCCGTTGCCACCGATGAGGTTGGGAATCGCATACGAGAAGATGGCCACTGCCAGCACGAAGAGGGTGTCGAAGCCGGATGTAGTGGAGCGGAAGTGCTTCATCAGCCACGCGGCGGACACAGCTATCACGGCACCTATGGCCGCACCGTAGACTATCTGCGCGAATACCATATATACTATGCGCCCGCCGGACACCGTCCCCTCGATGACGGCCATCATGATGACGGTCAGCATGTAGGAGCAGGGGTCGTTGCTACCGCTCTCGATCTCGAGGAGGGAGGCGGTGTTGTATTTGAGGCCGAGCTTGCGGGAGCGCAGAATCGAGAACACGGAGGCCGCGTCGGTGGAACTGAGCACCGCGCCGACCAGGAAACCCAGGGCTGCCGGGAGCTTGAGCACGTAGTAGCAGAAAAGCCCGGTCAGTCCCGCTGTAAGGGCCACGCCGAGGGTGGAGAGTATGCCGGCTTTGACCACCACCGGCTTAGCCTCTTTCCACCGGGTGCCGAAACCGCCGTAGAACATGATGAATATCAGGGCCACGGTACAGATGCTCTCGGTAAAATCGAAGTTGTCGAACTGTATCTTCACTATGCCGTCGGATCCGAAGGCCATGCCCAGCAGGATGAATGCCAGCAGCATGGGGATGCCTATCTTGTTCGAGACGTTGTTGAGCACTACGCACAGGACAATGACGATGGCGGCCACGAGCAGGAGCAATGTAAGGGTCATAAGCAGGGGTGTTGACGGTTAAAATGATACAATTCGGTGCTGTCCCGCAAAGGTACGAAAAAATGAAAAGCGTATGCAAAAAGTCCGGAACTAAAGGGCTATTTTGTCCTGAACCGGCGCGAACCACGTGATCTGCCGCTTGGCGTACCTCCGGGTGTTGCGCTGCACCAGGGCCAGGGCCTCGTCCAGGGAGATGGTCCCGTCCAGGTAGTCGAATACCTCCCGGTATCCCACGGTGCGCAGGGCCGGCATGGAGCGGTACTGCGCCAGTCCCCGCACCTCGTCCACCAGCCCGGCCTCGAACATGGCCTCGGCGCGGCGGTCTATGCGGCGGTAGAGCTCTTCGCGGGGAAGGGTGAGGCAGAGCCTCTGAATCCCGAACGGTCTGACCTTGCGGGGGTTGGACTTATATGATGAAAATTTGCGTCCGGTCGATAGGGTGACCTCCAGGGCCCGGACGACCCTCTGCCGGTTGGACAGGTCGATGGCGGCCCAGCTCTCAGGGTCCACCTGCCGCAGCTCTTCTGCAAGCACTCCGACTCCCTCCTTCAACGCCCTGTCCGTCAAGAGTCTGCGCAGCTCCTGATCGGCAGGAGGAAAGTCGTCCAGTCCGTAGCACAGGGCATCGGCATACAGGCCGGAGCCTCCGACCATCACCAGTACGTCGTGCTCCTGGAAGAGCCGGGTCAGCAGCTCCATGGCCTCCACCTCATAGAGACCGGCTGAGTAGTAGTCCGATACCGAGTGACTGAAGATGAAGTAGTGCCGCACCTGCCGCAGCTGCTCCTCCGACGGAGGGGCCGTGCCGATACGCATCTCCTTGAATATCTGGCGGGAATCGCAGGATATCACGGGAGACGAGTACTTCAGGGCCAGCTGTATGGCATAATCGGTCTTGCCCACAGCCGTAGGCCCGAGTACCTGTATCAGCTTCTTTCCGCTCATGAGGGGCGGCTATACGTTCTCCTCGCCCTCGGGCAGCTCGTCGTCCTCGAAGGAGTCCTCCTCGTCGGGAGCGGCGGACTGTGAGGCATGGCGGTCGGAGAATTCCTCGTAATCCTCGTACACGGCTGAGAACTGGTCCGGGTTGCGGCCCTTCTCGGCCACCAGCACGGGGTAGGAGAGGCGGCGGTTGAACTCCTGCTCGCCCTCCAGGCGGAGCTCGATGCAGAGGTTCTGGGTCATATTGTAGACGTAGCGGAGGACGGTCTCCTCGTGCGAGACGGTGTTGTCGATGGTGATCATGTCCATGGACCCGTCTCCGAAATCGAACAGCCCTATCCTTCTGGAGAACTTGCCGGCGGCCGAGAGTGTGTCGAACACCGTCATCTGGTCAGGCGAGAAACCCAGCTCCCGGTCCATGTATTCGCGGAGCTTGTACAGGCTCATGCCGGAATCCACGTCATATTCCCGCATGAAGATCCTGTTGCCTGGGATAGTTGCTTTATATCTGAGTATCATGGCGTTGATGTTAAAGTCGTGTCAGCATGTCCAGAGCGTCCGCCCCATCGGGCCAGTCCTGGGGCGAGGGGCTCTGAGCCGAACCAAAGTTACGGATAATTTTTTGAATTCTGTCCAAATTGGCCCCTATAAATTTTTCCAATTCATTTTCCCGGCGGTATTCCACATACCACACCTCCCCCACGCGCAGGCTCCGGCCCCACGGCCGGCAGAGGCTGATGTCCTCCTGGGCTCCCGGAATCAGTTTCCTCAGATTCCGGAAAATAACCGTGCCGCTGTCCAGGAATTCCTCCCCCGAGAGAGTCAGTACCGCCCTGTTCTTGCGGTGATTGTCCTGGCCGAGCCGACCCCAGTGCTCCCGGGCGAAGGCTTCAGCGGCGGCCATTGTCCCGGAGAGGTCATGTCCCTGCGGCACCAGCAGGCAGGTCGCGCTGCGGCAGCCCAGGCCGTAGTACAGCAGCATGTCCTCGGCGAGGGCTTCAAGGGCGGAAGGGTCCTCGTTGCCGGTGAGCACCGCGGCGCTGAACCTCCCGGCCCGTATGAGGTGCGGGATGCCGCCGAACTGCTCCTGGTAAAATTCCGCCGCCCCGTCCCCGCCCATCGTCAGCAGGGCGTCCACCCTCCAGCCGTCGGCCGAGGAACGGAACTCCGCTCCCGTTCCGGGAGGAAAGAGCACCGGCAGCAGGTGCCTGTCCTTCGAGGAGAGCTTGACAAGGGGCCGCCATCCCGCGGCGAGGACTGTCAGGGTGTCGTGGAACGCCACCGCGGGGATGTTCCCGGCCGCGACCACTCCGCAGACCTTTCCCGATGCTGCGGGCCCCGGTTCAGGGTATTGTTCCAGCCAGTTCCTCAGCACCTCCTCCCTCAGCATCCCCTCCGCCAGGGCTTCCAGGGCGCGGCGCTGCATCCAGGGGGTGAAGAAAATATTGTCCCCCGCGGACTGCTCCACCGCCGCGTCCAGCTCCGGCCAGGCGGCCGTCCCTCCGAGCCATGCCCGGATGCGCTCCCCCAGGGAGGCATACCTTATTATAAAGCTGTTCCTTTCCATTTTCCCGAAATTGGGGCCCAAAGTTAAAAAAAATTGCTAACTTAGGGGCTCAAATGGCCAGACATGGATTCATCGCAGAGAAACGATACTTTCAAGAGCATTTCCGGCCCCGCCGAGGGGTTATATAAGGAAAAGGGAAGTAAGTTTTTCGCTTTTGCATATCCGGTGGTCTCGGAAGAGGAGGTCAGGGCCGTTCTGGAGAAAATCAGGAAGGAGTACTACGACGCGCGTCATCACTGCTATGCCTACAGGCTGGGACTGAGCGGGGATGTATGGAGGTACAACGATGACGGGGAGCCTTCCTCCACGGCGGGCAGGCCGATTTACGGGCAGATTCTCTCGCGGGAACTGAGCGACGTGTTGATAGTGGTGGTGCGGTATTTCGGTGGCATAAAGCTCGGGGTTCCGGGGCTGATACGGGCTTATAAGACGGCCGCGGCCGATGCGCTGGACCATGCGGAGGTGGTGGAGAAGGTGGCTTCAGAGGGGTATGCGGTGACATTCGACTATGTGGCGATGGACAGGGTGATGCGGGTGCTCAAGGACATGGGCATAGCTCCGTCAGGGTACACCGCGGAGGACGTGTGCAGGATGGAGATGAGGGTCAGGCTCAGCGATGTGGAGCGGTTCCGGCAGAGGATGGAGGACGCGGAGGCCAGGGTTGAGAAGGTGCTTTAGGACAATATTCAACAACAGATATGGCTAAAAAGAGTTTAATTTCAATCCAGGATTTTACCAAGGAGGAGATCCTGCACATCCTCGACGTGGCGGAGGAGTTTGAGCACAACAAGTCTCAGACATTCCTGAGCGACAAGGTGGTGGCCTGTATCTTCTTCGAGCCCTCCACCAGGACGCGCCTGAGCTTTGAGACGGCCGTCAACCGCCTGGGCGCAAGAGTCATCGGTTTCTCTGATGCCAACAACACCAGCATCCGCAAGGGAGAGAGCCTCAAGGACACTATTAAAATGGTGTCCAACTACGTGGACCTCATCGTCATGAGACACCCCCTCGAGGGCAGCGCCCGCTATGCCTCGGAGGTGGCCTCCGTGCCGGTCATCAATGCCGGGGACGGAGCCAATCAGCATCCCACCCAGACCCTGCTCGATCTCTACACCATCAGGCAGACCCAGGGCCGCCTGGACCACATCAACATCAACATGGTGGGAGACCTGAAGTACGGGAGGACGGTCCATTCGCTGCTGCAGGCGATGAGCCATTTCTCCCCTGAGTTTGAGTTCACCGCTCCGGACGAGCTGAAGCTGCCTCAGGAGTACAAGGACTTCCTCGATGCGGAGGGCATCCCCTATAAGGAGACGGCTGATCTGCGGAAGTATCTGAATGATACGGATATCCTGTATATGACCAGGATACAGCAGGAGCGCTTCACCGATCCGGTGGAGTACGAGAAGGTCAAGAACGTCTACAGCCTCAATGCCTCCATGCTCTCGGGCGTGCGGCCCAACATGAAGATTCTCCATCCCCTGCCCAGGCTGCAGGAGATAGCGGTGGACGTGGACGACACTCCTCACGCATGGTATTTCAAGCAGGCCGAGAACGGAATGTACGTCCGCATGGCCATCATCTCATACTTACTCGGTAAAAGATAGGAGGAACGGCAATGGAAAACAACAACGAGAAACAGCTCAAGGTCAGCGCCATCAAGAACGGAACGGTACTCGACCACATACCCTCCGGGCAGGTCTTCAAGGTGATAGACATCCTGGGACTCTATGACTCTCCCCATCCCGTCACGTTCGGAGTCAATCTGGACAGCAGGTCGATGGGCAGCAAGGGCATCATCAAGATATCCGAAAGATTCTTCAAGGATGACGAGCTCAACAAGATAGCCCTCATAGCACCCAACGCCAGCGTGAACATCATCCGGGACTTCGAGGTGGTGGAGAAGAAGGTGCTTGCCATCCCGGAGACCATCACCGGAATAGTCAGATGCATCAATCCCATGTGCGTTACCAACCATGAGAACATCCCGACAAAGTTCAAGACAATAGTCAAAGGTTCTGAAATACGACTTTTGTGTTCATATTGTGAGAAAATAACCGACATTTAAGAAATAATTTGTAACTTTGGCTCTAATTAGTGTGACAATTCATAACCTTTTAAAATTTTAATACAATATGAAAAAAGCTTACAATTTCAACGCCGGTCCCTGCGTTCTGCCCAAACCGGCCATCGAAGCGGCTATCGAAGCCCTTAAAGACTTCAAGGGAACAGGAATGTCCGTAATAGAAGTGTCTCACAGAAGCAAGGAGTGGGAGGCCGTCATGAACGAGTGCCGCGCCCTCTGGAAAGAGCTCCTCAACATCCCTGAAGGATACAGCGTCCTCTTCCTCGGCGGCGGTGCATCCCTCCAGTTCCTCTATGTAGCCATGAACCTCCTCGAGAACAAGGCCGGCTACCTGGAGACAGGCGTATGGGCAAAGAAGGCTCTGAAAGAGGCCAAGGGCATCGGCAACGCCTATGCAGTGGCTTCCTCAGCCGACAAGAACTACACCTACATCCCCAAGGGCTATGAGATCCCCACAGACCTCGACTACTTCCACATCACTACCAACAACACCATCAAGGGTACCGAGATTCATGAGGACATCGACTGCCCCGTGCCTCTCGTAGCCGATATGTCATCCGATATCATGAGCCGTCCCGTGGACGTTTCCAAGTATGCTCTGATCTACGGAGGTGCCCAGAAGAACGTAGGTCCTGCCGGTGTGGTATTCGTTATCGTTAAGGACGAGATCCTCGGCAAGGTGTCCCGCTATCTGCCCACCATGCTCGACTACCGCACACACATCGAGGGTGAGTCCATGTTCAACACTCCTCCTGTATTCTCTATCTTCGTTATGACCGAGACCCTGAAGTGGGTTAAGGCTCAGGGCGGCCTGAAGGCTATGTACGAGATCAACAAGAAGAAAGCCGGCATGCTCTATGACGAGATCGACCGCAACCCTCTGTTCGTAGGTACAGCCGCCAAGGAGGACCGCTCCCTGATGAACGTATGCTTCGTGATGGCTCCCGGTTATGAGAACCTCCAGGACGAGTTCCTCACCTTCGCAAAGGAGAAAGGCATGGTAGGTATCAAGGGCCACCGCTCAGTCGGCGGATTCCGCGCCTCCATCTACAACGCCTGCCCCATCGAGGCCGTAGAGGCTCTGATCGCCTGCATGCAGGAGTTCGAGAAGATGCATAAATAATCCTTAAACTTTGAACTTTTAAAACGCACAACTGAAATGAAAGTATTAGTAGCAACCGAGAAACCCTTCTCAAAGGTAGCCGTTGACCAGATCCGTGAGATCGTGGAGAAAGGCGGCCACGAGCTTGCAACTCTCGAGAAATATACCGATGTACAGCAGCTCTACGCAGCTGTAGCCGATGCTGACGCCCTCATCGTCCGCTCCGACAAGGTGACCAAGGAAGTGATCGCAGCCGCTCCCAAGCTGAAGATCGTAGTCCGTGCCGGCGCAGGTTATGACAACCTCGACCTGGCAGCCTGCACCGAGAAAGGCATCGTAGCCATGAACACTCCCGGTCAGAACTCCAACGCTGTCGCCGAGCTCGCTATCGGTATGATGATCTACATCTCCCGCAACCAGTTTACCCCCGGCACAGGTACAGAGCTCAAGGGCAAGACCCTCGGTATCCAGGCTTACGGCAACGTCGGCCGTCTGGTAGCCGCTCACGCCAAGAGCTTCGGCATGAAGATCATGGCCTTCGACCCCTTCGTTCCCGCTGACAAGATTCAGGCTGAGGGAGTTGAGGTAGCCGCTTCACTCGAGGACCTGTATGCCAAGAGCGACTTCGTATCCCTCCATATTCCCGCCAACAACGAGACAAAGGGTTCCATCGGATACGCCCTTCTGTCCAGGATGCCTAAGGGAGGCTGCCTCGTGAACACTGCCCGCAAGGAAGTGATCAACGAGCCCGAGCTCGTGAAGGTACTCGAGGAGAGACAGGACCTGAAGTACATCACCGACATCGCCGCAGGCAATCAGGCCGAGCTGAACGAGAAGTTCGGCAAGAGAGTCTTCGCTACCCCCAAGAAGATGGGTGCCGAGACCGCCGAGGCCAATGTCAATGCCGGAGTAGCCGCCGCCAACCAGATCTGCGACTTCTTCGCTACAGGCAACCGCAAGTTCCAGGTAAACAAATAGCAGATAGGAGACACACGATATGGTAAAAGTAAAACCTTTCGCAGCGATCCGTCCTCCCAAGTCCATCGTGGAGGAAGTGGCAGCCCGTCCTTACGACGTGCTCAACTCCCAGGAGGCTAAGGCTGAGGCCGGAGAGAAGTCCCTCCTTCACATCACCAAGCCCGAGATAGACTTCGACCCCATCATCGACGAGCACTCGCAGCCTGCATACGACAAGGCTGTCGAGAACTTCAGGAAGTGGCAGGAGAAAGGCTGGCTCGTGCAGGACAAGAAGGAGTGCTACTATGTCTACGCCCAGACCATGAACGGCCGTACCCAGTACGGTATCGTGCTCTGCGCCAACACAGACGACTACCTGACCGGTAAGATCAAGAAGCATGAGCTCACCCGCAAGGACAAGGAAGAGGACCGCATGATCCACGTCCGCATCCAGAACGCCAACATCGAGCCCGTATTCTTCGCTTATCCTGACAACACCGAGATCAACGCCATCGTGAAGAAGTACACCGACGGCAAGCCTGAGTATGACTTCGTTGCACCTGACGACGGTTTCGGCCATCATTTCTGGGTAATCGACAATGACGAGGACATCAAGAGGATTACCGAGATCTTCTCGACCATCCCCGCATTCTACGTAGCCGACGGTCACCACCGTACAGCCGCCGCCGCTCTCGTAGGAGAGGAGAAGCGCCGTCAGAACCCCAACCACCGCGGAGACGAGGAGTACAACTACTTCATGGCAGTGGTATTCCCCGAGAGCCACCTCAAGATCATCGACTACAACCGCGTGGTGAAGGATCTCAACGGCCTCACACCCGAGCAGTTCATCCAGAAGCTGGGCGAGGACTTCGAGATCAAGGACATGGGTACCGAGATCTACAAGCCCAAGAACCTGCACAACTTCTCGATGTATCTCGGCGGCCACTGGTATTCCCTCACAGCCAAGAAGGGTACCTACGACGACAACGATCCCATCGGATGTCTCGACGTGACCATCTGCTCCAACCTTATCTTCGACAAGCTCCTCGACATCAAGGACCTCCGTACTTCGAAGCGTATTGACTTCGTAGGCGGTATCAGAGGTCTCGGCGAGCTCAAGAAGAGAGTTGATTCGGGTGAGATGGCAGCAGCTTTCGCTCTGTATCCCGTTTCCATGAAGCAGCTTATCAGGATAGCCGACACCGGCAACATCATGCCTCCCAAGACTACCTGGTTCGAGCCTAAGCTGCGCAGCGGTCTGGCTATTCACAAACTCGAAAGATAAGCGGGTTTATGAGTGATTGATTAAGGAGGCCGTAATCGGAACATCTGTGTCTGATGCGGCCTCTTTTTAATTTTGATTAAAAAAGAATTGTTTTAGAAAGATATGAAACCAACGTTAGTAGTATTGGCAGCGGGCATGGGTTCCCGCTATGGTTCACTGAAGCAGATGGACGGAGTCGGCCCCAACAATGAGGCTATCATCGATTACTCGATATATGACGCGATGCGGGCCGGTTTCGGCAAGGTGGTATTTATCATCAGGCACTATTTCGAGAAGGAGTTCCGCGAGATTTTCTCCCCGGAGCATTTCGGCGGAAAGGTGGAGACGGAGTACGTTTTCCAGGAGCTGGAGTATCTTCCCGAAGGTTTCAAAGTGCCTGAGGGCCGCGAGAAGCCCTGGGGAACCTGTCATGCCGTGATGATGGCGGCACCCGTTGTCGACACTCCTTTCGCTGTCATCAACTCTGATGATTTCTACGGCCGTGAGGGATATGGAGTCCTGGCCGATTATCTGCGTTCTGTGGAAGGTCAGAGGGGCAAGTATTCGATGGTGGGCTACAGCCTGCACAACACCCTGTCCGACTACGGTACTGTTTCCCGCGGCGAGTGTACTGTCAATGCGGAGGGCAATCTCACCTCTATCGTGGAGCGTACTGCCATCCAGCGGATGCCGGACGGCAAGATCGTCTATAAGGAAGGTGACGGCCTGCACGAGCTGGCGGAGGATACTGTCGTGTCGATGAACCTCTTCGGATTCACACCAGATTTCTTCGCTGAGTCCGAGTCTCTGTTCAAAAAGTTCCTCTCCGATCCGGCAAATATGGCCAATCCCAAGGCTGAGTTTTTCATCCCCCTGTGCGTTAACCAGCTGATTAATGACGGAAAGGTATCCCTGAAGGTTCTCAACAGCAACGCCCAGTGGTTTGGCGTTACATACAAGCAGGACAAGCCCTTCGTGGTAGAGCGCATCAAGAAGCTCATCGAAGCCGGAGTCTATCCCGAGCATCTCTGGAAGTAGGCAGCATTGCGGGCGAGTATTTTCCGTACGCGCCGGACACAGTATTACCCTCTGAAGGTCCTCCCCACTACGTGGGTTTCCTCCCTTTTCGGGAGCCAACGCCTTCAGAGGGTAATACTGTGTCCGGCGTTTTCAACCAGACCGGCTTGCGCGACCGGGGTCACGCCTAGTTTGCGACTTCTGAGAGGAACTTGATGCGCACAAGGCGGATTTCCTCTTCCTGATAGTCAGGTCCGAGGGCTTTCTTGGCCTCTTCCACCGAGTCTGTCTCCGCCTCCTCCTTGAAGTATTCGTATATATCCTCTACCTTGTCCTCATCGACAGTCTGCTCGATGTAGTAGTCCAGATCGATGCGGGTGCCTGAGGCTACGATGGCCTCGATCTCGTCAATCACTTCCATGTAGTCCATGTTCTTGGCATCGGCTATGTCTTCCAGAGGTATCTTGCGGTCTATATTCTGGATGATGTAGACCTTGTTAGCGGATTTGTTGACCAGAGATTTTACGATGATGTCCTCGGGACGCTGTATGTCATTTTCCTCCACATATTTGGCGATGAGCTTGATGAACTCGCGCCCGAACTTGCGGGCCTTGCCCTCGCCTACGCCCTGGCAGTTCTTGAGCTCGTCCAGTGTGATGGGGTAGTGGATCGACATGTCTTCCAGCGAGGGGTCTGTGAATATTACGAACGCAGGCAGCTTCAGCTTGCGGGACATGTCCTTGCGCAGATCCTTAAGCATGGAGTACAGGGCCGGATCTCCTACACCGCCTCCATGACGGACTGCCGCCGCGGCAGCGCTTTCCTCCTCGTCCTCCTCGTCGCCGTCGGCGAAATCCCTGTCCTCGGTCAGCATCAGCTGGTGAGGATTTTCCATGAATTTCCGGCCTTCGTCGGTAATTGAGATGAGCCCGTACTGCTCTATGTCCTTGTACAGATAGTGCAGTATGATGCCTTGGCGGATGACTGCGATCCAGAACTTTACTCCCTTATCTTTACCCATGCCGAAGAATTCACATTCATGATGGCGGTAGGACTTTATGATGGAGTTGATTTCTCCGGCCAGAATATTGGCCAAATGTTCGGTTTTGAAATTTTCTTTCATGGATGCCACCAGCTCCAGAACGAGGGCCATGTCTTCCTGCCCGTCAAAATATTTCTTGGGGTGCAGGCAGTTGTCGCAGTTTCCGCAGTTCTCTTCCGGATAGTCTTCTCCGAAGTAGTTAAGGAGAATCTTCCTGCGGCATCGGTTGGACTCGGCGTAGGCTACGGTCTCCATCAGCAGCTGCTTGCCTATTTCCTGCTCCGAGAGGGGCTTGCCCTGCATGAATTTTTCCAATTTGAGAATGTCCTTATAGCTGTAGAAGGTGATGCATTTCCCCTCCTGTCCATCCCTGCCGGCACGTCCTGTCTCCTGATAGTAGCCCTCGAGGCTCTTGGGTATATCGTAGTGTATGACAAAACGCACGTCCGGCTTGTCGATGCCCATGCCGAAAGCGATTGTGGCCACTATCACGTCCACTTCTTCCATAAGGAACAGGTCCTGGTTCTTGGCCCTGGTGGCGGCGTCCATGCCGGCGTGATAAGGAAGGGCCTTGATGCCGTTGACGGTCAGGAACCCGGCGATTTCCTCGGTCTTCTTGCGGCTGAGACAGTAGATGATGCCCGATTTGCCGGGGTTCTCCTTGATGAACTTGATGAGCTCGCGGCGGACATTGACCTTGTCGCGTACCTCATAGTAGAGGTTGGGACGGTTGAAGGAACTTTTGAACACCTTTGCATCCATCATATTGAGGTTTTTCTGGATGTCAGCCTGAACCTTCGGTGTGGCTGTAGCCGTGAGGGCTATGATGGGAGCGACTCCGAGCTTTTCGACGATGCTGCGGATGTTGCGGTACTCAGGTCTGAAGTCGTGGCCCCATTCGGAGATACAGTGTGCCTCGTCTATGGCGTAAAAAGATATTTTGATCTGTTTCAGCAGTGCGACAGTGTCTTCCTTGGTCAGGGATTCGGGCGCTACATACAGCAGTTTGGTGACTCCGCTCAGGAGATCGTCCTTGACTTCCTGGATCTGACTTTTGCTGAGGGATGAGTTGAGGAAATGCGCGACGCCTTCCGAGCCGGCTACAAAACCCCTTATGGCATCCACCTGGTTCTTCATCAGGGCGATGAGGGGTGAGACTACTATGGCGGTTCCGGGCATTACAAGGGCCGGCAGCTGATAGCAGAGCGATTTCCCTCCGCCTGTAGGCATCAGGACAAAGGCATTGCCGCCTTCAATGAGGTGCATCATAATTTTCTCCTGGTCTCCCTTGAACTTATCGAAACCGAAAAACTTCTTTAAATTGGAATGTAAATCTTCAGAACTAATCTTCATATTTGTTACCTTTGCGCGTCTAAAATTATCGAAAAGTTTAGTTTCTTGCAAATTAAAATGAAAAATATAATAGAAAAAATAATGCAATACGCCTCTGAGGCTATTGAGACCGAGGCAAAGGCAGTGGCAGCCCTCCCCTCTGTAGTCGACGGCAGCTTCGGGGAGGCGGTTGCAGTGCTGGTCGGGGCAAGAGGGAGGATAGTGGTCTCGGGCGTGGGAAAGAGTGCGATAGTGGCCAGTAAGATGGTGGCGACACTTAATTCGACCGGCTCCAGCGCTGTATTCCTTCATTCGGCCGATGCCGTGCATGGGGATATGGGTATGATAGGACCGGAAGATGTGGTGCTGTTTATCTCCAAGAGCGGCAATACGGAGGAGGTCAAGCGACTGCTTCCCTTTGTCAAGAGAATGGGTAATCCGGTGGTGTCCATAGTCTCCTGCCGTGATTCTTTTCTCGGAACGCATTCCGATTACCTTATCTATGTCCCTATGGAGAAGGAGGCCGGTCCGGAGAATCTGGCACCGACCACCAGCACCACTCTTCACATGGTGGTATGTGACGCGATAGCACTGGCGATGTCCCGTCTGCGTAATTTCACGGCAGAGGATTTCGGCCGCATCCATCCCGGAGGCTCATTGGGGAAAAAACTGTATATGAGGGTGGAAGATGTGTTTGACAAGACGAATAAACCTTGGGTTTCGGAGGACGAGGCCATAAAGAATGTCATTATCACCATATCCTCTCACCGTCTCGGAGCCACAGTAGTACTCGGGCAGAAGGGAGAGCTGGAGGGGATTATCACCGATGGAGATGTAAGGCGTATGGTGGAGAACGGTAAGGATATCAATACGCTGCAGGCCAAGGACATTATGTCGGCCACTCCTAAGACTATCGACGTAGGGGCTCTTGCTGTGGACGCTCTCAGAATGATGGAACTCAACAAGATAACATCGGTAGTAGTTCTCAGTGACGGAAATTACGCCGGTCTGATACATATTCACGATATAATGAGGGAGGGTATACAATAATGGCAACAACATTTGATCCGGACAGCATCGGTATAGCCAACGGTAATTTTTTCGGACTTCCGTGCGCGGAGCAGGAGGCCCGTACGGTTCTTATTCAGGTTCCGTGGGATGCGACGGTGTCCTACGGAAAGGGCACGGCCCAGGGGCCGGCGGCAATGCTTGATGCCTCGCTCCAGGTGGATCTCTTCGATGAGAAGATTCCCGGAGCTGCAGATATGAAAGTGTGGACAATTCCTCAGAATGAGGAGATAGCTGCTCTCAACCGCCGGACCAGGGATATCGTGGAGAGGGTTATAGAATCTTTGGAAAACGGAGAATCCCTTTCCGCACTTGACGGACTGTGCTCTCAGGTCAACGATGCGTCTGAGATATTGAATTCCTATGTAGAGTCGACGGCTGAAAAATATCTGGACCAGGGTCGGCGTGTGGCTGTTGTCGGAGGTGAACACAGTGTCCCGCTGGGACTTATCAGGGCGCTTTCGCGTCGTCATCCAGGTATGGGCATACTGCATGTAGATGCTCATTCCGATACCCGTGAGGCTTATGAGGGCTTTGTGTGCTCCCATGCCTCCATAATGTTCAACGTGATGCGTCAATGTCCCGGAGTCAGCCGTATTACGCAGGTAGGCATAAGAGATTTCTGTTCGGCTGAACACTCACTGATAACATCGTTCCCTCTCTTTGTGCCCTTTACCGATTTCCGTCTCAAGGAGAGACTTTTTACCGGTTCGGCCTGGGACGATATCTGTACGGACATTATTTCCACTCTGCCGGAGGACGTCTATGTCAGTTTCGATATAGACGGCCTGTCCCCTGAATACTGCCCTTCTACCGGAACTCCGGTGCCTGGAGGCCTTACATTTTCGCAGGCTGACTGGATGCTGTGGCGCCTGGCTTCTTCAGGACGACGTATCATAGGCTTCGATCTGTGTGAAGTCGCTCCGGGACAGACGGGAGAATGGGATGCAAATACCGGTGTAAGAATGCTTTTCAAACTTCTGTTGTATTCGGAAGCGTCTGTTAAGGAAAAATCGCTATATTTGTAGACTTGATAATCTGAAACGAACCTTTTATGAAAATCAACGGAAACATTTATGTGCTTCGCAGGCGTGTTCTGCTGGAGAAGATTCTACACAACAGTATGACAGGAGGGGTGCTCCTGCTTATATGCGCAGTCGTAGCGGTAATGGCGGCCAATATACCGGCTCTGGGATGGCTTCACCGATTCTGGGATATCAATTTCGGCTTTTCTTTCGGAGACTCGTCATTCACTATGCCGGTACGGCAGTGGGTGGATGATGTGCTGATGGCCGTCTTCTTCTTCTCTGTGGGACTGGAGATCAAGAGGGAGCTTCTGGTAGGAGAACTTTCTACGATGAAGAAAGCCATGCTGCCTATGTTTGCCGCTCTGGGAGGTATGGTGTTTCCGGCCATCATCTATACTTTCTTTAATATAGGAACACCTTCTGCTTCAGGCTGGGGTATCCCTATGGCTACGGACATCGCTTTTGCCATCGGGGTGCTTTCCCTTCTGGGAAGCCGATGTCCTGTCGGCCTTAAAGTCCTCCTGGTGGCGCTTGCAGTAGTGGATGACATCGGTGCGATTATCGTACTGGCTATATTCTATCCTTCACATGACATACATTTTATCTATCTTGTATATGCGGCTCTGACGGTTCTGGCCCTGCTTGCCCTCAACCGCGCTGGTATCCGCACCATTTTATTCTATCTCATGCTTGGAGTGGTGCTCTTTATTTTTGTATTCCGCTCCGGTGTTCATGCCACTATCGCCGGTGTGATACTGGCCATGACCATTCCTGCGAAGACGGCGAAAGGGGATGTCAGGGCATTTACCGGTCCGGATTCGCCCCTCGGAAGACTGGAGACTGCGCTGCATCCTTGGGTGAATTTCCTAATTATGCCTATATTTGCACTCGCCAATGCGGGAGTAGTGATAGATTCCTCGTCAGTGACAGGCGGAGCCATGCCGGCTGTTATTCCGGGAGTATTTTTCGGCTTGTTGGTCGGAAAACCATTGGGAATCTTCGTATTCAGCTGGCTGGCAGTGAAATTGAGAATAGCCGGCAAGCCGGAAGGAGCGAAGTGGCGTCAGATATTTGCCCTGGGCATTCTGGGCGGTATCGGATTTACGATGTCGATTTTTATCGATAACCTGGCGTTTACGGATCCATATCTGGCCAATGCAGGCAAACTGGCAATCCTCACTACCTCATTCCTGGCCGCATGCCTGGGAATACTGGCATTGTATTTGACAACAGATAAAGCAAAAGATATTAAAAAATGAAAAGAACAGTAATTGCAATTCTAGCCGCCGCCGCGGCTGTGCTGGCGCTCTCTTCCTGCGCCGGAACCTACCAGAAAGGTAACAGGGCTCCAGAGACTACCTCGGCCCAGATTGATACCTTAAGCTACGCTTTGGGTATGAACTTTGCCAGGGCTATCACCAATTATCCTTTCGGGGAGATTGATCTGGCCCAGCTGAGGAAGGGTTTCTACGATATCATCAACGGAGAAGAGAAGACCATGGTGCCCGAGGACCGGGTCATGGCCATCATCAATACACATCTTATGACCCAGCAGACTTATGAGATGGAAAAGAACAAGACCAAGGGAGAAGAGTTCCGCGCAGCCAACAAGGAGAAGGAAGGAGTGGTAGAGACTGCATCCGGCCTTCAGTATAAGATAGAGGTTGAGGGCTCGGGTATCGCACCTACTCAGAAGGATACTGTAGAGGTCAACTACGAGGGCCGTCTGATTGACGGAACAGTGTTTGATTCTTCATACGATAGGGGAGAGAGTGCTAAATTCCCTCTTAACGGTGTTATCAAGGGCTGGACAGAGGGTCTGACCTACGCCAAGGAAGGTGGCAAGATCCAGCTGGTTATTCCCTCAGACCTTGCATATGGTCCCCGTGGCGGCGGTCCGATTCCCGGTAACAGCACCCTTATCTTCGATATCGAGCTCATCAAGGTCTACAAGGCTGCAGAAGAGTAGAGTTGATGAACCGGAGAAGTATAGTCATCTGCACAGTAGTGGCCGTGCTGCTGCTGGCCGGAATATGCTGGCTTTTCGTTACTCTGTTCTTCGGAGAGAGTGCGGAGACAGTCAGAACTGACCGGCTTACCGACGGAGTGGAAGCAGTGCCGTCCGATGCGATTTTCCTTTTGGAGGCTGCGTCTTTGTCGGAAATAGAAACACTGACAGACGAAGGGAGTGCTCTCGGCAGACTGCTGGGATGCATTCCCTCTTCCGCGTCAGAGTGGGAGGCGGCTCTGTCAATGCATTATTCGAGCAAGAACACGGTATCTCCGCTGCTGGTGGTGTCCATCCCGCAGGAGGAGAGTGCTGAAGATCTGATGTCCAGGATTCTGGATGAGTGCGGTGGTGTCATAGACAAGCGCTACGGCTCTCTGACCGTTCATAAATCGGCTGTGCCGGATGCATCCTTCGCTGTCTGCGGTCAGTTTTTGATTGCCAGTCCCTCAATGGTGATAGTGGAGGCTTCTCTGAGACATTTGGAGAGCGGTACGTCTATCAAGGACGAGCCGCTGTACAGTAAGATTCCCGGAGTTTCTTCCGACAGGGGAATAACTCATGTCAATTTCGGCAATCTGGGTAAACTTTTTTCCGGGGCAGCTGCCTCCGGTTATGTCAAATATGCCTCTGCTTTCCAGAGTTTTGCCGACTGGGGGACTTTCGGATTCCAGGACGGAGACAGTCCGCTGGCTCTCGACGGGAAGACGGTAAGTCTGCGCAGAGGCGAAAAATTTTCCGATGTGCTTCTTTCACAGCGCGGACGCAAGCCGGAAGCGTGGTCGATAGCTCCGTACAATGTGTCCTATGTTCTTACGCTTCCCATAACCTCTTTCAGCGATTACCTGAAGGCTTATAGGGATTTTGTGGCGGCTGATGGACGCAAGAGTGAGTTCGATACTGCCAATGCCCTTGCTGCAAGGGATTCTGTGGATGGAGGGGTTCCTACATCGGAGTGGGCAGCTTCTCTGGATATCAAGGAAGCAGCAGTGTTTGCCATGGATGCGGACGGTGGACGCAAGGTGCTTGCGCTCAGGTGCGGTAATCCTGGGGCTGCCGGCACTTATGATTCTCCGGTCAGCCGCTTCCGCCGCAAGGGGTATATACCGGCCCTCTTGGGCAGTGTCTTTTCCCCGTCATCCGAAGAGTACTTCTGTATTCTCGGAGAGTGGGTGCTGGTAGGCGGGCAGGATGAGATAGCATCCCTTCAGCAATCATGGTCGGCCGGAACTTATTTCCCTCTGTCAGATTATATAAGCCAGACTCCGGCAGCAGGAGAACTGCGGGAAGTCTCATGCCTCTCTTTGATGATCAATACGGGCCGTTACACCGATGTCCTTGCCGGATATTTCAAGGATCCATATTCCGAGGCTGTACGCAGGGCATTCGGGAAAAGAAATTTTGAATTTCTGACGGTAAATATGGGTAAAATAGGCAATGAACTGGGTATAAAGGCATCTCTGTACAGAGAGGACCTGATGTCGCTTCCCCAGCCTTCAGGTGTAGAGGAGGGCAATGTAGTCGTCGAGGATATACCTGTTCCGGTACCGGAGGGACCTTTTCGGGTCAAGAACTTTATTGATGGTTCTACTAATTGGCTTGAGCAGCTGGAAAACAATGATTTACGTCTTCTCGGCGCCTCCCGGAACCCTGTATGGACCGTTAAGTTCTCCACTCCTGTCTGCGGAACAGTCCGTCAGATAGATTATCTTAAGAACGACAAGCTTCAGATGCTTTTCGGCTCGGAGGATAAGATTTATCTCCTGGACCGTCTCGGCCGGAAAGTAGGCCGTTTCCCCATATCCCTGGGCAGGAAGATTCTTTTGGGACCGGATGTGTATGATTTCAAAGGTGACAGAAACTATACGCTGATGGTATTGCATGATGATAATACTTTGAGGCAGTATGATATAGACGGTAAGCCGACAGCAGGATGGTCTCCTGTATCTCTGAGTGAGAGGATAATGTCACTGCCGGAGATGCTGAAAGTCGGAGACGGTATTTATTGGGTGGTGCGTACCTCGTATCAGTCTCTGCTTTACGATGCCCATGGCACGATATGTGCGGACTTCTCGAAAAAGAATAAATTAAAGAAAGATACTGAATTCGAGCCGGTCTCCCCGCATGAAGTGGCGGTGACGACAGTCGAGGGCAGGAATATGGTCCTGAATCTCAACGACGGTTCGTTCAGAAAACGCTAGACAGTATGTTGAATATAATCATGTCATTTATTATAGGTGCATTGGTGCTGATTATCGCCCTGCCGCTTCTTTTTCTGAGAGCCCTCCGCGGACGATTCCGCAACCCGGCTGATCCGGCCCGTGGCGCTGACCGCCGTTTTTCCGGTTTCCGCTCCCGCAGCAGCCGCGAGGGAGAGGTGACGGTATCCGGGCAGGATGCTACTGCCGGAGAGAAGATTATAGGAGACCATATCGGGGAGTATGTGGATTACGAGGAGGTAGATGATAAGAAGAAATAGACACATTTACAGACAGCATTAAATGAGCGCTTTTAAACGTATTCTTTCATATGCCAGGCCCTATAGCCGTTTCTGGCCAGGGTATTTGGTGTTTTCCATATTGTCAGTGATATTCGGGGTGGTCAATTATGCCCTGATAAAGCCCCTGCTTGAGGTCCTCTTCGATCCGGACGCAGTGGAGAAATTCTCGGAAATGCCGGAATTTTCCCTGACGGTGGAGTATTTTTACGGTGTATTTCAGTATTATCTTACCCGCGTATTGGAGGCCAGCGGTGTTCTCAGAGGGTTACTTTTCGTATGCGTTATATTGATAATCACTTCGTTCCTCTCCAATCTGACCCGTTTCCTTTCCCAGAAGATACTGGTCAATATGAAAACCTACGTGATGAAGAACATCCGCACTGACCTCTTCAACAAGATTACCCGTCTCAATGTCGATTATTTCAAGCAGAAGCGGACCGGAGATATCCTGTCAAGTGTGTCGAACGACGTCAACGAGGTACAGAACAGTGTCGCCAGCAGTTTCCACATCCTTTTCCGTGAGCCGCTGCTTATCATCGGTTTTCTGATAGGTCTGTTCTACATGTCTCCCAAACTGACGATTCTGACTCTGGTAACTCTGCCTATATCGGCGTTCGTTATAGGCGCTGTTACCCGCAGACTTAAAAGTGGAGCAACCCGCGCTCAGGCTCTGATGGGGCAGATTATCAGCCATTTCGAAGAGGCTATATCCGGCGCCAGAATTATCAAGGCATTCAATGCCCAGAAATATGTCCGGGATCATTTTGACCGGACCAATGAGGAGCATAAGGCTGTCAGCCGTTCCATGTATACCCGTCAGGAACTGGCTTCGCCCCTGTCCGAGTTTCTGGGTATATCAGTTGCCGCCGCTGTCCTGTTTTACGGAGGAATCCTTCAGATGAGGGGTGAACTGGGCATGAGTCTTTCCGGTTTTATAGTCTACATCGCATTCTACTGGAGGGTTCTGGAGCCTTCCAAAGCTATAGCTGCGGCTTATTCCAATGTGCAGAAAGGACTTGTGTCCGGCAACAGGATTTTTGCAATTCTCGATGCTGTCCCCTCTATCCGCAAGGCGGAGCATCCGGTGCATATAAGTGAGTTCAAGGAATCTGTGGAGTACCGTCATGTCTCCTTCAAGTATTCTTCGGACTATGTGCTCAAGGACATCAATGTTACGATTCCCAAAGGCAAGATGATAGCGATTGTGGGACCTTCAGGAGCCGGTAAGTCCACCTTTGCCGACCTGTTGCCCAGATTCTATGACGTTACTGACGGAGGAATATTCATAGACGGAGTTGATATCCGGCAGTATTATCCTAAAGAGCTCATATCGCTGATGGGTATAGTGACTCAGGAAGCCATCCTCTTCAACGATACTGTCCGGAACAACATTACCTTCGGTATGGAAAATGTTCCCGAAGAGGATGTCATACGGGCAGCAAGGATTGCGAATGCGGATGAATTCATATCTCAGATGGAGCACGGCTACGAAACCAATATCGGAGACCGCGGAGGAAAACTTTCCGGCGGTCAGCGTCAGAGGATAGCCATAGCCAGGGCCGTGCTGAAGAATCCTCCTATTCTTATCCTGGATGAGGCAACTTCAGCTCTTGACACCGAGAGTGAGCGTCTGGTGCAGGATGCACTGACCAAGCTGATGGAGAACCGTACCTCCATAGTAATTGCGCATCGCCTGTCCACCATCCAGCATGCAGACGAGATATTGGTCATGAAGGAAGGCCGCATAGTGGAGAGAGGTACCCATCCGGAGCTGTTGGCTTCCGGAGGTCTGTATTCGCATTTGTGTGAGATGCAGACATTCAACTAAATTTAAATTATTGAATAATTAACGACACTACTAAAACCGAAAATATGGAACAACCCAAATCATTGAACAAAATCATCGAAGCGAGCATCAAGAAAAACTGGGACTGTCCCGCACTCTCCGACTACAACGGAGTCACCCTCTACTACCGGGACGTGGCCCGCAGGATTGAGAAGATACATATCATGCTCGAGATGTGTGGACTGCAGCGTGGCGACAAGATAGCCATCTGCTCCAGGAACCAGGCCAACTGGGCCGTATCATTCCTGGCCGCCCTGACCTACGGAGCCGTGCCCGTTCCACTGCTGCACGAGTTCAAGAGCGGAAACATCTACCATCTGGTGAACCACTCCGAAGCCCGCGTCTTCTTTGTGGGTGACATGGTGTGGGAAGGTCTCTCCCAGTCGGAGATGCCCGGCCTCGACGCCATCATCCTGATGAACGATTTTTCCCTGCTCTACGCTTCCAATGAGAAGATAACCCATACCCGGGAGCACCTCAACGAGCTCTTCGGCAAGAAATATCCCCGGAGCTTCCATCCGGACTGCGTAAATTACTACGAGGACTCCCCCGAGGAGCTGGCCATGATCAACTATACCTCAGGAACTTCCGGATTCTCCAAAGGAGTCATGCTGCCGTACCGTTCCCTGCTCTCGAACGTCCTCTTCGGCTTCGAGGTGCACGGCCATCTGGACAATGCCTCCAACTGCGTGTCCATGCTCCCCACCGCCCACATGTACGGTATGATGTTCGAGTTCCTGGTGGAGTTCTGCTCCGGCAGCCACGTGCATTTCCTCACCAGACTCCCGACCCCCAAGATCATCCTCGACGCCATGGGCTCCGTCAAGCCCGACCTTATCGTCACCGTACCTCTGGTCATCGAGAAGATTTACAAGAAGAAACTCGAGCCTATCATCAACCGCAGGGACATCCGCCTGCTGCTCAGGCTTCCCGTCATTGACGAGAAGATACTCAAGAAGATCAACAACCAGCTCGACGAGGCCTTCGGCGGCAAGTTCGATGAGGTGATTATCGGAGGAGCGGCGTTCAACCGCGAGGCCGAGGCATTCTTCCGCCGTATCGGATTCCGATTCACCGTGGGCTACGGCATGACCGAGTGCGGCCCCATCATCACATACGCCCGCTGGAACCAGACCAAGCTCTACTCCTGCGGCAAGGCTGCCCCGAGGATGCAGATTATGATAGATTCTGCCGATCCCCAGAACGTGCCCGGTGAGATTCTGGTCAAGGGCGACAACGTCTTCCTGGGCTATTACAAGAACGAAGAGGCTACTGCCGAGGCATTTACCGAAGACGGCTGGTTCCGTACCGGAGACATGGGTGTGATTGACTCCGACGGATTCCTGTTCATCAAGGGCCGCTGCAAGAGCATGATTCTCGGTCCTTCCGGACAGAACATCTATCCCGAGGAGATTGAGGGCGAGATCAACAATATGCCCTACGTAATCGAGTCCCTCGTGATAGAGGACAACGGCGGACTTCGTGCCCTGGTCTATGCCGACACCGAGCTGGCCGCCGCCGACGGGCTTACCAAGGACGAGATGCTGGCCAGGATACAGCAGAGCGTCAAGGAGATGAACACCCATCAGCCCAATTACTGCAAGGTGGGAGCCGTCGAGCTCTTCCCCGAGGAGTTCGAGAAGACCCCCAAGAAGAGCATCAAGAGATATCTCTATCAGCGAAACAACAATTAGTTTATTTATATATATATAGGACAATATGACCAAACAAGAGCAGTTTGACCGCAGCTATCTGGAAATGGCCAGGGTATGGGCGAAAAACTCCTACTGTACCCGCAGGAAGGTGGGGGCCCTCCTGGTCAAGGACCGGATGATCATCTCGGACGGTTTCAACGGGACCCCCGCCGGCTTCGAGAATATCTGCGAGGATCCCGCTACAGGCAAGACCAAGCCCTATGTGCTGCACGCCGAGGCCAACGCCATCACCAAGGTGGCCAAGTCCGGCAACAACAGCCAGGGTGCGACCCTCTATGTTACCGACGCCCCCTGCATGGAGTGCGCCAAACTCATCATCCAGGCCGGTATCAAGCGGGTGGTCTACGTCATCGAATACAGTGTGCGCGACGGTATCGAACTGCTCCGCAGGGCCGGTATCGAGGTCTGCAAATATGATATGCTGTAGCTATGCCTGAACCAGATAGATTAAAGATTCTAAGAAATGTCCTGTGGGCACTGATTCTGCTTATGGTTGGTGCCACCATGTCTAATCTCATGAACAGACGTTCTGACCGTCTGGCCATGCAGGATGCGGGACATGGCTGGGACAAACTCAAGCTGGTGCTTGAGCAGATAGAGCAGAACTATGTGGACAGCATCGACTACGATAAGGTGACAGAGGACATCCTGCCGCTGATACTCCGCGAGCTGGACCCGCATTCGGTCTACCTGCCGCCCAAGAGCCTGAAGGAGGCCAGTGCCGAGCTGGAGGGCAACTTTGACGGTATCGGTGTGACATTCAACGTGCCTGAGGATACAGCCATCATCATCAGTGTGATAGCGGGTGGACCCTCCGAGCGGGCAGGACTGCTTTCCGGGGACCGCATCATAGCGGTGGACGGGCAGACCGTAGCCGGAGTGAAGATCGATCAGGACTCACTGGTAGGCATGCTCAAGGGAGCCTCAGGCTCTGTCGTGCACCTGGACATCATGCGCGACGGGGAGATGGTCGAGTTCGATGTGACCCGCGACAAGATACCGGTCAAGAGTATTGATGTGGCCTACATGATAGACGATACGACCGGATATATGAAGCTCTCCAAGTTCACCAGAACCAGTTATGCCGAGTTCTCAGCGGCTGTGCCTTCTCTGCTGGAGGCAGGCATGACCAGGCTGATATTTGATCTTCGGGACAATACCGGCGGTTATCTGGACCAGGCCCTGCTCCTCTCCAACGAATTCCTTCCAGAGGGCAGTCTCATAGTCTACATGGAGGGTGTTCACCGTCCGCGTCAGAACTTCTACGCCGACGGCAGCGGGCAGTGCCAGGACATCCGGCTGTCCGTGCTGGTCAATGAGGGCAGCGCCTCTTCCAGCGAGATATTCGCCGGAGCCATGCAGGACAATGACCGGGCAGTGATCTACGGCCGCCGGACATACGGCAAGGGCATGGTGCAGGAGCCTGTCTTTTTCTCGGATAATTCGGGAATCCGCCTTACAGTAGCACGTTTTTATACTGCTACCGGACGTTGTATCCAGAAACCATATACTCCGGGAGATGAACTAGGATATGTCTACGATATATATGAGAGATACGAACACGGAGAAATGACCAATGCCGACAGCATCGTCAGGAACGATTCCCTGCGCTATGTAACTCCAAAAGGGAAGGTAGTATATGGAGGAGGCGGCATCATCCCGGATGTCTTTGTCCCGGTCGATACGGTCGGGGTAACGGACCTTCTGGTGCGTATCAACCGTCAGGCTCTGGCCGTGAAATATTCTGCGGAAGTGGCAGACAGATACCGTTCGGGGCTGCGCGGAATAGAGACACTTAACGAGTTGAACGCTCTATTGGACAGTATGAATCTGGAGGCCGGTTTCCTGTCGTATCTGTCAAGGTGCGGTGTATCGGTCGATCCGCGGCAGTGGGATATCTCCGGAGACATCGTCCTCGTCCAGCTCCGTGCCCTCGTCGGCCGCTACTCCCCTCTGGACGACCGCGCCTTCTATCCCATCATCGCTGCGATTGACAACGTCATACAGGCTGCAGTAGCTCCGCAGTAGCGTTTTCGTTCCAGCTTCCTGGTGCTGCGCTGTTACCGGTAGGTGACGGCGAGCATGGTTATATCATCGGACTGGGGGGTGCCGGCGGTGAAGGCGGTCAGGGATGAATTGATATGGGCGAGCAGGGCTGTGGGACTGTCATCAGCGGGATTGGCGTCGGCAGAACTGTCTCCGGCGGGGCTGGCGGAGCAGAGCTCCAGCAGGCGGGTGGTGCCGAAGAGCTCTCCGGCGGAGTTCATGGCCTCGGTGACGCCGTCAGTGTAGAGCAGCAGGCTGTCGCCGGGGGCCAGGACGGTCTCTTTCTCGCTGTAGGTGATGCCGGGGACGGCTCCGAGTGCGATGTCGCCGGTGGGTTCGAGGGTGGTTGTGCTGCCGTCGGTGCGGCGGATGACTATGGGCGGGTTGTGGCCGGCGTTGCTGTACTTGAGGTGGCCGGTGCTCAGGTCCAGGATGCCGTAGAAGACGGTGACGAACATGTCCTCGACGCTGTCATTGCTGAGGATCTCATTGGCCTGGCGGAGGCAGTCGGCGCAGGAGGGGCAGGAGAGGGCGATGGTGCGCAGGATGGTCCGGCTGATGGCCATGAAGATGGCGGCGGGGACGCCCTTGCCTGAGACGTCGCCGATGACTATGCCGAGGCGGGTGCCGTCTATCTTGAAATAATCGTAGAAATCACCTCCGACATATTTTGCGGCTTTCATGCCGGCGGCCAGGTCAAAGCGGCGCCGTATCTCATCCGGGAAGGCGGGCAGCTCCTTGGGCAGGATGGTCTCCTGTATCTCCTGGGCCACGTGCAGGTCGTTCTGAATCGAGGTCAGCTGGGAGTGCTCCTCCTGGGCCTTCTTGACGAAGGCTATCTGCTCGGCGGCCTTCTCGATGGTCCGCTCGAGGTCACCCAGGTCAATGGGCTTGGTGGTGAAGTCGAAGGCGCCCTGGTTCATGGCGCTGCGGATGTTGTCCATGTCGCCGTAGGCGGAGACCATGATGCACTTTAGGGCCGGATTGCGCATCTCGTTGATCTTGGAGAGGAGGGTCAGGCCGTCCATCTCGGGCATGTTGATGTCGCTCAGGATGATGTCGAAATCCGGATGCTCGAGGAGCATCTTGAGGGCCTCGACTCCGTTGTGGGCGAAGGAGAACTCGTACTCGCCCTTCTTTATCTTGCGGCGGAAATACTGGGTCAGCAGGATTTCCAAATCTACCTCGTCGTCTACGCTGAGTATTTTGAGAGCCATATATCGTGTCTATTTTTTCAGATTGAGTGGAATGGTGATGATGAACCGGCTGTACTGTCCCGGCTCGGACTCGACTTCTATCTTCCCGCGGTGCTTCTGCTCGATGATGGACTTGGTGATCGACAGGCCCAGTCCCGTGCCCTCGCCCACCGGCTTGGTGGTGAAGAAGGGGGTGAAAAGATGTCTGCGGATGTCCTTGGGAATGCCGGTGCCGTTGTCCTCGATGACCAGGCGGGCGCTGTCTCCGTCCCGGCGGAGGGAGATCCGTATGGTGGGAGTGTAGCAGCAGTCAGTGGCTCCGCGCGACTTGGAGAAGACGGCGTAGCAGGCGTTGTTCATGATGTTGAGCACTGCCCGGCTGAAGTCCTGGGGTATGACGTTGACCTGTGGGAGGGTCTCGTCGTAGTCCTCCTCGAAGGTGACGTTGAAGTTCTTGTGGTTGGCCCTCATGGCGTGGTAGGAGAGGGCGACGTATTCCTTGGTCAGGCGGCAGAGGTCGGTGGGAAGATATTCGTCCTCCTTGCCGCGGGAGTAGAGCAGGATGTTGCGGATGATGCTGGAGGCCCGCTCGCCGTTCTCACAGATGCGCCGGATATTGTCCTTGAGGTCTCCCATGATCTCGCCGAGCTCTTCCCGGTCGTCATCGGAGAGGCCATCCCCGGCTCCTGAGAGGATCTCATCCAGGTCCTCGAGCAGTTTGCCGGACATCTTGCTGAAATTGATTACGAAGTTCAGCGGGTTCTGTATCTCGTGGGCTATGCCTGCGGTGAGCATGCCGAGGGAGGCCATTTTCTCCTGCTTGGCCACCTGCTCCCGGAGCCGGGCCAGTTCCTGGTACGAATCCTCATTCATCGGCTGTGATGTTTTGAGAGTTGGGAATGGTGATGCGGAACTCTGTGTATTCGCCCTGACGGCTTTCCACGTCGATGGATCCCTTGTGGTTGAGAATCATCTCGCGGCACAGATAGAGGCCGGTGCCTGCGGCCTCTGAGGTGGGTTTGGTGGTGAAGAACGGCTCGAAGATGCGGGACTTGATGGTGTCCTCGATGCCGATGCCGTTGTCTCTTATGGATATCTCGGTCCGGTCGTCCGGCAGGGGGATGACGCGGATTACTATCTCGGGGGAGAAGTTCTGCTTCTGGAGCTTCTTGCTGACGGCGTAGATGCTGTTGGAGATGAGGTGGTGCATTACCTTGTTCATCTCGTCGATGCTGATCTCGGCGTTGACGGGAGTGTCGGGCACGTTGAGGCGCAGGTCTATGCCGTTGAGCTCGATGGTCTTGGCAAAATGCTTGCGGGCCAGTTCCACATTGACCTTGCAGACTGTCCGGATGTCGGTGAGGGTGATATTGCTGTGGCGGGTCTTGATGAGCTCCTCCATGGCCTTGACTATGCGGACGGTGTTGCAGCCGTGGCCGTTGATCTTGCTGAGGTTGGTGTCGATGATCTCCAGGGTCTCGCAGATATCCTCGTACTTGTCGGCGGGGATGCTGTCCCGTACGGATTCGATCTCCCCGCGCAGTTCCTGCATGGTGCTGAGGGTGAGGCCTGAGAAGTTGTTGATGTAGTTGACGGGGTTGAGGATGCGGTCCACTAAACCGGAGGTGAGGTTGCCGACCGTGGCCATCTTCTCCTTGCGCACCAGCTCGTCCTGGGCCTTTGCCAGGGCATCGAGGGCGTCGGACAATTCCTTGGACTCCTGTACCACCTTGTCCCTTTCCTGGCGGAGGTCCGTGGTGCGCTCTTCCACCATTTTGGCCAGTATCTCTTTCTGGTTGAGTTCCTTCTTCATCCTGTGGCGGATGATGTACAGGGTCAGCTGGGCCACCAGTATGACGGCGACAGCCCAGCTTATGTCGAAGTATATCAGGACTATCAGACCGACCCAGACGACCACGATGATCTTGTCCAGGATCTGGATCCTGGTCTTCAGGGAGGAAATGTTCTTTACATTGTAGTCGGGCATATCGTTGAGTAATGCAAAATCAAACAAAAATAGACAGAATATTTCAAAATTCCATATTTTTGTAACCTATGATAGACAGAGCCACCGTAGAAAAGATACTGGACGCGACCGAGATAGTCGATGTCATCAGCGACTTCGTCACCCTGAAAAGGCGCGGAGCCAACTACATAGCCTGCTGTCCCTTCCACAACGAGAAGACCCCCTCGTTCTCGGTCTCCCCGAGCAAGGGCATCTTCAAGTGCTTCGGATGCGGTAAGGCCGGCAGCGCCGTGACCTTCGTCATGGAGCACGAGCAGATGACCTACCCCGAGGCTCTGAAGTACCTTGCCCGCAAATACGGGATAGAGGTCCACGAGCAGGAGGAGAGCGCCGAGGATACGGCCGACCGCCTCAAGCGGGAGTCGATGATAGCCGTTTCGGAATTTGCCTCCAGGTTCTATGCGGACGCCCTGTTCAATACTGCGGAGGGACATTCCGTGGGATTGTCCTACTTCCGGCAGAAGAGGGGATTCTCCGATGAGACGATCCGCAAATTCGGGCTGGGATGGTCCCCCTCCGGACGGTCCTTCGCCGGAGAACCGGCCGCCGCGACATTGCCCCGGACCGCCCTGCAGAACGGTTATAAGGCGGAATACCTGCTTTCCACCGGCCTCTGCTACGAGCATGGAGGGGAACTGGTGGACAAATTCCGGGAGAGGGTCATTTTCCCGATACACTCCCTCAGCGGCAGGGTAATAGCCTTCGGCGGCAGGACCCTGCGGGAGGACAAGACGGTGGCCAAGTACCTCAATTCGCCCGAGAGCGACATCTACCACAAGAGCCGTTCCCTCTACGGCATCTACTTCGCCAAGTCGGCCATCGCCCGCGAGCAGAAATGCTACCTGGTGGAGGGTTACACCGACGTCATCTCCATGCACCAGGCGGGAATAGAGAATGTTACGGCATCCTCCGGCACATCCCTGACTACGGACCAGATCCGGCTCATCAAGCGTTTCACGAACAATGTCACCGTGCTCTACGACGGGGACGCGGCTGGCATCAAGGCCTCCCTCCGCGGTATCAACATGCTGCTCGAGGAGGGGATGATCATCAAGGTGGTGCTGCTGCCGGACGGGGAGGATCCCGACTCCTTCGCCCGCTCCCACACGAGGCAGGAGATTCTGGACTTCCTGTCGGAGCACGAGACCGACTTCATAGAGTTCAAATACGACCTGCTCTCCTCCACCATCGAGCGCGATCCCATCCGGAAGGCGGAGCTGATCAGGGACATCATAGATACCATAGCGGTCATTCCGGACCAGATAGCGCGGTCCGTCTATATCGAGCAGTGCGCCCAGCGGCTGGGGATGAAGGAGGACGTGCTCTTCGCGGAGGTGGCGAGGGTGCGGCGCAAGCGGATAGAGTCCGGGCAGTTCGAGCAGCGGCGGAGGGAAGAGGCGGCGGCCCGGCGTGCGGCGGCGGAGGATGCGGTGCGGGCTGCGGACGGGGAGGATGGCCGGGGATACGGCGCTCCAGCTGCAGGGGACGGCGCTTATGGACAGGACAATGCGGGCTCTTTCGGAGGGGCTTCGGTCTCTGCCGGCAGTCCGTCTTTGGCGGAGGCGGCCGTGAATCCGATACCGCTGCTGGAGCCTGTCGAGCGGGAACTGATTTACTATCTGCTGAAGTTCGGAGAATACAGCTTGACGTTTGACGAGAGCAAGACCTATGGCGCGGAGGCGCCGCTTCTGCGCATCACCGTTGCGGAGTACATCTCCGCTCAGTTGCAGGACGATGATCTGGAACTACAGAACCCACTGTACCGCAGGATATACCGGATGTATTTCTCCTTCCGCGGGCAGCTGCTAGAGGAGGACTCTTCCGAGGCCGGGAGGGATCCAGAAGTGCTGCAGGGCAGGATACTCAGGCAGTTCGTCAACTGCCAGAACCCGCAGGTGTCGGTAGCCGTGGTGGACATCACCGAGGCCAAGTACGTTATCAACGTCAAGGAGTACCTCAAGTCCCAGATACCCGAGCGCAATACTATAGACAAGAACGTCCCCAAGGCCGTGCTGGTCTACAAACTCAAATATGTGGAGCACTCTTGTGCACAGCTGATGGAGACTATCGGCAGGTCTGAAGACGAGATGCAGCAGCAGGAAGCGATGCACCACCTTAAACTTCTTCTTCAGATCAAGAATGTTCTTATTAAAGACTTGAATAGAGTATGAGATATAGCCTGATGATATTGTCCTGCATGTTGTCTCTTTTCAGCTGCAGCACTTCGGAGAATACAGAGATGCTGAGGGAGAGAGAGGTGTGTGTCTTCGACAGTCTGGCCCGGGAATGTGTGGCGGCGGCCAGAAGGACACAGTATGACAGCGCTTATGTATGGGCCCGCAGGATGCTGGCTGAGGCCGGGCGTACTGCGTCTGTGGATGACAGTCTCAAGGCGTTCGCATATATTGTGGATGTATTTGATTATTGTTCAGAGTATGACTCATCCCGATATTATATAGGAAAAGGCAAGGACCTGCTGGCCCAGTGTAAGAGCCGCGGGGTTGAACTTGCAAGCAGCAGGCCGGTATATATGCTCTACAATGCCGAGGGAGTAGTGGCGCTCCAGTCGGAATATAATTTTGAGAAGGCTGTCTCTTGTTTTTTGAAAGGGCTGGAGTATACGGATAATTATCATGAGGGTTCCGTCCTTGCTATAAACCTGATTGTTACGTCTTTTTTCAAAGGTACTGTGGACGGTCTGGAGTATGTCTCCGATATGTATGAGACCGGGTGTGAGGAGAAAGACACCCTGATGCTTTTTTACGGTGCATACGGTCTGGCGATGATGGAGACTGTTCAGGGGAGGTACCATGAAGCTGTACGTTTCGTGGAAGAGGCTGCCGGTTACAACCGTCTGAAGCAGTATACGTCTGAATATGTGCTTCAGGCTCTGTACGGTAATATTTTAGGAAAACTGGGAGAGAGGGATAAGGCCGGAAAGATACTGGAGGATGTCTACGACGGTCTTTTGGAGGACAGGCAGGAGAGTACGTCGTTGATATATGTGTGCATGTCTTATGCTGAGTATCTTTTGTCATGCGGAGATTATAAAGGTGCTGTCGAGGTGGGGGAGAGGGGGCTGGATATCGCGGTAAAATTTTCCAATAAGATATTCAATCCCCAGTTGTATATGTGCCTGTCAAAGGCTTATTCAAGTCAGAAAAACTGGAAAAGGGCATTGGAGTATTATGAAATGTATGATGAAGAGTCCAGAGTTCTTTTTGACGTTCAGCAGGAGTGGGTGACGAAGGAACTGACTATAAGGTATCAGACAGCTGAGAAGGAGGCACAGCTTCAGCAGGCCAGAGTCAGTCTTATGAAACGGAACCGGGAGTATCAGATTACATTGTTCGTGGTGCTTATAGCCGTGATAATCCTCTTTTTCCTGATATTGCTCTACCGCCATAAGAATAAGATGTATCTTAGGATTGTCAGACAATATAATGAATCTATCAGGAAAGAACGGGAACTGCAATCCGAGCTGGACGAGCTTAGAGGAAATGCCGCCGGTACTAAGGACGCATGCAGTAATGAAGAGCTGTTCTTCAGACTGGAGGCGATGATGAGGAATGAGCACATTTACAGGAAAAAGTATCTGACTAGGGATGAGGTTGTCGAGATGATGAAGACAAACAGGACGTATCTGTCTCAAGTCGTGAACGAGAAAACCGGGAAAAGTTTCAATCAATATGTCAACAGTTACCGGATAGCGGAGGCTGTAAGTATCCTTTCGGATGTCTCGTCGGACGTGCCGTTGAAAGCAGTTGCTGGAGACGCCGGTTTCAGCTCTCTTACCACATTCTATAAGATTTTCAGAGAAGAGGTTGGAATGACTCCGGCAAAGTACAGGGAGAAAGTACTGGAGCTTTACAGTATCGACAAAAAGATAAAAGAATGATATTTCAGTCTTGTCAATTGACAAAACTGTGAAACAAAATTCTTGGAAGATAGATTCTTCATAAATTAATTTTGTGCAAAACAAAAATTGATTGATATGAAGAATTTCCTGACAGCAACCTTGTTTCTGCCGATTGTCTTGTCCCTCCTTTCAGGATGCAGGGATAAGAGTCAAGTGTCTCCTTTCGTCCCGTCTCAGGATGTAGTGAATGTGCCTCCGGAAGGCGGTGTGATAGAAGTCCCGTGCCCCGGCATTACGGCGAAGAGTGAGGTAGGCATCATCTCAGAGTACGGGTGGGTACATGATTTTGATTGCTCAACGGCAGATATTATTCGTTTTACAGTAGATGCTAATGAGGAAGAATGTTCCAGAATGACCAATGTCGAGGTTACAACTATTGCTTCTCAGGAAAAGCATTATTTCAAAGTGATACAGGAAGCGGATACCATTGCGGATTTCAGAATCGACATCCTGGATGTGACGGAGACGTCAATGGCATTCAGTATACTCCCGAAAGACAAGGAGATGACATACGTCTATATGTTTACGGAAAAAAGCTATTGGGATACTTTTGACTCCGATGAGGAGTGGTATCAGGATGATATGACGTATTTCAGGAATGAGGCGACCAGGCAGGGCCTGTCTATAGAACAGTATCTGAACAAAATTCTAAAAAAAGGTGATTATGAATCGGGATTTGTGGAAAATCTGCTTCCCGGTACTGAGTATGTGCTGTATGCTTACGGTCTTACGCCTCAGGGAAACCGCTTGACGGATATATGCTATGACAGTACTGCGACTCTGACAGCAGAGAAAATAGATATTTCATTTGACATCAGCCTGGACATAAAAGGCCCTATGGTGGATATGTCTGTGGTACCGTCAGATGACAGTCAGGCGTATTATTTTGGGGTATTTGATAAGACGGATGTTTCTTCGGATGAGGATATAATCAAAAGGTGCGAACAGAATTTCAACGATATGATAGCTTTTTACGGCAACCAGGCCGGATTGTCTCCGGAGGAGGTCATGGCGCAGATTGTTTCTTACGGTCCTGATTCATATCTGTTTGAACTGGAGGAGAATACTTCTTATGTGGCCTTTGCGGTCGCTGTGGACATGAGGGGACTTGTCATCTCGGATCCGTCGGTGCGGGAATTTGTCAGCGGAGAGGTGACGCCTTCGGACAACGTCATCTCGGTAGAGATAAGTCAGGTGACATCCCGTACGGCGCATTACAATATCTCCGTGACCAATGAGGATCAGTATGTGTTCCTCCTGGACCTGGCTTCAGAATGGGAAGGCCTGACGGAAGGGCAGATGTTGGAGAGGCTGGTATCTCAGTATGATTTGTCGAACAATACCAGAACCGGAAATGACGAAGGTGATATGACCGGTCTTGAGCCCGGAACGGAGTATGTGACATTTGCCTTCGGATGTGTTGCCGGTATTCCTACCACGGATCTTGTCTGCACGTATTTTGCCACCAAAGAGACGGAGATTTCTGACGCTGTGGTGAATTTCATCTACGATGGTTATTTCAGCGGAGATGATGTCGAGGCGGCATATCCTGATATCTTCCAGGGGGCGTCCGGTTATGCTGTCCTGAAACTGAATGTGACTGTTGATCCTGAGGGTACATCGTTCTATTACAACATATTTGCAGGAGATCTTTCTTCAGTAACGGACATCCAGGACGATGTCCTTATCGATGAACTGATGTACCAGGGGATTCATAATGAGCCGTATTCGTGGTTTGTAATTCCGTTCGGAGAACATTCTACAGCTGTCGGAGTGGCAGTGGATGCATCAGGTAATTTCGGTCAGGTGACCAGAACCGTTATTGCTCCCAGTCCGGACGGAGTTCTGCCTTTTGAGGATTTCGAACTGAACAATACCAATATTACTAACAACAAATATAAAGCTTATGAAAAAGTTGCTGATATTATCAGGCATGGCCGCAATGACAGTCATGCTGTCCGGCTGCGTTAAGGATAATGAGCCGGAAACCATTACGGATCTTAGTGTCACACCTGAAACAGTGGAACTTACAGTCGGAGAGACTGCTCAGCTCAATGCAGTGTTCGAGCCATCAGATCTGGAGGTGCTTATAGAATGGTCTTCTGAGGATTCAACCATTGCATCCGTATCTGCTGACGGACTTGTCGAGGCCCGTTCCGCGGGTGAGACAATAGTTACGGCATCGGTGGGCGAAATTTCCGCCGGAGCGGTAGTGAAAGTATCCCTTCCTGACCCTGAACTCGGTGATTATTTCTATTCTGACGGTACCTGGTCTTCTGAGGCAGATCCTGAGAAGACAGTCATCGGTGTTGTTTTCTGGTTGGGAGATCCAGCGCAGTCCGATGCTGCACTCAAGGCGGATTTTCCTGAGTGTACTCATGGTCTTGTAGTCGCAGCCGGCGGTGACGTGCCCTCTTACTGGCAGTCTCAGTCCACTTCATCACCCGGCACTGTGGGAGAATGGATTACGGACAATGCTCCTGAACTGTTGTCTGTGACTTCCGGCACCGATATCTCCGATCCCCTGAATTTGATTCGTGGATATAACAATACGAAAGCACTGGAACTGTACAATGCGGCACCGGAGAACAGCGAATGGCCAGTTGAAGTAATGGACGTGGTAAGTGCTTACAGGGAAGAAGTGCCTGCTCCTGCAAATACCAGCGGATGGTATCTTCCTTCAATGAAGGAACTTTCACTGCTCTGCTCAGGAGAACTGGGAGGGAATGTGTATGATATTTCCGGTGAGACTTCTGTGAGGGACATGGTCAATGAGAGGCTGGAAGCCGTCAACGGTATTCAGATAGGAGAAGCGTTTTACTGGTCAAGTACCGAAAACAGTATAGAGCATGCCTTTGACATAGATTTCAGTGACGGCAGTGTCTGGATGGACCTTAAGTTCATGAATGACCCTGTGCGCTGTGTGCTGGCTTTTTAAGGAGATTATAAATTTGTCAGTAGGGACTTTGGCGGCCTTTCCGTAGTACGCCAAGGTCCTTTTTTGTAATGACGTTCCACAATGACCGCGTATTGTATGTCTCGGTGCCGTTTGGGGCGTGAAAATATGGAAATCGAGAATTTTTTCGGAAATGTGCTTGGGTTTTTCTAATTTCGCTATGCGAATATTGAATCATAAAACTGTACGATATGAAAAGGTATATGGTGGTATGTCTCGCTTCCGTGCTGGCGCTGCTGATGACAGCGTGCGGGGAGCGTTCTCTTGTTAAGAAAGATCTGGCGGCCAAGGCGGCAGCGATAGGGGACGGGCTGGATATGGAGCAGGTGCTCTCGGGCTGTGCTGACCGGCAGGAGCGGGAGGCGATGGAGTTTCTCTATGCGTATATGCCGGTGGGGGATGTGGCGGACTATAGTCCGCAGCTGTATCTGGACGGGGTCCGTACTGTCTTCAGGGCCCGGGAGGAGATGCCGTGGGGACGGGAGGTGCCCGAGGAACTGTTCCGGCATTTCGTGCTGCCGCTGCGGGTCAACAACGAGACTCTGGACGAGTTCCGGACGGAGTGCTACGAGGACTTGAGCGGCAGGGTGCGGAATTTGTCTATGCACGATGCTGTTTTAGAGGTCAACCACTGGTGCCACGAGCGGGTGACCTACACTCCCTCGGATGCCCGGACCTCCTCGCCATTGGCCTCGATCCGGACGGGATACGGCCGCTGCGGAGAGGAGTCGGTCCTGCTTGTGGCCGCCCTGCGCACCGTGGGAATCCCTGCCCGTCAGGTCTATACCCCGCGATGGGCGCATACAGACGACAACCATGCGTGGGTCGAGGCCTGGGTGGACGGGCATTGGCACTACCTCGGAGCCTGCGAGCCGGAGCCTGAACTGGACGTGGCCTGGTTCAGTTCTACTGCCCTGCGCGGCGTGATGATGCACACCAATGTATTCGGCCGCTATGAGGGCCCGGAGGATGTCATTTCCCGGACCGACTGCTATACTGAGATAAACGTGACCTCGAACTACGCCCCTGTCGAGCGGGTGACGGTGACAGTGACGGATGCTGCCGGAGTGCCGGTTGAAGGGGCCCGGGTCGAATATAAGATTTACAATTACTCCGAGTTCTATACGGCGGTGACGGATATCAGCGACCGCAACGGATTGTCCCATGCGACGTTCGGGCGGGGGGACATCCTCGTCTGGGCTTCTTCTGGAGGGCGGTTCGGCTATGGGAGGCTTGCCCTCTCGGAGGGGGAGACTTCCCTGACATTGGTCTTGGACAAGGACGGTTCCTTCCAGGGGTATGAGGAACTGGACATCGTGCCGCCCGCAGAGGGGAAGGCCGTGGTGGAGCTGACGCCGGAGGAGGTGCAGGCCAATGCGGTGCGCCTCGCCTATGAGGATTCGCTGCGGGTCGCCTATATCGCGGGGTTCGATACTTCCGACCCGTATCTGGCGAAGGCGAGGGGCAATTGGAGGGAGATTGCCGCCTACAAGGAGGCTTCCCGGGAGTATGGACGCGATGCCCTGCACATGCTGGACCTGCTCAGCGAGAAGGACCTGCGCGATACGCCCTCCGGGGTGCTGGCGGACCATATCTCGCATTTTTCCTATAATGGCGATGACCCGATGCTGAGGGACTATGTGCTCAATCCGCGGGTGGGGCTGGAGCTGCTGTCGCCCTACCGCAGTGTTTTTTTGAAAGCTGCTGCCGATGGGGTTTTCGGGCCTTCCGGTGCAGCCGGATCTTCTGACTCTTCCGGTGCTTCCGTGTCTTCCGTGTCTGATAATGTGTGCGTAGAGGCTTTGATAGACTATGCATCTAGTATTCGGCTCTGCGACAGGTACAATCATCTTGTAATTCCGGTGACGCCCGTCGGGGTGTTCCGGCTCGGGGCTGCGGACAGCTATTCGCGGGACGTGTTCTTTGTGGCTCTTTGCCGCACGTTCGGGATACCGGCCAGGCTGGAGGAGGTCAGCGGGAAGCTGCAGTACCATGACGGTGAGCGCTGGGTGGATGTGGACCTTTCCGGCGGCTCGGCTGCGGCTGTGGCAGAGCAGGGTACGGTGACTGTGGACTATGCCGGGCAGGAGTATATCGATGACCCGAAGTACGAGACGCATTTTACCCTGGCGCGGCTGGACGGCGGCTCACCGGTAACGCTGAATTTCACGGACAAGGAAGGACGCGAGGGGTCGATGACCTGGAAGACTGTCTTCGGGGACGGTCCGGTGACTCTGGACTGCGGACAGTACATGATGGTGTCGGGAACGAGAATGGCGAGCGGCAAGGTGCTGGCGACCATGACGTTCTTCTCAGTGACGGCCGGAGAAAATACGGACGTGACGCTGGTGATGAGGGAGGATCCTTCGGACCTGCAGGTAATCGGGAGCATGAATGCGGAGGCGCTGTACCTCGCTGTTCAGCCGGAGACCGGTGGAGAGTTGCGGGAGTCCACGATTCTGGCCACCACCGGGCGCGGGTTCTTCGTGCTCGGATTCATGCAGCCCCGGCACGAGCCGAGCAACCATGCTGTGCGCGGAGTCTTCGCGGATGTGCCTGAATGTCCGGTGATTCTGATGTACGGCAGCGAACGGGAGTACCGGCAGTATCTCTCGGACGGATTCCCTTCGGCACCCGCCGGCGTGCATTTCGGAGTAGACCGGGATTGGGCTGTGCTCGGTGCGGTGTGCCGCGAGCTGAAACTCTCCCTCCGCGATGTGGAGTATCCCGTCTTCGTGATAGCCGACACCTTCGGCCGCATCGTCTACATCTCTCAGGGCTACAATATCGGGACGGCTGAGCAGATAGCGCGTCTGGTCAGAGGAATATAGCCACGTTTTTTTGCTCACCTTCCGAAGGTGTGCAGTTTTCCCGCGTTTTTTGCTCACCTTCCAAAGGTGCGCAATTGGCCCGGGACCCTCTGTAGGGCCTGTACCCGCGTTTTCGTCTCCAGCAGCCTTCTCCCACCTTCCGAAGGTGTGCGTATTTCCCGTGTTTTCTGCTCACCTTCCGAAGGTGGAACTGGCCTAGATTTTTTCGGGTAGCCAACAGTTTTGTTAATATATTGGGAACTAAGATGATAGATTTTGTACCCTCCGCCGTAAGCTATTTGAAACGCCTTACGGTGGGCTGGTAGAACCACAACGTGCTGCTATATAGGGACTTGTCTGATTGATTCTCAGCCCGATAATATTTCGTTGATATGGGGATGAATAAAAATCTGCCTTCAAGTCCGGATTCACTTCATATCCTTCAAAAAGCGGCAGTGTTTTTCGCAATTCGGTGCCGTTGCGGTGTCTCTCTATGTGCTGTGAGGCGGCTCTGCATTTTATCTGCAAAAGTACCATGCACTGTCACTTTACCCGGCTGCGGTAGAACCGCTGGCTCTTAACATTTTTTTGCAAAATGCAATACTCAGTCAATCAAATGGTTGTGATATAACTAAAATGTAAAGTGATGATGCGGCGGACGTAAACGGCCTTAGTGGTATTTTTGCGGATAAAAGGAATATAGCGGTATCTTTCTGCCCCTCCCACTCCTTCCGAAGGAGTCGCCGATTCGCATGTTTTCCTGACTCCTTCAGAAGGAGTGGGGTGAACTGTTCCGTGGCATTTCCCCGGTACCTTCCGAGTGGCGTCGGGCGGTGTGTGAGGTAGGAGTAGGAGGTGTACGGCTACTGGTTCTTCTTGTCGATGCCGTAGACGGCGGTGACGGGGACGGTCATGAGGATGACGTCGGGGTCGATGGAGCGGGCGGTCTTGACGATCTCGCCGGAGTAGCCTTTGCGGCTGACGACCATGAGCATCTTGCGACTGCCTTCGGTGGACCACTGCACGGACTTGACGGAGCGGTTGCCCTCGATGCTGAGGCTCTGGAGACGGGCGGCTATCTCATCGTTGTGCTCGGAGAGGATGAGGGTCTGGACGGACTGCTGCGAGCCGGTCAGGAACATGTCCACGGCGTAGGAGAAGGCGATGATCTCCACGAATCCGTAGACGACGTCGGCCAGGGTCTTGTCGTTGACCAGCAGAATCGACATGACGATGAGAGAATCGCACACGAGGTAGATACGTCCGGGCGAAATGTTCTTATATTTGTTGATTGAAAGCGCGATGATGTCGGTGCCGCCGGTGCTGCCGCCCTGGGTGATGATGATGGCGATGCCGATACCGCTCATGGCTCCTCCGATGAGGGCGTTGATGAGGTTGTCGGTGATGCCGGCGGACAGGCTTGTCAGACCCGGAATCATGGGCATGAACTGGAATAGCACGAAACTCATGGCCACGCAGTAGAGGGTCTTGATACCGAATCCCTTGCCGAGGATGATGAAGCCGGCTACGAGGAGCAGGATGTCTATCGCGAACTTGGCGTAGGATACGGGTATGCTGTCGATGCCGTAATGGATTACCGAGGCAAGGCCCGCGATGCCGCCGCCGGTGATCTCGTGGGGGTTGAGGAATGCGGTCCAGCCGAAGACGAAGACGGCCAGTCCGAGGGTCATGATAGCGTATTCTTTCAGGTATTTTAGAAACATATCGTTGGATTTTAGGCTGCGAAGATAAGAAATTATAAGTAGAAAGTGATAAATAACTTACAATATGAAGAGCGTCTGGGTACTGCGCCCATGACCCCGCTGGTCTTCCGCATGGCCGTCCCGGCTGTAGTGGCCCAGCTCGTCAACCTGCTCTACAATCTCGTGGACCGTATCTACATCGGTCACATCTACGGCATCGGGACCGAGGCTCTGGCCGGTATCGGGGTCACCGGCTCGGTCATCATTCTGATTTCGGCCTTCGCCTCTATAGTCAACGGCGGCGCCGCTCCCTTAGCCTCCATCGCCCTCGGACGCGGGGACAGGGCCTTAGCCGGCCGGTATCTCGGCAACGGGGTGGTCCTGCTCATAGTATTCGCAGTCCTCTGTGCCCTGCCGGTCTACATCTTCATGGAACCGATACTCTACGCCGTAGGCGCTTCGGATGCAACGATAGGCTATGCCTGCGACTATCTCTCGGTGTATCTGCTCGGTACGGTCTTCGTGCAGCTCTCCCTCGGACTGAACACCTTCATATATACCCAGGGCCGGCCCGGAATAGCCATGACCTCGGTCATCCTCGGGGCGGTGATGAACATTGCCCTGGACCCGGTCTTCATCTTCCTGCTCGACATGGGCGTGAAGGGAGCTGCCATAGCCACGGTCATCTCTCAGGCGTGCAGCGCGGCGTGGGTCCTGTCCTTCCTGTGCTCCAAACGCCGGGCCTCCCTGCATATAGAACTGAAAGCCATGCGGGTGGACTGGAAGATCATCGGAGCCACCCTGGCCCTCGGCGTCTCGCCCTTCGTGATGGCCAGCACCGAGAGCATCGTAGGCTTCGTGCTCAACGGTACCCTCAAGCACTACGGGGACATCTACGTCAGCGCCTTGGCCATCATGCAGAGCGCCATGATGCTCGTCAGCGTGCCCCTCTCCGGCTTTGCCCAGGGCTTCATCCCCATAGCCAGTTACAACTACGGCCGGGGCGATGCTTCCCGTGTCCGTTCCTGCCTCCGGGTGGTGCTCATCACCATGTTCTCCTTCAACCTCATAGTCGTCCTGCTGATGATTCTCTGCCCTTCGGCGGTAGCCTCGATATTCAGCGACGACCCCGGGCTGATAGCCACCGTCTCTGAAGCCATGCCCCTCTTCCTTACCGGCATGACCATCTTCGGCCTGCAGCGGGCCTTCCAGAACATGTTCGTCGCCCTCGGGCAGGCCCGCCTGTCGATATTCATTGCCCTGCTGCGCAAGATTATCCTGCTCGTTCCGCTGGCCCTGACTCTTCCCCGCCTGATGGGCGTAAGGGGCGTTTTCGCCGCCGAAGCCATATCCGACGCCACCGCCGCGATATGCTGTACCGTCCTGTTCCTGATTATGTTCCCGAGGATTCTGAAGAAGAATTGCCACCGGCCTTGAAATTTCTTGTAACATTTTCCCGCATTCCGGCGTCATAAGTTCAGAAACATTTAAAAACAGAGAAAAGTTATGAAACGAGTTTTTACACCCATCTTCCTCAGCCTGCTGCTTCTGTCGGCGGCTGTACTGCCCGCAGGGGCCCAGAATGTCGAAAGTCTGTACGAGCGCTATGCTGACAAACCCGGTGCCGAGTCCGTTTCGGTAGGCCAGTTCTGGATCAATCTCGCCAAGCTCGTGGTGGCCTTCGGTCAGGAAGAGACCGAACTTTCTGACGACGAGACCGATATAGCGTTGAAGACCCTCTCGCATATCAGCGCGGTGCGGGTGGCCGACCTGAGCGGCTGCAGCGAGAAGGTGCTGGCGCAGTTCGCCGAGGATGTGGAAAAATGTGAGTTGGGCGGTTATGTGGTTCTGACAGAGGTGCATGATGACGGAGATGATGCGAGGGTGCTGGTGCGCAAGGAAGGGGATATCATCACTGAGATGGTGGTGATCTCTGCGGGAGAGGACCCGGCTATTATCCAGATTGAGGGAAAAATAACAGAGGAGGAGGCTGCCAAGTACATAGCCTCATCCATAGAATAGAAGAGACCCTTCGCAGAGTGTATTCAGCCTAAAACCAAGCCCGTGAACGCCGAAGAATTCAAATCCGCCTTTCTCCCCCTCGGTCCCATGCTCTACCGCATCGCCTACCGCATGCTCGGAGCGGAGGAGGACGCCCGGGACGCAGTGCAGGAGCTCTATGTGAAGCTCTGCCGCGAGGGCGACCGGGCCCTTCGGAGTGCCAATCCCCAGGGCTACTGCGTGCGGATGATGCAGAATGTCTGTGCGGACATCCTGCGGCGGGACGGGCTCAATGTCCTCCGGATGGCGGCGGACGTGACGGAGGTGAGGGGAGGCCCGGCGGTCGAGGCGGCGGATGCTCCGGTCGAGGGCCGGGAGGAGGCGGCAATGGTGCGGAAGGCCCTGGCCGCATTGCCCCGGAAACTGCGGGAGGTGGTGGTCCTGAGGGACCTCGAGCAGATGGAAATGGACGAGATAGAGGCCCTTACGGGCATGAGCCAGGGCAATATCCGGGTCACGCTCTCCCGAGGCAGAAAGATGTTGAAAGAAAAAATAGCGAAATTTATAAACAGGTAAAATTTTAAAAAATGGGCAGAAATTTAAAAACATCCGAACCGGAGGAAATCCTCCGCAAAGGGCTCTCGCAGATGCGGACAGCCGATGAGGACATCCCCGTTCCAGAGGACCTCTCCCGGATGATCGGGCGGACGGTGGACCGGGAGCTCGGTCGCCGCCGCGGGAGGATGAGGCTCGTGGCCTCCATTTCGTCGGTTGCCGCTGCTGCTGCCATTGCCGCCGTGGCCCTGATTGTACCTGTACAGCCGTCTCAGCCGGAGGATACCTTCGATACTCCGGAAGAGGCATACGCGGCGGTGATTGAGGCTTTCGGACTGATTGGCCAGAATATCGACATGGGTTTATCCTATGCTGACAACAGTATAGATGATGTCAAAAAGTCGGCAGAAGGCAATCTCAAGTCTGTCATCCGGAGCGTCAGCCCGGGCAACAACGCAAAAACAATTGAAAAATAAAACAACTTCAGGAAAATGAAAAAGATAGTGTTGATTCTTGGATTTTTGGCAATGGCTGTGTTTAAGGGTGCAGCCTCCGGCCCGGAAAGTGATGGCAAAAGCAATTTTGCCAAATTCTATGATAAATACAAGCAGGCTTCACAAGTTTCTGCCGTCTATGTTTCGGAGTCACTGCTGAGTCTCGCTTCCGAGCTTGACGGTTTTGTGGACTTCGACGGTGTGGATATCAATGGAACTGACGTTACGGCGCTTATGGCCATAGGTAAACTGAAAGGTCTGTACATTGTCTCTTCTTCCTGGAATGATCGGGCACGTGAATTAAATGCTGATATAGAGAAATATATCAATGGAGGCGGAAGACAATATGAGGAACTGATCAGGGTAAGACAGGACAGCGAAGATGTAGCTATGTATTATTGGTCTCCCGATGGGGTACAAGTAGGGGAGTTCCTGATGGTCAATAAATTGGTGTTCTCGGGTAACGGACAGGTGTTTAGGATTTCAATCATACAGTTTGAGGCAGAAGACCTTAAATTGGCGGATCTTATAAAGGTAACACTGGATATTGCAAAAGAAAACTAAATGATTTATGAGCATGGGTATAAGTTTCATCCGCTTGTTGGCGGCAGCAGCGGCAGTGGCTGCGTTATGTTCCTGCAGCACTCCTAAAATGTATGATGTCCTGCTCTCTGGTGAGGGTGTGGATCTCTTTCCGGACAGCTCCCGGGTTCTGGTGTTCCATAAAGGGGCGGATTTCCGTTTCGATGATCCGGTGGCGTCTGCTCCCCTTGACGGAGGCACTTTCAATATGTCATTCCAGGACTCTGTGGTCAGGCAGTATGAACTGATGTTCGAGGAGGATATGATGGACGGTCAGTTCCAGTATTTCAACTTCTTTTCGGACAGAGCGCCGCTTCATTTCACTTTCGGCAGTAAGTTCGGGGAACTGACAGTCGATGTCAACGGCAGCAGGGACAATGATGAACTGTATCTGTACAGGAATAAATCTACTGAAGGTTATGACCTCGCCGACAGCATGTATTATGAGATAGACAAATGGATTCTGGCCCGTTACGGCGAGGACGGCTGGCCGGAGGAGGGCTCGGAGGATTATCGGACTGTGCAGGCCATGTATGACAGAGCCGGGGCTGTGCGGGACAGTATCCGTGAGCATTCTGGTTATGAAGAGTGGGTGAGGGACAGACTGGTGTCTCACAGGACTCTCGCCGGGCTGTCGGAGATATGCAGCAGCATCAGGTTGGATGTGCAGGAGATGAAAATGGGACACCAGGATACACTGAGTTCATTTTACCTCGACCTTTTTGAGGAGTACCGCAGGCTGTATCCGGATAACGAACTGACTCTGGCAACGGATGCTCTTCTTGCTGATCTGGAGAGAATCGCTCCGGGAAAGCCCGCCCCGGATTTCAGTGCTCCGTCGCTGGACGGACAGCGCTACCGCCTGTCGGAGCTGCTCAAGGGCAATGCCGTGACCGTTCTGGACTGCTGGGCCTCCTGGTGCGGCCCGTGCCGGAAACATTCGCGGGAACTGATACCCCTCTATGAGAAATACCGGGACCATGGAATGGCCGTGGTCGGAGTGGCCCGGGAATATGACTCTTTGGACGATATGCGTGCAGCGGTGGAAAAGGACGGCTATCCGTGGATTCAGCTCTATGACCTGGACGGCGCCGAGGGCATCTGGAATCTCTACGGCCTTTCCACTGCCGGCGGAGGTATTTTCCTGATAGACAGTGAAGGAAATCTCATAGACAAGTTTGACGATACGGCCGCCATTGCCGCATGGCTCGAGGCGAATCTCTAGGGATGCTTCTGTCAGAAATCAGCTGAATCTTGAAAAAAAACCGAGATTCAGCTGGTTTTCGACAGATTTGCAGCTTTCTTGCAGGGGCGGTGCTGCGGGCGGAGATTTTTTTGTATATTCGCGCATTCCTAAAACGTCTATGGTAAAACGGCTGAGAAAATACCGCTTTCTGAACTGCCTTCTCGTATCCCTGTTCATAGGGTTTTACGTGAGCAACACGCTGTTTGTCCATACGCATTATTATCAGGGGTATTCCATAACCCACTCGCATCCTTACGCCAAGAATACCGACGGTCTTCCGGACCATACGCACACTGCCAATGACCTGAGGGTGATATCCGCCTTCAACGCCTCTGTCTTCTTTGCGGCGGAGACGGTGACCGTGGACGATGTCTGCCGTATTCCGGTGGCGGTGTATTCTGAAAGCGGATGCAGTGAGGCAGTGGCCGGAGTGCCGCTGCTCCATGGGCTCAGGGCCCCTCCAGTACGTTCTGTCTGAATTATTTCCCCATTCCATTCTTTCCCGGCGGGCCGCAATGTGTCCTGTCGGGTAACTACATTGTAATTATTTAGATAGAACATTCATGTACAGATATTTCATACCCGGCCTCATGCTGATGCTGACAGCATGCGCCGGCAACAGGACCACACAGGAAACCGCTGAGGTCATCCGTCGCGGCGACACTGTGATAATCAGCAACAATTCACCTATACTCAAGCAGATAGAATTTACAACCGTAGAACCTGAGACCTGGTCGGCGCAGTTCCGTACTGTGGGCGAGGTGACCCCCGTGGCGGGAAAGATAGCGGAGATCTCCGCCCCTTTCTCCGGCAGGGTGGAGGGATGCAGCGTGCGTCTCGGGCAGAGGGTGGAGGAGGGAACTCCGGTATTTGCCCTCGGCTCCTCGGATTTCTACGAGGCGGTGAGGACGTATTTTTCCGCAAAGTCCAATAATGAACTGGCGGCAAGGCGCTATGCCCGTCAGAGCGGACTCTCCCGCAACGGAGTGGGGGCGGTCCGGGAGCTGGAACAGGCCAGGAGCGAGGCCTATATCGCGGAGCGGGAGCTGGAGCAGGCTGCCGCGGTACTGCGTATTTTCAATGCTGATACGGCCTCTCTGCGGATGGGGCAGCCGCTTACGGCAGTCTCTCCGATAGCGGGCGAGGTGCTCAGCTGCGACATGACCATCGGCAGCTATGTCTCCGAGGGAGAAGGTCCGCTGGCAGTGGTGGCCGATCTCTCGAAGGTGTGGGTAAGGGCCTTTGTCAAGGAACGCTATTTCGGAGCAGTGCAGGAAGGGGACAGGGCGGAGGTCCATATACCCTCGGCTCCGGACATGATATACACGGGGCGGATACACTATGTGGGCGAGATGGTGGACCCGGACAGCCGGGCTCTGGAGGTGATAGTGGAGTGTGACAATTCTGCCCGCAGTCTCAAGCTCGGGATGTTCTGCAACGTCCTCTTCTCCGGCACTCCGCGGGAGTCCATTATCCTGCCGGCCACGGCCCTGATGCAGGAGAGCGGCAGTGACTTCGTGTACCAGCGGCTCGGGGACGGCTCCCTGCTGAGGCGCAGGGTGGTCTCCGAGACTGTCGGGGACGGCAACGTGCGTATACTCGGCGGACTGGACGGAGGCGAGACGGTCATGACCCGTGGTGGAATATACCTGAATATGTAGGCTATGGAGAAGTTTATAGACAGACTGCTCGAGCGCAGATGGCTCGTGCTGGCCGTGTTCATCCTGCTCGCGGCCCTCGGAATGTATGCCTGGAAGCATCTGGCGATAGACGCCTACCCCGATATCGCCGATGTGTCGGTGGGAGTGGCCACCCAGGTGCCCGGACTCGCCGTAGCCGAGATAGAACAGCAGATTACCGTGCCTTTGGAGAGGGAACTGAACGGAATTCCCGGTCTGAAGGTGATGCGCAGCAAGAATTTTTTCGGCATATCCAAGATAACCCTTGTCTTCGAGGACGGGGTGGACGACTACTGGGCCAGGCAGCGGGTGATGGAGCGGATCGCGGACATCGAGCTGCCCTTCGGGGCGCAGCCCGGACTCGACCCGCTGACCTCCCCTACGGGCGAGATATTCCGCTATGTGGTCACGGGAGACCGCAGCCTCCGGGAACTGACTGACCTGAACCATTGGGTGATAATCCCGCGTCTGAAGCAGATCTACGGTATCGCGGACGTCTCCAACTTCGGCGGCATCACGACCCAGTATCAGATCGAGATAGCCCCCGACCGGCTGACCGCCTACGGTCTCTCGCTGAGCGAGGTGACCGATGCGATAGAGGACAATAACGCCAATGCCGGAGGCAGCACCCTCATGCGCGGGGACCTGAGCTATGTGATCCGCGGGGTGGGTCTGGTCCAGGACTTGGACGACCTGGGCAACATCGTGGTCCGCAGTGACGGAGGGGCCCCCGTCTATCTCCGGGACGTCGGTATGCTCAAGTACGGCAACCTGGAGCGCAAGGGCATCATGGGCTATCTCGACGATGAGACGGACTATGAGGACGGAGTGCAGGGCATGGTCCAGCTGCTCCGTTATGAGAACCCCTCGCAGGTGCTCCGGGAGGTGAAGCGGGCGGTGCAGGACCTCAATGAGAACATCCTTCCGGAGGGAGTGCGGCTGAAGGTCTTCTACGACCGTACCGATCTGGTGGACGCCACCCTTCATACCATAGTGCATACCCTTTCCTTCGGTATCCTGCTGGTGCTGGCCATACTGATGATCTTCCTCGGCAGTCCTAAGAGCGCCCTGCTGGCGACCGTCGCCATTCCCCTGTCGCTGCTTATTGCATTTATCCTCATGTGGCTGACGGACATTCCGGCCAACCTCCTTTCGCTCGGAGCCATAGACTTCGGAATCATAGTGGACGGCACCATCGTGATGATGGAGACCATCCTCAAGAAAAGGGAGGACGATCCCTCCGCGCTGCTGGACCGCAGGACGATAGCCCAGAGGGCGGCAGAGGTGGCCAAGCCTATTTTCTTCGCTACCCTTATCATCATCACCGCCTACCTGCCGCTCTTCGCATTTGACCGGGTGGAGCGCAAGCTGTTTACCCCGATGGCATTTACCCTGAGCTTCGCCCTGCTGGGCGCTTTAGCGGCGGCCCTGCTGCTCATTCCCGGACTGGCCTATTCGGTCTACCGCAAGCCGCAGAAGGTGTACCGCAACAAATGGATGGAGGCCTTGACAGTCAAGTACAAAGCTGCTACGGCCGCCATCATCGGAGCCCCCCGGAAGCTGATTGCGCCCATTGCCGCAGTGCTCGCGGCAGTCATCGGGCTGTCGGTGTATGTGGGCAAGGATTTCATGCCGGAACTGGACGAGGGCAGTATCTGGATACAGGTGCAGCTGCCGGCCGGTATGTCCCTCGAGAAGTCTTCCGAGATGGCCACTGAACTGAGGCACAGGCTGAGAGAGTTCGACGAAGTGACATACGTCATGACCCAGACAGGACGCGATGACGAGGGCGTGTGTCCGTTCTCGTTCTCCCATATCGAGGTGATGGTCGGACTCAAGCCCTATAAGGAATGGGAGAGGGGACGCCGCAAGTCTGACCTGATCAACGACATGGCGGCCATGCTGGAGACGATGCCCGGCTACGGGGCCGGATTCTCACAGCCTATCATCGACATGGTGATGGACCAGATAGCGGGGTCGCACAGTGACTTAGCTGTCAAGATATACGGCGAGGACCTGGATGAGGCCAGGCGCATAGCGGAAGAGATTGCGCAGGTCGTATCCGGTATCGAGGGAGCGGGGGATGTCAGGCTGGCGGAGGAGCCTTTCCTGCCGCAGCTGCAGATAGTGGTGGACAGGGACCGGATAGCCCAGTACGGACTCAATGTGGCCGATGTGGCTGAGCTCATCGAGGTGGCCCTGGGCGGAAAGGCTGTCTCCCAGGTCTTTGTGGGCAGCAGAGTCTACGACGTGACCTGCCGTTACACCGAGGAGTCCAGGGATACGCCCGAGAAGATAGGCGCCCTCATGCTCACCTCGGCTTCCGGGGCCAAGATTCCGCTCGCGGCCGTGGCAGATGTACGCACTACCATAGGAGCCAGCATGATATCCCGGGAGATGAACCGCCGTGTGACCACCGTCCAGGTCAACCTCAGGGACCGGGACCTCTCCTCATTCGTGGCCGAGGCCGACCGTGCTATAAGGCACAATGTGTTCTACGACCACCGCGATTTCAGTTATGCCTGGGGCGGACAGCTTGAGAATCAGGACAGGGCCTTCAGCCGGCTGGCGCTGGTCGTGCCGGTGACCCTCGCCGTGATGTTCCTGCTGCTGTTCTTCTCCTTCGGCAATTTCCGTCAGGCCGGACTGCTGATAGCCCTGCTGCCGCTGATGATATTCGGCGGTATGCTGGCCCTGGTAGTGAGGGGGATGACCTTCAACATCTCCTCGGCGGTGGGATTCATAGCCCTTTTCGGACTGGCGATACAGAACGGGGTCATCATGCTCTCACATATCAATATCCTGCGCAAGCGGGGCTATGAGCTGCGGCAGGCCGTCATCGAAGGAGCCTCCCACCGTCTGCGACCGATGCTGATGACCGCAACTGTGGCCATCTTCGGACTGCTGCCGGCCTCGCTGGCCACCGGCATAGGCTCTGACGTACAGCGGCCTTTAGCGACGGTCATCGTCTATGGACTGCTCTTCGCCACTCTCGTGACCCTTTTCGTGCTGCCGGCGCTGTACTACCTGATGGAGAGGCGCAGGCTCAGATTGTCGGACAATAAAAATAATACACACTCCGGGGCAGTGCTCAGGACTCTACTGCTGCTCCCGGCAATCCTGGGCACCGCTGGGATTCTGCACGCACAGCCTGTGAAAATAGGCTACGGGGCCTATCTGGAGGCCGTGGCGGCCGGCAATCTGGAATATGCCGCCGAGAAACTGAATATCGACATCTCGCAGGCCGAGCTGACGGCGGCGCGGGTGTTCAGCGACGTGACCCTCTCCGCATCGTACAGCAACAACAGTGACTGGAGCATGGCAATGGGTCAGGGAGCGGAGTTCGAGCTGAGCAAGAACATCACCTTCGGAGTGCGGCGGGCCCGCATGGACCTGGCTGCAAACCAGAAGGCCCTGACCGAAGCTCTGCTGGACGACTATCTGCGCCGTCTCAGGGCTCAGGCGACCGTGGTCTACCTCGAGGCCATGAGGCAGCAGGAACTGTACCGGGTGCAGCTCGACTCATACGACAATATCCGGAGGCTCGCCGAGAGCGACAGTCTCCGCTTCGAAGCCGGTGAGATCACAGAGATAGCCGCGCGGCAGAGCCGCTTAGAGGCGGATATCCGGCACAATGAGATGGCGGAAGCGGAAGCGGACCTGTACCAGGCCCTTGCGGCTCTCGGCGTGCAGATGGGACGGTCCTCGCGGGATACCCTTTTCGGACCGGATGCCGTCCTGCAGCCGCTGGTCCGGGATTTTATCCTCGACTCGCTGCTTGCCGCCGCATACGGAGGGCGGGCCGACCTGATGGCGGCCATGCGCAATGAGGAGGTGGCGGCAGCTGCCCTGAACCTCACCCGCAAAGAGCGCGGGCCGGACATCGAGCTGTCGTTGGGAGCCAATATCAACTCCGAGGTGCTCAATGAGATTGCCCCGGCTCCGGCATTTACCGGAATCTCCGCAGGGCTGGCCATTCCTCTGAAATTCTCCAGCATCAACCGGGGAGCGGTCGATGCCGCCCGGGGACGTCAGGCGCAGGCCAGGATGCAGACCCGGCAGGTGGAGCTCCAGATAGAGACCGAGGTGCTGCAGGCTTACCGGCGCTATGCCCTTCTGTCGCAGCAGGTAGTCTCGAACGGTGACCGTCTGCTCTCGGACGCCCGCAGCGTGATGGACGGCATGCTCTACAGTTACAGTCAGGGAGAGGTCTCGCTGCTCGAGGTCCTCGATGCCCAGCGCACCTACAATGACGTGCGGGCCAGGTACATCGACGTGGTCTACGGACAGGCCCTGGCACTTGTGGAACTGGAACTTGCGGCCGGAATCTGGGATATCGTGATTCTGTAGGCCGCAGGCGTGTCTAGACGATTATAAACGGCTAAAAACGTTTTTAGCCGTTTATAATCGTTTATAGTCGTTTCGAGATGGCCTGCCTTCGAAATTTTGACTTATATTTGCGCTTGAAAATAATAAATAGTATGGCAAAAGAACTCGAACAGATTGATGTTGCCGCGGCTAACGCAGCGAAGCTCAAGGCCCTGCAGGCAACGATGGACAAGATAGAAAAGGATTTCGGCAAGGGTGCCATCATGAAGCTCGGAGACCGTCCTGAAGGGGACGTGTCGGTGATTCCCTCCGGCTCCATTGCCCTGGACCACGCTCTCGGGATAGGAGGCTATCCCCGCGGCAGGGTGATCGAGATATTCGGCCCCGAGTCCAGCGGTAAGACCACCCTCGCCATACACGCCATAGCGGAGGCCCAGAAGGCCGGCGGCTTTGCGGCCATTATCGATGCGGAGCACGCCTTTGACCGCACCTACGCGAAGAATCTCGGAGTGGACGTGGACACCCTCCTCATATCCCAGCCCGACAACGGGGAGCAGGCCCTTGAGATAGCCGATGACCTGATCCGCAGCGGGGCTATAGACATCATCGTGGTGGACTCCGTGGCCGCCCTGACTCCGAAGGCGGAGATCGAGGGTGAGATGGGAGACCAGAAGATGGGACTGCAGGCCAGGCTGATGAGCCAGGCCCTGAGGAAACTCACCGCCAACATTTCGAAGACCAACACATGCTGCATCTTCATCAACCAGCTGCGCGAGAAGATCGGCGTGATGTTCGGCAACCCCGAGACCACTACCGGCGGCAACGCCCTGAAGTTCTACGCCTCCGTCCGCATCGACGTGCGCAAGGTTACCCAGCTCAAGGACGGGGAGGATCCCACCGGCAACCGTACCCGCGTCAAGATCGTCAAGAACAAGATGGCCCCTCCGTTCCGCAAGGCCGAGTTCGACATCGTCTTCGGCGAGGGTATCTCCAAGATAGGCGAGATCGTGGACCTCGGAGTGGAGTTCGACATCATCAAGAAGAGCGGCTCCTGGTTCAGTTACGGTGAGTCCAAGCTGGCTCAGGGACGCGAGGCAGTCAAGAAGCTGCTGATGGACAACCCTGAGCTCTGCGAGGAGATAGAGGGCAAGATCCGTGAGACTATGAAGAACATGGAAGACTGAGTTTAACATCTAACAGACACCTACATTATGCAGACAGTATTGAGCGGTATCCGCTCCACCGGCCACCTTCACCTCGGCAACTACTTCGGAGCGCTGCGCAACTTCGTAAAGATACAGGACGACTACAACTGCTTCTATTTCATAGCGGACCTACATTCGCTCACTACACATCCCCATCCGGATGATTTCCATGCGAATGTCAAGACCATCCTGGCCGAGTATCTGGCTTCCGGTCTGGATCCGGAGAAAGTCACGATATTCGTGCAGAGCGACGTTCCGGAAGTGAGCGAGCTGTATGTGCTTCTGAACATGATCTCCTACAAGGGCGAGCTGGAACGTACAACCACCTTCAAGGACAAGGTCCGTCTGGCCAAGGCCAAGGCCCGCAATGTCCGCCTGGAGGACGTCGCCGAGGATGACCACAACGACGAGGGCATCAACATCAGCGCCGGTCTGCTGACCTACCCCGTACTGATGGCCGCCGACATCCTGATCCACCGCGCGGACTACGTGCCCGTGGGCAAGGACCAGGAACAGCATCTGGAGTACGCCAGGGTGCTGGCCCGCCGCTTCAACAACATGTACGGCGAGGAAGTTTTTGTAGAGCCCCGCGGCTTCAACTTCGGCGGCGAGCTCATCAAGGTGCCCGGCCTCGACGGAAGCGGCAAGATGGGCAAGAGCCAGGGCAACGGCATCTACCTCTACGACGACGAGAAGACCATCACCAAGAAGGTCATGAAGGCCCTGACCGACAGCGGTCCCGTAGAGCCCAACAGCCCCATGCCCGAGTGCATTGACAACCTTTTCACCCTCCTGGCCCTGGTATCCGAGCCCTCGACCGTCGAGTACTTCCGCGAGAAGTGGAACGACTGCTCCATCCGCTACGGAGACCTCAAGAAGCAGCTTGCGGCCGACATCTGCAAGGTGACCCTGCCTATCCGCGAGCGCATAGACGCCATCTACAACGACGATGCCTACCTCCACCGCGTAGTGTCCGAAGGCCGCGACAAGGCCCGCGCCTCCGCCTCGGCCACCCTTGCCCTCGTCCGCAAGGCTATGGGCTTCAAAGTATTCTGACCCCACTCACATATTTCATAACACTCTTACACCGCGCATTGCAGCCCCGCCGGTCATCCGGTACGGCTGCGATGCTTTTTCTGAACTGCCGTATCTGTGTCGCTGTTTCTTTGCCGCCGTTTCTTCGCCCTGTTGCTTTCCCCGCCCGGCAGTCTTTTCCATTGCTCCACGTCCGCACATCCCCGCCCGGCTTTCTCGCTCTCCTACCTTCGGAAGGTGTGCAGTTTCCCCACATTTTCTACTCACCTTCCGAAGGTGTGCAGAAGCCGTACCGTCCCGAGAACCGTCTGTAGCCGCATTTCCCCACCCACCGTACCATTCCCACCTTCCGAAGGTGAGCAAGTTTCCCACATTTTCTACACACCTTCCGAAGGTGCGCAGAAAAAATCAAGTAAATTTGCTGCGACAAATCACTAAACTACTAAAGAATATGTTCAACCACTACACCGTAGAAATCTGCGCTCCGTCGTACGAGAGCGCCATAGCCGCGCAGAGAGGCGGGGCTGCGAGAATAGAACTGTGTTCCGAACTGGATGCCGGAGGAGTGACCCCTTCCTACGGGCTGATTCAAGGAGTGAGTGCTGCGCTGACTATTGCCGTCAACGTGCTGGTCCGTCCGAGATCCGGAGATTTCCTGTATTCGTCCTACGAGGTGGAGACAGTGACACGCGATATAGCGCTGTGTGCGCAGGCCGGTGTACAGGGTGTCGTGGTAGGTGCGCTGACGGCGGATGCGAAAGTGGACCGGACGGCGGCTGCCGAGTGGCTGAAGGAGGCTCGCAGACATGGACTGTCGACAACATTTCATCGGGCAATCGATTGTGCTGATGGTATTTACGATGCACTCGAGGATGTCGCATCACTGGGGTACGACCGCGTGCTGACCTCCGGCGGGTGTCCGACTGCCTGGGAAGGCCGTGAGACGATAGCCCGTATGCAGGCCATGATGGCAAACCATACGGGAAGCGCCCGCAAACCGCTGATAATCATGCCTGGATCCGGTGTCAATCCGACCAATATACGCGACCTGGCCTTGCAGACCGGAGTGAACGAGCTTCATCTGTCGGCCACCAAGCGGCACAAGTCCGGTATGCGCGTGCTCTCCGGCATTGCGCAGGAGGAGACGGTAGTCCACAGCGATGAGGAGACTGTGCGTCGGGCAGTGGCGGCACTCTGCTGAACTCTGCTGACTTGTTGCTGAGGAGGTGCCAGGATTGCAAGTCTGTGTATTCAGGATTGCCCCTGTTCGCGAGGCATTGTCCTTCGGCAGGTCGTCGCAGGACGAACATGCACATTACGGTGCACCATCGTCTGGGTTGCGCGGAAACACCAGGTAGTCAGTGCGTAATGACTCAAAAAGTATTTTTATAAAAAATAAGAAATTTAAAAACGTAAAAATCTTCCTGGTAAGAACGTGCTATTTTGACTTTTCCCTTGATTATCAGTAGATAAACTATATATTTGAGGAGCCTGTCGGGTCTCTTGAGCCGGACTATTCTGGTCATTTGAGCCAGTTGATAGGAACCGACAGGCATCAGTATTATTATTTATCAACCTTAACTTAAAAAGTACAGATTATGAAGGGAAAGATCTACCATCTATGCTACACCTCCCACGGCGAGGTTCTATGTAGAAAGTATCTGGATTACTGCATGCTGTTCAATTGTATCGCTCAGGCAACGATTGGCACCGGTGCTCAGCTGCTTGCGTATGCCATTATGTCCACACACGTTCATCTCATAGTGATAACGGAGCATCCGGCGGCTTATATCCAGAGAATAAGATCGTCTTACACTCAGATGTTTAACAGACGGTATTATCGAAAAGGGACATTAGGAGAACCGTCATTCTATTTTGTGGAACTGATAGGGAGGCGTCATGTTACGGCTGCGATAAGTTATGTTCTGAGAAACCCCGTGCATCATGAACTGACATCGAATCCGTATGATTATGAGTTCTCGTCGATCGGTTTGTATTTCAGGAAAGAAACGAGGAGACCGGAGAACCCGCGTCCTAAGAAAGCAACAAAGCCTTTCGCTGCAATAATCCGCAGAGATAACAGGCAGAGGCTTCCGGAGGGATTGGTATTTGATGATGAAACTGGACAGATAGAACCGTCTCAGCTGGTGAACAGTGCTGTGGTAGAGGGATTTTTCGGTTCTTACGCTGCGTTTGATTACGGTCTTCAAAGGCGTGACTATCAAGTGTGGGAAACGGAACAGTTGCAGGATAGGGACGGACAGTCAGCGATAACGGTCGGAATTATTGAGCCTTATCTTTCCGGCAAAGACCTTGAGCGTATTTTGAGTCAAAGCAAGCAATGGGCAAAGGAAAAACCGATTCTGGATATGGATGTTTGTGCGTTAGTGGATGAAAAGTATGTGCCGGGGTATGGCAAGAAAAGTTACGCGCAACTTACGGATTCAGAAAAAGTTGCGATAGCAGATAGCATCAGGCGGCAGTATGGCGTAGGAAAGGCTGTGCTTTCGCGGTGTCTTGGGATAGTGCTTTAACGATATAGTAAAGTAGAAATAAGAAACCGGCAGAGCGCACGCGACTCCACCGGTTCGGTCCTCACAGTTTAAGTGCCGTTGGCCTCTAGTGCAGATCAGTAAGAGACTGTGACGGTCAGGCCCTGATCTGTCTCTCTGGGTTCATCGGCGGGTGCAGGCTCGGAGAGAGTAATCTCAAGGTCGTCTCTGTAGTAGTACTTTTCGTCTCCGTTGAGGTAGAAATTATCCGGATTTGTGATTTTGACAGTTGCACTCTGGCTGTATTTGGTGGCGGTCATGGGAACTGTGGACTGGGTCCGGATCATGTCTCCGTCAGCATCGAACTCGATGCCGCCGGTCAGGTCGTTTATAGAACAGGTGTATTGGACGTAGGTCCAGGACCAGGTGCGCTGTGTCTCTTCTTCGGAGAATTCATATTTGCTCATGAAGGATTCGTAATCCTCATCTCCGACTACTCTGTCCCCATCGTACAATCCTATGGATGGCAAGAATATGTGAGCGCTTCTGTTTCCCGTCAGTCCCAGAAGATTCAGGATACCCATGACGACATCTTCATCCTCGAAGAAATAGTTCAGGAATAAGTTGAAATCCAGATACCCGGTGTTTTCATATTCCGTTATGACCGGTAAATATGTTTCACCGTTATACGTCATGGAGGTCAGATCCCTGTTTTCCCACGAGTATGTGAACTGTCCCGAATTGACATCTTTCAGGTAGCCCTCCTGATCGTATGTGATATTCCATATTGTGCCGTACATATTGTCCAGGACGGTGGCTTTTCCTTCGTCGTCTACAGTGAATTTCCCCATATCTGTCATGATGACTTCACCTTGACCATATTCCAAATAGTAAGTTTCGGTATACGGGTAGTCATCGGAATACTGCAGTGAGGACAGCCTGCCCTGTTCATCATAACCGAATGCCCAGCTGAAAGAATAATCAAACGATCCGTCATGGAAAAACTCAAGCAGTATGCTCTTGGGCTTCTTTCCGGTCGGCTGCTCCGGTTCTTCCGGATTTTCCCCGTCAGCAGCATTCTGAGTGACGGTTACCGTAGTCTCGTCAGTACCGCAGGTGATACGGACGGTGGCGGTGCGGGCCTCTGCCTCATTGTTGGCGGAAGCCGAGAGGGTAGCGGCGATCTCTCCGGCTTCACCGGAAGCCGGCGAAATGTTCAGCCATTCCCCGCCCTCGACTGATGCTGTCCAGTCAGCGGTGGCGGTGAAGGAAATGGCAGTGTCGGTAGCGGCGGCCGGAAGGGTCATCTGTGCGTCTGAGTGCAGGAACACGGAACCGTTCTCCGGTTTCTCCTGGCAGCCGACAGCCATCAGCGCGGCGGCCGCGGCAGCGGTAAGAGTAAGGGTAAAATGTTTCATATTCAGTCAAATTTTATTTATGCAAAGTAAGGAACAATAACGAATCGAGTCAATCACGGAAAACCATGATTTTAAACGGTCCACGCTTTTAGGGAAAATAAAAACCGACGGAGTGGGTGCTCCGCCGGTCATGCTTTCACTTACTCTGTTGCATGGAGTGTGCGGCTCAATAAGTGATGGTGACGGTCAGGGTCTGCTTGCCCTGAGTGGTCTTGCCGGTCGGTATCAGCTCGCCATAGGAGATGCTGACGTTCTCCCGGTAGTAGATATTCTCTCCGTCAATTACCCCGTCAGGATGGTCAATGTCGTAAGGTTCGACTGTATAGGTCTGGGAATACTGAGTCCATGTTACGGGCATTTCCGAGACAACTGACATCAGGTCTCCTTCGTCATCATATTCAAATCTGCAGGTAATGTCGTCGAATACGCAGTAAGCTGCCGAGAACAGGTATACAACGCCGGATTCTACTTCCGTCTCAGTGTAGTATTCCCTGTCGAACGGATCATTTCCGTCGTCATTTCTTATCCACCCGCTTTGGTCCTCAGGAGACCATCTGCTCTCGGTCATCTGGAAGGTGGGCTTGGTCAGATGCGTACCTCTGCGGCCGGTCATATCCATCAATCCCTGCGGCATTCCGTATCCATACGGGGTGATATAGGACATTCCGCTCCATAGCCAGTTGTAGTCGAAATATCCGGTGTTCTCTTCCTCCGTCAGAAAAACGGGAAACTTTTCCATTTCCTCCCCGGGATTATTCCTGTCAGCCTCGATGGAGAATATGTCTCCGTCCTTCCATGTGAGATACCAAGGGTAGGAGTCCTCTGGCTCAATCTTTTCCAGATATCCGTCGCTGTTGTAGGCCAGGCCCATGTTATACGGGCCGTAGGTTTCACCATCGAAGCTCTGGGTCATAGATTCATTAATGACTTTTCCTTCAGAGTCCAGCGTCCATTCCACGACAGATAAGCCGGAGAGTTCATCGCTTCTAAATTCAATGTTGATGTTAACAGAATTCTGCCCGTACTCAAATTTATAGTCATTCTCTGGCCAGCCGAAGTTTCCGTTATCAGTCTTGAACAGCATGGATACGACTTTTCCTTCCTCGTCGTATCCGAAGGTATAGTCGTGGTGGTAGAGATATCCGTCTTCATCCAGAACCATCGAGATGCTATTGGGCATCTTTCCGGTCGGCCGCTCCGGCTCCTCCTCGTCTGCAGCATTCTGAGTGACGGTCACCGTAGTCTCGTCAGTACCGCAGGTGATACGGACGGTGGCGGTGCGGGCCTCTGCTTCATTGTTGGCGGAAGCCGAGAGGGTTGCGGCAATCTCTCCGGCCTCACCTGAAGCAGGCGAAACGCTCAGCCAGTTTCCGCCTTCGACGGCAGCGGTCCATTCAGCGGAGGCGGTAAATGAAATGACGGTATCTGCCTCGGCAGCGGGCAGCGCTATCTCAGCATCGGAGTGCAGGGATACGGAACCTTTTCCGCCATCCGGTTTCTCCTGGCAGCCGGCAGCCATTAGCGCTGCAACGGCGGCAGTAGTAAGAATAAGGGTAAAATGTCTCATGTTATGCAGAAATTTTGTTTATGCAAAGTAATGAACAATAACGGCTTCTGTCAATCACGGGAAACCATGATTTTAAAGGGCCCCACGCTTTCGCACCTTCGGAAGGTGTGTAGAAAATGTGAGGAAAGTCCTCACCTTCGGAAGGTGGGAAAGATGCCGTAGAAGGGGAAATGCGGCTGCAGTGGCTTCTCGCAGGGGTGCCTCATCTGCGCACCTTCGGAAGGTGAGTAGAAAATGTAGGGAAACGGCCCACCTTCGGAAGGTGGGAATGGTACGGTGGATGGGGAAATGCGGCTACAGGTGGCTCTCGGGGCAGTGCGGCTTTTGCGCACCTTCGGAAGGTGTGTAGAAAATGCAGGGAAAGTCCTCACCTTCGGAAGGAGTGGAAAGGACGGAAGGGGGTATGGAGGAATGTGGTGGAAGGGGTGTGGGGCAGGCCTATTGCAGGCGGGCTGGGGGTATGAGGCCAAGGGTGATGGCTTTCATGACCATGTCGGCGGCGTTGGTGGCCCCGAGCTTGCGCATGATGTGGCTGCGGTGGGACTCGACGGTGTTCTCGGTGATGTAGAGGATAGATGCGATCTCGCGGGAGTCCTTGCCGTCGGCTACCAGCTGGAGTACTTCGAGCTCTTTCGGGGAGAGGGGGGAGCATCCGGTTCCGGTTTTGCTGCCTGAGGCGGTCTGTGACGGCTGCAGCTGTCCGGGATGTCTTTGTGCTGGGAATGGTGCAGGGGATTTCTGCGTGAGGCAGGCAGCAGGGGCCTCGAGCACGCGCCGGACGGTCTGTATCAGCTCCGAGGAGTCCACGGATTTAAAGACTGTTCCGTCCACACCGCTCTGCTCCAGTTGCCGGAGAGTCCAGATCTCCTCGTGTACCGTGTTGACGACTATGCGTATGCCGGGCGCCTCGCCGCGCAGCAGCTCGATGAGCCGGAAGCCCGGGATGTCCGGCAGTTCCAGATCCAGGACGGCGAGGTCCACGTGCGTGCCATGTGCGGCTTCAATGGCTTCCCTGCCGTTGCGGGCTGTCAGGAAACAGGCATCGGGAAAAGCATGGCCTAAAACGGTATGCAGGCCTTTCAGCACTAAGTCGTGGTCGTCTATGAGGAGTATTGTCATGGCTGTATGGATGTCTGAGTTGGAATTATTGGCCCGAGGAAGGCAGGGGAACGTCGAGCCGGAATACCTGCATCTCCCCGGAAGCGGAGCCGGAGATGACCGCGCCGATGGCCTTGGCCCTTTCGGACATGACTGTCAGGCCGATGCCCTCCCGGGAAGGGGTAGGGTCGAAGGCCCGTCCGTCGTTGCTGATGGTCAGCGACAGCACCGTGTCGGAGAGTTTCAGCGCAGCCTCGATGCGGGTGGCGCCGGAGTGCCGGATGATATTGCCCATCTGTTCCTGGAATATCCTGTAGACTTCGTAGGCGATGCGCTCGGGGACCTGCTGCCAGGTGCGGGAGCCTTCGAGGGAGGCATTGAACTCTATGCCGGCGGAGGTCTGGGAGCGGAAGCGCTCGGTGTACATCTCCATTACCTCCTCGATATCGGAGAGATTGAACTGCGGGGGCATCATGTCATGGGAGATGGTGCGCACCTCGCTCCGCAGCCCTTCCAGCATTGACAGCACCTCCTCCCTTTCCGGGGAGTCCGGCCCCATGGTCGAAAGCTGCATCCCGATGCCCAGAAGGTCGTTGCACACCCCGTCGTGCAGGTCGCGGGCCACCCGGGCCCTCTCTTTCTCCAGTCCGTCGATGTATTTCTGAGCGAGCCGCAGCTCCTCCACTTTCTTCTGGTGCCTGCGCCTGAAGACCACTGTCAGCACCACTCCGGCCAGGACGGCAATCAGCACCACCGCTATGATGATCCACAGCTGCAGGGCCGCCCGGTTCCGGAGGGATTCCTGCTCCAGCCGGGATATCTCCAGTTCCTTCTCGGCCGCTCCGTATTTGGCCGACCACTCGGAAACCTGGGCTGTGATGTCGGCGTTGTAGAAGCTGTCCACGGCGAAATAGGCTTTCTCGTAGGAGTCGGCCGCGTTGCTCCATTGTCCCATGTCGGCGTAGTTGCGGGCGATGTTGAGCCAGCCCGTATCCTCCCGGACGGAGGAGTTCTCGCCTGCCGCGGAAAGGAGCTTGCGGAAGATGGCATTGCTCTCGGCATAGCGTCCCATGTCCCTGAGTATCTGGGCCTGGGTCTCGCGGAATCCAAGGACGGCCACCGATTCGGGAGGCAGCTGCTCCGCGAACTTTTCCGCCCGTGCCATGTAGTAGTCGACGGAATCCCGCTGGCCGGAGAGCTTGTGCAGCGTTACGATCATGGTGAGGGCCGAGAGCTGTTTGTCCGGCAGCCCGCTCTCTCCGGCCTTGGCCATTGCCGTGCGCAGGGCCTCCGTGCCCTTGTCGAACTGCCTGTTCCGGGCGTAGATGCCTCCCGCGTTAGTGGCCGCGTACATGACCATCTCCATGTCGGAGTCATGCTCCGCCATCTCCATCGCACGGTCGGCGTACTGCATCGACTCCTCGTCCCGGCCCATGAATGTCAGCAGGATGGCCATGCTGGTGAGCAGGCGGGTCTTCTCGGAGACGGCGGCAGGGGAGGTCTTGTCCTGGATGATGTCCCAGGCCCGGTTGTAGTAGTACAGGGTCGAGTCCATCATCGAGATACGGCGGTAGCATACTCCGAGAGACTGGAGAAATCCGCTGTAGGTCAATGAGTCCTGCTCTGTGGCGGCATACCGGTCGGCAATCTCCGCCGCTTCGAGCCAGAGGCTTATGCAGCCTCTCATGTCTCCCTCGGCGAAGGATATCTCGGCGAGGCTGTCAATCTGTAGGGCATATTGAAAATCCCGCACGGGTTCGGCCTTCAGAGAAAGGCAGCCGGCGGTAAGGGTCAGGAGCAGAAGTCCTGTCAGGAGTCTAGGGCGGTGCATAGCTGTTTCAGCAGGTTAAAATTCCAGGTGCAAATTTAGTAAAATCCCGCGTATGAAGGCATCACGGAAAACCATGATTTGCGGTCATCTTTACGCAGTGACCCTGAGACAATATCCTACTCCGCGGTGGCTGATGATGGAAACGGCGGGGTCGGCGGCCAGACGCTTGCGCAGACGGGTGATGTGGACGTTGAGGCTGCGGGTGGAAAAATAATCGTCATCGCCCCAGAGCTGCTTGAGGATGAGGGTGTTGGGGACGGTTTCACCGGGACGGGACGCGAGCAGGGCGAGGAGCTCCGCCTCCCGGGCGGGCAGGACGGTGCTGCTGCCGTCGCTCAGGCTCAGGACGGCGGAGGAAGGGTCGAAGGTGTACCGTCCCAGGACAATGGGTGAGGAACTCTGCGCTGCTGCCGCCCTGGCCCTCTGCCGTCCGAGCAGGGCATGGATCCGGACTATCAGCTCGCTCATGGCGAAGGGCTTGCGGATGTAGTCCTGGGCCCCGAGCTCGAAGCCGCGGACCACGTCTTCTGCTCCGGAGCGAGCCGAGAGGAAGAGCACCGGGACGTTCTCGCCGCATATTCCCTCCTGCCTCAGCCGCTTGACGAAGGTGAAGCCGTCCATTGTGGGCATCATGATGTCGGTGACCACGACCTCCGGCCGGAATTCCGCCGCAGCCCGCAGTCCGTCCGCGCCATTGTAGGCGCAGCGCACCTCGAAGCCCTTCTCCGAGAGGGTGTCGGCGATGATGCCCGCTAAGGTCCGCTCGTCCTCGACGAGGAGCAGCCGTATTCTGTTATCCGCGTTTTCCATTGTCCTGAATGCCTTTGAGAGTGAGGGTGAATATCGAGCCGCCGCCCGGAGCGGGACTGACGCTGATGGTCCCGCCGTGCTTTTCCACCACGAGGCGGCTGTAGTAGAGACCGATGCCGAAGCCCCTGACGTTTTGCACGTCGCCGGTGGGGATGCGGTAGTATTTCTCGAAGATGCGGCGGCGCTGGGAGGCGGGGATGCCGATGCCGTTGTCCTGCACCTCTATGCGGATGCTGCCGTCGGCGGCTGATTTCCGGAGGCGGACGGTGATTTCGGGGGAGGCGGTGGAATATTTGACCGCATTGTCCAGGATGTTGGAGATGGCGGCGGAGAGGTGGAAGGCGTCGGCGGTGATGGCGGGGAAGGGGCCTTCGGGGTAGTCCTCGGTGATGCGGGCGCGGCCGGCGGTGCTGACGGTCAGCTCGGCGCAGAGGCGGTGGAGCATTGTCCTCAGGTCGCAGGGGGCGGGTTTCAATGCCAGGTCGTCCCGCTCCTGGAGGGAGATGTCGAGGATGCGGCCGACCATTGCGGAGAGTGCTCCGAGCTGGTCGCGGATAATCTCTAAGTAGCGTCGGCGGCGTTCGGGGTCCTCGTCGGCGGAGTAGTCGAGCAGGGCCTCGCTGGCTGCTGACGCGGTGGCTATCGGGGTCTTGAGCTCGTGGGTGATGTTGTGGGTCAGGTCGCGGCGCATCTCGCTTAGGGTCTTCTGGCGGAATACGGTGTGCAGCAGGTAGATGTAGCTGAAGCAGAGGATGGCGGTGATGGCGAGGATGCCGGCGATGAGACCGGCCATTTCCCGCAGGAAGTCCCGTGAGGGGTCGGTCATCTGTACGGTGCAGACTATACGTGGTGTGGAGTCGCCTATGTGTATCGTGCGGGTAAATGTGAGCGGCCGGTCTATGACTGTGCTGTCGGAGTACAGGATTCTTGACACGGAGTCCCTGTCAGGCGTAACGGTGAAAGATCCGGTGATTTTTATGTCCGGGCCGAAGCCTTCGAGAAAATGCATCAGGGAATCCATCGATATGTTTATGCCGGCAGTGTCTATGGCCTCTGTCCCGACTGTGACAGAGCAGGGCCGGGATATGTCCTTGTACCGCAGCATGGCGTAGAAAGTCAGCAGGAAGTTGGACGTGCGGAAACCGGTCAGGCTGTCCGTATCCGGAACAGTTGCCATGATGCGGCGGATGGCGTCGGTGTAGGCTGTCCCGCTTTTGTAGACCTTGATGGAGGTAATATTTTCCATCGGTATGCTCCCGAGCATGTCCTGAAAAAAGTCGGATCCGTAAGTGCTGTCGGTCTCAAGTAGGATGATGCTCTTTCCTTTTGTCGTGCGGGCCTCCCTCTCGGCGGCGACGGCCTCATCTAAGGCGGAGTTTATCCTGCCCTCGAATTCCCGCTGCCTGTCGCGGTACGAGTCCACGAGCCACACCATCGTAAGGGTGATGGCTGCGACGAGGGCCGCTCCGACGGCTGTCCCTATGAGGATGAATGTGCGTCTGCTCTGCATGGTCTTCATGCTCCGGTGGTTTGTTGTACGTGGGGCGGTACGTTGTACGTGCCGCACTGCAAATATACACAGGGTTTCCGGACATCCGCAGAAATTAACATTCGTTAACCTGTCTCACCTTCCGAAGGTGCGCAGAGGCAGAGCCCCACGAGAGCCTGCTGTAGCCGCGTTTCTCCCTCTACCATGCCCGTTCCACCTTCCGAAGGTGTGCTGTTTTTCCGCATTTTCGCCTCACCTTCCGAAGGTGCGTAGAAGCAGAGCCCCCACGAGAGCCTACTGTAGCTGCGTTTTTCCCTCCACCATGCCCGTTCCACCTTCCGAAGGTGTGCAATTTTTCCGCGTTTTCGCCTCACCTTCCGAAGGTGTGCAGATGCCTTCCCGGGAGGTTAAGAGTTGTTAACATTTGTTAGGCATCTGTTGACGTTCGGGATGGCGTGCGTAGGGTAATTTTGCTGTCGGAAAACAATCAAAACCGAATGATGATATGAGAAAAATCTCGCTTGTAATCTTTTATGCTGCGGCATGGTCTCTCGGAGGCCTGCTGCCGATGGTATTTTCGCCCACAGACGGCAGGTGCCAGTCGATACAGGTGATGTTCAAGCCGGCGGCTTACCGGATGGACAGTATAGGGACTGCACGGATCGAGTGCCGCTACGGATATTCCTGGCTGCGGGATACGACTGCGCGGATTTCTGCGGACGGCGGGCTGGTCTCCGGAGATAGTGCGGATGTGGAGCGGGGAATGATGCTGCTGCAGTGCGGCGGGCCTTCCGGGGTGTCGCGGTTCTACAGCTACGACCGGTTCTATCTGGATTCGCTGATGTTGGCTGCGGAAGGAGGCGGCACCATGCCGGATGTGTGGTCGCTGCCGGCCGGTACGGCATTTACCGTGTACAAGAATTTTCCGGAGCTGGGGCGGATGACTTCGACCGATGTCATTGGTACGGAGAACTATCTGATGGAAGAGGCGGTGCCGGACTTCGGCTGGAGGGTGCTGGACGAATGGAGGGAGGTGCTGGGATACCGGGTGAGGCGGGCGGAGTGCTCGTTCCGGGGCCGGGACTATGTAGCCTGGTTCGCGCCTGACCTGCCGTTTTCCGAGGGGCCGTGGAAGTTCTGCGGTCTGCCCGGGCTGATTCTGGAGGTGTACGATACCCGGCTGCAGTACCATTACGTGCTGCAGGGGCTGTCGGTGGCGGATATCGGTATACGGGTGGAAATGCCTGACGCGCAGTATATCCGGACCGATGTAGGCAGCTATCTGCGTACCCTGAGACGTTATACTGGGAACCCGATGCTGTTCGACATCGATATGTCGGCTATCTCTTCCGTGAGGATTTCAAAGCCGGCGGACGGGGGCGACCCATCTGTGCTGCATTTTGATTTTCAGGAAATACTTTAAAGTCGTAGTGTATGAGAATATTTATCGTTGATTTCATCTCCGCGTTTTCCGGTGTTCTTTCCACAACGGCAGCAAATCGCGGAAAATGGTGCCATTGCGGCAGAGGCGTTTCGTCGGTGCCCTCTCTACAGGCTCTGTATGCGTGGTTACTCGCATCCCGCTCTACCACAACGGCAGCAAATCATGGGAAACGGTGCCGTTGCGGCATGGGCGTTTCGGCGGTGTCCTCTCTACAGGCTCTGTATGCGTGGTTCCTCGCATCCCGCTCTACCGCAACGGCAGCAAATCGCGGGGAATGGTGCCATTGCGGCAGAGGCGGACTGATGGGACGCAACTGGGGTGGGGATAAGGTGGATATGGGGTGCTGTGAAAATTGGGACCGGAAGCAGGGTATGGAGTGGCGTAGATGCTTGAGGATGGTGGATGCGGTGAAGAAGGTGGATGCGGTGGCGGCCGTGGCCGCGGTGCTGATGCTGTTGCCGGTCGCCGCAGCCGGACAGAACACCGTGACCATTTTCTCGGAGGAGACGCAGGGCTATGAGCGGATTGGTACGGCCTTGATAGAGTGCACCTACCGCTATGCCTGGCTGCAGGACACGACCTCGGGGACGCGGATGACTCCGGAGGGGACCCTGCTCTCGGGCGACAGTTCCGATATCGCCGATGACGTGATGCTGCTGCAGTGCGGCGGTCCGGACGGGATATCGCGGTTCTACAGCTACAGCCAGTACTACCGCGATTCGCTGATAACCTCGCTGGTGCAGTCCGGAACTAATGATTTTTCCTCGGTCGGGGACGTGAAGGGCGGAACGGATGTGCAGATATTCAAGAACTGGCCCAGGACCGGGCGGATGACGATGATAGACAAAATGCTGGACTGGTTCGAGGTGGTGGAGGCCGTGCCGGATTTCGGCTGGGTCGTGACTGACGAGTGGAAGGAGCTGCTCGGATACCGGGTGAGGCGTGCGGAATGCTCGTTCCGGGGCCGGGACTACGTGGCCTGGTTCGCTCCGGAGCTGCCGCTGTCCGAAGGACCCTGGAAGTTCTGCGGTCTGCCCGGGCTGGTGATGCACGTGTACGATACTGATTGTCAGTATGTGTATCTGCTCACGGGTATCCGTCAGGTGGCCGGTCTGCCGGTGATGATGCCGGACGAGCAGTATGTCCGCACCGATCTGCGCAAGTACTACCGCACCCTGCGCCGTTATATAGAGGATCCGATCGGCTTCGTTACCGCCGGAATGGACGTGACGAGCATCCGGCTCACCACTTCGGAGGGCAAGGAGGTGGATCCCAATGACCCGAAGCTGGTCAATGCTCTGGGGTACGAGTTTCAGGAGATATTAGAATAGGTAAAATAGATCGAGTTGCGAGACGTAATGAACGATATGATGCATTTCTATGACAATATTTCTGGATTCTTCGTCTGCTCACCTTCGGAAGGTGTGCAGAAAACGCGGAAAAATGCCCGCCTTCGGAAGGTGGAAAAGGTGCGGCGGACGGGAAAATGCGGTGACAGGCAGCTCTTGGAGCGGTGCTGCATCTGCCCACCTTCGGAAGGTGTGTGGAAAACGCAGGAAAACGCCCACCTTCGGGAGGTGGGCCAGAAGGTGGACCGGAAAGAGGACCGGAAGGTGAACCAGGAAGTGGGTCGGCAGGTGCCTCGGCGGACAGACAGGAAGACAGGCTGGAAGCAATGCCGGAGGGCGGCGGGTATTAGGGTCAGGGCAGCGGCCGTTGTCGGGATGCTTTTATTGTGTGCGGTAAGTTTTGGATATCAGTCGAGGGCGGAGGAATGGCCGGCAAATGGATATGCCCGGCAGCAGAGGGCGGCAGGCGATGACGGCAACAGGATAAGCGGCGTAGTGGTGGAAGCCGGGAAAGGCACGCCACTGACCGGCGCAGTAGTGCTGTATGTGCCGGTAGGACAGGAGGGTACGGAGTACGCGCTGACGGACGGGCAAGGACGGTTCGGGCTGCAGGTGAGCGGAATGCCGGCTGCCGGGGACTCGCTGAGGGTGTCGATGCTGGGCTATGCTACGGTGACATTGGCTTTAGTTGTTGGGGACGATGGAGGAGGTGATGCTGTCGGTAAGCGGAATGCCGGAGAAAGTGGGGAGACCGGTGCAGGCCGGACAGGGAAGGACAGGTTTGAAGGAGACGGTACTGTCGGCAGTAGGAGCGGCGTCACGGACTGGCGGAACATAAGAGTCGAGTTGCAGACGCAGGCATTGGTGCTCAACGAGGTATTCGTGCGGGCTCCGAAGGTCAATCTGTTCGGCGATACGGTCGAATACAACGTGCAGAGTTTCGTCGAGCAGCAGGACAAGAGCATTTCGGACGTACTCAAGCGGATGCCGGGGGTGGAGGTGCGCGAGGGCGGGGACATCTACTACAACGGGGAGTCCATCGGCAATCTCTACGTGGAGGGCATGGACCTGCTCGGCGGGCGCTACTCGCTGCTGACCAAGAATCTCTCGGCCCAGGACGTGAAGAAGGTCGAGATCATCGAGAAGCATCAGCCGGTCAAGGCCCTCAAGGGCATAACCTCGGGGGAGAAGCCGGCCATCAACCTGGTGCTGCAGGACCAGGCCCGGGGCAAATGGGTGGGCTCGTCGGCCCTCTCGGGCGGTGTCACTTCTGACCCTCAGGCACTCTGGGACGGGAACCTCTTCCTGATGCGGGTGGGCCGCAAGTGGAACAGCGTGAACAATATCAAGACGAACAATACCGGAGAGGACCTGTCGGGGGATCTGCGCGGTATGAGCCTCTACGACCGCTCCGGCAGCGGGGGAGGGGACGGCTTCATCTCCGTGGGCACCAGCGAGGCTCCTTTAGGGGCGGCCCGCGTGCGTTTCAACACCTCGGCACTGGCCAATACCTCCAATACCTGGAAGCTCCGCAATGACTGGAAGCTCAATGCCTCCGCCTCCTACGTATTTGACCGTCTCGAGTCCTTCAATTCCTCGGAGACCACCTATTATTTCGAGGACGGCGAGCGTACCGTCACCGAGGGTGAGGAGGCCATGACCCGGCAGCACAACATCGAGGCCCGGGTGGAAGCGGAGGCCAACCGCGACGAATATTTCTTCCGCAACGTGCTCCGGGCCGAAGGGTCGTTCCAGGATGCCATCCAGACCATGACGGGCGAATATCCCAACACCCAGAAGGCCCGCCTGCCGTACATCTTCGTCAGCGACGACATCCGCTACATCCACCGGAAGGGCGGCCGCTCCCTGACCCTGATGTCGCAGAATGATTTCACGCAGTACGACCAGCGGCTGACGGTGCTCCGCGACGGTGACGGAAGCGGCTCGGCAGCAGGACTCTCAGGGCCTCAGGACAATACCTCAGGCGGTCAGGCCCCCTCATCGGACGGAGGTGCGGGCAGCACTCAGCGGCAGCTCGTGGGTATAGCGGATTTCAATACTAATACGTATGTCTCGACGGATTTCCGTGTGGCCCGCAGTCTGACCCTCGGCCTTACAGGCGGTTTCGCCGCTTCGGTACGCAGACTTGACACCCGGCTGGAAGGGGTGGGCGGTACCGGTGCCTCAGGCTCCTTCCGCAACGACCTGACTGCGGCATACATCCGTCCATACGTCACCCCTTCTCTGAAGTATGACTCCAAGAGCTGGGAGGTCCGCCTTTCCGCCCCTGTCAGCTGGGCTAAGTACTGGGGTCTGGACACCGACCGTTTCATCTACCGCGCCTCCGGCTCCGTCAAGTACATGCCCGGGCCGCGCCTGAGCCTGACCGTCTCCGGCAGCGCGTCCAACTCCGCCCTGGACATTCACGATTTCTACGATGGCTACATCCTGCGCAATTACCGCTACCTCACCGTCGGTTCCCTGAACACCGCCCAGGACGAGTCCTACAGCGTCTCCGGCCGCATCAACTTCAAGGACCCGGTCAACATGTTCTACATCGACGGTACCGTCAACCGCTCCTGGAACATCCTCCAGACCTCCTCCACCCAGGACTTCCTCGGCGACTACATCGTCACCGGCACGGAGTATGCCCCCAGCCGCGGCGAGAGCTGGTACGCTTCCCTGAGCAGCAGCATCGGCATCTACGGCATCAACGGCAAGGTCGGTGTGACATTGTCCTACATGGATTTTTCCACCACCTCCATCCTGCAGGACGGGGTCCGTACCCCCTACCTCTCGCAGACCATTTCCCTGCGCCCGACCTTCAACGGCCGCCTGACCCGCTGGATGAGCCTCTCCTACGAACTCGGCTATTCGCATTACATCCTCTCCCTGCCCGGCACCGGCACTTCCGAGTCCAAGGACAATTTCAGCCACACCCTCTCCCTGAACCTCTCCCCGCACCGCAGCCTGGACCTGAAGCTGTCCGCCGAGCACTACTACACCATGCTCACCGCCGATCAGGCCAAGAGCACCGTCCTGCTCGACGCTTCCGTAGCCTGGCGCCTCAAGGGCGGGGTAGAACTCAGCCTCACCGCCCGCAACCTGCTCAACCAGCGCACCTACGCCTACTCCATTTTCAATGCCTTGCAGCAGTTCTCATGCGAGTACCGTATCCGTCCGTTGAACATTCTCGCCGGGGTTTACTTTACGTTCTGACGGGATTTCCATTCTCCTACGGTGCCGGTCTCCGAGGAGAAGCTGACACCGATGCACCAGACTGTGCGGCTGTCGGCAGCGTAAGGGCGGGCATAGCCTTTCGCCTCAATCTGGGCGAGGGACTCGTCTGCGGTACCGTCCAGTTTGAACTCAAAGACGTAGACGTACTTCTGGGTCTCTACGATGCAGTCCACGCGGCCCTGGCTCTGAGGCTTCTCCACTATGACGGCGTATACGCCTATCATGCGGAAAATCAGGTAGAATGTATATTGAAAATAACGCTCTCTCTCCCGCTCGTCCTCCCTGCGGCGCATGGTGTACGGAATGTCCGCAAGAAACGATGTAAGCAATTCCCGCATCCGGTCCGGATCGCCGTCCCTCAATGCAATATAAAGACCGCGGGCCATGCCTCCGAAATCATTGCGGCGGTCCTGGAAATAGTCGGAGGCTATCAGTGAGACAAAACCTTTCTGCACCTCGTTGTTGGGCAGATCCAGAAGGAATGTACCGGTGTCCCTGTCATAATCCTTGATGGTCAGGTAGCCGCTCTGATAAATCATCGGCAGGGGTTTCTCGACATCGGCCTTGTAGTCGACGAACTGGGAGGGGTCGTAGTACTTGCCGGTAAGTTCGTCCAGGTTCTCGTCCGAGTGAGACAGCAGCCGGATCAGATAGGTCGGCGTGCCGC